>ENA-ORRN01000139-ORRN01000139.1-human-gut-metagenome-genome-assembly--contig:-NODE-139-length-61314-cov-5.477660_pt1 | contig 61314 bp, 44 predicted proteins | sample MGYA00242174_ERZ509132 | MGnify/ENA primary metagenome ERZ509132 (study PRJEB26280, sample SAMEA2338671) | human gut metagenome | biome: human gut; feature: human-associated habitat; material: faeces... | reverse complement strand
GACTCTCGAGCGTGAACGGTCTGTAATGAAACCGGGTGTAACCGTAATGCTTATAGTCGCCGTTTAAATGGAATCCGTTTTCGGCTACGAAACCTTTACAAAACTGTCCGAGTCGCTCTGCGGCCGCGTTACCTTTTTTCGCCATAGCGTAAATCTGCGCGGACATAGCGAACGAAAAACCTACCCAGTAGCCCGTGCCGAGCGTTTCGAGGTTTAAAATCGTGTTTTCGTAAATTTCCTTATGCCTTTCCGTATCGTAGTTTATAAGATGCAACGGATAAAGGCACATAAGGTGCGAAAAATGCCTGTGCGTTTCGGGCAGATACTGCGTTTTATCGAGCATTACGACGCCGCTGTCGTCTATCGCTATATCGTCGAGTTTTTCGAGTATTCTCTCGTATTTTTCCGCATTTTCGCCGAGCGTTTCCGCATAGTCTTTCAACGTTCTGAAAAGGTAAATAATCAAAGCCAGATCGAAATTAGAGTTCGGTTCGAGATATGATTTTCTCGTATTGTCGAATATTTCGGGCGAAGAAGAAACGGGTAAGTAATATTTGCCGTTTTTCTCTTGCAAAAGTCCGATTATCGCTTGTCCTACTTCCTTAAAAAAGGGATATGCCCTCTCTTTAAGAAAATCTTCGCCGCCTGCGTAAAGGTAATATTCGTCAAAACTCTGCGCAGCCCAGATAGTCATCGTAGGCGACAACGAATACTGCGCCCAACCGCCCATCGCCTTGCCGTCCAAAGTCGAACAGGACGGAATCAATAACCCTTCCACGCCGAAAAACTCTTTCGCGAACCTCTCGTATGTCGGCTTCAACTTCCACAGATACTCTATGAACGCCTCGCCTTCTTCCACCCTGTTTGCTTTCAGATAAGACTGATAGGAAAGTTCGGTGTTCGTGTCGTGGTGATAATCTCCTTTCCACGGCGGCAAGCAATCGTTATCCGCAGTCCACACACCCTGAAGAGGCATAGGATATCCGCCCTTTTTCGAACAGCATTTGAAAAGATACCAACTCTTTTTATAAGTTTCGTCGATAAGCTTATCCCCTGTTTTCACGGAAGATTTAGCCCAATATTTTCTCCACGTCTTTTTATGTTCGTCAAGAAGTTTGCCGTAGCCTTTTTCGGAGGCTTTCAACAGCAGATTTTTTGCATAATTTATATAATTTTTATCGTCGTCCGTCGTTACGAGCGTATAATAAATTTCATCGCCCGTTTTGTACGTTACTATGCCGAAAGAATAATCGGTACGGGTGTTCTGCTCGTACCATTTAAAGCCGTCATTTTCGAAAAAACGCGCTTCAGGATATCCGAGCGACATTTTGTCCGCATTGTCGCCGATCCCCGAGCCGCCCTCGGGTTTGCCCGAAAGATATGCGGGGACGTGAAGATTTATTTCCGCTTTTTCGTGAAGCTTAATAACGCCTGCGTTCGGTTCATCAAACACAAAAACCTCAGCTATATATCGATTATCGGCATAAATTCGCACTATTGCTTCGTTTAAATCAAGAAAATAGTAAATGTTTTTTATGCTTTTATCAAACCAAAGTTCGATATGCCCCGCGGTGATTTTCGACGGGTAAGGCTTACCCATAAATATATCTTCAAAAAGCCTTTCGCGCTCTTTCCAATCCTCATCTTTACCGCTCATAGAGAGTTTAACGAGGTTTTTAAAGTTAAAGCCTTTTTCGAGCGTGACTTCGTTAGGTCGCAAATCCCACAAATCGGTTCTGTCAACCGTTATTTTCAAAGGATTCGAGCCGTAAACAAGGCTGCCGGTATTTCCGTTACCGAGAGGCAAGCCCTCGTCCCAGTTTTCTGTTTTAATCATTCTTTTATCCATTTTATTTCCATGGGTTTAAGCTCGATAATCGACTTATTGCCCGACTTATCGTAAAATTCCGTTGTCTGTTTTTCGTTACTGTTGTTGACTATCGCATATTTTCCGCTCGATTCGTAGAAGCTACACTCGGTGTTTACGTTGGACGAATAACAAACGTTAAGTTCCTTATTTGCCGCCCAGCACATAGCTTTATATAAAAGCCGTGAATTCTCGAAACTGTACGGAATACCCGTGATATAGAAACTTCTGCCCTTGCCGTATTCGTTGACAGCCATTTTAACTTCGCCGACGTTTACATTGCGTTTGAAACGGTCGGAGAAAGTTATATCGAGAACTTTCGTGCCGTCCAAAGCATAAATGTTCTTTTTATCTTCGCCGTAATCGAAGTTTTTCATTCCGTCGGTGAGCGGATGAGCGACTTTAATTATATTGTATTTATCGTTCGAAAGCGTGAAGCCGACTTCCTCGTCTACGCCTAAAACGTCCGCAAGTTGAAAATATCTTCCGTTGCCTTCGCAAGCCGTAGGTTCGCCGATACCTATAAATCCACCGCCGTTATATACGAATTTTCTTATTGCGGTTTGCAGTTTTTCGTCGAGCCATTCTTTCCCGCCCGAGAATGCCGTATACGCGTCGCCCGCGTTAATAAGTACGTCTATAGATCGATTAACGCCGTTTTTCACATCGTCAAATGACAAGAATTCGATGTCCACGGGAAGCCCCGAAATCGCCTCTAATATACCTTGATAAGAATAAATCTGCTGATACCAGAGTTCGTGAGCGACCATATGGCTCATCCAGCTTCTCTTCTTTCCCCAAGCGTTAAGCAGACCCACTTTAAGACGGCAATAAGGCTTTTTGTTGTCAATCGCGTCGTAAATAGTTCTGAATTCGTCGGCAATCTCCGCAACTCTGTCCACAAACTTCGGAAACTTCGCCGCTAAGCTTAAATATCCGCCGAAGCCCATTCTGTCGATAGGCTTACGCATTATCGCGCGGCGGGCGGTGAGCCAGTTTTTGTTGAGTTCGGCAACGGCTCCGCCCTCGTTCCCGTCAAAGAAAGTATCGGGGAAGAAATACGGCAAAAATCTACCTTCGTGGTATTTGACGTGCGGAATTTCGGAAAGCATTCTCACCGTTACGCCGCCGCCGACAGAACCGACCACCGCGTCGAGATTCATATCTTTGAAATGCTCGCCGTAAGGCTCGGAGCCTATCCAGTCGTCGCCTAAAAACATCATAGCTTCTTTGCCGTAACTATGGCAGATATCCACGAGTTCGCCTATTGTTTTGCTTACGAAACGCTCTACGAAGTCCATATATTTAAGAAATTTTTCGGTGGGATTGCGGAAGCAGTTATTGTAATACCCGCTATCCACGAAATCCTCCGCGAAAAGGTGAATTCCGCTCTCCTTTTCAAATTCTTCCATTAAGACGGGGTTAGCCGTCTGCCCGTAACCGAACCATTCGACCTGTCTTTCTTTGCCGAGGTTATTGAAAATGAGCGTAAACTGATACAAAAACGTGGTAAAACGAACGACGCTCGTTTCGGGATTTTCCTCGCACCACTTTTTCATATGTTCGACAATATATTTCTTAGTGGCGGGGAATGCGGGATCATAAGTGAGCTGTTTTTCGCACGTCCATTCGTTCGTAAGGTAATTATAAATCTGAACGGGGTGCCAGGTCACTCTCGCAAGGAAAGTCACCGTATATTCGTGGAAAGGAATGGCATTTTCAATCGTAACTATGCCGTTAATCGAGTTATAGCCCCACTTTTCGTGTTTGATGCCCGTCGTTCTGTCGTAAACTTCCCAAAGGTCTATATAGGCGTAATCGGGATCGAACTCGTCTTTTAAAAACCCTTTCATTATCTCGATTTCAAGCGTTTCGTTCGTGGCAAGATTACGGTTTGAAAGCAAGAAAATTCTCTGTGCTTCTTCGGGGTGTTTGCGCGCCCATTCATTATCGCCGCGCACGACGAAATAAGTGTTATAAACCTTTCCGAACTGCCCGGGGTTTTCGGGAAGTTTCGTTCCGTCGCAATCGCGGACGGCGTCCGCGCCCCATTTTTCGGCTATTATTTTGGTTCCTTCTACGAAACTTTCGTCCGTAGGTATGGTAAATCTTCCTTTACTCATTACTTTTTCTCCTTTGAAACTGATATGATTTTGCCTTTTCCGAACGGCAAGGCGGACGGATATAAATTATCGAATTCCACCTGCTTTATATACGGTGTCAAAACGTCGATTTTCTCGCCGTTCACAGACACTTTGTCGTAAACGATATTCTCTGCCGTGGCAGAAACGTAAGGGTCGAAAAGTTCGAGATGTTTTTCCTTTATGAACTGCGACTTCGGACCTATCGTCATAAAGAACGAATTCGGATATTTTTTGCGATTAAGAATCGTGTCCACGTTTCTGAAAACAAGGTTTTTAACGTTGCTGCCGATTTCGAACGTCGCGAAATTGCCCGTCACGGTATTACCGCTTAAATAATTCGGCTGTTTATCGACGGGTTCGCTCGTATCCGCAGAAATATTTTCGAACAAAATATTCTCCATTCTGCCAACGCCCACGTCTTTTTCGGGAACGGTTGTATATGCGGGAGTTTGCAGATACATTTTGAAGCACGCCACGCCCGCAACGTTTTTAATTGTAAGATTTTTTACGAAACAGTCCTCTTTTTCGCCGTTTTTATAGGGGTAAATACCCGGTTGAATACGGATGGACTTATGAACGTTGCCGCCCGTCTCGCATTTAACGCCGTCAACGACAAGGTCTTCGATTTTACCGAAATTTATCGACGAATTATCCCAGTCGTAAGCGTTTAAGGCGATAAGATCGTCCTCGGTATGACCATAAAGATTTTTTACCGTTCCGTTTTCCGTGCCGCCGTTTATATGCAACCCGTCGGCGTAACACTCGTCGAAACAAATATTTTCCACCGCGAAATTACTTATATTGCCCATCTGAATCGCAAAACCCGCGATGTGACGGAATGTGAAATTTTTAAGAGTAAGGTTTTTTACGTTGCTGAACAGAAAGCACGTCGAAACGCCGACCATTGAATTTTTTTCGTCAAAGCAACCGCTTTCGCCGTAACCGAGCCTTTCGTCGTTCTCCTCGCCCCAGATTCCGCCCGTTATCGAAATATTTTCATCCTTTACGGCAGTTTTCGGAATCGGCTTATCCGACCCGTCGATAACGTTTTCGTTCCTTAAAAGCAGAGATTTAACGCCCTTTATGAGAATAATTTCGGCGTTTTCATCGGCGATAATTTCTCTGTTTTGCGGAACTACAAGCGATTTATCGACGTAATATTTCCCTGCGGGAATGGTTATATCTTCGTAATTTTTCAATGCAAATGAAAAAGCTTCGCTCCATATTTTGCCGTTCTTATAAGGCGTAACGGCAAGATATTCAAGCTCGGAAAGATTGATTTTTGTCATATTTTCTCTTTTTAATTTCAATTTTTAATCGCCCCGTCGGGTAAATCTTACCCGACGGGGCGGCTTTAAGTTTTAATTTTTATGCCCAAAGCACAGCAACGCCGTTTACATAGTGCCATGCGCCCGAAACATTGTTTTCACTGTAAAAATACACCGTTCCCGTGAGAAGCTGATCGTCTTGAAGCGAAGGATTACCGGACGCTCCTTTTACAAAAAATCTTACAACTGCTTTTGCAGAAGAATCTCCCGAACCGAATTGGCTTACGTTAGAAGAGAACTCATTGCTTACAATAACAGTCTCAAGATTTACGCAATCGCGGAAGTTGTTGTTCCCATATCTTGTTCCATATGGTCTTTGCGTCTCCCCATAATTCAAAGCTTTTACGCCGACCATGGATAAATATTTTAATTGAGTACATCCCCAGAATGCATTTCCGTCCAAATCCGTTACGCTTGCGGGCAAAACAACCTTAGTTATATTCGTATTATCCTTAAACGCCTCGAATTTAACGTAACTTACAGGCTTACTTTCATATTCGCTAAGTACGTAAACTTCTTTGCTTGTTCCCGTATAACCCGAAACATAATAGCAATCTTGCTCTTCGTCTAAAACGTAAAGCACGCCTTCGGTCTGAATTTTTCCGCATGCGGAACACTTTCCGTCAACGAAATTATGTGCGTTTGCACCGTGAACTACGTTTCCGTTTACGTCGAAATTCCATTCGAAACACTTGGACGCGTCGCCCTTATAGTACACGTCGCCGGACAATAAGTTGTTTATGTCGCCGCCGTATTCTATGGATATCGAGCTTTCAGATTTTGCTCCGTCTACGTAAATATTCGGGTTTGTAACAGCGGTTTCGCCGTGAAGCTTAAACTGCTGAGCCTGAACCTCAAACACCTTTCCGACGATTACGGTTTCGAGATTGATACAATTGAGGAAGTTGTTGTTTGCGTTCCAATCGTTCAAGGTTTCGACCCCTGTCATCGAAATGTATTTAAGGTTATAACAGTTAAGGAATACTCCGCCTTTAAGCTCTGTTACGCTTGCGGGAAGAATTACTTTTGTAATAGTCGCGTTACCGGCGAACGCTTCAGCATTCAAATATTTTACGGCTTTTTCGCCGTGTTCGCCGTCGTCGAATTTATCGAGTATGATAACTTCCGTTAAAGAGCTTTCGCAACCCGCGACATAATACGACTTACTTACTTCATCATATCCGTACACCACGCCCGCCGTATTATATGCGCCGCAAATCGTGCATTTTCCGTCTACGAAATTGTGTTCGCCCGAGCCGCGGAGAAGATTGCCGTTTTCGTCGAAATCCCATCCGTCGCATCTGCTGTTATCGCCCTTGTAGAATACTCTGTCGGACAAAAGATTATTATTGCCGGAATCGGTAGTTCTGTCTATCGTGAACGTGAAAGCAGATTTATTTGCCGCGGTCGTATAGATTTTCACTACGTTTGAAACGCTGTCGTCATGGAACATTCTCGCTTCGACTTTGAACGTGCTGCCTACGATTATAGTCGAAAGTTTAACGCAGCCTTCGAAGTTCCTCCAGGTGAAATCGTTATCGGGATAAGTTTCACTGCTACGTTTACCTGCGTTCTTCAATTCACCGAGCGTAGTCTTTTTCAGTTCGGCAACGCCTCTCATATCGACGTACTCGAGGTTCGAACAGAAGAGGAACGCACAACCGTCAAGCTCGGTGACGGTTTCGGGCAGAACGACTTTCTTTATCTTCTCGTTGCTCTGGAAAGCGCCGAATTTCACGAACGTTACGTCATGTTCTCCGTTTATTCCGTCGTCATACTTCGAACGCACGGTAACGTCAGAGGAAGAACCTGCGTAGCCTGAAACATAATAAGTTTTGCTTACGCTGTCGAATCTGTATTTTACGCCGTAATCGTTGACCGCATAGCACTTTCTGCATACGCCGTTTTTATTATAATCGTGTTTGCCGTTCGAAACGAAATTGCCGTTTTCGTCGTAATACCAGGTGAAGCATTTCGTCGAATCCTGAACGTAAGTGAAGACGTCGCCGGACAAAAGATTGTTGTTTGCCCCGGAACTCGAACCTATCGGATATTCGCCCGTAGCGATATCTACGACGCTGCCGTTGACGTAAATATCCGTATTTCCGCCTTCGTCCGCAGGAGTATTCTGCCATTTCATCCAGTTTCTGCCGGCATTATAATATCCGTTGCCGACGATTACCGTGGTAAGGTTATAACAGTCTCTGAAGTTATCGTGATAATATTCTATTACTTTCGCGGTATAACCTTTATTTTTATCCTCTTCGGTCAGATTTTCTTCACTGCCGATTCTGACGAAATTTCCGTCCTTATCGCAGATGACGAGACGGTCGATTGAGGGAAGATATGTTATACCTTCCATAGAAACGAATTCAAGACCGGTACAACCGTCGAATGTAAGCCCTCTGAGCGGCGAAGATACTTTTTCGCCGTTTTTGTTTATATTGTTATACTCGCCGCGAACGTCCTTAAACTCGGTTATGCTTGCGGGAATAACGATCTTTCTTATGATATCGTTACCCGTAAACGCGCTTACGCCGAAATATTTAACGGGGTGATTGCCGTTTTTGCCGTCGTTATACTCGGCGAGAATATAAACCTCTTCCGAATCGAAGCCCGCGTCCGTTCCGCCGACATAGTAGCACTCGTTTGCCTCATCGTAAACGTACAGAATCTTTTCGGTTATGATTTTGCCGCAAACTTCGCACGCGCCGTTTTTAATACTATGAGGAGCGAGAACTCCGTCCTGCTCGTATTCCTTTCCGCAATCCGCGCAAGCGTATTTGACTTTTCCCGCCGTAACGCAGGTGTATGCTTCGATTACGGTTTCCTTGTAGTTATGCGAGAAAGCCGCTCTTTCGGGAATAGAGTCGAAGAAATCGAAATTGTTTTTTGCAACCGCTCTTACGGCAAAAACAACCGTTTCGCCGTACTTCAAACCGTCTGTATATGCGTGAACGTCGAAAGTGGTTCCGTCAACGTCTGTCCACTCGCCGCCGTTTACCGCAACCTGATAACCGCTCGCGTTTTCAACCGCGCCCCATTTAAGCGTTGCGCAATTTTCAACCGACGATTTTGTGGAATCAAGCATTTTCGAGCTGTCGCTTACAACTTTTACGGCTATTTCCGCTCTTAAATCTCCGCAGGAAGCAACCACGACGTAATTTCCCGTCTTGTCGGACAAAATCGTTACCGATTTGCCGTTTTTAACGAGCTTTATCGCCGCGTCGTCGCAAGAAAAAGTAATTTCATCGTCCGAAACTTCGCCGTTTTTGATCACCTCGGTATTAACCGTTCTTTCGCCGCCCTTGACAAAACCGATTTCGGTTGCGCCGATACGGATATACTCCTCGGATTTTATTACGTTGATTTTAACGTTTACGAAAGTTTTTCCGTCGGAAACCTTTATGAACGCTATTCCGTCCGAAAGGGCTGTAACAACGCCGTCCGCCGTAACGGTAGCTACGTTTTCGTCCGTAGACCCATAAGCAAACGTACCTTCCGAAGTCGCTTCGATTTTATACGTTTCGCCGACGTAAAGAGTTTTGGTTTTATCCTTGACGGATATCAAGCCTTTGTCTGCGACGTCAGAGCCGCTTTCCGAGGTTGTTTCCGATGTCGATTCGCTCTGACTTACGTCCGAAGAACCGCTGTCGCCGCCGTCCGTACATGACACCGCCGCAAACACGAACGCCATGATGAAAACCAGCAATAAACACAATATCGATCTTCTCTTAATTATCGATGTTCTCATAATTCACCCCGCCATTCAGTTATTTACCGTAATCGCGACTGAAGCCGAAACTCCTTTGCATGTCGCGGTGAGCGTGTAAGTTCCCGTTCCGCCGATATAAATTCTCACGGTGTTTCCGTCTACGGTAAGTTCCGCGCCGCTCGTAGCCGTCCAATCGACGACCGCATGATATTTTTCGCCGTTTTTATAAATCGCCGCGGTGAATTCCTTGTTGAAAGGAGCTTTTGCCGTTATCGCGCTTTCGCCGTCGATAACTACCGTCCACTCGGTTTTAACCACCGTAACCTTGCAGATTTTGCTTTTTCCCTCCGCGGAAACGGTTATATACGCCGTGCCTGAAGCTTTCGCCGTTACGGTTCCGTCTGCCGCAACCGTCGCAACGGAATTATCCGAGCTTTCGAATGTCAGGGTTTTGTTTCCGTAAGAAGCGTGCAAAACTTTGCTTTCGCCGACGTCGAGTTTCATGTCCGTTGCGGATAAAACGATGTTGTATTTGATTTCCGCGTTCTTGTCTCCGCTTTCGATGAGCGAGGACTCGGAAGCAGTTCCGTCCGAACCGCCGCCATCCGAATTATCCGCGCAACCCGCGAACGAAAAGCACGCGGCGAAAATCACGGTTATAACGATTAATAATAATGTTATCCTTTTCATCATTCACTTTCCCTCATTGCGTTATATTTTTGTCTGCCATACTCGACAAGCGCTTTGGTCTCTTCGAGTTCGTCGCCGCTTAAGTATGACTGATAGAATCTGAGTTCGTTGTCCTTGAGCAGATAATATTCTCTGAACACTCTTTCGGCATATGCGTCCATCTTGTCTCCGCCCGTCATTTCTATCGCGTAGGTCGCCTTTTCGAGGTAACTCTGATAGTTTTTAAGCATAGATCTCGTCCAGAGGTTGGTTCTCGAGAGCGTGTAGTAAATGCCGAGGCACTCGTTGTTTTCAACGGTATACAATCTCTCGTAGTTTTCCATAACCGTCGAGAAATATTCGCTTACGCCTTCCGCGCCCGCGCCGTAATAATGCTCGATGAATTCGTCGATTAAATCCTGCGTGTCATAATAAGGGTTCCAGGCAAGTCTGCTTCTTACGTATACTCTCATCGACGACATGGGCGAAATTCCGTTCTGACAGCATGCCTGTTCGAAATAATAAGTCATGCCGAGCTTGGAATAAAATCTGAACGAGTCGCCTTCGTGAGACCAGTTGTTGAAATGAAGTTTGTACGACTGGAAGTTTGTTCCGTAAGCGTACATCATAAGATGATCGGTGATAGCCGCCCAGCCTTCGAGATATTCGGTATAAGGCTTATTGTTTTCACAAGCGTTATCGCCGAACGGATGAGTGTAGCAAGCGCCGATAGGCGTATACATAACTCCCACCGAAACCTGTCCGCTTCTCGGAACGGATTCCCGATTTACGGGAACGTATTTGCCGTTTTCGAGTTTTACGGGCGGTTTAGTGTAAGCATAATAGAAAAGACCGACAATCGTAAGTTTTTTCGTGATGCCTTTAGATTTAAGGTGAGCTTCGATTTTTTCGGCAACGATATTCAGAAACCTCGAATATACGCCCGCCGCGCCGCCGTAAATCTTTTCGTTTTTCTGGCAGTCGTCGCAATCGCACGAACCGGTGGAATCCTCTCCGCCGACCATGAGATATTGCCCTACCGCATTGTCTACGTATTTGGAAATAAGGCTTTCGGCAACTACTTCCGCGGATTTCGGATTGGAATAGCAAAGCTGTCCGTTTTTCCAGAGGTCTTTATAAAGCGACTACGAAGCGAGATGACCCGTCGTGTGGCACCAAAGCCCGTTGTAAAGATTGCCGTCTAAGTTATATCCGCCGTTTTTGGAAGCGTAAATATACATTCTGAGGGCTTCTTTCGTCTTTTCTTTTCCGCTCATTTCGCCGTCCTCGGCGGTTACCGTGCCGAGCGCGGGGCGATATTTATAATCGAAATTCTTAAGCTTAAGCTCGTTATAATAATCATAATCGATATCGTCGTAAGCGTAAGCTCTGTAACCTATCTGATAGTACAGGAATCTGTACACCGAGAAAAGAGTTCCGTATTCCGCCGCGCCCGCGATATAAACGTTGCCGTTACGGGTATATACCGAAACGCCGTTGTCGCCAAGCTCGGCATAGTCGGGTTCTAAGCCCGCAGAGACGAGAAGCGAAGTGTTTCCGACGGAAATATAATGCCCGCCTTCTTCAATCTCTTCATCCGTGATAACGGGAAGTTCACAACCCGTAGACTCGCGTAAAAAGTATACAAGCTCTTCTGCCGCGTACTTCTCCGTTCTCGTCGCATTTTTGCCGATAATCACCTTATACGCCGACTTCTTGTCTTTAATGAGCGTAATATCCGTGTCCGGGAAAGCGACCGCTTCGCCGCCGACCGTCTCAACCGACGTCGCTACGTCTGCGGATAACGGAGCTACGGCTTCGTTTGATTTAAACGGGGAAATCAGGCTGCCGCATCCGACCGCGAAAAGCATCGCGAAAAGAACGAGGACGGCTGTTAGCGACGTTAAAATCTTTCTCATCTTGTTTCCCTCCTTATCTTGCGGTAACGGTGAATTCCGCTACCGTGTAATTCTGATATTCGTCGTAAACGACGTATCTTATCGTATATTTGCCTGCCGTTTTAAAGGTGTAAGAACCGTTCTTCACGAGTTCTTTAATGTTGTTTCCGTAAAGGACGTAAACATAAGATAAGAGTTTTTCGTTCACGGTGTCGTTGTCCGAATATTCCGCTTCCGGAAGCGTAAGAGTCGTTCCGACTTTCACGCTCGCAGGGAGTTTGCCCACCTTGATTTCCGGCGCGACTATATCGTAGCAATATACGGTCGTCATAATCGCGTCTGCGCTGCCAGCCTGATATTCTATTCTGTATCTGCCGTATTTCTCGGTTACGAAAGAATATTGCTTATCTGCCGAACCCGTGAGAATAACTTTTTTGTCGGGGGCTGTAACTTTGAAGGTAACGGGAACGGAAGACCCGAACAAATCGTAAGCCGTTACGACGGCTGTCGTTACGGCGTCGCCCGCATAGGAAACAAGAACGGAGCTATAATCGGGGCTGGTTAAATACTCTATGGTATTGTTGAGCTGCCTCGACGTAATTCTTCTCGCGCCTATCTTGAAGAGAGTGATTTGCGACTCGTCGGCAACGCTGTAAAGCTCTACGCCTATATACGCCTTGCCGCTGTCGAAACCTTCGAACTTTCTTCCGTCCGCATAACTTTTGATTTCGTAAATAACTTCTCCGCTCTGACCTAAAATCGCCTTTTTGTTCGCGTTATATTCGGCGTGATACAAATCGCCGAACTTTTTAACGGGGATTTCGATTTTCTGATCTGCTCTTTTGGAATCGGTAAGTATTATCTTCGCCGAGCCGTAATTTTTCACAACGTCCTTAAGCTCGATTGCGAGCGCGCTTTCGGGAAGAGCCGTATCAAAATAAAGCGATGCGTTTTTCCCGCTTTCAACCGTTTTAACGATGTATTCCATGTCTCCCGAAGCCGTAGCCGCAGCCATATTTTCAAGAGATAAATGATTTTCGACGAAAATATCGTTTTCGGATTTAACTTCGATCTGCGCGGTGTACTCAGCCTTATTTTCGCCGTTCGCGCTTACGTATTTAACTTCAAACGTGCCGACCTCGGAAGCGACCGCTTCCATTTCTTTTCCGACTTTAACGTTGTTGAAGTAAATTTCCACGGGAAGATAAATCTTCTCGTCTCCGCTATACAAAATTCCGTCCGCCGTGGGGAATTTTATCGTGCTGCCGATTGCAACCGAACGAGGAAGGGAGGGAGTATTCAAAATCGGAGCTTCCGAGTCGGTAACGGTTATCGTTTTATTAAACGGAATCTTTCTGCCGACAAGGTCGGACAAAACGACGTTTACGTTATATTCGCCCGATTTTTCGGGAAGGAAGGAATAACCGCCTTTTGCTTCGGAAAGAGCTATTTCGGTTTCACCTGAAACGACTTTCGTCGTTACCGAAACGTCGCCTATGCCGCCGCTCATTGCGCCGTTATAAACGAAAACGCGCGTTCCCGTATACGCATTCGAAACGGTTTTATCGTCGAACGTATAAGATAACGCTCTCTCGTCGTCCGTAACGTTGACCGTTATGCTCTTTTTCCCTGTTTCGGCTTCTCTTTTCGCAACGTATTCGATTTTATATTCGCCCGCCGCCGCGGTTTTGAACATTCCGCCCGTAACCGGAAGAATGTACCCGTCGGGAGCATAAACGAAAACGTCTACGTCCGTAAGAATTTCGTCGCCGTAAGTCGCTTCGCACGGAAATACCGGATAAGCCTCGCCGACAAGTCCTTCCGGCAAATATCTCGGATCGTATTCGCCGTAATCGATTTCTATTTCTATTTTCGGCGAAGATGTCTTTGCCGAAACGACAGAAAACGAGAAAGCGACAACGCTTACGAGCGACAATGCTAAAATCGTAAAGAGTTTGTTTAGCTTTTTCACCATTTTTGTAACCTCACTTTTATATTTTCAGAGATTTAGTTGTCTGACGGGCGGGGAAGCCGCCCGAAATTACCATTTTTAAGGCGCGATAACGCCGCACGAAATTACCTTTTTTCAGCCTTTTATGCCGCCCATCGTTACGTTGCCCATTATCTTGTCTCTGAAAATTATGAACACGATAAGTATGGGTATGCACGCCATAAAGCATGCCGCGAGTTTTCGGGGCGTTGTAAGGCTTTGTCTTACGCCGTTGATCACAAGGTCTATCTGGTCGGTTGACGACTGTATTCTGAACAGACCGTAAGAAAGCGTGGGCTTATTCGGCATAAATATCATCGGAACGTAGTAATCGTTCCAATATTCGATAAACAAAAGAACGAAAACCGCCGAAACCGTTGAGCCGACAAGCGGAAGCATCACTTCGAGAAATACGCGGAGATGCGAAGCTCCGTCAATCTGCGCTGCCTCGGCATACGTCCAGGAAATACTCTTGAACGCCGCGTAAAATACGAGGAAATATATGCCCGTGAATTTGCATTTCATAATGAAAACGCCAAAAAAGCTGTCTTTTAAGTGCAACGCGTCGGCAAACTTAACCTCGGACGCAAGCGAACCGATGATAGGGATAAGCATTACGACGACAGCCACGCCGTAAAAGAATTTTTTCAGCTTAAAATCGTATTTCGCTATGGCATACGCCATTATGATTTCGGAAGCCATCGTGAACACGGTAAGCCCCACGGCGTAAATAAGCGAATTGAGAAACATTTCCATTACCAACGCGTCGCGGACGTTGCCGTTTTCCATAACGGGCGCGCGGAACATTCTGAACGCTATCGGATAGTTATCGAATCTCCAGCCCCAAATCTGATTGTTGTTACGGTCGAGCTTGAAGCGCGGAAGCCCGAACAGGTTGTTCTGATAATCTCTCGCCGCTTTGAATGAGTTTAAAAGCCCGAAACCGAGAACGAAAATCATCGATAAAACGTAGAGGGAAACGATAACGTACAGGACGATCTGAAAAACGTCCATTTTATGTTTAATTTTTGAGGTTCTGTATATTCGTCTCTTCATAATCAATCCTCGCTCGGTCCGTATTTCTCAAGCAAATGCTTTGAGATAAGCGTTATAGGCGCAACGATGAGCGTAAACATTACGCCGCCCGCCGCCGCAAACGTATAATCGTTTTTCGGATCTTTTGAATCGCTTACTTTTACGAAGAAGTTATATCCTAAAGTATCATACGGTTTCTGCCCCGTTCCCGACGCTCCGTAAAAGGAATAGAAATGACCGTAGTTTGTGAAAAAACCCGCAATGGCGACGATTATATACGTAACCACCGTAGGGAATATGGACGGCAGAACTATGTACCAAAATTCTTTGAGCGACGACATGTTTTCGAGTTCGCCGTATTCGAGAATATCCTTGGATATGCCGCACATTGCCGACAGATAAATAACGAGACCTCCCGCAAAGTTCATCCACATTCCGAAAATGAGAACGGCATAAAAGCTTGAAGAATCGTATTGCGTAACCTTGAAATCGTGGAAAATCGACGGCAAACCGTCGTATAAAAGCACTCTTACGCAGATAACGAACACAAGGCTCGAAAGTATGTTCGGCATGAAGAGCATTATCTTATAAAAGCCCGAAAGGGGAACTTTTTTGAATACGACGTAAGCCACGAGGATCTGCAAAGGCATACCTATAAGAAGCCCCGTCAAAAACTGTATCGTCGAGTTTTTGACCGCAAGTTTCAAATCTCCCGTTACGAAAATCGCCTGTATTACCCTGTCGAAGTTCTCAAACAACGCAAACTTCGCCGTTTCTCCCTCGTATTTCGTAAACGCGAGGGCTATCGAGTTGATATTGACCCCGACGTAAAACACAAGGAACTGCAAAACGGGAAAAAGCATAAAAAAGAACAAAAAGAGGCTCTGCCCCGCTTTTTTGTTGCGGGGCTTCGGCGCATTGCTCCGGCGTTCGCCGCCGAAGATTTTGATTTTCAATCCGTAAAAGAACCATCTTATGCGGCTCATTACAGACATTTTGCTTTCTTTCATCTGTTTATGTTAAATCTTGAAGTAATCTTTAAACGACGCTTTGAAGTCGTTGAAGCAATCGTCTACCGTTTTTCCTTTATTGGACTCGTATCTGAAGTAAGAGAACGGATCGTAAAGCTTACCCGTCGCGGTGTTTACGACGAACGCGAACGCGTTGTTGCTTTCATCGAAGAGAGATTCGTTTGCTCTGCGCTTTGCCGCAAGAGGAAGGTTGCTCGTAAGGCGCGCGCCTTCTGCGATATACTTGGAAATGCTCTGAACGTACTTGGTGTAACCCTGCGCTTCTTCTAAGGTAGGAGTATACTTGAACGATCTGAAGCAGCCCGTGTTCTTGGTGAATTTTACAAGCTGTTCTCTCTGCTGAACGAACTTGATGAAGTCTTTGGCAACTTCAACCTGAACGTCGTAGTTAGCGTTTTTATTTTTAGCGGAAATACAGATATAGTTGTCCGCACCTCTGCCGACGATAACTCTCTTATCTTTTCCGATATTCGTCTGATCCGCTATTCCTTCAACGCCCGTAAAGTTCGGGACGGGCATGAATCTGTAATCGTGCTGACCGTAAGCGTAGTTGTCGAATCCTTCGTCGTAAAGGTTGCTGAACGTCGAACGAGCTTCGCTCTCCCAGTAGCTCTGTTCCATAAACATCGCGATGGGCTTACCGTCGGGAGTGCTTGTGATGTATTCTTCCTGCGCGGCGAGGTGATCGTTTCCGCTTTCCGCTTTCTCGGAATAGAATCCTGTATCTTTAGTTATATCGTAGAACGCCTTTATAGCCGCTTTTCTTCCTTCCTGCTCGGAAAGTTTCTGATAGTTGTCTTCGGTGATCTCTCCGAGCTTACTGTCGGTACCGTTAAACGTATAGTTGAGCATGAAGTTTTCATACCCTTCGTAGTTAGCCCAGATCTGCGTGTATACGCCCGAACGCTGATATTCGTGAGAAGCGTCCCAGGTGAACGGAGTAACGCCGTCGTTTACCATGTAGTTCATAAGGTTTACGAACTCGTTCCAGGTTGCGGGAAGTCCGTCGTCGGCAGTTTTCTTTTCGCCGTCGGGACCCGTAGCGCATCTGCCTGCGTCGATATCCGCCTGAGTTCCGCCTATCTTGCCATCCGCAAGATAATAATATCCTTTTTTGTTGAAAAGCTCCGCGTCGTAAGTGATACCGGGAACGGAAATCCAGAACGGAACCGCATAATATTTGCCCGTGCCGTTATAATCGAAGCATTCCGCATAGCCGTCAAGCATGGTATCCTTTATGGACTGAGTTGCGTCGTTACCCGTTTCGGAAGCTATATTGCCGTCTGCGTCGAGATATTTCTCGTTTACGGTGTCGGTGATATCCGCAAGGTAATTGCCGCCCGCGTATTTCGTGTAGTTACCCTGATCGAGGAAGTAAAGCACGTTTTCGCTCGTAAGCATCGAAGTTTCGAGCGTACCGGGTTTAAGTTTCTCTTTTTCTTTATAAGGCACTATCGTTACGCCCTTTTTGCCTTCTTCATACGATTTGTTTTTTACGTATTCGGTGAAATCCTTTGCCATTTCGTCGAAATACACCGTGCCGAGACCTGCGTTGAATACAGCCACGTTGAGCGTAGTCTTCGTCGCAAGTTCCTCGCTCGTAGGCTGCTTCGTAGATTCGCTCGACGGATTCTGAGCGGAGTTTCCGCCGCCGCCCCCGCAAGACACAGCCATCGTCAAAGTTGCGGCGACAGCAAGCGCGCCCGCCGTCAGTTTTCTGAATAGTTTCATCATATTTTTTTGCTCCTTGTTTATTTTTTAATCCGCAATAATTGCGAATCGTTTTACCTTTTAAGAGATTTTTTCTGCGGCACGCAGAGAAAAGGGGTATACCCCTTGTTCCGACGCCTCGGCAAATATTCTCTCGCCTCGCCTATCGTCGGTATTATTTTATCATCTCGCATATCGGCATTCAATCGCTTATTTATCGTAACCCGTTGTTTTTTTATTATTTTTTATCGGACGGTTGACAAAATGCCGAAGCTTGGTTATAATTGATTCATGGATATATCGTATTACATAAATAATATGAGTGCGGAAAAAGTTAAAAAACTTATTCCCAAACTCCCCGCCGACGAGATAAACACTTTTTTGTGGAAAGAAGACTCGGTAATTCCCCGCCACAGCGACTGGGAATTCACCGCAACTGCCGACGGAACGGGCGTAAACCTCGTCAACGGCGAAGCGTTTTATTCTACCCCCGGCGTATTTCTGCTCCTCGGACCTAACCACGTGCATAAACAGACTTCCGACCTTCCCATAAGGCGAAGAGACGTTTGCGTTTCGCTCGAAAAGATGCAAGAACTTGCAGGTCTTTTAAGCCCGAACCTTTATGAACAGCTTTCGGAACAAACCAAACCCATTCAGATAAAACTATCGATGGAATCGTTCAACGAACTGCACGACAGGCTCAATAAAGCCGAATGTCTCGACAAAAAGGAGAGCCGAAACGCTATTTTAACGTCAATCGTCATGTATCTTCTCGGCGTTTACGTCGAAAACACTTCGGAAAAATTCGTTCCGAAAGACATTCTCAATTTTTTGCAAAAAATTCAGGATCCGACGATTTTTTCGATGCGCGTAAACGATATCATCGAGCTGAGTTCGTACTCGCATTCGCATTTTATCAAACTGTTTAAAAAATACGTCGGCAAGACGATCATCGAATACGTCGCCGATTTAAGGCTTTCGTATGCCGCGAAACTCCTCTCCACCACAGATATGTCGGTGATAACCGTTTCGTCGAGCGTCGGTTACGACAATTCATCGTTTTTTGCTCAGAAATTTAAAAACAAATTCAAGATATCGCCCGCGGAATACCGCAATTCATTCCGTCAGACCGACTGATTCCGATTCTTTTTATCCGCCGCGAAGCCGCAGTCTCGGTTTCACGGCGGCGTTTTTTTTATTTTATTACCAACTTTACATTATTGCCGTTTTTTTCTTTTGAAAGTATCATACGACCCTCTGTGTCCACATGGTATTTTACGCCGCCGTCCGCGGCAACTTCTATCGTTACGACGTTTTCTTCCCGCTTCCAACAGACGGAAATTTTCCCGCCGCTTACCTTCGTTCCGCCTTTTGCAAACGTAAGCCTTTCGGAAACGGTCGGCTTTATCGTAACCTCTTCGGTATCTTCGTCGAGTTTAATTCCGAGAACGTAAGAATAGAGCCATTCTACGCAAGAACCGAGGCTGTAATGGTTAAAAGAGTTCATTTCGGGGTCTTCGAAGCCGTCCTCTTTGGTGTAGCCGTTCCAGCGTTCCCACACAGTCGTCGCCCCGTTTTCAAGCATGTAACCCCAGGACGGATATTCTTTTTTTGCGATGAGTTCATATGCAAGGTCGGTTTCGCCGATATCGCAAAGGGTGGGCAGAATAAATCTTATTCCTATAAAGCCCGTAGTCAGACAGCCTTTTTCCCGCAATATTTCAGGTAAACGTTTTTTTATTTCGTCGGCGGTCAGAAACCCTACCGAATAAGCAAGAGCGTACGCAGTCTCGGTATCGCTCTCGATTATTCCGTGTTTATAATATCGGTTCAAAAATGCGGCCTTCGCCTGCTCGTATACTCTGCCGTACTTCTTCCGTCTCTCCTCGTCTCCGACGAATTTACACATTTTTGAAAGAAGCAGAGACGAATACCCGAAAAAGCATTGATTTATAACGTTTTTATCCGTTTTATTGTCTACCGAAAGCCAATCGCCGAATTCGTTTCGTATGTTCACGAGATAATTTTCGCTGTTTTTTATGTAATAGTTCACCCACGTTTCAGCCGCGTCGATATTTTCTTTCACTACTTCCTTATCTCTGTAATGCAGATAATGGAAATACGGAATCACCGAAACGCAGTCCGCCCAACCGGGAACGCCTGCCGTAGTCGGCGAGACGGGAACGTAGAAAGGGGCGAAAGAGGGAATTTTCCCGTCGGGAAGAATATCGGTGCGGACAAGTTTCAGATAGTTCCTGAAAAACTTTTCGCAATCCGCGTTAAACATCGCGGAATTGCAGAACACTTCGGCGTCGCCTCCCCATCCGACTCTCTCGTCTCTTTGCGGACAATCTGTCGGAATGCTTATAAAATTACTCTTCTGCCCGTTTTTCGCCATTGCGTAAACGCCGTTTATAACCTCGTCCGAACACGCGAAGTCGCCGTAGTAATCTATATCCTGCGTAATTAAAAGCCCTTTAAGTCCGAAAATCTTTGCCGTTCTGCTCTTCCTTATCTCGGCGTATCTGAAACCGTGATAAGTAAATTTCGGGTCGAAAAGATATTTATCGCCCGACAATATAAGCTCGTCGGTACATTTCGCCCGACGTAAGTTTGCGGTATAAAGCGAGCCGTCGAAGTTTAATACTTCGGCGTATTTTACGACGATTTTATCGCCCTCGTTTCCCGCGGCTTCAAACATTATATTGCCTGCGAAGTTTTTACCGAAATCGTATCTTATAATCTCGTCGCTTTCGTATATCGCTTTCGGCAAAACAATCTCTTTCACCCTCGCCGCCTCGTAGGAATATTCGCTCATTGCCACCGAAAAATCGGCTTTAATCGCCTTATAGCGAGACTTTTCTATATTTTTCAATCTCCTCGCGTCGATTGTTTCGCCGTCGAAAAAATCTGCGGAAACGACTTCGGAAACAGTTGTAAACCAATTTTCGTCCGTCTCGATTATCTCTTCTTCGCCGTCCTTATAGCAAAGTTTAAGACGGGCGAAAAGTCTCAGTTCGTCGCCGTAAACGTCGGTTTTGGTGCAACAGCCGAGTTTACCTTTATACCAACCGTTGGCAACGGTAACTTCTATCGTATTGCTTTTTGCAAGAAAGTCCGTAATATCGTAAACGCAAAGATTGACGTACTTATTGTAATTCGTCCACCCCGGCATAAATAAATCGGGGATTTCTCTGCCGTTTATTTTTGCCGAAAAAATACCCGTCGCTGTTATCGCTATCTCGGCATGTCCGAGTTCTTTTTTTAGCCCGAATTCTCTTATAAACGACGGAAGACCGCCGTTTTCCACTTCTTTGCTTTGTTTAATCCACATTGTCTCTCAGTTTTCCTTTATTTCTGAACGCTCATTACGCCGTAAGGGATTCCGCTCATTTCCTTGAGCCGGTAATCGGGGATTTCGTCGTAATAAAGCCCCTCTCCCATACTTGTTTTCGCAAATGCTTTCAATATATTATTCACATTAAGATTATACACTGCGGAAAACACGATTTAAATCGTTTTTTTATTTTTTTACGCCATTTATTGCTTATCGAGACAGCCGCGATCGCGACGAAAAGGAAGAAAATCAAGGTACTATCGGCACAATAAATTTCAGTAAAGAGGAGATTTTAAAAATGCCGAAAGAATTCCGCCCGTTATTTCGCACGGGCAAAGTAAATGCGAGAGTAAGAAAAAAAGGCAACGGATATGAGGTGAGATGTCAGGTAGACGGCGAAAGAATTTCCGTCTACGGAAAACTTTTATACGAAGCGAAAGCAAAATTCATCGTAAAGCTTGCAGAACTGCGCTCGCCGAGCCGCCCTCGCAAACGGAATAGCGTTTTGCTCGACAAAAAAATTATATATTTTGGGCAAAACGCGTCACTCCCGGACAGTTGAAAAGAAATTTTTCAACGTTTCGGGGGGAAAACTCCCGCCCTCAACGAGGGCATAAAGAAAACAGCCGCATAAACATATGCGACTGCTTTTCTTTATTCATTTGGCTGGCGATCGGTGATTGCGTTTGAACTTTTTTCACGGCTTCTTTCGTATCATCTATCGTAAGCGTTTCAACATCTTTCCCGCCACGGATATTGAAATATACAACCGTATCGTCGTCGCTGACGAAAACTTGGCTTACAAGGTGATCTATTATTTGCTTTTGGTAATCTTTGTCATTTATGTCGCCTTTCAGTATCTCTTGAATAAAAGTAAGCAAATCTTGCTTCGTAAGCCTGTATCCGCGTTCGAGTTCGAGTTGTGCTTTTTGCGTTTCGAGGTCATTAAGCAAAACTTCGTATTCGGACATCTTCTCTTCTATCGAATTTTGCAGCAGTGCGCTTTTGGCTTTTACGAATGCGTCGGCAAGTTGAACGACTTCTTTATGTACTTGCGCAATCTTTGCATTCACGCTTTTTAAGTTTTGCTCGTCCGTTCGTTGATCGTAATAGGCAAGAACGTCGTCAACGGCAATGTCGACATTTTGCGGATTGCTTAAAAAATCTCTTACGCAAGTAGTAACGTATAATTCGAGTTTATCTTTATTTTCGCGTTTTTTGTCGCACTCTTTTTTTCTTCGCCTTTTGCAAGTATAATAATGGTGTTGAACTCCTGTTTCACTTGTTCCGCCATCGGCTACCATTTCTGCTCCGCAATGACCGCAAAATAATTTTCCCGTGAGTAAATATGGAACTTTTGCCGTTTCTTGCCCGCCCAAATAATGTTTGTTTTTTAAAAGTTTTTCTTGAACCGCATTAAACGTTTCCTTGTCTATTATAGCCGGATACATGTTGTTGCAAACTCTGCCGCCGAAAGAGAATTCGCCCGTATATTTCGGGTTGACTATGTACTTATCGAAAGTTCTATTTGCAATTTTTTTACCGCGCATACGATAGCCTTGTTCGTTAAGCATTTGGGCTATCTCTTTTTTTGTGTAGCCGGTTTTGTAATAATCGAACACGAGGCGAATCACTTTTGCCTCTTCTTCGTCTATAACTACTTTTTTAATGGATTTATTCGGTTTTCCCGGAATAGGTTCGTTTACCAGCTTATAACCGTAAATAACCGTGCCTCCGCAAAAATGTCCGTTAGCTATACTCGTATCGATTCCGTCTTTTACACGTTTGGAAAGGCGTTTACTGTATTTTTCAGCGTTCCATTCAAGGAACATCTCGTAAAATTCTCCGCCTTCGTCGTCGGCAATAGGCTCTAATGCAGATAAAACTTTTATGCCTTCGTCTTTGAGCATTTCTTTATACATAATGCTGTCGCGACGATTTCGGGCAAACCTATCGAACATATACACGACTATGAACTGAAAGGCGCCGCTTTTGGCGTCTTTTATCATGCGCTGAAAAGCAGGTCTTGCGTCGTTGGTTCCCGTGCGAGCCTTATCCGAGTATACGTTTACAATATTTATGCCCTTATTTTCGGCAAACTCTTTGCATATTCTCACTTGCGCTTCGATACTTTGTTCGTTCTGACTTTGCGAACTGAACCGAGCATAAATTACTCCCGTATCCATTGAGTTTTCCTCCTTTTGAGAGATCTATTTTTTTCGGACAAAAACAAAATCGGGAAACGTCGGAACAGTCAAGGGACAAGTAGAAAATATTGCCATATAAGTCGATTAACTTATAATTTTCAGCGATATTTTCAACCCTTAACGGAGCCGACTTTTTCCGATACAATAACTACCGAAAAATAATAACGTATGTGTTTTTATTAAAACTCATTAAGCAAAAAACCCATATAAATGGGAATTGTTAATATTTTCTCGTTTCTGCCCACATTATAATCGCCGAGTTTTATCGCTCCCGCAACGTGGTATTTTTCAGGGTGAGAAAGAATCGTTTTTGTGCTTTTGGTGTTTCCGGTGGTTGCCTTAACTTCGATTAAAGTTGCGCTGCCCTTATATCTTATTACGAAGTCGATTTCAAGTCCGGAATCTTTGTGATAGTAGTATAATTTTCTTCCCATCTTTGTGAAAATATCCGCCATGAGATTTTCGAAAATTGCACCCTTGTATCCATAAAGATTGCCTTGAAGAATATCGAATTGTGTCCCATCCTCGAGCATGCTGACAAATAATCCGGTATCTTGCATATATACCTTAAAAACATCGTCGATAGCATTGCCGTCTAACGGAAGTTCGGGCAAGTCGAGATTGTAACACCGAGCAATAATTCCCGCGTCCTCTATCCACTGTATACTTCCTTGGAATTTTGATGCCGTGCCGCCTTTTTTTACAACGGAGTATTGAAATTTTTTGTTTTCCTTACTGAGTTGTTTCGGAATTGATTGAAAGCATTCCTTTATCAACGGTTTATCTTTATCATCGGCATATTTCACCATATCGTCTTCGTATGAACGGACAATATCGCGTTGCAAAGCCAAAACGCTGTTCATTTGTTTTGTTTTTACAAACATGTCTACAACTTCAGGCATGCCGCCGACAACGGTGTATTGAAGGATTAGTTGCCGCATTTTTTCATGCAATGCTTCGGGAACGGGTTTTTCTTCGTCAAAGCATTTTTTCAACATATCTATTACTTGAGAGGTAATCCCGTTTGCCCACAAAAACTCTTCAAAATCGAGTGGGTGCATTTCTATTACGGTTTCCGAACCGACAGGAATGGACTTTGGTTGTTTTCCGTATCCTTTTACGCCAAGCAAGGATCCCGTTCCGATAACGTCGAACCTGCCGTCTTCTCTGAAAAATTTCAAAGCGGTTCTCGCCTCGGGGCAATCTTGAATTTCATCAAGAATTATGACTGTTTCTCTGGGTTTGAATACGGCACTCGGGCCAAGCAAAGCAGACATCATCATTATAAGGTTATCGATCTCGAGCGAGCCGTCAAAAATGGATATATACGACGGATTTTTGAAAAAATTAAGATATACCTCGTGCTTATAATTTTTTTTTGCAAAATCTCTGACGGAATAGGTCTTTCCGCATTGACGGCACCCCTTAATTATAAGCGGACTGTGGTTCGGAGTGTTTTTCCAATCTGTCAACGCTTGTTCTATTTTTCTTTTCAACATATGGCGACTCCTATATGATTTGCAACCATTATACACCAAAATAAAAATTTTTTCAAGCGAGTTTAAGTATAAAATCAATATTTTTTAATGTGAGTTATGGTAAATTTTGACGACTTTTTGTAATCAGTAGTTTTCTTTTCTAAATATATTTTTCTGCCGTTCGGTTTCCGAAAAGATTCCGAGCGGCTTTTTTGTTATGCGGAATGAATTGGAAAGTATGTTTCAGTATGGAAATAGTCATCTTTTGTACCGAAAGTTCACGCTAACAACCAAAAGTTCTTTGTAAAGTATGTTACATTCGTTTTTCGTTTTGTGTATGCTTTTCCCCGCAGGCAAGACATCACACCAAGGTTGCATGGCGGTTACATTTCGGCTACATCAAGGTTACGCAATGTCACAAACAGGTACATTTCTGTCACGACGAGGTTCTGGTAATCGGCAACATCGCGGTGTAGAATTTTATCGAAAAACTTTTTCGATGTCGCAAAGAAGTTGCGAGTTTGACTTTTAGAATAAATGCGAAAAGCGTTGCAAAAAGTTTTTCTATTACGACAAAAGGTGTCGTATTGCAAAGTTAAAATTTTTTTGAGAATTTTTTCAAACAGGACAAAAACTGTCCGGTTTGAATAGTAGAATCTGCTCGAAAAAAATAAATGCGAAGGAAAGTTGCACATTTCAAGTTTATGCTTGATCTGACAACAAAGAAAAATCTTAAAAACTTTTTCAAATAGGAAAAAAATCTTCCTGTTTGAATATTACAATCACTTCGCAAAAAAGATTTTTAACTGTTGCAAAACCTGCTACGGTTGGAAATTACACTAAAATTACGAAATCAACGGGAGACGATTAAATGAAAGAACAATACCAAAAGGTCGCGTACATAGGCTTACGGAATAAGAAAGGCGAATATACCGCCAACATTCCGCTCTATGTAAAACTCGACGAAGTGAACACAAAAGACATGGAGGCTTCGCGTGAGGAAATTATACGGAAAGTAACCGAAGTTATGATGCGGCGGTACGAAAAGCAACTTGCCGAAATAATGGCAGGACAAAAACCGCCGCCGAATAAAACCGGGTAATTTTTTCGTGTAATCGTTTCCCGTGATTTAATAAAAAATTTTAAAGGAGGGATTTATGTATTACCCTAAATGCAAAATCTACAACGACGGCGGACATTTTATAGCAATACCGCCGACCACTCGTCCGTTTTTACGAAAACGACCTAAACCGCTCGAAAAGCTCATTGCCGTCGTAGATAGAAATGACGACAGCGAAGCGATTTCTGATAAAGAAAATTGCAAAGCGAAAGATGAAAAGTCGGTCAATAAGCCGATTAACAATATAAAAGACGTAAGATTACTCACTAAAAAAGAGTTATTCAACGAACTATATGAAGAAAGTTCTAAAATGAAAAAGCGTAAGCGAAAGGCTTTTATCGTAAGCAAAATGACGCCGTATTTTAACAGCGAAAAAGAAGCGCGGCAATTTGTTGAAGATAACTTTGCTCGGCAACTACGCAACCTTATTTGTCGTAAAACTCGGTTGTATCGCAAAGCGCGCCTGCAAACGTGGAATTACTTTTGCACTTTTACTTACGATTCTGCAAAACACACCGAAGAATCTTTTCGTAAGAAACTTTCGGATACGTTCAAGAAAATGTGCTACCGCCGCGGCTGGAAATACATAGGCGTGTGGGAACGCTCGGTAGAAAAGGAACGATTACACTTCCATGGACTTTTCTATATCCCCGACGGGCAAATGATAGGCGATCTCGTGGAAGTTCAGGACTATTCCGTAAAGACGGAGAAAGTGCAAAAGACGGTTCAGAATACCTATTTCAACGAACGATTCGGACGGAGCGATTTCGAGGCAATCCAAAGTGTTTATAGTCTTGACAGCAGTATCCGTTACATATTGCGATGAACTTACAAGTGTAACTATACCGAACAGTGTAACCTCTATCGGTAAATTCGCGTTCGATGGTTGTGGTGGGCTCACAAGTGTAACTATACCAAACAGTGTAATCTCGATTGGTTTTAATGCATTTGGCAGTTGCTGTAAACTTGTAGAAGTAATCAATAACAGCCATTTGAAAATTATTAAAGGGAATACCTACGAAAATGGGTCAGTAGGATGTTACGCTTTAAATGTTAAGAAAGGCGGTGCTACCAATATAGTTAATAAAGATGGATATTTATTCTATACTTACGATAACGTTAATTATCTATTAGGCTATGTTGGGCAAGAGACCAAATTGGTTCTACCTAAAGAATATAATGGCGAAAATTATCAAATATACACATATGCGTTCTATGGTTGTAGAAGACTGAAGAGCATAACAATTCCCGACAACATAACGACAATTATCGATTATGCATTCATTAACTGCAGAAAACTTACAAGTATAACGATAGGGAGCGGGGTAACTTCGATAGGGGATTGTGCAATTAATAGTGAAAGGGATTTCCGAAAAACACAACAAAAAATATCCAATAGCATAGAAAACAGCCTTCAAATGATAGCATAAAGTCGGATATTCGTAAAAGAACGTTCGACTTTTTGATTTAATATAAAAAACAGAAAGAGAGAACAATGCAAAAGTTTTCTCTTTTTTATGCCGTTTTGAGGGGTGATTTCCTATTTGCAGTGAGAAAAATTATAATAAAAATAGTAAAGACAAAGAAAAACTTATTAAATATAAAGAATGCTTGTATGAGATGTTTAGGTAACTAATAAATAAATTAAGTTACCCTATGCTAACCATTTGATTTTTTTGTTGTCAATCTGTATAATATAATTAAAGAAGAAAATGATTTTGGACAATGGACGGATTTTGCCGGAATGTTAAAAAGAGATAATGCTTGTCAATTCGTGATAGTTAATAAAACATATTCTAATGTGGTGTAAGTAATACTTGCAAGAGCAAACATAGATGAGAAAAGGTATTCGTTACAGAATAAAAACGAGATAGAGAAGCGAAAAAGATAACTGAATTGTAATTCAGAACTTAATAAGTTTTAATCGTTGCAAAGGAGAAGGTATGAAAAAGATTCATTTTAATGTGAAAACGGACGGATTTTACGGTGTGTATTGGAAATGCAAAACGCCCGTAGATATTGCCATTATCGCAATGCTTGGCAACGATCCCGAAGGTTATATGGCGAAATCATGCGCAAAATGGCTCAAAAAGAACGGAGTAAACGTACTTACAATGTCGCCCGCAAAAAAGAATTTCAGTCATCATAATTATCCGCTCGAAAGGATCGAAAAAGCTATAGAGTGGCTCAAAAACAACGGAAACAAAAAAATAGGCATCGTGGGAGGCTCTACCACCGGAACGCTTGCGCTGACCGCTGCGTCGTATTTTCCTGACATTACGCTTACAATGGCGATGACATCAAGCGATTTTATATGGCAGGGATTTGAACAAGGAAAAAAAGACGGTTGTAGAGAGTGGCCTGTCGAGGGGGAATCGCTGTTTTCATATTGTGGAAAGCCGTTGCCGTATATGCCGTTTTGTTATAAGCACCCCGAGTATTGGCAGGTAGTGAAATCGGAGACTAAGAAGTCGGGAAATATGATCGATTCTAAAAAGATTTTCGACGATTCGGAAGAGGCGCATCCCATCACCGAAGACGAATTTATAAAAATCGAAAACATAAAGGGCAAACTTCTTATGATAGGCGCGGAAGACGATTGTTTATGGAACGCTGCAAAATACGTTAAAAGAGCGGAAAAGAGGTTGTCCGAAAAGTCGCACGATTGTGACGCAGAATTTGTCACATATAAGCACGGTTCACACTTTGTTTTCCCCGAAAGCCTTTTTAAGACCATTTTCCCTATCGGGGCGAACATCCTTTTGAAAGTTATGTTCAAAGCGGCGAAAGAGTTTCCGAAAGAATGTAAGGAAACGAGAATTGATATAGATAAAAGACTTTCAAAAGCCATAAAGGAGTGGATAAACAAATGAAATACGGTTTCATTCAGAAGTTAATGTGGGCAGGTTATAAAGGAACATTTAAAAAACAGCTTTCCGAAGCGTTAAGAGAATCCGACCCGAAAGCCGTTATGAAAGAGGCGCATAAAAAATATAAGAAAATTCTGGCAGACGTAACAGAGTTCGAAAAAGGCGACAGATTTTTAATCAATATATTAAGTTGCGCATTGCTTTCGTCAATTTTGCTCTCGGTAAAAAATAAGTATACAGTGGAAGAAGTGCGCGTTTATTACCGCGGCGCGATGTGTGATAATTTCTTGACGAAAGCCGCATCGAAAAAAAGTAAGGCGTACACCGAGAAGGGTAGAGAATTACTTAAACAGCAAGCCGAAAAAAGCGAGATTTTGGCTGCTAAAAACCCTTATTCGTGGAGATTTGCCGTTGAAGACGGAAAAACGATAAATCAGTACACCGCGACTTTTTATACTTGCGGAATCTGTTATCTCATGACCAAACTCGGACTTAAAGAGTATATACCCGCAATGTGTACGCTTGACTACGATATGGCGGCTCTTAACAATACGGTTTTCACAAGGGAATATACCTTAGCGGGCGGCGGAGCATATTGCGATTGCCATTACGACCATAAAGGATAAATAATGAATTGCTCGAATTTTACAAATTATTTAAGAGAAACAAAAATACTCGATTATTCATCTAAACAAATTCAACTGCTTGTAGAAGGCCGTGGGTGGAAGAATTTACCGGAAACGGAACGGGTGAAAGCAATTTATAATTTCGTTAAAGATGAGATTTTATTCGGCTACAACGTTGATGACGGTGTAAAGGCAAGTCGGGTGCTGAAAGACGGATACGGGCAGTGCAACACCAAGGGGACGCTTTTTATGGCTCTTCTTCGCATCTGCGGTATTCCTTGCCGAATACATGGTTTTACTATAGATAAAATTCTGCAGAAAGGTGCGATGACCGGGTTGGTGTATAAGTCCGCACCTGATGAGATTTTTCACAGTTATGTAGAAGCGTACGTTTGCGGGGAATGGTATAACCTCGAAGGATTTATTCTCGATAAAAAATACCTTTCCGCATTGCAAAAAATATTTAAGCCGAATAATGACGGTTCGTTTATCGGTTACGGCGTTGCGACGAAAAACTTTATAAATCCGCCGGTCGAATTTAATTGTTGCAATACCTATATACAAAAAGAGGGAATCGTTCGAGACTTCGGAGTATATGACGATCCCGATTCTCTTTTGAGAGGACACGGACAGACGATGAACTTATTAAAAAGGTGCGTTTATCGACTTATAGGCAGACATTTGATGAATAATAACGTAAATAAAATACGAAAAACGAAGTAAAAAAACGAAAAAAAATTTGCCGTTTTGTAGTGAAAAATTCTTGACGAAATAAAATAACAGTGTTATAATAACATCGTTATTAAAAAGCGGCGGTGCAGAATGCGTAAAAAGGACGAACTTGCGATAGATAAAATTATAGAATGTGCCAAGCATGAGTTTCTCGAAAAAGGTTTCGAAGGGGCTTCCATGCGGAATATCGCCGAAAACGCAGGTTACACCACGGGTATGCTTTACGGAAGATTTGCCGATAAAGGCGAACTTTTTAAAGCGATCGTCAGTAGCGTTGCCGACGGCTTTATTTCTTTTTTTACTAAGGCTCAAAGCGATTTTGCCTTGCTCACCCCCGAAGATCAATATAAAAACATGCACGGATACGTCGATAAAAAAGTGGAAGAAATGCTCGGTATCGTTTACGATAATTTTGACGTTTTCAAACTGATTATCTGCAAAAGCAAGGGCAGCGAATACGAGAAATTCGTCGATAAACTTATCGAAATAGAAACGGAAAACACCATGCGCTTTATCGGCGAATTAAGCGCGGCGGGGATAAAAATCAACGACGTTCGCGCGGATTTATCTCACATGCTCGCGACGGCTATGATAAACGGAATGTTCGAGGTCGTCGAACACGATTTCACGAAAGCGGACGCCGTTAAATACGTTAAAGATCTGCAATGTTTCTTTAACGCGGGCTGGGATAGTTTGTTAGGCTTATCTTAAGGGATTTAACGCCGAAAAAATCTTTTATAAGAAAGGGCGTCCCTTTTTTATTTGATCGGCGGTTAGCATACGCTAACCATATGTTTCAGCCCGAGGTAAAAGACATCGGACGAATTCAAAAAACGAAAACGTAAAAAACTCATAGGAGAAAAAACAATAATGGCAATAGTAGAATTAAAAAACGTCAGCCGCGTATACACGAGCGGCGACCACGAGTTAAAGGCTCTCGACGGCGTAAATCTGTCTCTCGACGAAGGCAAGTTCGTAGTTATCTTAGGACCTTCGGGCGCGGGGAAGAGTACTCTTCTGAACCTGCTCGGCGGGTTGGACAGTCCGACTTCGGGGACGATCACCGTTTGCGGAAATGACATTTCAACTCTCACCCAAAACGAACTCGCCGATTACAGAGCGGAGACGGTAGGATTCGTATTTCAGTTTTACAATCTTATTCCTACGCTTACCGTTCACGAAAACGTAACGCTCGTAAAAGAAATCGTAAAAAATCCGCTTTCGGCGACGAAAATGCTGGAAGAAGTGGGGCTTGCGGATCACGCAAAAAACTTCCCGTCGGAACTTTCGGGCGGGGAACAACAGCGCGTTTCCATTGCGAGAGCGCTCGCGAAGAATCCGAAAATTCTTTTATGCGACGAGCCGACGGGCGCGCTCGATTCCGCAACCGGCGTGCTTGTATTGAAACTTCTTCTCAAAATGGCGCGCGAATACGGTAAAACCATCGTTATAGTTACTCATAATCAGAACATAGCGAAAATGGCAGACACCGTTATTCATGTTAAAAACGGGAAAATAGTTTCTTCGGAAAATCAGAAAAATCCCGTTTCCGCCGACGAAATAGACTGGTAATAAGGAGCAGGGTATGTTAGTAAAGAAAATGCTTCGCACCGCGTGGCTGTATAAAGCGCAGTTTATCTCTATGATTCTGATGGTTATGCTCGGCGTGGGTGTGTTCGTCGGGTTTAATATGGAATGGGCGAGTATAGAAAGAAATATGTTTTCCTTTTTCGACGATTGTAATTTTGCCGACTATCGCCTTGTAAACGAGCGCGGTTATTCCGCAGAGGACGCCGAAAAAATTGCCGATATAGAAGGAGTGGATTCCGTCGGCAGATTTTTAACCGTCAACGTAGACGTGAAAAACGCGGCGGGTAACAGCGTCGCGCTTGCGGTTACGACGAATTTTAACGTATCGTCGTTCGTTCTTACAAGCGGCGACGCATACGACCCGGAAAGCGCGGACGGAGTGTGGATTTCAGACAGATACGCCGAAAAAAACGGTATTAAAAAAGGCGATATTATATCTTTTGTATACGGCAAAGCGGAAATCACGGGCAAAATAAAAGGGTTTATAAAAGCCGCCGAACAGATGATTTGCGTTCGCGATAAAACGCAGCTGATGCCCGACTTTTCCACGCACGGATACGCTTACGTTTCGCCCGCGTTATATAAAAACGCGACGGGGCTTGATTATTATCCGCAAATCAACGTTGTTTCAAACTTGCAAAAAGACGATTTTTCGGAAAAAGTAAACGCCGCTCTGGGTAAAACGACTATCGTTTTAACAAAAGAAGACACTATCGCATATTCGCAGGCGGAAGGGGAAGTAGACGAGGGAAAAACCATGGGCAGCGTTCTGCCCGCGCTCTTCCTTCTGATAGGGCTTCTTACGATGGTTACCACGATGCACAGGCTTACCGCTAAAGAAAAAACGCAGATAGGCACCTTAAAATCTCTCGGCTTCCACGACGGAAAAATCGCCGCGCATTATACTTCGTTTGCGTTTTTCGTGGCGATAATCGGTACGGCGCTCGGTATCGGTTTAGGGTTTCTGATTGCCAGTATGATTATGAATCCGAACGGAATGATGGGGACATACCTCGATCTTCCCGAGTGGAAATTAGTTATTCCGGGGTTCTGCGCGGCAATTATCGTCGCTATCGTACTGATTCTCACTCTTATAGGATATTTGTCGGTAAGAAAAATGCTTGCAGGCACCGCCGCCGACGCTCTTCGCCCGTACACGCCGAAAAAAGTCAAGCCTATGCTGATAGAAAAAACCAAATTCTTCCATAAACTTTCTTTCGGCACGCGCTGGAATATGCGTGATATCGTAAGGCATAAATCGAGAACGGCTATGAGCCTTATAGGCATTATCGGCTGTACGATTCTGATTCTCGCTTCTTTGGGAATGAAAGACACGATGAATTCGTTTCTGAATATTTATTATGATAACGGGCTTAATTATTCTTCGAGAATATTCTTTACCGAAACGGCTACCGACGAACAAAAGCGAGAAATAATAAACAAATACGAAGGCGATTTCGGCGGTTCGGTCAGCGTTCAGGTGGAAGAAAAGACCGTTTCTCTCGATATTTACGATATTACGCGCGACAAAATAAGATTCGTCAACGACAACGACGAAAAGTTTACTCTCGGCGACGACGGCGCGTATATCTGTATGCGCATTGCCGAAAAATTCGGTCTGAAAAAAGGCGATTCGTTTTCGGTTAGTCCGTTCGGAACGGACGACGTTTATCATCTCGTTGTTGCGGGATTGTTCAGAAGCGTTTCCGAAAACGTTGTTATAACCGATAAATACGCCGCAAAAACGGGAATACCTTACGTTATCGATTCCGTGTATACCGACGTGGTCAAATCCGACATAGTACAGTCGGACGCTATTAAATCGGTGCAGTCCAAGCAAATGATAATGGATTCTTTCGAAGTTTTCCTTTCTATGATGGATATGATGGTATATCTGCTCGTAGGCGGAGCGTTGCTTCTCGGAATTATCGTCCTTTATAATCTCGGCACGATGAGTTATACCGAACGCTACCGCGAAATGGCAACGCTTAAAGTCGTCGGTTTCCGAGATAAAAGGATAGGCAGACTTCTCGCCGAGCAAAACCTTGTTCTATCCGTGATAGGCATTATAATAGGCGTTCCGCTCGGCGCGCTGACTTTGTCGTATCTTTTGAAAGTTTTAGCGTCCGAATACGAAATGAAAATGGCTATAAGCGTAGTTTCTTATCTCATAACGGCGGCTCTTACGATAGGAATGTCTTTACTCGTCAGTCTTTTGGTTGCGCGCAAAAACAAAAAGATAGATATGGTTGAGGCGCTTAAAGGGCAGGAGTAATCAAACCGCCGAAAAAATTCGATTTTCAGGGAGTTTTTATGAAAAAACAATCGGTTCTTTCAAGACTTATGGAGTATGCGGGGAAACATAAGTATTTTACGTATGCTTCGTGGCTGCTTGCGGCGATAAGCGCGTTTATCGCGCTTCTTCCGTTTATTTATATCTGGAAGATAATAAAAGAAGTGCTTGAAGTCGCGCCGGATTTTTCTTCGGCGACGGGGCTTGTGCATAACGGAATTATGGCAATGGTTTTTGCCATTGTATCATTTCTTGTATATATAGGCGCGCTCATGTGTTCGCATCTTGCGGCGTTCAGAGTCGCCACGAATATGCGTATAGCCGTTACGGAGCATATAGCAAAACTTCCGCTCGGATTTGCGGATAGTTTCGGCAGCGGAAAATTGAGAAAAATCATAAACGATTCCACAGGTGCGACGGAGACTTATCTTGCGCATCAATTGCCCGATAAATATGCTGCTCTGGCAACTCCCGTCGGGCTTCTTGTTCTTTTGTTTGTTTTCGATTGGCGATTGGGGCTTTTAAGTCTTATTCCCGTTGTGCTTGCCTTTCTGGTAATGTCATCGATGACGGGTAAGCATATGGCGGAAAAGATGAAACAATATAACAACGCGCTTGAAAACATGTCGAACGAAGCGGTCGAATACGTCCGCGGAATACCGGTAGTAAAAACGTTCGGTCAGTCGGTCTTTTCGTTCAAAAAATTTAAAAGTACGATAGACGAATATCAGAAGTGGGTGGTCGCTTACACGAAGGATATGCGCGTGCCTATGATGTTTTACACAGCCGCGATAAACGGCGTGTTTGCCTTTTTAATTGCCGGCGCGTTATGGCTTACGGCAGACGGCGTAACGAACGAATTTTTACTTAATCTTATCTTTTATATCGTGATTACGCCCGTTATTTCGCTTACATTGACTAAAATGATGTATATGAGCGAAAACAATATGATTGTCAAAGACGCGCTTGAACGCATCGACGGCGTTTTATCCGTCAGTCCCATGAGTGAAAGTAAAACCCCTGAGCATCCCGCCGATTCGTCCGTCGAACTTAACGACGTGCATTTTTCCTACGACGGTAAAAACGAAGTGATTCGCGGCGTATCGATGAATATAGGCGCGGGACAGACCGTTGCTTTCGTCGGTCCATCGGGCGGAGGGAAATCCACGCTTGCGGGGCTTATCGCAAGGTTTTTCGACGTGAAAAGTGGAAGCATAAAGGTCGGAGGCTCGGATATACGGGAAATTCCGAAAGAGGAACTGATGAACGCCGTTTCGTTTGTTTTTCAGGATTCAAAGCTTATCAAAGCGACTATCGCCGAAAACGTGAAGCTCGGAAAACCCGACGCAACGGACGAAGAAGTCGCGGCGGCTCTTCATGCCGCGCAGTGCGACGATATCATACAAAAATTCCCCGACGGAGCGGGCACGGCGGTAGGGACGAAAGGCGTATATCTTTCGGGCGGCGAACAACAGCGAATAGCAATCGCCCGCGCCGTATTGAAAAACGCGCCCGTTATTATTCTCGACGAAGCGACGGCTTTTGCCGACCCCGATAACGAAGCCAAAGTACAGAAAGCGTTTTCCGAACTTTCAAAGGGTAAAACGGTTATTATGATTGCTCATAGGCTTTCGACCGTGGCGGATGCCGATTGTATATACGTAATAAAAGACGGTCTTATCGCGGAAAGCGGCAGGAGCGACGAACTTCTCGAAAAGAACGGATTGTATGCGAAAATGTGGAAAGAATATGCCGCGTCGGTAGAATGGAAAGTGGCAAAGGAGGGTGAAAGCAATGTCGCTCGTTAAAACGATACAAAAAAAGACGGCCTCTTCAAAGCAGGGAGCAAAAGGGATTATTAAGGGAATAATCGCCTGCGCGTTTCAGAATATGGCGTTTATGTTGCCGACCACGCTTTTATACTTTCTCGTTTCCGATATGATTGGCGGCGGAGTGCAAGGCGGAAGAATAACTTTTTACGTAGTCGGATGCGTGATATGCTTCGCGCTTATCTTTTTAACTACCTGGTTTCAATATAACAACACCTTTTTCACGACTTATGAAGAAAGCGGCAAAAGAAGACTTGGTTTAGCCGAAAGACTTCGTAAACTTCCTCTCTCGTTCTTTGGCAAAAGAGATCTTGCCGACCTGACGAGCACGATTATGTCCGACTGCGAAGTGATAGAAAAGAGTACTTCGCATTTTATCCCGGGACTGTTCGGCTCGTTGATTTCAACTATTCTTATTGCCGCAGGGCTTTTCGTTTTCGATTGGCGAATGGCTCTTTCCGCGCTTTGGGTTATTCCCGTGTCGGTATTTATCGTTCTTTTGAGCTATAAAGTTCAGGATAAAGTGCTTGTTAAATTTATGACGGCAAAAATGTCGTGCGCGGACGGAATACAGGAATACATCGAAACCGTTCGCGATCTTAAAGCCAACAACGCCGAAGAAAACTACCTTTCGGGATTAAAGAATAAGATTAAGGGCGTTGAAAAGAGTAACATAAAAGCGGAACTCACTACCGCCGTGTTCGTAACGGGTGCGGGAATGGTTTTAAAACTCGGAATAGCCTCTGTGGCTTTGGTCGGTTCGGCTTTGCTCGTAAACGGAACGCTTGGCGTTTTAACCTTCTTTATGTTTTTGCTTGTCGCTTCCCGTCTTTACGATCCGATGCAGGCGGCGCTTCAGAATCTTGCGGCAATCATCGCAATGCGAACAAACGTTGCGCGTATGAACGAAATTCTGGAATATCCCGTTCAGACCGGAAACGACACGCTTACGAATAGCGGTTACGATGTCGTTTTCGATCACGTCGGCTTTGCGTATCCGGGCGGCGAAGTCGTGTTAAAAGACGTTTCATTCACCGCAAAGCAAGGTGAAGTCACCGCGCTTGTCGGTCCTTCGGGCGGCGGGAAAACAACGGTTTCAAGGCTTGCCGCAAGGTTCTGGGATAATCAGAAAGGTAAAATCACCGTCGGCGGAATGAACGTCGCCGAAATCGAGCCGGAAAAACTGATGAGTCTTTATTCTATCGTTTTTCAGGACGTAACTTTGTTTGATAACACGATTATGGAAAATATTCGTCTCGGCAAAAAGGGCGCGACGGACGAAGAGGTTATGGCGGCGGCTCGGCTTGCCAACGTGGACGAGTTTGCCGAAAAACTTCCCGAAAAATGGAATACGAATATCGGCGAAAACGGATGCGAACTTTCGGGCGGCGAGCGTCAGCGTATTTCGATTGCGCGCGCGTTTCTGAAAGACGCGCCTATAATTCTGCTTGATGAGGCAACCGCAAGCCTGGATGTTGAAAACGAAACGATGATTCAAACCGCTCTTTCCCGTCTTATAAAAGATAAAACCGTGCTTATCATAGCGCACAGGATGAGAACGGTTGCGGGAGCGGATAAAATCGTGGTTTTGGCGGACGGCGTCGTGGCGGAGCAGGGAACTCCCGACGAGTTGTATAAGAAAAACGGTATTTACGCCCGCATGGTCGATTTGCAATCGGCAAGCGGAAAGTGGAAAATTAAATAACCGCAGTGCGTTCCGAAGAAAAAGTCGACTTAAAGTCCGGACGGGATTTTCAATTGCTTTTTTCAAAGTAACGTGATATAATATATAAAAAGCGTAAGAGGGCAACATGGTAGACAACGAATCGCAGGAAATGTATCTCGAAACGATACTTAGATTAAAAAATAAAAAGGGTAGTGTGCGAGCAATAGACGTAGCCGAAGAACTCGGTTATTCCAAGCCGAGCGTTTCCCGCGCCGTGGGAATAATGAAAAAAGACGGTTTTATAGTCGTGCGCGCAGACGGACTTATAGACCTTACCGAAACAGGCAAGGAAAAAGCCGAAAACATTTTTGCCCGGCATAAATCGCTGACTCAAGCCCTTGTCGTGATGGGGCTTTCGCCCGAGGCGGCGGAAGAAAACGCCTGCCGCGTGGAACACGTTATCACCGAAGAAGCGTTCGAGGCTATCAAAAAATATTTTAACGTGTAAATACAAAAAAATTTTTAGTCAACCGCTAACTTTCGGTTGACTTTTTTCTATATATGAGTATAATTAAAAATGGCTTTGGAAAAAGGCCGTTAATTTTTGCGCAAGAGTTAGCCTCAACTAACCATTTCTGTGTAAGCGTGGCGCAATTTTTTTTCGGGAATGGTTAGCGTGGGCTAACCAAATAAAACGGATGGTGAGTTACATATGAGTTCGTCGGAATTAAGGTATCTGATAGCGGCAAACAACCTTGCCAAAGAGCTGCAGTCGGTTAAACAGACCGATATAGCAAACAGGCTTCACGTAACAAAGGTGAGTGCGTATAACGCGATTGAAAGGTTGCGGGAAAAAGAATATATCGAGAAGAATGATAGGAAAATCGTTCTTACGTATCGCGGAAGGGAAGTTCTGGACGAGTATATGACGATTATACGTTTTATGTCGGCGCATTTGTCGTTACATTGCGGAACGACTGAAAATCAGGCTTATGAAGATGCTCTTAACGCCACCTGCGCATTTTCGGACGCAACCCGTAACGGAGTGGCAAATTTTATAAAGTCAGAAATGAAAGGCGCGCATCAAGCACCGATTGATTAAGACAAGGAGTAGACAAATGATAGACAAAGAACTATTTAAACTCATCGGTGGAAATAAGAAGTACATATTTATCGCCGTATTGTTGCAGGCGATAGGTTTAATCGCGAACGTTGCGATAACGGGGAGCGTCTGCTATGCCGTGTACCTGTTGACGCAGAACGCCGAATGGATACAATTTATTTATCCGCTTATCGGCGCGGTTGTCGGTATTATCGTGAGATATATCTGTTCACGCGCGACGGGCGATATAAAGGACAAGCTCGGAAGAAAAGTAAAAAAAGATTTGCGCGAAAGGGTGTATAACAAAATAGTGAAACTTGGTGTGAAGACTACCGACGGAATGAGCATGGCAGGACTCACGCAGGTTTCTGTCGAAGGCGTAGAGCAACTCGACCTTTACTATTCGTCTTATCTTCCGCAGTTCTTTTTTGCGATGATCGCACCCGTAATATTGTTCTTGATATGCGTATGGATCGATTGGAGAACGGCTCTCGTTCTTATTGCGTGCGTGCCGCTGATTCCAGTATCTATTATAGCGGTGAGCAAGTACGCAAAGAAGATTTTCGCAAAATATTGGGGCAAATACACTTCGATGGGCGACAAGTTCCTCGACAGTGTGCAAGGGCTTAAAGAACTCAAAATTTTTCAGGCAGACGCGGCTCAGCACGTTAAAATAAACGAAAGCGCGGAAGAATTCAGAGTCATCACGATGAAAGTTCTCGTAATGCAACTTGCAAGTACCACGATAATGGACTTGGTTGCATACGGCGGCGCGGGCGTAGGTATCGCGCTTGCAATCAGTGGCGCGGCGTTTTGGGGGCTTAACCCGATTGCGGCATTGTTCCTGTGTCTTGTGGCGGTTGAATTTTTCCTGCCCCTTCGCGCGTTCGGCTCGGCATTCCACGTTGCTATGAACGGCGCAAGCGCGGGTAAAAAAATAATCTCGCTGTTAAATACGCCCGATCCCGAATGGGGAACTGAAAATGTAGACGGCAAAGAAATTAAACTCGAAAACGTCACGTTCTCTTACGATAATAAACGCGACGTTCTGAAAAACGTGAATATGACATTCCCCGAAAAGGGAATGACGGCAATAGTCGGCGAAAGCGGGTGCGGAAAATCCACGGTTGTCAATATGCTTGTCGGCGCGTTCCGTCCGCAAAAGGGCGACGTGACCGTCGGCGGCAAACAGCTTGAAAAACTTTCAAGAGAAAACTGGTATTCGCACCTTTCGGCGGTAAGTTACAATACTTATATTTTCAACGAAAGCGTAAGAGATAATTTCAAGATGGCGAAAGAAAACGTTTCGGACGAAGAAATTTTCGCCGCGCTCGAAAAGGTAAATTTGAAAGAGTTTATCGAAGAAAACGGCGGCTTGGATAAGGTTATCACAGAGGACGCGAACAACATTTCGGGCGGGCAAAAACAACGCCTTGCGCTTGCGATCGCGCTTGTATCGGGTAAAGATATATACGTTTTCGACGAAGCAACGAGCAATATCGACATCGAAAGCGAAGCCGTTATTATGAAGAATATCAAGGCGATTTCGGAAAGCAAAAGCGTTATCGTTATTTCGCACCGCTTAGCAAACGTCGTTCCCGCAGACAATATCTATTATATGGAAGAGGGCGAGATAAAGGAAAGCGGTTCACACGAAAAGCTTATGGCGGCACGGCAAGGATACGCACGGTTATTCACCGCACAGAAAACGCTTGAACAAGGGTATTCGGAGGTGATAGCATGAGTACGCAGAAAAAGACTTTGAGAAGAAGCGGTGCGAAAATAATGGCAAGCCTGATTGCTCTTCTCGGCAGTTTGTCTTACATAATGATTTTAGCCGTTATAAACGGAAGCGTGGGCTTTGTCTGCGCGATGGGCGTAACGGTATTCGGCGCGGTAGGAGTTGCGAAGGCACTCGGAGAAGCAATTGCGCTTTCTTACGGGTGGATTATCGGGCTTACGATAGGTTGCGGAGTTCTTCGCGGTCTGCTTCGCTATTTCGAGCAGTACAGCAATCACTATATCGCGTTCAGACTTCTTGCGGTTTTGAGAGATAAAATCTTCGGCGCATTACGCGTTCTTTGCCCCGCAAAACTTGAAAGCAAACAAAAGGGCAGTATTATCGCAATGATCACCTCGGACATCGAAACGCTTGAAGTTTTCTATGCGCATACCATTTCGCCCATCTGCATTGCCGTGCTTGTATCTACGGCTGTGTTCCTGTTCGTAGGGTTTGTTTCGAGTTGGTATCTTGCGCTCGTGGCTCTCGCAGGTTTCCTTACAATCGGCATTGTAGTTCCGCTTATCTCGTCGGGAAAACTCAAGGAAAGCGGCGTAAAATACCGCGCGGAATTTGCTTCGTTCTCGGCATACTTCCTTGACAGTATCAAGGGTATCAAAGACGTCGTTTTAAACAATGCGGGCGAGGAAAGAGAAAAGGAAGTAAACAGGCGTTCGGACGGACTCCTGAAAGAAACCAAAAAGATGAAGCACAACATTACCTGCGCGGGTTCGGCAATCGAACTTACGGTGTCCGTGTTCGTGTTGATCACGCTTGCGGGGGGAATTTTGCTTGTCAAAAAAGATATGCTGTCCTTAGGCAGAATGATTATCGGTATGGTAACGGTGTTCTCGTCGTTCGGTCCGGTAATCGCGGTCGGTTCGCTTCCCGGCAACCTGACGCAGACTTTCGCGAGCGGCGACAGAGTGCTTAATCTTCTTGCCGAAAAACCTGCTGTCGAAGCGGTTACGAACGGTAAAAACTTTGATTACGAAAATCTCGACGTAAAAGATCTTTCGTTCAGTTACGACGGACAGACCGAGGTGCTGAAAGATGTTAAAATGCACGCCGAAAAGGGCGAGATTATCGGTATCGTGGGCGAAAGCGGTTGCGGTAAGTCAACGTTTTTGAAACTTCTTTTGAGATTTTGGGAGAGAAGCGGCGGCGAAATAAACTACGACGATATAGATGTCGATAAAATCGACACAAATACGCTGCTTAAAAACGTAACTATGGTTTCGCAAAGCACCTATTTGTTTGAAGAAACGATAGAGGATAACTTGCGTATCGCAAAGCCCGACGCCACTCGGGAAGAAATCGAAAACGCCTGCAAAATGGCTTCGATTCACGACTTTATAATGACTTTACCCGACGGATATAAAACGCAGGTTGGCGCGCTCGGCGATAATCTTTCCGCAGGCGAAAAACAGCGTATCGGGCTTGCCCGCGCCTTCCTTCGCGGCAGCGAACTTATTCTTCTCGACGAGCCGACGAGCAACGTAGACAGTATCAACGAAGGTATTATCTTAAAGGCGTTAAAAGAGCAAAAGAACAAAAAGAGTATTATTCTCGTATCGCACAGAGAATCTACAATGGCGATTGCCGACAGAATCTATAAGGTTGACGGCGGCGTTATGACGGAGGAAGCGTAAAATGGACGAACAAAAGAAATTGAGTGATATAGAAGAAGCGGCGGCGGCTCTTATTGCAAATTCCGAAGATGAAAACCCCGCCTATAAGTCGATAAACAAACAAAAATCGGCGACATCGGAAGAGAAAAACGACAAAAAGATATTCAAGAAATACAAAATTAAAGACATCGTATTTCTTGCGATAATCACGGCTTGCACGCTTATTACGGGAGCGGTGATGCCGTTACTTGTAAACGTGCCATTCTTTGGTATCGTGCAACTTGGTTTGGGACTTCAATTTTCGATTTTTCCCGTAATCGGGATGATGAAAGTAAGAAAGCCGGGTGCGCTTCTGTTTCAGTCGATATTTATATCTGTATTCCTGATTTTTATGTTCCCGCCGATGGCTCTGATTATCGTGTGCGCGCTTGTTTCGGAAACGCTTGCGCTTCTCATCTTCCGCGGGTATAAAAACGATTGGGCGTGCGTATTTGCGGGAACGCTTTATATGCCGCTCACCCTTCCTTTGATGTGGCTTTATTACAACGCGTTTTACACGGTTACGGGCGAAGAAAAAGCGGCTACGAGTATGTTTCTCGGCGGAGCGAACCCCGGCGTGGTTGTCGGCATTTCGATTGCCGTCGTCGCGCTCTGTTTCGTCGGCTCGGTGGTCGGTATGCTTATCGCAAGGGAGCTCAAAAAAGCCGGAGTTCTGAAAAAATGAGATTTTGGTCTTTCAAAAAGAAGATATATCCCATATTCGTATTTCTTGCGAGCCTGTTTTTGATTATATTCGGATTGTGCATGGCAAGGAACGTCAAATGTTCTTACTTTCTGGCGGGATGTTTCGTGTGGCTTATGCTGTTCGGATGCCGAAAAGGTTGCTTTCGGGTGCTTCCTGTATATATTGTGGTCGGCGGACTGTTTGTCGTAATCTCATACTTTGCTTACGGAAAGGACGGAAATGCGGCTATGGCAATGGCTAACCGTTTCGCTTCCGTATTTCTTGCCGCCGCGCTCGGTATGAGCGTAGAACCTGCGGATATGACGAGAAATCTTTCCACGCTCAAAATGCCGAGGGGCGTAACGCTCGGTATGCTGATTGCAACGTCTTTTCCGCCCGTACTCGGCGCGGAGATAAAAAGGGTGAGAGAGGCGATGAAAACGCGCGGCGCGGGCAGCGTGTTAAACCCGAAAATTTTTTACAGAGCGTTTTTGGTGCCGTTCGTAATGAGACTCGTAAACATATCGGATACGTTGTCGCTGTCGGTGGAAACGCGCGGATTTTCGCTTGAAAAGGTTCCGTATACGGTATATAAAAAGGAAATCGTTTGTCTGTCGGACGTATTGTTTATTTTGGGACTTGCCGCGGGCGCGGTTTGCACGGTGATATTATGAACGCGATAGAACTTAAAAACGTAAACTTTTCTTACGACGGGAAAGTTCAAATATTAGAAAACGTAAATATCGCGCTGAATTACGGCGAAGTCAACCTTATTTCGGGGCATTCAGGCGAAGGTAAAAGCACGCTTTTGTATATCATAAGCGGCATTATCCCTAATATCACGGACGGAAAACTTTCGGGCGAAGTGCTGATAAACGGCGAGGATATAAAAGGCAAACGCCTTGGCGAAGTCTGCCGCAAAGTGGGCGTCGTTTTACAAAATGCCGACGAACAAATTATACAAAAAACGGTAGAGGATGAAATCGCTTTCGGATGCGAAAATCTTGCGTTTTCACCCGAAAAAATAAGCAAACAGATAGACACGGTTTGTCGCCTTATGAAGCTCGATAAGTCGTGGCAAAGCCGCAAACTTTCGGGCGGACAGAAGCAAAGACTGATAACGGCTTCCACGCTTGCGATGGGGCAGAAGATAGTAATTTTGGACGAACCGCTTGCAAATCTCGACACGGCGGGCGCGGAAATGCTGATGTCCACATTAAAATCTCTTGCGAAAGCGGGATATTGTATTATTGTAATAGAACACAGGCTCGACGTCGTTCTGCCGTTCGTGGATAAGGTATTTCACGTCGGAAACAGAAACGTAAACGAGATAACCGACAGAGAAAATTACCTGAAAGAGCAGTCAACCGAAATAGAAGATACCTGTTCGACTTTCAGCGGCACGTTACCCGCGTTTTCGCTTGCGGACGTAGCGTTTGCGGTGAAAGAGCGAGACATATTGAACGGAGTTACTTTCGATATATTAAAAGGCTCACGAACGGTTTTACTCGGCGAAAACGGTTGCGGCAAAACAACCCTTTTAAGACTTATTTCCCGTCTTGAAAAGCCTACTCGCGGCGTGATTTTGCAGAATATAGACGACAAATTCGGACAAAAGAGTAAACAGAGCAAAAAGTGGTATAAAAAGGTGGGCGTGGTTTATCAGAACCCCGACTATCAACTTTTTATGCAGACGGTCGAAAAGGAGATCAAATTTGGCGCGAAGTCGGACGAATATGCCGACGAAATAGCCGAAAAATTCGGGATAAAGCATTTATACGCCCGTCATCCGCAGTCGCTGTCGGAAGGACAAAAAAGAAGAGTTTCCATCGCGGCGGTAGTAGCAACAGATCCCGAAGTTCTCATATTGGATGAGCCGACGGTGGGACAGGACTACAAAGGCTTATGCGAAATGGTTGAAGTTCTTAATAAACTTCACGAAGAAGCGCATAACACGATGATAACCGTTACGCACGACAAGCGTTGCGCCGCCGCTTTATGCGATAAATCCGTGTGGATAAAGAACGGAAAGACCTATAAAACCGGCGGAAAAGAGCTTGTCGATGAGTTTTTCATTCAAATCGGAGTTAATTAAAAATTTTAGCCTACGCTAATTTTCTTGATTTCAGCGTTGTTCTATTGACTTAAAATGGAATATATGCTATAATAATGGCGCACTTGGGAAAAGCGACATAACGAGTAAAGAAATTGAATCCAAGCGAGGCAAAAGGCGTACGCCTTTTGCTGTATTCTGACGAATACAGCAAACAATACCTAATTGTACACAACCGCTCGAAAGAGCGGTTATAAAATGGAATTTAGTTAGCCTTGGCTAACCAAATAAAGAGGCATTAAACAAGGAGCAAAAACATTGCTGTTACGACTTAAAAACATAGGAAAAATATATGACAGCAACGATATTCTGACGATCGGTATACGCGGAATCAACCTTGATTTCGACTATAACGAATTCGTAACGATCGAGGGCGAGAGCGGAAGTGGTAAATCTACGCTTCTGAACGTCATCGGCGCGAACGACAGTTACGAAGAGGGCGAGCTGTATATAAACGGCGAGGAAACGTCGCATTACGGCGCGACGGAATGGGAAAAATACCGCGAAAAGTATATTGCAACCGTCTTTCAGGATTTCAACATTATAGAAAACCTTACGGTGCTTGAAAACGTCGAGCTTGCGTTGCTTCGTTTTGACGATAAAAAAACTCGCCGCGAAAAGGCAAGAGAACTCATCGAAAAGGTTGGGCTTATCAAGCAAATCAACCAACGCGGCAGTAAACTTTCGGGCGGCGAAAAACAGCGTACGGTCATAGCTCGTGCTTTGGCAAAAGACGCACCGATTATTTTGGCGGACGAGCCTACGGGGAATTTGGACGTTAAATCTTCGAGAGAAATCGCAAAACTATTAAAAGACGTTTCCAAAGACAAACTCGTCATCGTGGTTACGCACAATCCCGAATTTTTCGTAGAATACGCAACGAGAAGAATTACCATTTTCGACGGCTCTGTCAAAGAAGATAAAGTAATCGAAAAGCCGACGGAAACGAAAAACGTTGAAATCCCCGAAGTTAAGCAAAGCAGAAAGAAAAATATTAAAGATATCTTACATATCGGTGTTCTGAATTACAAAAGCAGACCGAAATTCACGGCGATGATGAGTTTTGCTTTGCTTGTATGCGCGGTAACGCTGTTTGTTGTGTTGTCGGTATTCGGAGTATCGCTCATTAAACCCGTTACGAATTCGCTCGATACCGTGGGCGTGAACGGAAAGGTAATCGTTTCGAGCGAAAAGGGAAACCTTACAAACGACGATCTTGACGAAGCGGCAGGGAAAACAAACGCAGGCTTCTATCTTTTGGATAAGGAATTTTCCGAATTTACGGTAAACGTTCCCAAGAGAAGCGGTATGCTTTCGGCTTACAGCGTCACTTGTCTGTATGCGCCTTATCAATATAACTTAAAGAGAAGCGAAGCGGTTTTGGTGCTGCCGAAATCTGCGGAAAAAGATAAAAACGCAATCGTCGAAACGTTTGTAAACGCAAATGCGGGAATAGAGAGTGTAAGCGTTAAAACGACGCTTTCTTCCGGCAACGTTCTTCTTTACTTATCCCACGCGGATGCGGAAGAAAACGGAGTCAAAATCAAGGCGATCAATACGACGATGAAACTCGGCGAAACAGTCGTTACGGTTAATGCCTTTGAAAAGGACGAAGCGGTTGAAAGCGGAAAAATAAACCTTGTAAATTCCAATACCTATCAGGCAACGAAATATTCTGCGGTTTTCTCGGTAAAATCAAATCGGTCTTACGAAGTTGCGACCGACGGTGAAAAAGACGAAACGAGAAGCGGAAAACTGATCGTTAAAATGAATCCCGACGACTACGCCGCGATTTTCGAAACCGAACAAACAGATGCAAGCCAATCGGCGCTGTATTATGCCGACGATCAGGCGGCAGAAAACGCGCTCGGAAAATTCCCGGACGGCATGATGGGTATGCTTTCCACGAGCAAAGTATACGTCCAAAGCGCGGGCGACGTTTACGCGATGAACGTAATCTACTATATCGCGCTGATTGCGGTTTGCCTTTTGTTTGCCGCTCTCATATCTGTGATTTTCGGAAGAAGCGTAAAGGTTTTTCAAACCGACTTCGCGGTTTACAGAACGCTCGGTATTTCAAGCAAAATTTCGTCGCGTTCGCTTTATATTCAGATGGCGCTCATATTCCTGCCGACAATCGTATTTTTGCCGCTCGTAAGTTTAATCGCGGCGGTGATACCGGGAGGCGGAATCGCATTTATTTCGGCGGGCAATTACTTCTTTATAGAAATCATGCTGCTCTTAATCGTCGAGTTCGTAGCGTTCGGCTTCAACCGTGCGATAGCGGGGCAGAGTATCAGAAAATCTTTGAGAAGGGGGTCGAAAGGTTAATATGTCAAAAATCAAAGTAGAAAACATCGTAAAAACGTTTAACCGACACTCCCGCAACGCAAACAAGGTTTTAAAAGGCGTTTCGTTCGAACTTCCCGAAAAAGGCTTGACGTGCATTTTCGGTAAATCGGGAAGCGGTAAAACAACCCTTCTCAATATTATCGGCGGACTTGAAAAAGCCGATAGCGGTAAGGTTTATATCGACGGCGAATGTACGAGCGGTAAAACCGATAAGATCAGAAACGCAAAAATCGGCTTCATTTTCCAGAACTACTATCTTGAAAAAGGCTACACGATAGCGGAAATCCTCAGAAATCAGATGATTATCGCGGGGTTCAAGGACGAAAAGGAAATCGCCCGTCGCACCGAAGAAGCGTTGAAGCTCGTCGATATGGAGCGTTTCAAAAACAAACTCGGCGACGCGCTTTCGGGCGGACAGCAACAAAGAGTCGCAATCGCCCGTGCAATCGTAAAAGGCAGCGACGTTATCCTTGCCGACGAACCGACGGGCAATCTTGACGCGGAAAACACGATGAAGGTCATGGATATATTAAAGGAAATATCCAAAACTCAACTTGTGGTTATCGTAACGCACGAGGTTTCGCTTATCAAAAAGTATGCCGACAGCCATATAAAAATCGTGGACGGCGAGCTTGTAGAGGACGGCGAAATAGAAGAAACCGACCTTGCGCCCGCAACTTACGACAACATAAAAGAGGGGAACGAAACGCACAGCGTTCTGACCACCTTTACCAAAAGTACGGCGAAGCGAAATGGCAGACTGTTTACCTTAAAGACAATTTTCAAGCGTAATAACGCGGGCGGCGAAAAAGCGTATTCGGTCGGCAACGTATTCAAGCAAATATTTATTCTCGCGCTTGCCGTGGTAATGACGTTTTTCTCGTTCTCGGCGTTCGAGGCGCTTTCGGCGGTTACCGAAAACAAAACGCTCGGAAAAAATACCGTTTATACAAATCTGAACTCTTATTCGGTACTCAGGAAAACGGACGAAAGCCACTACAAGAGTATTGATTTCTTCGATACGGAAATAAGAACGGGAAGTTTCTCATACGGCGGGCTTGCGAGTCTTTCGGGTATAGAAGTCAAATATACGCCGAAGGCAATCGAAGAAGGCGATGAAATTGCCGTAGAATACGGCAGACTTCCCCAAAAAGGAGAAGCGATTGTTTCCCGCAAAATGGCGGAAGAACTCAAAAGAGAATTCCGTATGAAAGAATTGAATACGGATAAAGCAATCACGCTGATGACCTTTGACGGCGAATATCCGATTACAGGTATCACGGGCGGCGACGATAAAATCATTTATCTGAACAAAGAAGATTACGTCAATTTCCTCGGCGTGTATAACAAAATCGGTTTCTCGGACGGGGAAGAGATCTTCTTCAAAGATACTTACGGTTCGGCTTCGTTTACGGCGGAGATTCTGCTGTACGACGGCGAGATCGCAAACGATAAAGTCAGAGTGGAAATCAACAGAAATTCGCTCTACAAAATGATGACCGATACCACGCAGGCAGACTTTGAAGTCAACAAAACGAACTCCCGTTTGAAAAATACGCCTTACGCAATACAGGTAACGGGCAGTAAAGTTTATGTTGAGCAGTTCGAAATCACGCGCGATGTCATGGACACAGACATTCGGGTTTACGTCAACAAAAACGTTCTTCATAATATTTTCGTTTACATATCGCCAAACCTCGACGCGCTTTCGTCTACGGGTTCACAGTATTATTTCGAGATAACTACGGAAAGTCCGGAGCAACTTGCTTCGCTGAAATCCGATTTAAGGGATTTGGGCGTAACGGCAGTAAACGTCGGCGCGGCGTATGAACAGGAAAACGAAGAAGAAAAACAAGACGCGGCAAGCGGGTTGTATCTCTATCTTCTCGTGATCGTCCTGCTTCTCATCATCTATTTCTTCATAGAGAAGTCGGCAAGTATCAAAAACAGTAAAGAGTACGGAATTTACCGTGCAATCGGCGTCAACAAAGGCAATCTTTTGTTCAAAGAGTGCGTCACGGCGGTCGTTCATAACGTTTTTAGTTTCTTTGTGTTCTCGGCGATCACGGTTGCGCTCGTTGCGGTAAGATACGCGATTATGAACGTAGCGTTCGCGGGCTTTATAGGTCTTGCGGCGGCAAGTTTTGCCGTAGGCGCAGCGGCAATGACTTGCATATCGCTTATTCCGTATTTGTTCGTTCTCACACAGTCTCCGTCGGAGATTTTGGCGAGATACGATATTTAATCAGATGTTTTTCCCGCGAAAGCGAGTGAACATACAATACAAAAATTTTTTTAGGAGGTCATTCAAAATGACAAAATTCAGAAAGAACGTCATCGGTGCTATTATGTGTCTTGTGATGCTTCTTGTCGGTGTCTGCGCGTTTACAGCGTGCGGAAGCAAGGATCTGTCGGTTACGTTTACCGTTGAAGGCAAAACGCAAACGGTGGACGTGGTGAACGGTAAGGTGACTATGCCTGCCGATCCGGAAAAGGAATTTTATGAATTCCGCGGTTGGTATACAACTTCGACCTTCGACGAGGGTTCAGAATTTACCAAAGATACCGAAGTGAAAGAAAATCTTACGGTATACGCGTATTTTGCGCCTGTTCACGTCGGCATTTCCGTTAACGGTGAAGCCGCTACCGATATAAAGCTCGAAGAACTTGCGGGAAAGACAACAGAATACACGGAGGACGCGACAAGCAAAAACCTTACGTTCGACGGTTGGTATATCGATGCCGCTTACGGAACGAAGTACAACACGCAGGATGCGGACAACCTTTACGCTCGCTACTGCGCTACGGTTACGTTCGATAACGGTTATGAAACCTTAAAGAGCGTTCAGGTCGGAATCAATTCGACTATGAAAGCCCCCGATAAGGAATATGAAGATTTCGTTCCTTATTATATGGATAAAGAAGATTTGTCTTATGTGGACGAGAACGGAAACGCCGTTGACTTTTCCTCGCTTGTAATTACGAAAAATACGGCTATCAAGGTTATGTGGAAATCACCCTATCTTGCATATCAGAAGATTGAAGGTACGGCAAACGATTATGCGGTCGTCGGTTTCGATTATAAGTCGAGCAATTCGGAAGAGTTTCAGAATATCAAGAGATTTCCTGCAATTTCTTTCCTGTCCAAAAACGTAACGATTGACGGCGTTAAAGATTGCAACGTGGTTACGGCGGACTTCTCCGTTTCGGCGGGAATGTATACGGCAACCGTCGATCAGTGCGATTCTGCGGTCTATGCGTATTTTGCAGACGGCATTCAATATATCAACAGATTTCAGGCTTGCACGAAACTCGAAACCGTCAAATTGCCCGCGAGCCTTAAAGTGCTTGAAAAGTCGTTCTGGAATATGAGAAATCTTAAATCTCTCGAACTTCCCGAAGGGCTTGAGATCATTATCGATTCGCTTTGGGGCGATTATATGGAAGGAATGGTCGGTTATTACAGAGGAGTGAGCGCGTTCCCGTTTACCGTAAACATTCCCGCTAGCGTTAATACGCTCGTAACCGTTCCGTCCAATCTCAAATTTGCGGAAGGTAGCGAATATTATTACGAGGAAGGCGAACTTTTTAGAAACCGTACTGTCGGCGGCGTAACTTATAAAACGCTTGTTTGTACTTATCAGGATAAAGTTGCCAATGAAACCCTCACCGTTGCGGAAGGCGCTGAAGCCGTATCCGTCGGAGCATTTAAAGGTTTGACCGTTAAATATATTTCTCTTCCGTCCACGTTTAAGAAAATTTCTTATACATCGGACGAAAACAACGCAACGTACGAACTTTCGTATTATACGGGTTCTATGCTTACCGATATGCAGAGAGTACAAGCCCCCGACGAAAAATCGGCGATCGATTCTTATTCCGTGTTCAGCGGGCTTACGTCGAACGATTTCGGATACGTTTATCTGAACGTCGCTTCTATGCCGGAAGGAATCAGCGAATATGCTTTCACGCAGGGCAAAACGCCGTATACCGAACTTACCGAAAGCGACGGAACTACTCTCGAAAAGGTTGTTTGCATAGGCGCGGTTAAGAAAAGAAAAGCAGTTATCATTCACATAGTGGGTGAGGATACAAGAGATTCCTCGACGAAGAGGACTTATTCCATAACGGGTAAAAAGTCGGCAGGAACTTTAACGATTGATGAAATTCTTAACGCTATCGGAATCAACGACGGAAGCTATTCTTATGAAATTACCGAACTCGGCAAGCCTTACACCCCCGGTACGCTGGATCACAACCTGTATCTCAGAGTAACCTATACAAGAAATATTCTTGGCGTAACTTACACGAAAGACGATGCGACAAAAACGATTACCGTAACGGGATTCGATAAAGATACGGCGTTCGATCTCGGCGGAGTTTACAGAATTTGTATCAGTTTTGACGATGAGGCATTAAAGACCTACAAGGTCGTTATTGCAGACAATGCTTTCAAAGACAATAACTATATTTCGGAAGTTTACGTTGGTTCTCAGGTGGTAAGTATCGGCGAAAAGGCGTTTGCAAACACGTCTAACCTTACGAAATTCATCGTTTCGGACGGCGGGCTTGAAGAGATTAAAACAAGAGCGTTTGAAAATGCGGGATGCGTTGTAAACGGAGAAACGATTACCGTAAATGAAAACATCAAAAAGAACGGAATCAAATTCGTATTGCCGCTTGCAAAAATGAAGAATATCGAACCTTATGCGTTCAAAACGAAGGGTATCTTTGTATTTACCGCAACGGAATCGGAAGGTAACGAGGATAATCCGAGAAAGCTGACGGCAGCTGCGAAAGCCGGTGAGTATTTCTTCGTGGAAAGTATGTCGGGTGATTATTACGGTATTATGCAGTATGTAAAAAATACCGACACGAAAACGATGAAAGACAACGTAGGAAACGATGATTTGATTACGATTTACGACGTTCGTTATGTGGCGACAGCGGGCGGATTCAATGACGCAAGCGGACATATGGGAATCGGTTATTCGCTTCGCGGTAAAGCATACGAATGGGGAGCATGGAGTGAGGATTTCGCGGCAAAACAGCATTACGTTTATCGTTACGAAGTGATGGAAGGCTCGGTATACTATCTCGGAAACGCTTTCAATTATATCTCTTTCGGTATCTTCTCAAAGATTCACAAGAATGCTTTTACCGATATGGAAGAAACGCATTATGCCATATACAATAACTGCGCATTTGATATCTGGATGGACGCGGATAAAGTCAAGAATCAGGATTCTTCCCTCTTTGAAGAAGGCTGGTTCAACGGCAGAGCGAACTCCGAAAATACATTTATGAGTAGGCTTCAAGATCACGAAGATTTTTACCTGTAAGAGACAAAAGGAACGGTATACGCCCGATTTTGCGGGCGTATACGATTCCGCTTTATAGAGGGTGCAATGAAAAAGTTTTTTTCTGAAGTTGTTATATTTATATTGTGCGTCGCATGTCTCGCCGCATTTTCCGCTTGCGGTAAAACCGACGTAAAGACGCCGCAGGACGTTATTAAAGAAGCGTACGGCGATACGGAATATAAAATCTCTTTTTCGTCCGAAGGGCTTGACGAACCTTTGGAAGATTTGACGTACACGGCAAAAAGCATCCCCGTTTTACCTTCGCCGCAGAAAGTCGGCTATGTTTTCGGCGGCTGGTTTTTTGATAAGGAATATCATACGCAATATCAGGATAATCTGCTACTTATGACAATGAGCGACGTAACGCTTTATGCAAAGTGGCTTAAAGAAGATATGACCGTAAGCGGAACGTACGATATAGATTTTGAAGCCGAAATTCTCGAAGATACGATAAAAAAAGGGCAGACCGCGGATGAATTCGGCGGTTATAAAAAATTCCCCGAAAACATTTCGGTTGAAAATACATACATTGAAAAATCGGATAACGATTTATTGCTTAAAATCGAATACGACTGCATTGATCCGGAGCCTTACGGCGCGCTTGCCGATTCCTATAAAGTAACGGTAAACGCGACTAAAAATCCGTCAAGCGTTTATATAAAAGAAAGCGTGAATTCGCTTTCGGATACGGTGAAAACGATATATATCCGCATAACGGATACGGACTTATCAAACCCCGTATATCTCGATATCGAAACGACTAACTGGAATGCGGAAGGGCTTTCCGATGAAGAAAGATACGGTACGACCACAACTTATACCGTCGAATTCAGAATAACAAGGCTGATAGGATTTAAGACGCCTTACGTCGATACAAGCGTTCCGCTTGAGGACGGATATTATCTTGTAAGAAGTTATAATAAGACGATAGAAAATAAATCGTCTATGGGTGACGGCTTCAATTCGGTTTTTTCTTATCTGAAAGCGGAAAACGGGAAATATAAACTGATTAAGCCTTTTACGCCTTATGCGGGGCTTGTTAAGTTTACGCTCGGAAAACTCGAAGAACCTTATTATCAAAATCTGTTTTACAGAATGATGTCTTTTATGCCCAATCAGTATTGTTTCGAGCTTGACACGACGGGCTTTGACGGAGAAGTCGAATCGAATTATTATCCCGAAACTTACAAAGCGAAGAAATACGTGGATTATTCGGTGGAATTTCATACGGACGACTATAAGGTATATTCGGTTATCGATCTCGGAACAAACTTCAAGCGCGAATTCGGAATTATGTATTCCGTTTCGGGCTTTATGGAGGTTGCAGGCGGTATGGGATCGGGCGTGCAGATTTTGTATATGGATTACGACCATATCATAAAACTATCCGACGAAAACGTCGATTATAAAGAACTTTCGGGCGATAGTTATTCTTTTGAAACGTCGGGAAGTTTTTATCCCGGAAACTATTCCGATCTTAACGATAAAAACTTGACTTATGACGAAACGCTGAAAAACGGTTTGTCAACAAGGATGATCAACTTCTGGTATTCGGCAACCGACGTAAACGCACCGTATGCCGCGAGAAGAGTGTATAACAGTAAAATAACGTTCAGACCTACCGACGAAACAAACTCGAAAAACGTATCCGAAGCAAGATATGAGATAGCCCATTTCGATATTCAGACAAATATATACGGGTATGACGCCGAAAAAAGCAGAAAGAACGGAGAAGAATTATACTACGATTCCATGTCCGTGCAGACGTTCGGCGCGAACGGAATGCGTGAATCGTCGAATTTCAGGATAGGAAAAACCGTCAATCGGGGTGATGTTTTAAGGCTCGAAGATATTTACCGCGAAAAAGTATCCGAAGACACCGATTTTTCGACGGTTCGATACAAAGGGTTTGCTTTAAGCGGTGATAAAATCGATTTTTCAAAAGAAATCACGGTAAATAAGGCTTTTGCGTTTTCTTCCGATTGTGCAATAGTGTTTACCTTTACGGATGACGACGGTATCACAAAAACGGCGATCGTCGAACTCGTCGAAAAAAGCAATCCGGATTATCGAATAACCGACGAAAATCACGCTTGGAAATGGTCGGAAGAAGATAATGCCTACGTTTCCGATACGATAGATAAAGAAGGTGCATCGGTGGAGTTGCCGGCACTTACTTACTCGTGGACGGGCGTGAAAAACGTGCGATTCAGAAATAATTGGTACGACGACGAATCGTGCATAAATCCGCTTCACGTCGGCATTTTCACGAATATGAACGGCGTTTATTCTTTGACGTATATCGGGCATCAGAAAAAAGATTTTACGGCGTCCGCGTATGAAACTTACGTGTGCTACGAACTCGTAAACGTGTACGGGGAAACGGAATTTATTCGGTTCAAATACGTTACTTCGCAAAAGGAAACGTACCGTATCGAGTCCGATAACGGTGAAATAATGGACGAAGGCGACGTTAAATACGACGAGTACGGAAAAATAAAAGACGTCAAAGCAAGCGAGTCGGTATATCTGACTAAGGATAACTGCGACGAAAAACTTTCGAGATCCTTCAGTATGATGATCGGCGACGACGCGCCTTCTCGTATGAGTCTGACAGGATTTTCTGCCTTTTTGGTGGATAAAAACAATCGTAGTACGACGATTTCTCGTGATATCGGAAGCGGCGATATAGATTCCGTAATGAAAGAAATAAAAGGCTATACGGAAAAATATTCCTGGTTTACCGTATCGCTTGAATTTTCGTATTTTGGAAATAAATTCAACAGTAATTATATTTATGGCGTAGGATTTTCCGGTGAAAAAACTACGGATATGCTGAAATATAATTCGTATTTTGCAAACACTTTGTATACGATGAACATTCCGCGCCTTTACAGCGACGACGGCAATGAAATCGCAAAGTCGTACGTAAGCGTTAAACACAGAATCGGCGGTAAAACCGACAACAGTTTTTACGCAAACAGGACTTATACGCTTAATAAAGGCGAATACGAATATTCCTTGAAGTTTAACGAGGCGGGTGAGTTTTACGTCGGTTTCGGTTTTTCGATAAACGGAACGTCTTATTCGTTCGGGCAGATCGTCAACGTTTTATCGGATAACTGCGACGTTACGATCACGTTTGTTACGGATAAGGATCATCCTTTTTCCGACGGGCTTTTAGAGCGGACGGTAACATACAATCTGAGCAACAACATCAACGCGCTTAACGAAAAGGAATTTGCGGGAAACGATATTCTGTTCGGTTGGACGCAATATATCGGCAAGGACGCAACGTCCAAAGACGTCGTTAAAAACGGCATAGACAATTTTATAAGCAGGTATAATTCGCAGAACGTAACGTTGTATGCAATATGGGACGGCGGTATTTCCGTTACCGCAAAATCGGAAGGAAACGACGATAGAGTAAAACATTATTTCAGGGATTCTTCAAGCGGATATTATGTTATCGATTTGTCCGTGTATAAAGTTTATGCGCCTGCCGGAACTGTTCTCGCCGGTTGGACGGGCGGTTTCTTGGGCGATGGCGTTAAAAACGGAAAAATTTATCTGAACGAAGTTACCGATGATAGCGATTATTTTACGATTAACGCCGTATACAAAAAAATGCTTACCGTAAAATATTCAATCAATGCGACATATTCCGCTTCTGTTATAAGAAACGATTCCGTAATTGAAGGAAACGGTCTTGAGTCGAACAGAACGGTCGTTGCAAAAACGGGTTATACGTTTAAGGGTTGGTTTGTTCAGGGCGATGAAAGCAGGACTATAATTGACTTATCGACCTATAAGTTCACTAAAGATACCGTTCTTGTCGCGGTGTTTACAGGCAGCGAGGGAAATGAAGTATGGTAAAATTCAAAAAAATCTTTGCTGTAAGTATAGCGGTATTTGCACTGATCCTTTGCGGATTGTTTCAATCGGTTTCAATTAGCTATGCCGCAAGCGAGCAGGTGATAAGCGGCGGTGACGGAACGTATACCGTTCCCGTAAACCTTGATTTGAAGATGGGTGCGGATAATTTTACAAATCCCGTTACCGTGGAGAAATTCGGCGGCAAGTATTATATGACGTTCGGGTTCTCTTCGTCGATAGGCTATCTGAACCTGAACCTTGACGGGAAAGAAGTCGGTAAAACAAGCGAAAAGAAAGACGGTTGGACGTATTATACCTATACGCTTTCCGAAAACAATCTGAAAAGCAAACTTTCGTTTTCGGCGTACATAAACGCGATGTCGCGTGAGATGAGTTTTACGGCAACGCTAAATTTATCTTCGTCGGAAAAAACTTCCGAAACCGTTCGCGATTTAGGCGAACGGCCTGCGGAATTTGTTCCCGTTATTTCAACGAAAGCGGCGGCTGAATATTCTTTGAAAGTCGGCACGGTTTTCCCGATTCCCGAAGCGACGGCAAACTTGGGCGACGATGATTGCCCGGTCACGACCTCGGCGTATTACGGCGACGAGGCGGTCGATGTGTCGGGTGAAAAACTTGTTCTCGGCAAAGTCGGAACGTATAAGTTGGTCTATAAGGCGATTAACTCGCAATATAAGACATCATCGGGTAACGATTCGTTCTCGGAATACGTTGTTACGATTCGTTCCGCGGCGGGCGAAAACGATATTGTTAAATTCAGAGATGCAAATAACGTTTTGCCCGAAAAAGCGGGAATCGTCGCGGGAAAACTTGCGGTCGGCTCGGAAATTTACGAAAAAGCGGCTTCCGCAATGAAAAAGAATGCGGACAATTTCGAGGTTTATTCTGCTGAATTTCTGAGTGAAGACGGCGAAGTCATAACCTTGAGCGGTAAAGTTGAACTGTTGTTCCGCGCGGACGATTATTTTGACCGCACGAAAGCCGAAGTTTACTATATGGACGACAACGGCAGTTTGACAAAACTTTCCGCGAGCGGATACGGAAGATACGTTGTTACCGCAACGGATAAAACGGGAACGTTTATCGTCTGTATTCCGGGCGTGGCGTTTCATATGCCGATGTGGGGATACGCTTTGATTTTGGTCGGAGCGGTAGTTATTCTTGCAGGAGTAGTTGTGACTATTATAGTTGTAGTGAAACGCAAGAAGAGAATGATGAATTCATAAGGAAAGGAAAATGCTTGAAAACACAGAATCGCAAGAAATGTATTTGACGACGATTTATGCGTTGCAAAAGAAAAACGGGATGGTACGTTCTGTTGATGTCGCAGATGAACGTGGATATAGTAAAGTGAGCGTTCATAATGCAATGAAACGTCTTGAAGAGTTTGGCTATGTAACATTTCATCAAGGGAAAATAACATTGACGAAGTGCGGTATTGAAAAAGTTAAGAACATAAAGCAGAAACATCAGACGATTGCGAGTGCGCTGAAACTTATAGGCGCGAGCAATGATATTGCGGAAGAAAATGCTTGTCGTATGGAACACGTTATCACCGATGAAGCGGCTGTGCTTTTGAAACTTTATGTTGAACAACGGACTGCGGAGCAGGAAAATACGACCGCAATTAAAGTATAAAAGCAAAAATCTGTTTTATAACTGATAAGGGAATTATTATGGCAAACGAAGCGCATAAAATCAAACTGCTTGTCTTATGGGATATTCTCTGTAAAAATACAGATGAAAACCACGCATTGAATACCGACGAATTATCCGAGCTTCTTGCCTTGCGCGGACTGAATGTGTCGCGTAAAATTCTCGTTCAGGATATAGCGACTTTGTGCGACAACGGCTATGAGGTTCTTTCCTACAAAAAGAAGTATCATTACTATTATGTAGTCAATCGGTCGCTTGAAACGGCAGAAGTGGTTATGCTTGCAGACGTTATCAATGCGTCGAAACTTCCCGTCGCACAAAAGAAAGCACTTATCGGCAGACTTGCGGAAACGCTTTGTACTCATCAAGCGGAGAGCATTTCAAAGCATATTATTTCTCTTGATAAAGGCAGGAAGGGTAGCAGTTCGTTTATCTATAACGTGGACGCAATCGAACGCGCGATAAACGAGAACAAGCAAATATCGTTCCTGTACTTCAATTACGACGAGAAGCATAAAAAGGTTTATCGGAAGAACGGCAATCGTTATACCGTAAGCCCTGCGTTTATGGTATGGAACAAGGACAATTATTACTTGTTGTGTTTCTCGAAAGGACACGACGATATAGTTACATATCGGCTCGATAAAATGGAAAGCGTAAAAGTGGAAGAGCTTGAGCGTGAGTCACACCCCGAATACGAATTGTTCAACACGGAAGAATATCGGAAACAAGTATTTTCGATGTTCGGAGGGGAAAGTCAGAACATTACGTTACTGTTTACGGCGAATATCTTGTCGGATATGTTTGACCGCTTCGGAGATGACATACGCATAAAGAAAGCCGATGAAGAAACCTATTCGGTTGACGTAACGGTGCAGATTTCAAAAACATTCTTTGCGTGGATCGTCGGAACGCAGGGTAAAGTGAAAATCAAATCACCGCGAAAGGTGATTGATGAATTTAACGCCTTTGTTGCTAAAATAAAAGAAGAATATTGAGATGAAACTCAAACAAATGCTCTTACTTCGGTAAGGGCATTATTTTTTTCGGAAAAAATAAAAAAATATCGTTCACTTCCCAATATTGGGAAATGAAAATTTGAAATAGATAGTCTTTTGTGATATAATACGGCTACAATCTAAATTGAACGCAAAGTTCAGTTTAGTAAAAAGAGGTACTACGGATGAGAACGCTCAACACGACGACATTGGACAATATGGAAAGATTCATTATCGACTACCAAAAGAGAAAAGGCAAATCGCCGAGTTTCAGAGAGGTAATGAAAGCATTGAATATGAGTTCGCTTAACCTTGTAAGAACGTATATCCTTGCTCTTGAAAACAGCGGCAGGATAGAGCGGACAAGACTCGGCAATATCGATATGTTGCCGAAGCTGAAACCGAGCGGAGTGGCAATCACGCCTATCGTCGGTTCTATCGCGTGCGGACAACCTGTTGACGCGGTGGAGCAGATAGAAGAAAGCGTTACGCTCCCGCGAGCGATTTTCGGCGGTGGGGATTTATTTATTCTTCATACGCACGGCGACAGTATGATAGACATCGGAATCAAGCACGGCGATCTCGTCGTAATCAGAAAGCAGAACACGGCAGAGAACGGCGATATAATTGTTGCTATGATGAATGGCGAAACAACATTGAAACGTTTTTATAAAAGGAACGGGAAAGTGGTGCTTCATCCGGAAAACAAAGAAATGAAAGATATTATCGTCAAAGACTGTGAGATACAGGGCGTTTTGGTAAGCTGTATCCACATATATAATTAAATCGGTATCAAGCGTTTTTGCCCCGAAACGCCGCGATATATAGATATTGTTTGCCGTCGAAGTGTGACTGTTGCATAGGAATAATCCCGACCGTGCTTAAATAGTTACATAAATTCAAATCGTCGGTGAAGCTTGGGAGAAAGGAGGTTGTATTTATATGGCTAAAAAGAACAATCCTTTGACCTGTCCGTATTGTCTAACAAAGCTGTTGGAAGTCACCGGACATTGCGTAGGCGTTATCGTCAAGTGTCATCATTGCGGAGCATCCGTGCTTGCGGACGTAGACGAAACGGGGAAAATGCGATTGAGCGCAGATCCGAACAAAGCGCAGGAAATGCCGCAAGCGGCAACCGCGCGCTAAACGTCTGTACGAAAAACCATACGGAACTGCCGACGGTAGCAAGAACTACGGGCAAGCCGATATGAAGATATAAGAAACCGAAACTATCCGGGAAGGAAGTTATCCACGCCTTATATGGAGTTATAGACAAAGACAATTAAATATTATTTATCTGTAAAATCAGACAGTATACGGGAACGGACAGCGGTAGCCCGAAATGGAGAGTAAAGCCAACGCGCGAACGTATACGAAGTTGTAAGAAACAGGAGTTATTCTCATAGGAAAGCTACCAACGCCTTGCAAGGATTAGACCTAATCAGGGTTTATTCTTTGCGAGGCGTTTTTTATGCCTTTATACTCTGAATTGCCCGATTGCGTTTAATCACCTCGCAGTCGGGCTTTTTTCGTTGTGGGCAGAAATCTGTCCGATTGCGATTTCAAAAAAAATCAAAATCGGAGGATTTCAACAATGAAAAAGAAAGTAACTTACAAACTTGAACAAACCAAAAGCATTATCGTCGAAGTGGAAACGGCAGAACAGGAGCAGAAAATCAAAGAATTAAACCGTGATTTTGAGCGTATCGACAGACAGAACCGCAGAATTGCGGCAAAGACGGATTCGCTTGAACGAATGTATGAAGAAACGGGATATGAAGTAATCGATGACGGAGCAAACCCGGAAGAGCAGTATGAACAAAAGGAATTAAAAAACACGATAGCAAAGGCAATGGAAGGACTTACGGAAAAGCAGAAACTTGTTGTTTACAAAACCTTTTGGGAACAAAAGACATTGCGAGAAATCGGTAAAGAACTTGGCGTTAGCTATGTAACAGCCTTTGAAATTTTAGAAACCGCAAAAAAGAAACTGAAAAAAGTTTTGAAGAACTTTTGAAAAACACCCTAACAAAACCCGTTGCAAATGTCCATTAGTAGTGAGGGGGTATGAAAACCCGCACGGAAAACGGCAGTCAGGAGGTAGGACGCAATGACCGAAATTAAAAACAGACATTTGCCCGAACAGGGCGAAATAGACAGAACAAAAATCGAAGGATATTCCTTACGGAGCGGCGCGTTCTATTCTTGGCTGAAAGAAAGCGGCTACACGGTAAGTCAGATTGCGGAACGTCTTGACATTGACGAAAAAGAATTTGTGTACAAGCTCAAGACAAAGCAACTGTTCGGCAGAGAACATCTGCGGATTCTGATTGAAACGATGGGTGCGTCTGCGGCTTGCTTTGCGATATTCTTTCCGACCTTTGAACTTCGGCAGCAGATATATTTTGAGGTGTTCGGAAAGGAGTTGCCCTTGCAGGAAAACAGACAAAGGAGGTGGAAGAAAAATTGAGCGACATCAGAAGAAACGCAGACAGAAATCGCGCTATACAAGCGATGATGACGGACGGAGAACAACTGAAAACGTTTTATCGTTTCGTTGCGA
>ENA-ORRN01000132-ORRN01000132.1-human-gut-metagenome-genome-assembly--contig:-NODE-132-length-62399-cov-9.606073_pt1 | contig 62399 bp, 51 predicted proteins | sample MGYA00242174_ERZ509132 | MGnify/ENA primary metagenome ERZ509132 (study PRJEB26280, sample SAMEA2338671) | human gut metagenome | biome: human gut; feature: human-associated habitat; material: faeces... | reverse complement strand
GGGGAGCCGATAACGGCGGTGGTCTCGCCGGGCATGGTCTTGAAAGATATGCGCGAAAGTATCGGTGAATCGGCGCCCGGATAGCTAAAGCTCACGCAGTCGAACTCAAGCTCGCTGCGGCGGTCTGCGTCGGGGGTTATCGGATGCTCGGTCTCTTTTATCATCGGGACGAGGTCGAGAACCTCGTTGATTCTCTTCGCGGATATCTCCGCTTTCGGGAGCATCACGAACAGCGACGCCGCCATGGAGACCGCGTAGATTATCATTATCATATAGACCATGAACGCCTGCAGATCGCCGACGGTGTTCGCTATCTGCACGCTGTCCGCGACGGCGTCGAGCGCGTCTATCTGGTTAGCTGCCATCTTGAGGAGAATGGCGACTATGACATAGCAAAGAAGCGTTGCGAGCGGAATGAGAAACGCGAAAATACGGTTTATCTTGAGCATGAGTCCGGTCAGGTCGTAGTTCGCCTTTCTGAACTTCTCGTCCTCATATTCCGAGCGGTTGAACGCGCGGATAACTCTGATTCCGCTGAGTTTTTCGCGCAGGATCAGATTGAGCCTATCGGTCTTTTTCTGCGCCTTGTCGAACATCGGCAGAACCTGCTTTGCGACGACGAGCGCGATAACCAAAATTATCGGAATAGCGATGAACATGACGGTCGAGAGCCTTTTGTTCAGCGTGAACGCCATGAACGCGCCGCCGACCATGACTATCGGCGCGCTGATAATAATGCGGATCATCATCAGGATCATGTCCTGAATCTGGCGGATGTCGTTTGTCGTTCTCGTTATCAGTGAGGGCGTGCCTATCTTATCTATATCGCACTGGCTCAGCGACTCGACCTTGACGAACAGCGCGCGGCGAAGCGACAGACCGAAGCAGGCGGAGACCTTTGAAGAATAGTAGCTGCCCGCGATTGCCGCGCCTATCGCGATAGCGGAGAGCACCGCCATAACGCCGCCGATGAGCTGAACAGTGCCCATGCGCCCGTCGCCGATGCCGGTGTTTATCATCAGAGCCATCATCGCGGGAAGAATCAGCTGCATAAGATTGTTGAACAGCGAGAAAAACAGCGCCGCCACGGTAGCTCCCATATACGGTTTTAGAAATTTAACTATCTTCGTCACGGGTCGGTATACCTCCGTCTGTCGAAAAAAGATATAATTACAATTTATTTTATCATCGAAATGTGAACGGTTCAATAACTTTGGTAAACTTTCGGCGATAAATTGAATATATATTGCACGGACTCAATAAAAAAGGGGAGAAAATATGGACTGGTATTCGATGAGCGCCGCAGATGCGGTCGGCAAACTCAGCAGCAGCGTTGACAGGGGCCTGAGTTCGCGCGAAGCGGAGAAGCGGCTCGGGCAGGACGGCGAAAACATACTGCGCGGCAAAAAGAAAAAAAGTATCATCGCGGAATTTTTCGAGCAGTTCAAGGATTTCACGGTGATAGTTCTGCTCATAGCGAGCGGAGTGTCGTTTGCAACCTCATTTCTCGAGGAGCACGGCGACTTCGCCGACCCGATAATGATACTGATAATAGTTATCCTCAACGCCGCAGTCGGGGTCATTCAGCAGCGGCGTGCGGAGCATTCGCTCGAGGCGCTTAAAAATATGTCCGCGCCGACGGCGGCAGTCATAAGAGACGGAAAAGAGACAAAAATCCCTGCGTCGGAAGTTGTTCGCGGGGATATTATAGAAGTCCGTGCGGGCGATCTCGTCCCCGCCGATGCGCGGCTGATATCTTCACATTCGCTGTCAGCACAGGAGAGTGCACTGACCGGCGAATCCATGCCGTGCGAAAAGGACGCTCTCTGCCGTATTCCCGACGGCAGTCCGCAGGCGGAGCTCAAAAATATGATATTTTCGTCCTCAGTCATAACTGCGGGCCACGCCAGGGCGGTCGTGACTCAGACGGGCATGGACACGGCGGTCGGGAAGATAGCACATCTTCTGAACACAGAAGACGAACCGACAACGCCGCTGCAAATAAAGCTCGCGAAGATAGGCAAAGTCCTCGGCATCGGCGCGCTGGCGATATGCGCGCTGATATTCGTACTCAGCATCCTGCGCGGCATGGGCGTGCTCAGCGCGTTTATGCTGTCCGTCAGTCTCGCTGTTGCGGCTATCCCCGAGGGACTGCCCGCAGTTGTCACCGTTGTGCTCTCGCTCGGGGTGCAGAAGATGGCGAAGAGCAACGCGGTCATACGCCGCCTGCCCGCAGTTGAGACGCTCGGCGCGGCAACATATATCTGTTCAGACAAGACGGGCACGCTGACTCAGAACAAAATGACCGTCACTGCCGCCTGCTCGCCGTCTGGCGAAATTCAGCTGACCGGCGAAGAGGCAAAAAAGCTTTTCTCGCTCGCCGCGCTCTGCTGCGACGCAAAATACGAGGGCAAGGGCAAGGTGTCCGGCGAGCCGACCGAGGCTGCGATAGTCGCGGCGGCGGAGCGCTCCGGGACTGATACAGTGAAGCTCAACCGCCAAAAGCCCAGAACCGATGAAATACCGTTCTCGTCAGAACGGAAGATGATGTCCGTCGCGATAAGAGACGGGGACAAAATAATAACGGTCGCAAAGGGTGCGCCCGATGTGCTGATAAAAAAGTGTTCCGATATAATATTAAACGGAACGAAAAGTCCGCTGACTTCGGCTCGGCGTGAAAAAATACTGAGTCTCAACGCTTCTCTCGCTGAGCGGGCATTAAGAGTCATCGCCGTCGCCACGGGCGAGACAAACGGGGGAAAAATAAGCGAGACGGGGCTGACATTCTGCGGGCTTATCGGCATGGAGGATCCGCCGCGCGAAGAGGCATATGAGGCGGTCAAAACCTGCCGCCGCGCGGGAATAACGCCTGTTATGATAACCGGCGACCATGCGGGCACCGCCTGCGCCACGGCAAAAAAACTCGGCATACTCTCGCGCTCCGGCGAATGTCTGACGGGCGCGCAGATAGACAAAATGGGCGAGAACGAATTCGCGCGCGCCGTGCGCTCCTGCCGCGTATATGCGCGTGTGACGCCCGAACACAAAGTCCGGATAGTCAAAGCTCTGCGCGCCCACGGCGAGGTTGTTGCGATGACGGGCGACGGGGTCAACGACGCGCCCGCATTAAAGGCCGCCGATATCGGCTGCGCCATGGGCAAGGGCGGCACGCAGGTGGCGCAGAACGCCGCCGACATGATTCTGACCGACGACAATTTTGCGACAATAGTCAAAGCCGTCGCCCAGGGGCGTGGAATATATGACAACATCCGCCGCGCGATACACTATCTGCTCGGCTGCAATATCGGCGAGATACTCTGCGTCTTTGCGGCGACGCTCTTCGGAATGCCCGCGCCGCTCCTGCCGATACAGCTTTTGTGGATAAATCTCGTCACAGACTCCCTGCCCGCGCTCGCGCTCGGCGCGGAGAGGCTCGACAGCCGCATCATGCAGCGTCCCCCGCGCGACAGCTCAAAGAGCTTTTTCGCCGACCGCACGGGACTCGACATAGCCCTCGAGGGAATGTTGATAGGCGCGCTGAGTCTGTTTGCGTTCGTCGCGGGCAACTCGCTCTTTAAAAATTCCTGCGTCGAGCTTGGACGCACCATGGCGTTTGCGACGCAGAGCCTCTGCGAGATAGCTCATTCGTTCAATATGCGCTCGCGCCGCTCGGTTTTCAGCATCGGTATTTTTTCAAACAGAAAGCTCACTATTTGCGCCGCCCTCTGCGCCGCGCTCCAGCTCATTGTTATGACCGTCCCGCCGCTGCGGGTGCTGTTCGATGTGTCCGTGCTCAATATATATGAGTGGCTGACCGTCGCCGCCCTCGCCCTCGCACCGATAGCGTTTTCCGAACTCGGCAAAGCGGTTGGAGGGAAGAGGGAGGAATGATTTGCATGACCTGACAACCCCCAACTTATCGCAAATTATAAAAACAGCCCCGGAAAACTCCGGGGCTTATTATATGTATCACTGTGTCAATCCGAGCTTCTTTGCCATCTCGGCGGTCTTGAGTTCGAGCAGTTTGGAGACTCCGTCCTCCTGCATTGTGACTCCGTAGAGGACATCGGCTTCTTCCATCGTGCCGCGTCTGTGCGTAATAAGTATGAACTGCGTGTTCTTCGTCATGCGGCGAGCATACTGTGCGTAGCGCGTGACGTTGACATCATCAAGCGCCGCCTCGACCTCGTCGAAGAAGCAGAACGGCGCAGGAGTGACCTTGAGGATGGAGAACAGCAGCGCGATTGCCGCAAGTCCCTTTTCGCCGCCCGAGAGCAGGTCGATGTTCTGAACATTCTTGCCCGGGGGCTGAACCTTTATCTCAATGGCACATTCGAGTACATCGAGCGGATTCTCAAGAATAAGCTCCGCCTTGCCGCCGCCGAACAGCTCCGAGAACGTCTGACCGAAGATAGTGTTTATGCGGTCGAACTGCTCCCTGAACCGCTCCGACATTTTGCCGGTCAGGTCGCCTATGAGCGTGAGCAGCTCCGCGCGGGAGCTTTCGACATCGTCTATCTGAGTTTTCATGAACTCGTAGCGCTCGGAGACCTCTTTGTATTCCTCGATAGCGCCGACATTGACATTGCCGAGGGCTCTTATCTTGTTTTTTATATCATTGAGATCGCGCTGCGCTTTTTGCGGGTCTTCAATGACTATTCCGAGCTCCTCCGCCTCGCGGCGAGTGAGCTGATATTCGTCATAGAGCTTGTTCTGCGCATTTTCGAGCTCGCGCTGCATCGAGTCGCGGCGTTCTTCGAGCCTTGCCCGCTCGCCGGACAGCCTCTCGCGCCTGTCGCTGACCGAGCGCTCCTGAGCGCGAAGTTTGGTGCTCTCGCCCTCGACTCCGCTTCGCTTCTGAGCGAGTGAGGATATCTCGTCTTTCTTCTGCTGAGCCTCGGCGCGAAGCGATGCCGCCTCGCCTTTGAGCTGTTCAATCAGCTCGTTCGTTGCGGTCATCTGCTCGGTTATGGAGTCGATCTCCGATTTAAGCTCATCGGCATGACCCTCATGGGAGCTTCTGCGGCGTTTGAGCGTTTCGATAACTTCCTCTCGCGCCTGAATATCCTTTTTGAACGCAAGGATGCTGAGGTTGATGCTGCTCTCTTTGTCCGCGTTCTGTTCGCGGGTGCTGAGCAGTTCATCGCGGCGCGATTCGATTTCGGTTATCTTTTCATTGACCGAGTCGAGCTGAGAGGTAAATTCATCTATCTTCTTCTGCGCCTGAGTCTGAATCTCTTCGAGCTTTGCGGTGCGCTCTGCGGAACTGCGCTTCTCCGCTTCGAGGTCATTGAGCGCCGACTCGGCGGTTTCTATCTTGTCGTCTATCATGCGCAGTTCGCCCTCGCGGCGGATTTTTTCTTCCTGCGCTTTCTGGAGCTCCGCTGTCACGCCGTCGTATTCCGCCTGCGCCGCCGAGACTTCGCCCGCGAGCTCTTTGTATCTCTCCTGCCGCTCGGCAAGGTCTTTTTCAAGCTTCGCGACGGTCTTTTTGAGCTGTTCTATATCATTGCCGCGGCTGAGTATTCCCGCGTTCTGCCCGCGCGAACCGCCCGTCATCGAGCCGCCCGCATTCATGACCTGACCGTCGAGCGTGACGACTTTGAATCTGTGGCCGAAGCGCTTGGAGATGGCTATCGCACTGTCGATATTATCCGCAACGGCGGTGTGGCTGAGCAGATTCCTGATTATCGGCAGATACTCGTCGTCGCATCGAAGAAGCCTGTCCGCCATGTCGATGAATCCGACGCAGGAGTCGAGTCCGTCCTCCCTGAACGGGCGCGGCTTTATCGCCGTCATCGGCAGGAAAGTCGCGCGTCCTGCGCGGCTCTCTTTAAGATAGGCTATGGCACGCTTTGCCGCCGACTCGTCGTCGGTTACTATATTCTGCACGGCGGCGCCGAGAGCCGTCTCGACCGCCGCGGCGTACTTCGCATCAACGGTTATCAGCTGGGACACAGGTCCGTGGATTCCGCGCAGCGTTCCGCGCTTTGCTTCGCGCATGACCGCTTTAACGGAGCCGGAATAGCCCTCCATGTTCTTCTCGAGATCCTCGAGCATTCTGATGCGCGCCTGCTTCTGGTGGATGTCGAGCGTTGCGGCATCGAGCTCGCGGCGCATCTTCTCCGCCTTTTCGGAGCGCGAACGGACTATCATAGAGTAGCCGTCTATTGAATTTGAAAGTGATTCTATATTTTCAAGGCACGCGTCAAGATTCCTGCGGCTGACTTCGGCCTGCTCACGAAGTGCGTCAAGCAGTCCGCCGCGCGAAGCGATGACTTCATCAACTGTGCCGAGGCGCGCGGCTATCTCCTGCGCGGAGGAGCGCGCCGTGCTCTGCTCGATTTTTGCGGCGGAGAGAGACTCGTTTATGGCCTTCGCCTGCGCCTCCGCGCTGTCGCGCTCGGCAGTTATCGCGCTCTCCTGCTCCTTGAGCTTGCCCGTGCTGTCGAGCAGTTCGAGCAGCTGCGCCTGGCAGCCCTTTATCTCAGCGTCTATAGATTCTATTTCTTTTTGGGCGGCGTCGATCTGCTCCTCGAGGTGCTGTTCGGTGGCAGTCGCCGCTTCCATGTCGCGCTTTATGCGCTCTATCGTCTCGCGGTTATGCGCGAGGTTGTTGTGCTCGACGGCGATTCTGCCGTCAACTGCGGTCGCCTGCTCTTCGTCTGAAGCGGCTTTCGTTCGCAGTTCTTCTATCTGCACGGTTATTCCGCTGCCCGTGCTCATGAGCTCTTCTATCTGAGCCGATATCTGTTCGAGCTCGCGCTCCGCCTGCTCATAGTCTGCGGCGGCGAGGGATATTTTATCCTCCTGTGCCTTGAGTCCCTCGCGGGAGCGCTCTATCGTCTTGAGCCAGAGACCTATCTCAAGCTCCTTTTTCTCCCCTGCAAGCACAAGGAATTTCTGCGCCTTTTCGCTCTGCGTTTTGAGCGGTCCGACGCGTCCTTCGAGCTCGGTCAATATATCGCGCAGGCGAACGAGATTTTCCTCCGCCTGTTCGAGTCTGCGTGTCGCGTCCGCGCGGCGGTATCTGAAATGGGATATTCCCGCCGCCTCTTCGAGCATATCGCGCCTCTGCGGCGAGCGCGAAGAGATAAGGTCGGCGACTCTGCCCTGGCTGACCATGGAATAGCCGTCGCGTCCGAGTCCCGTGTCCATAAACAGCTCGTGGATATCGCGCAGGCGAACAGTCTCGCCGTTCAGCTGATACTCGCTCTCGCCCGAGCGGTAGTAGCGGCGGGTGACGGAGACATCGTCTTTATCGCAGTTGTTGAGGGTGCGGTCGGTGTTATCGAGGCGCAGAGTGACCTCGGCGAAGCCCATCGCTTTTCTCAGCGAAGTACCGCCGAAGATGACATCCTCCATTTTCGAGCCGCGCAGGCTCTTTGACGACTGCTCGCCGAGAACCCAGCGAACGGCGTCGGAGATATTGCTCTTACCGGAGCCGTTGGGTCCTATGACGGCGGTTATGCCTTTTCCGAATTCGAGCGTTGTCTTGTCGGGAAAGGATTTGAAGCCCTGCAGTTCGAGTGCTTTTAGTAACATTTATCTGCCTGCCTTTATAATAAGTTGACTTTTTCCAAGGTTATATCGCGCGCCGAGAGAGCCGCATTTTCTTTTATCCTGCATTCATAGCCGAGTTCTCTGAGCTTTTCGATATTGCATCTTCTCTGCCCGGAAGCTTTTGAAACTTCACGCGGGGCGACATATATTATGTACTTCCCCTTTTCTTTTACGGAGAGTGCACTGTTAATAATATCAAAATATATATGCCCCTCGCACATCTCGCGCAGAGCCGGATGATATGCGCCGGCAACGAAAGAGCCCTCGACGTCGCCGCCGGAATGAAGTCCGAGGCGGATGACTTTTATCCCCGCATTTTCGAACATCGGCAGTATCTTCGCGCAGAGCACCGCCGCCTCTTCGGGAGTCTGCGGGCGGTATTCGCCATTGCGGTATAGCTCGGCGAGCTCCGTGTTTTCTATAACTACCGTCGGATATATCCGCGCGGTGTCCGGTGAAAGCGAGATTATGTCCCGCGCCGTCCCGATGCTGTCCTCATCATTCGAACCGTAGAGCCCGGTCATCATCTGGAGCCCCAATTCGAAGCCGCGTTCTTTTAAAAGCCGCGCCGAGCGGAAGATATCCTCGCGCGTGTGACCTCTGCGGTTCATCGCGAGCACTTTATCATTCGTGCTCTGTGCGCCGAGTTCGACCGCCGTGACATGATACTTTTCAAGAATATCGCATATCTCGCTGTCAACAGCGTCCGGGCGGGTGGATATTCTGATGCCCTTGAAGCCGTTTTCGCCGATGAACTCCTGCGCCGAAGAGAGCAGCTCGATCATATAATCGCGGTCGATAGCCGTGAAGCTGCCGCCGAAAAATGCTATCTCCCCGTCTTTTATTCCCTCGGGGGACGAGCGCATGGCGATGAGCGCCGCGTCGCGCACATCCTGCGCCGTCGGCTGGCTCTTCGCGCCCGAAATACTCCTCTGGTTGCAGAAGCTGCACTGGTGCGGGCAGCCCGCGTGGGGAACGAACACGGAGACGTTTATATGTTTCATGCCTTGAGCCCCATGAGCTCCAGAGCCTCTTTTGCCGCCGCCTGCTCGGCTATCTTCTTGCTTCTGCCCGAGCCGTGGCCGATGACATTGCTGTTGAGATGGACTTCGACGCTGAAGGTCTTGTTATGGTCGGGTCCGCTCTCGCCGACGAGGACATATTCGACCGCCTCCTCGGGGTTGCGCTGGACTATCTCCTGCAAGGTGGTCTTGTAGTCCGTGACGACCGGCTTCTCCTCGTCCGCCTTGTCGATAAAACGGAAAACGAACTTCTTCGCCGGCTCTATGCCGCCGTCGAGATAGATAGCGGCGAGCACAGCCTCAAACGCATCGGCGAGGATAGACGGGCGATCCTTGCCGCCGGTGAGCACTTCGCCCTTGCCGAAGAGCAGATAGTCGCCGATGCCGAGAGTGCGCGCAAATTCGCTGAGTGACTTCTCGCAGACGAAATAAGCGCGTCTCTTCGTCAGCTCGCCCTCGGGCAGGTGCTTGAAGTGATGGAAGAAATGCTCGGCGGAGATAAAGCCGAGCACCGAGTCGCCCAGAAACTCCAGGCGCTCGTTGCAGCGCGTGCCGTCCTGCCGCTCGTTGGCGTATGACGAGTGGGTCAGCGCCTCGGTGAGCAGCTTTTTATTCTTGAAATTGTAGCCTATTTTCTTTTCGAGTTCTCTGTTGTCCATTTTCTTACTCCGCGTCGGCAGCTTCCTTGACGCTCTGTGCAATGGTGCCGACTATATTTTTTTCTGCGCAGGTCTTTGCCTGCCTTATGGCGTTGCGGATAGCCTTTGCGTCGGACGAGCCGTGCGCCTTTATGACAACGCCGTTGACTCCGAGCAGCGGCGCGCCGCCGAACTCGGAATAATCCATTCTCACCTTGAGCGCGAGCAGTCCGCCCTTGACCATCATGGCGGCGAGCATGGTTATCGAGCTCTTTTTGAATATGCTCTTGATATTTGCCATCATCGCGCCCGCGACACCCTCATAGAGCTTGAGGATAATGTTGCCCGTAAAGCCGTCCGCAACGAGCACGTCGCAGCAGCCGTAGGGCACGTCGCGAGTCTCGACGTTGCCGATAAAGTTGATTTCTTTCGTATCCTTGAGAAGATCGAACGCCTCATGGCGCAGGCGGTCGCCCTTGCTGTCCTCGGTGCCGATATTGGCAAGCGCCACGCGCGGCGACTGAACCTTGACGAATTTCTCCGAGTATATCGCGCCCATCTGAGCGAACTGCTTTAAGTGCTCCGCGGTGCAGTCCGCGTTCGCGCCGCAGTCGAGCAGGAGGAACGGCTTATCGTTCGAGGGCAGGACGCTGCCTATCGCCGGGCGTTTTACGCCCTTGATGCGCTTGACGATAAAAGTCGCACCCATGACGAGCGCGCCGGTTGACCCGGCACTGACGAATGCGTCGCCCTTGCCGTCCGCAAGAGCCTGGAGTCCGACCGCCATGGAGCAGTTTTTCTTGCTTTTGAGTATCTCGCCGGGCTGATCGGTCATGGCGATAACATCCGGAGCGTCTATAATATCAATGCCCGTGAGCGATATCTTGTTCTGCGCGGCGCAGGAGAATATCTTCTCCTTGTCGCCGACGAGAGCTATATCAACGCCGAGATCGTCCTTTGCGCTGCGGCTGCCCTTGATAACCTCAAGAGGTGCATTGTCGCCGCCGAAAGCATCAACTATAATCTTCATTTTTCATTCTCTCCTTCGATATATTTTCCCGCAGACTCGAGTCCCCGCTGCGAGATCTTCTCATAACGCTCCTGCTTCGAGCGGATACGCTCGTCGAGGGGCGGAAGTATTCCGAAGTTTGCGCCCATGGGCTGAAAATCCGTCACGCTCCCGTCGCTGATATAGCGTGCGAGCGCACCCATGACGGTGTCCCCGGGCATGACGAACGGGTCTTTTCCGTTTATATACCGCGCGGCGTTGATGCCGGCGAGGATTCCCGAGGCGGCGGACTCCATATAGCCCTCCACGCCGGTTATCTGACCCGCGAAGAATATTCGTCTGTCGCTCCTGAGCGAGAAATCCGCGCCGAGGAGCTTGGGTGAATTTATAAAAGTGTTGCGGTGCATGACGCCGTAGCGCACGAACTCCGCATTTTTGAGCGCGGGTATCATAGAGAAAACGCGCTTCTGCTCGCCGAATTTCAGATTCGTCTGGAAGCCGACGAGATTGTACATAGTACCCGCCGAGTTCTCTTTTCTGAGCTGGAGCACCGCCCACGGTCTGTGTCCCGTGCGCGGATCGCGCAGACCGACAGGTTTCATCGGACCGAAGCGGATAGTATCCTGACCGCGCAGAGCCATGACTTCTATCGGCATACAGCCCTCGTAGACTCCCTTGCGCTTGTCGAACGAGTGGGTATCGGCGCTCTCCGCGCCGACAAGGGCTTCATAAAACGCCTCATATTCCTCTTTGTTCATCGGGCAGTTTATATAGTCATCCTCGCCGCCCCTGTCGTAGCGCGACTGCTTGAACGCGCAGGACATATCGAGGCTCTGAGCCGAAACTATCGGCGCGGCGGCATCGTAGAAGCTCAGATGTCCGGGGCAGATTTTCTCTATCTCATTGGAGAGCGCATCGGACGCGAGCGGACCTGCGGCGATAATCACAACGCCGTCTGCGGGTATCTCCGTCACCTCGCCGCGGACTATATCTATAAGCGGATCTTCTTCGACTGTCTTTGTGACAAGGGCGGAGAAATCGTCCCTGTCAACGGCTAAAGCGCCGCCCGCGGGGACGGCAGTCGCCTTGGCGCAGCTCACGCAGAGCGAGCCGAGCATCTCCATCTCGGCTTTGAGTTCGCCCGCGGCACTCGCGGTGCGCAGAGCCTTGAAGGAGTTCGAGCAGACGAGCTCGGCGAATTTCGGGCTCGAATGGGCGGGCGAGAATTTTTGCGGCTTCATCTCGCACAGGGTAACTCTTATCCCCGCGCGCGACAGCTGTCTCGCGGCTTCAACGCCCGCGAAGCCCGCTCCTATAACGGTAACTTTATTCATCGGTTTTTTTACCTTTTCTTGCGCTCTTTTTCGTATATCCGCAGCCCTCGTTGAGGCATTCGACAACGCCGCCCTTCTTCTTGAACAGGGACTTGCCGCACTGCGGGCATATCTCATCCGTCGGCTTATCCCAGGTCATGAAGTCGCAGCCCGGCCAATTCGAGCAGCCGTAGAAAGTATAGCCCCTCTTCGTCTTTCTCTCGATGACCTTTGCGCCGCACTTGGGGCACTTTGCGTTAGTTTCGAGCACGAGCGGCTTCGCGTTCTTGCACTCGGGATAGCCGGGGCAGGCAAGGAATCTGCCGTAGCGTCCGGTCTTTATGACCATCATTCTGCCGCACTTCTCGCAGGGGATATCGGTTATATCCTCTTCGAGCTGAATTTTGACATCCTTCATCTCGGCTTTCGCCTTGTCGAGCGACTTCTCGAACTCGCCGTAGAAATCGTCGAGGACGGAGACATAGTCGATATCGCCGGAATCGACGCGGTCGAGCATATCCTCCATCTGCGCGGTGAACTTGACGTTGACTATACGCGGGAACTTCTCTTTGAGCAGCTTCGTTGTCGCCTCGCCGAGCTCGGTGGGCACGAACTGCTTCGACTCGCGCTTGACATAGTTTCTCTTGACTATTGTAGTGATTATTGTTGAATAGGTGCTCGGTCTGCCGATACCCTTTTCCTCGAACTCCTTGACGAGCGACGCTTCGGTGAAGCGCGGCGGAGGCGAGGTGAAGTGCTGCGAGGGGATGAGTTCCTTGAGCTTCGCAGTGTCCCCGACCTTTATCTCGGGCAGGAGCGAGCCCTTGCTCTCGTCGTCGCTTATCTCATATACTTTTGTAAAGCCGTCGAAGCGCACGGAATAACCGGCGGCGGTGAACAGGCAGTATTTGCCCTCGGCGGCGTCCTTTTCGTTTGCTCCGGCTATTTCAAGCTTCACCGTATCCTGGACGCAGCTCGCCATGAGGCTCGCCATGAAGCGCTTCCAGATAAGATTATAGAGCTTATACTGATCCGAAGTCAGCGAATCCTTGACGCGCTCGGGGGTTATCGACGGGGTCGCGGGGCGGATAGCCTCGTGGCCGTCCTGCGCGTTGGCTCCGGTCTTGTAATAGCGCGGCTTGTCGGGCAGATACTCCTTGCCGAAGATATCTTCTATAGCGGCGGCAGCCTGGGCGCGCGCCTCCTCGGAGATTCTCAGCGAGTCGGTTCTCATGTAGGTTATAAGACCGGTCGTGCCGATGCCCTGAACATCGACGCCCTCATAGAGCTCCTGCGCAGTGCGCATGGTCTTCTGAGTCTGGAATCCGAGCTTCCTCGAAGCCTCCTGCTGGAGGGTGGAGGTGGTAAAGGGCGGCGCGGGGTTCTTCTTCCTCGTGCCCTTTTTGAGGGTTTTGACGGTATACGAAGCGCCGTCGAGACGGCTGAGGATAGCGTCCGACTGCTCTTTGTTCTCTATTTTTATCTTGCCGTTTTCGTCGCCGTAGAGCGATGCGGAAAACACCTTGCGGGACGGGGCGGTGAACTTTGCGTCTATCGTCCAATATTCCTCGGGCTTGAACGCACGGATCTCCTCCTCGCGGTCAACTATCATGCGCACCGCGACGCTCTGAACGCGGCCGGCGGAAAGTCCGCGGCGTATCTTCTGCGAAATAAACGGGCTCAGGCGATAGCCGACGAGTCTGTCGAGTATTCTTCTCGCCTGCTGTGCGTTGACGAGATTCATATCGACGGCGCGCGGATGTTCCATGCCGTTCTTGATTCCGGTTTTGGTTATCTCGTTGAAGGTGACTCTGTTCTTGTCCTCGAGATTGAGATCGAGCAGGGTCGAAAGGTGCCACGATATCGCTTCTCCCTCGCGATCAGGGTCGGTTGCGAGGATAACTTTATCGCTTTTTTCAACATCTTTTTTCAGCTCGCTGACGAGCTTCTCTTTTCCTTTTATAACGGCGTATTTCGGCGCGAAGTCATGCTTGACATCGACGCTCAGCTTCGCCGCGGGCAGGTCGCGGACATGACCCATCGAGGCGACTACCTCATAGCCGGGTCCGAGATATTTTTTAATTGTCTTCGCCTTTGCGGGCGACTCGACTATAACTAAAGTGGACATTTCGTTTGCTCCCCTGTTCAAATTTTTTTGTATCGTTTCCCTGCGCACAGACACACGAGATCTTCAAGCTCCAGCTCGGTCATCGAGCTGACAACCTCCCACGGCGCAAATCCGGTCTTTGCCGCTATCTCGTCTGCAAACAGAGGTTCTTCTCCCATTGATTCGTATATTTTCTTCGCCTTTTCAGAGAGTCCGACGGGTATTGACACGAGCTTTTTGACCCTGAACTCCTCGGGCTTCGGCTCGGGCTCGAGCTTTTTGACCGATTCGTGCGGACGCTCGACGGTCTTCGGCTCTTCCTTTGCCTGCTCCTGCGTCAGCTCGCGCTTGCCGCTCAGATATTCGAGCGCCTTCGCCATATCTTCCGGCTTTATCTTGTCGGGATAGCGCACGGAGTATTCGGTTATCAGATCGTAAATTGACAAAAGCGGTCTTGCGCCGTCTCTTATCAGCCGATTCGCCCCGGCGTAAGATGAGTTGAACACATCGCCGGGCGGCGCGAACACATCTCGTCCCTGTTCTATGGCGCAGTTTGCGGTGATGAGCGAGCCGCTCTTAACTCCCGCCTCGATGACTATTGTAGCGTCGCAGAGTCCCGAGATTATTCTGTTTCTTATCGGGAATGTTCTCGCCGAGGACGGGAATCCGGGCGGGAACTCCGTTATCAGCGCGCCGCTTTGAGCCACGCAGTCACGCAGATACTCGTTTTCCATAAGATATTTGTATCCGAAGCCGCAGCCGAGCACCGCCGCCGTGACTCCTCCGGAGTCGAGCGCGCCGTTGTGCGCGCAGCTGTCGATGCCCATCGCCGCGCCGGAGACGACGCAGATGCCGGAATATGCAAGCGCCGCGGCATAGCGGTGCGCGAGATAGCTGCCCTGGAACGAAGCTTTTCTCGTGCCGACAACAGCAATGCACACGCGCTGTGTCACGCGTTTTATGTCGCCCCTGACGAAGAGCGCCAGCGGCATGTTGCGCAGACTTCTGAGCTTCGGCGGATAGTCCTCGTCGTCCGGAGTGAGGACGGTCCAGCCGTTATTACAGCAAACATCAACAATGCCCTGCGCCTTTTCGGGAGAGCATTGTTTGAGTTTTTCTATCTGTCTGTTGGTGAGTACACCGCTCAATCGCCATTCTATCTCGCCCCTTGAGTACATCTCCTCGGGGGATGGAAACACAGCGGTAATCTCATCTGTGACAGCTCCTGCGCCAAGAGCTTCCCGGAGCCAGAGCCAATAGGCTTTCTTGTCCATTGAAGCCTCCGTGTGTTATTTTGTCAGCTCCCACATAAGCACTGCGGCGGCCGCCGCGGCGTTCAACGACTCGGCGCGCCCGCGCATCGGAATAGTCACGGGCAGAGTGCAGGCGGACATGACCTCGGGCGATATTCCGCTGCCCTCGTTGCCGACAACGCAGATAACGGAGCCCGAAAAACTCATATCGGTTATCCTCTTTGCCCCGTCGGACGGCGTGGAAGCTAAGGTAAGCATACCCTTTTTGGCGGCAAAAATCAAGAGAGAGGGCAAATTTCCTGTTGTCAAAACAGAAATTCGCATCGAAGAGCCCATCGCGGCGCGAAGCGCTTTCGGGTTATATATATCGCATCCGCCGCCGACTATGACGCCGCTCATGCCGAACGCCTCCGCAGTTCTGAGCACCGCGCCGAGATTCGACGGATCCTGCATATTGTCGAGCGCTATATATGTCCCCTTGGGGTCAATTGTCTCCAATTCCGCCTCTTTTCGCTTGACGCAGATGCAAAAAACACCCTGCGCCTCGCGGGTATCGGAGAGAGTTCCGGCGAGCTCATGCGGTATCTCGAACGCCTGCTCCGCTTTTTCGGCGACGGCAGAGATATAGTCCGGATACTTTTCGAGCGCTTCTTTTGTGAGGAACGCGGTCTTTATTTCTATCCCGGTCTTTGCGACATCCGAGCACAGGCGTGCGCCCTCAAGCGCAAACAGCCCAGTTTCCCTGCGGAACGAGGCACTCTGCGACAAATGCCGGAAAAGCTTCACTTTTTCGTTGGAACGCGACGAGATCTTTTCGAAATCCATCTTTTTTCCTCCGATATGAAATAAGGGACTGCATCAGCAGCCCCTTAACTTTCAGATTGAGTCTCTACCCGAAAATCTCCGATCACTTACTTGAGGGCAGCCTTGGCCTGCTCGGTCAGAGCGGTGAAAGCGGCGGGATCGCTGATGGCGATCTCGGAGAGCATCTTGCGGTTGAGATCGATGCCGGCCTTCTTCAGACCGTTGATGAACGTGGAATAGTTCATGCCGTTGAGCTTCGCGGCAGCGGAGATTCTGGTGATCCACAGGCTGCGGAAGTCACGCTTCTTCTGCTTGCGGCCGATGTAAGCATACTGGCCGCTCTTCATGACAGCCTGCTTGGCGGTCTTGAAAAGGCTGTGCTTTGAGCCATAGTAGCCCTTGGCAAGCTTCAGAACTTTATTTCTTCTCTTGCGAGTCATTGTTGCACCTTTGATACGTGCCATGGTTTTCTACCTCCGAATAATTAATGAGTGGTTGGCTGTCTCTTATTTGTAAGGGATAAGCTTCTTGATCTGCTTGACGTTGGTGGTGTCTGCAACAGAGGTCTTGCGAAGATTTCTCTTACGCTTTGTGCTCTTCTTGGTAAGGATGTGAGACTTGTTTGCGTGTGCACGTATCGGCTTACCGTTTTTTGACAGCTTGAAGCGCTTTTTAGCACCGCTGTGAGTTTTGATCTTGGGCATGAGTTCTTTTCCTCCTTCAACTTTTTGACCGGTATTTTACCGGGATAATCACTTTGCGCTCTTGGGAGCGAGGAACATGAGCATCTGGCGTCCCTCAAGCTTTGCCGGCTTCTCGACCGAGGCGATATCCGCGCACTTCTCCGCAAACTGAGCCATTATGGTCAGTCCGAGATCGGTGTGGGTCATCTCGCGTCCGCGGAAGCGGATCGAGACCTTGGTCTTGTTGCCTGCCGACAGGAACTTTCTGGCGTGACCGACTTTCGTATCAAAATCATGTACGTCAATGTTGGGCGAAAGGCGGATCTCCTTTATCTCGATCACACGCTGATTCTTCTTCGCTTCCTTCTCCCTCTTGGACTGCTCAAAACGATATTTGCCGTAGTCCATGATCTTACAGACGGGCGGCTTTGCCTGCGGAGCTATCTTGACAAGGTCGAGATTTTTCTCTGCGGCAAGCTTCTGAGCCTGAGCGGCGGAAACGATACCTAACTGTTCACCGTCATTGCTTATGAGCCTGACCTCTTTGTCCGTGATCTCTTCATTGATCTGCATTTCTTTGATACCTATAACCAGCACCTCCATATGCTCTGACCGGTTCTACCGGAAAAATCAAAGCGAGGGCACAGAGATGCCCTCGCTCAATAATCAACAGAAATAAAAATCCGTTCTTATTGACCCGCGCGGACAAAACCCCGGAGGTGAGAGCTGCGGCACAATGCGTCACTCTGCTTTGTTGTACGCACTATTTTAACAGCCCGAAAGGATTTTGTCAAGCGGTTTTTCGGATTATTTTATAAAAAGTACCGACGACGCTATTATGAACTGCGCCGCATAGTAGGAAACATGGTTTATGATTATATTCGCCTTCGTGTTTCCGCCCTCTTTGAAATACATGGTCGACAGCACCGCATCCGAGAGGATGAACAGTATTCCGCCAACCGCCGTGAGAATCCACTGCTTTGCAAAGGAATTGTTGAGCATCGCGACCGCGCTGACGGCAAAGGTCATGAACAGGAAGAAGGTATAGACGCCGACTATTGTTCTGAACTTGCCAAACTTGAGCTTGAGCAGCTTTTCGCTGACGATAACATTGCATATGGCGACAACGACCGAGACTATTACCGGCAGGACAGCCGTTATCACGCTCCAGTTGCCGGCGAATTTATAAATAGCGCCTATGTAGAACACATGGCCTATCATGAACGCTATGAATCCGGCGTTGAGGAACTTCTCCATATCCTTTTCATATATCCATTTCAAATCGAGCCATATGTCGCCCGAGAGACCGAGCGCAAGGCCAAACACGATAAGCACCGCATAGACCCCGTGACCCGGATTTGCCGCCGCCGCGCAGAGCGCCGTGAGCAGAAAGAAGAAGCTCGCTATCGCCTTTGAATAGAGCCCCTTGAGTCCGCCGTATTTCACGCGCAGGACAAGGAAAACGACGACCGCCGCGATGCCTGCCGCGAGCGCGGCATAAAAATATGCTGTTGGCAAAATGATATCCTCCTCGTTGTACCCGCTCCTCAGACGCGGGAAAAATTCATCCGAAATGAGTATACAACATCCGACACGATTCAACAATAAGTTGAAATGTAACATTATTGCAACAGTTTTGCTTATTTTGTTTCTTTAAAATATTGGGCTTGTTTTGAGTCGGAAATAAGAAAATCCGCCGCATCCGATTAAAGACGCGGCGGAAAAATCTGCTTTTATTTCTTGCTGACGCCGAGAGTCATCTTCTCGCCGTTGATGTTCCACTCCTTGGAGCTATCGCCGCCGAGGGAATAGACTATCTCATCTGCGAGGACATCATGCTTTATGGACTCGGCGTTCTTCTTGATGATACCGTTGAGCTTTTCATTCTCGCCGGTGTAGAGAACGATCTTATCCATAACATCGAAGTCTGCCTCTTTACGCATGGTCTGGATCTTCGAGATTATCTCTCTGACGAAGCCCTCCTCGATAAGCTCGGGGGTGAGGTTCGTGTCGATTGCGACGGTGATGCCGTAGTCGGAGACCGCGAAGCTGCCCTCTTTCTGGACGGAGTCTATAAGCAGGTCGTCAACGCCGAGCTCTATCTCGTTGCCGTCGACGCTGAACTTCAGCGCGCCATTTTCGTCGAGCTCCTTCTTTGCGGCGGAGCCGTCGAGGGAGGCGAGATGCTCTTTTATCTTGCCGAGGAATCTGCCGTATTTCGGGCCGACGGTCTTGAGCTGCGGCTTGAAGCTGTAGCTGACGAAATCCGCCTCGCCGTCAACGAATTCGAGTTCCTTGACATTGAGCTCGTCTCTGATTATCTCCGCATATTCGCCGCCGAGAGCCTCGTCCGCGCGGACAAACATCTTGCCGAGCGGCTGACGGTTCTTGATGTTCGCGCCGTTTCTTGCGGCACGGCCGAGCACGACTATATTGAGAGCCTCGTTCATTCTCTCCTCAAGAGCCTTGTCAACATATGCGGCATCCGCAACGGGATAATCGCACAGGTGGACGCTCTCGGGAGCGGACTTGTCGATGCTGCACACGAGGTTGCGGTAGATATCCTCGGTCATGAACGGAATCATCGGAGCGGCAAGCTTCGAGACGGTGACGAGCGCGGTGTAGAGAGTCATATAGGCATCTATCTTGTCCTGGCTCATGCCCTGCGCCCAGAAGCGCTCGCGGCAGCGGCGGACATACCAGTTGCTCATCTCGTCGACGAAGTTCTGCAGCGCACGCGCCGCCTCGGGGATGCAGTAATCCGCAAGGTAATTGTCAACGGTGGTGATAAGGGTGTTGAGTCTCGAGAGAAGCCATCTGTCCATGGTCGGCAGCTCCTCGGCCTTGCGAAGCTCATGCTTCGTGGCGTCGAACTCGTCTATATTTGCATAGAGCACGAAGAAAGCGTAGATGTTCCAGAGTGTGCCCATGAACTTGCGCTGACCCTCGATAACAGCCTTGCCGTGGAAGCGGTTGGGCAGCCAGGGAGCGGAGTTCGTGTAGAAATACCAGCGAACCGCGTCCGCGCCGTAGGCGTTGAGCGCGTCGAACGGGTCAACGGCGTTGCCCTTGGACTTCGACATCTTCTGACCGTTCTCATCCTGAACGTGGCCGAGGACAAGAACATTCTCATAGGGAGCTCTGTTGAACAGCAGGGTCGAAATGGCGAGCAGCGAATAGAACCAGCCTCTCGTCTGATCGACAGCCTCGGAAATAAACTGCGCCGGGAACTGCTGCTTGAACAGGTCGTGATTTTCAAACGGATAGTGGTGCTGCGCGAAGGGCATCGAACCGGAGTCGAACCAGCAGTCGATAACTTCGGGCACGCGGTGCATCTCGCCGCCGCACTTCGGGCACTTTATTGTAACCGCGTCGATATAGGGGCGGTGCAGCTCGATATCGTCGGGGCAGTTCGAGGACATACTCTTGAGCTCTTCGATAGAGCCTATCGAATGTCTGTGGCCGCACTCGCATTCCCAGACGTTGAGCGGAGTTCCCCAGTAGCGGTTACGGCTGATGCTCCAATCCTGGACGTTCTCTATCCAGTCGCCGAAGCGTCCCTTGCCGATGCTCTCGGGGATCCAGTTGACGGTGTTGTTGTTTCGGACAAGGTCGTCCCTGACTGCGGTCATCTTAATGAACCACGAGTCCCTTGCATAGTAGATGAGGGGCGTGTCGCAGCGCCAGCAGTGGGGGTAGCTGTGTTCAAACACGGGGGCGGAGAAGAGAAGTCCGCGCTTGTCGAGGTCAACGAGCACATCCTTGTCCGCATCCTTGCAGAACTTGCCAGCCCACGGGGTGCTCTTGTCCATGCAGCCGGCGGCATCGACGAGCTGAACGAACGGAAGATCGTAGTTCTTGCCGACATTTGCGTCGTCCTCACCGAATGCCGGCGCGATATGGACTATACCGGTGCCGTCCGTCAGAGTGACATAGCCGTCGCAGGTGACGTACCAGCCCTTTTTGCCGTCATTCGACTTTGTGCACTCGAACAGCGGCTCATACTCTCTGTATTCAAGCTCCTTGCCCTTAAAGGTAGCGAGAGTCTCGACTCCCTCGGGGAAGAACTTCTCAACGAGGGCCTGCGCCATATAGTATACGGTGCCGTCCTCAACCTTGATTTTAACATAGTCCTCTGCGGGGTTGACGCAGAGCGCGACGTTCGAGGGCAGAGTCCACGGAGTTGTCGTCCATGCGAGGAAATATGCGTCCTCGCCCTTAGCCTTGAACTTGACTACCGCCGAGCGCTCCTTGACATCCTTATAGCCCTGAGCGACCTCCTGAGATGAGAGCGGAGTGCCGCAGCGCGGGCAGTAGGGAACTATCTTGAAGCCCTTATAGAGCAGGCCCTTGTCCCAAATCTGCTTGAGCGCCCACCACTCGGACTCGATAAAGGTGTTGTCATAGGTGACGTAGGGGTGCTTCATATCGGCCCAGAAGCCGACCTTGCCGGAGAAATCCTCCCACATACCCTTGTATTTCCATACGCTCTCCTTGCACTTTTTGATAAAGGGCTCGAGACCGTATTCCTCTATCCCCTGCTTGCCCTCGATGCCGAGCAGCTTCTCGACCTCGATCTCAACGGGCAGACCGTGGGTATCCCAGCCCGCCTTTCGGGGCACCATATAGCCCTTCATGGTCTTGTAGCGCGGGATCATATCCTTTATAACTCTCGTCAGCACGTGGCCGATATGCGGCTTGCCGTTTGCGGTCGGCGGGCCGTCATAGAAAGTGAAAGTCTCCGCATTTTTACGCGAGTCGATGCTCTTCTCGAAAATGTGGTTCTCGTTCCAGAAATCGAGCACCTTCTTCTCGCGGTTGACGAACTCAAAATTCGTCGATACCTTGTCGTACATAATAGCTATCCATCCTTTCAGGGAATCGCGGCTGATAACAAAAAAGGTCCCTGTCCATAACAGGACAAAGACCCGGCTTTGCAACCACCCACTACATTCAATTAAATGCCGCCCGGTAACGGTGGGACGCGCCGTCGGAATCTACTCGGCTTTCGCCTTTCGTCCCGCTGCTCGGGAGTGATGTTCGCTCCTGCGCCGAGTACCGGCTTTCCACTGCCGCCGGCTCACTTTGTCTCTTTGCGCAAGGCTACTGTCTCCGTCATAGCCTTTCAGATATGCTCATTTAGTGTTGCACCCGATAGGTACAACATTAAGGTGATTATAATACTTTTGGATTTATTCGTCAATAGGTTTGAGCCGACTATTTTCAGTCGGTATCGGTATTCATAATCAACTCATAAGCTCTCATGCATTCGTCGGCGGGCAATCCCGTCTCGTTCTGCATAAACGCCACGGCCTCTTCCGATTTCTCGAATTTCTCCAAAACATCATTTGCCTCGGAAAATCTTTTTACCGCTTTTTCGAATTCATTACCCATAGCTTTTCTCCTCTCAAGGTGCCGCACCGACGGGTGAAGCAGGTTTAGTTTATATAAGCCCCGACAGGCTGACGGCTGTTTCATAGGCGTTTTTGGCGGTTTGATATACTGCGACGCCGTTTTGCTCTGCGCGGATACGCGCGTCCTCGTCGAGGGGCGCAGACTCCGTTAAAACAATGCAGGCTATGTCCGCAAGCGCCGCCACGCCGATGGAGTTGACATTGCCCATGACGGTCATCCAGGCGTCCCCCGCCTTTGCGCGGGACATGACCCAGCTCAAAAGGTCGCCGCAGTAGCCGCCAGTGACCTCGCGCGAGAGCGAGTCTTCGTTTTCGCAAAGAGCTTTGAGCCCCAGCTTTTCTTTTATATCCCCGACCGTCATTTCGTCTCCTCCTTTTTGCCCGTGCTTCTGAACGGCGCGGGAATATACTCCTGCATATCCGTGCCCGCGAGCTCGTCGCGCATGGCGAAAACGCAGTCGTGCAGCGTCGCGCTGCCCCTGACTATATCCTCCGCGAGGGCGCGGCAGGTGGGCGCGCCGCAGGTGCCGCAGTCGAGCCCCGGCAGGCGTGCGATTATCTCGGTCATCTTCGACATCATCGCCATGGCGTCGGAGACGTTGTCTGCGAGCTTCAGCACCGACGAGCCCTCGAGCGGCCGCTGCCAGCTCATAGTCGCGGGCACTTCGTCGCCCGCCAGATGATTCGCCGCAACGGGCAGATATCTTCTGAGCTGCTGGATCCTCGCCTTTGCGACATACGGGTTTTCCGCAGTCAGCGAGCCGCCGACGCAGCCGCCCGAGCAGGCGTTGAGCTCGACAAAATCGAGCCTGTCAAGCTTTTCGTCCTCTATCTCTTCGAGCACTTTTATGACATTTTCTATTCCGTCTGCAGCGAGATATTTATCCTTGAGCAAGGCCGCCGACTCGCCGCCGCTCGACGCCCAGTTGACTCCCATGAGTCCCGACTTGCAGGCGTCCTCGGGCGCGCCGAGGTGGTTCATCTGCTTCAGGAGCACGGGATATATATCCTTCATCGCTATCACGGCGTCGACATTCGACTCCGGCAGGCAGATGGGCTGCTTGACGGCGGTTATCTTCGCGGGGCACGGCGTGATAAAAAATATTCCGATATCCGAAGAGTCGAGTCCCGTTTTTGCCTGCGCCTCGCTGCGCGCTATCAGAGCCGCAGTCTCCATAGGAGAATTGAGCGGCAGGACATGCGGGACAAGGTGCGGGAAGCAGACTCTTATCAGCCGGCAGACCGCAGGGCACGCCGAGGATATTACCGGCCGGGGTATATCGTGCTCGGCGATGTATTTTCGCGTCGCATCGCTGACGAGCTCGGCGCCTCTCGCGACCTCGAACACCTCGTCAAAGCCGAGCATTTTGAGCGCGGTTATGACATATCCGATATCATCAAGATTGTTGAACTGCCCGTAGAGCGACGGCGCGGGCAGGGCGACTCTGTATTTGAACTCGATTATCCTGTTCATCGAGTCGCGGTGGGAATATTTTGCATGGTGCGGGCAGACGCGGATGCACTCGCCGCAGTCGATGCAGCGTTCCGAGATAATATGCGCCTTGCCGCTGCGCACGCGTATAGCCTGCGTGGGACATCGCTTTATGCAGTTGGTGCAGCCCATGCACTTCTCTTCATCGAGCCGCACCGAATGGAAATACGTGTTCATGTAAAAAGTCCTCCCGGCTCCCGCAGACGCGGGCGCTCAGTCAGTGAGCGGTATATACTTTGAGGCTTATCGTTGTTCCGACATCCTTTTCGGTGTCTATCTTCATCTCATCCGTATACTTCTTTATATTGGGCAGACCCATGCCCGCGCCGAAGCCGAGGGCGCGCACCTTATCGGGCGCGGTCGAATACCCTTCCTGCATGGCGAGCTCGACATTTTCTATGCCGGGTCCGTGATCGGCGAGCACCATGGATATGCACTCGGGCGATATCTCGACATCTATCTCGCCGCCGCCCGCATGGATGACCATATTTATTTCGCCCTCGTACATGGCTATCGAGACGTTTCTTATCACGTTGGCGTCAAAGCCGAGACCCTTGAGCACGCGCTTTGTCTCGCCCGACGCCTCGCCCGCGCGGGTAAAATCCTCCCCGTCAACGTCAAAATGGAGCTTCATGTTATCCATTGACAGCCCTGCCCCCTCTCAGGCCTGCCTGATAGAGCTTTCCGCAGGAGGTGAACATCTCAAGCTCGGTTTTGAGCACGACGATATCCAGCTCACGCGCAAGGTCGAGTATCGCATCGCCCGGCACCTTGCCGCGCACGAACACGATGACCTTCATATCCATCATCTCGGCAGTCCGCACGACCTGGGGATTGACGAGCCCCGTGAGCAAAACTGCCTGTTCTTTAACAAATGCGAGCACGTCGCTCATCATGTCGCTGCCGCAGGCGGTATGCACCTCTCTGTCCAGATGATCGCCGCCGCAGAGCAGCTCCGCCGAAAGAATTTCTTTAAGCTGTAAAACGGTCATTGTATTCCACCCTCTTAGCAAAGTTCTCAACTTTTTCGAGATTCTGCTTTTATTTATGTTGATTATAACATGATAGTTGAATCATTTCAACCTTATTACATTTTACTTTTCACTTCGAGCGAAGCGAAAAACAGCCCCGCTAAAAGCGGAGCTGTCAAATACCGGGAAACCGGGGTTTATTTTATTTCTTTGCCTTTGCGGCTTTCTTGGCTTTTCTCTCGTCCTTGCTGTCGAGCCAGCCGAACTTGTACATTGCAAACGCGCCGAGGAGCGATGCTATAATGGTGACGAAGATAAGCGTTCCGACGCCCATGGTCGAGGCGAAGATGAGGGTTATGACGCCGACCATAATCGGGAATATCGAAATTCTCCAGTGCTTTGCGAAGTAGGTGGCGGCGAGCGCACCGAAGATCGCAGGCAGCACCTGCTTGAAAGCGGGGGCGATAATGCGATTAGTTGTCAGCACCGGGAGCACCGGTTTAAATGCGAGTATGCCGACGGCGAGGATAATTGTAGTCGTGATAGCCGAGGATGCTATGGCGATAGTCGAAATGACCTCGCCCTCCTCGGAGTTTGCGCGCACGCCCGCATTCTCCATGGCGTTAAGTCCGCAGGGCATCTTGAGGTTCGTTATGTTGCCGGTGACGAAGCTCAAATATGTGCCTCCCGCGCCGAGCATGGGCGCATAGGTGATCACTTCGGCAATGGCGGAGAGCCAATAGATCGGAACAACCGCTTTCATTGCGTCGAAGAGAGGCTTGGCATCTGGCCATGCGTTGTAGTGCGCACTTATCGCTATGGGCACCATCATGAGAACCGCAACGGCGGTTATAGAAGAAATTCTGCCCCAGATATGTATTTTTTCGCTGTAAGGCTTTGCGTTCTTTTTACTCATTTGCATTTTCCTCCTTATCAGCCTCTCCACTCAAGATAAGCAAGGTCCTTGGGACAAATATTTGCTATGAAAACCGCAACGCCCATGGCGGCAAACATGCTTATCGGAAGAGAGAAAGTTTCAAGCCACTTTATCTTGAATTTCTTGCAAATGAAAGTGAGCAGACTCATGAAGATCATTGCCGAGACGAGCACACACACGGACATAAAGCCCGCGCCGTCGCCGAACTCCTTACCGAAGAGAGGATCGTCTCCCGCCTCCATCTTGCCCGCGCCCGCAATAGCGCGCGCGACAAATGCGGCGATAATGCCGATGAATGCGGCGGCGGAAAGGGTGTCCGCAAGCTTCGAATTCTTGTCGGCGACCTTGCCCATGGTCTTTTGCACCTTCTTCATAACGAAGATGATGAGAATGAGCGGCAGGATGCAGCCGATAGTCATGACAAAGGCTATCGTCGCAAAAACCTTGGGGTCGGTGACGGGGTTCGAAATGGTCATGCCGAATGCGTCAAGTGCGGCTTCCGCGGCGACAGTCTCATAAGTAAGGTTGCCTATGACCGAGAGCCTTATCCACGGCAGGACTATGCCTAAGGAGTTTGCGAGCACGATGACAGTAGCGAGAATAGAGATAGCGGGCGCGATGGTAAACACCGAGCTCGACACGACGGTATTCTTCAGCTTTTCCGTTGATATTCCGAGTTTTTTGCCTTGTTTCCATGCCTTGACGAGAAAGAAAAGCGACTGCGCTATGACGAAGACGACGATAAAAAGACCGAGTCCTATCATAAAGCCGTTTTCCTTGAAGTTTTCAGGGACCACAAAAACACCTCCTATAAGTTTTCAGCGTATTAACTCACTGAGAATGATATCATATTATGGCGGTGCCCGTCAAGAAAAGTCGGATATATATTGTAAAAAATGTGTAATAATGCAAAAAAGAGATAAAATTCACTGTCCGATAAATTACCTTGTGTTCGCGGCGGAATATGTTAATATATAACTTGTATTATATAATTGAAAGGTTGGCGGAGGTGATTGAAAAGCCATAATGCAGCTGACACAGCCCGTATCTGAGCCATGTTTTCAGCTTGCAACCGCCGAAATGACTTGTATCACCGCACATCAGTCTAAATAAAATCAAATCAAAGAAAGGGTCGAAAAACAATGAAAGATGCCATGGAATTAAAAAGAAGTTGGGAAAATTATGTCGAACACAGAAATTCATTTGTATACGGGTATAGTGAAATAGACTTAAATGATTTTGCAGACCTTGTACAGGACACATTTGATTTTTTCAAATATGTTAAAGACAACTATCTCTTCCCGGGAAAAGCTCCGAAAAGCCCCGTTGATACTTTTTCTTTTTTAAAAGTGCTTTTTTATGTTTCACAATACAGGAACTATGACAATGCTCAAGATGAAAGCGAGAATTTCATTTTTACCGTTACAGGCTTAATATCGGAGGGGCTTGCCGATTTTTTAATCAATCCAAGCTGTTTTTCATATAACGCGGACGGAACGAGAATCTGCGAAGACAGTGAGGATGCCGCCAAGGGGAATTTTTATTTTTGCAGGGACAATTATCCATATTCCGACGAAGTAACGGATGAAGAACTGAGAAAAACATACAGATACAACGTCTATGAAAAAGACTTCACGGAGATTCTTGAACTTGCCGCATCATATCAAAGATGACATTTTGAATCCGCAGATTAAAAAATCTCATCGTCCAATACAAACCGAAAGTGCCGCAATAAATCTCCAAGGCTTTTCCTGCAATATACCGAGTCAGTCCAAGCGCATATTCATATTCATTGCATTCTGCTCAACTTTTCATTTATCCGCATAATCTCCCTCAAGCGGCAAACAATACAGGTACGCAACAAAAGCAAGGGAGTTAATATAATGAAAGCAACAGGAATAGTCAGAAGAATCGACGATCTCGGCAGGGTCGTTATCCCCAAGGAAATTCGCCGCACGATGCGTATCCGCGAGGGCGACCCGCTCGAAATATACACAGACGCGGACGGCGAAGTTATTTTCAAAAAATATTCGCAGGTCGGCGAGCTGTCGTCGCTGACGGCGCAGTATGCCGAGGTTCTGCACAAGAACACGGGGCTTCCGGTCGTGATAACCGACCGCGACAGGGTCATTTCCTGCGCGGGCGTGCCGAAGAAAGAGACGGTCGAGCGCAGGATAACGCAGGCGCTTGAAAACATCATGGAGAACCGCAGTCCGTTTATCTGCGAGGAGGGCGGCGAACGGTTTCATCCGATAGAGGGCGTTGAGCGCGACGCGGCGGCGGCGTTCCCGATAATCGGCGCTGGTGATGTGTCCGGCGCGGTGGTTCTGCTCACGGCGGACGAGGCGTCCGTGCCGACGCAGACGGAGATAAAGCTCGTTCAGGTCGCGGCTTCGTTCCTCGGCAAACAGATGGAGGAATAACCTTTATTTTTTCTCTTGACAAGTGCTGCTATGCGCTATAAAATAATCGGGTATCCGATTGACGGGTTTGGGAGAGAGCCGGATTTCCGGCCACCGAAGGGGCGAAACTCTCAGGTAAAAGAACCGAGCCGGGACGGTCCTCTGGAAAGGCATTTGCACCGACGAAGCAATCCGCGAAGCGGAGAATCTTTCAGGTAAAAAGACAGAGTACACCATTTTTTCTGATGGTGTACTCTTTTTGTTTTCGGAGTGGTTTATGGACATTCTCATTTTTGCGTTTGAAATCATCGGCACCGTTGCGTTCTCGGTTTCCGGCGCGATGACGGGGCTGAAGAAAAACATGGATATTTTCGGCGTCATGATTCTGGGCGTTGTTACGGCTATCGGCGGCGGAGTCACGCGCGATCTCATTCTCGGCATAACGCCGCCCGGCACATTCGGTCACCCGGTATATGCGATAGTCGCGACGGTCACGGCGATAATAACTTTTCTGCCGGCAATCCGCAGACTGCTCACGAGTAATCAGCATGTCCACGACTTCGTTCTGCTCATTCTCGACTCGCTCGGGCTCGGAGTGTTCACGGTCGTCGGAATACAGACCGCTTACAGCGTCTCGACCGGGCGCGGCGCGTTTCTGGTAGTATTCGTCGGGGTTATAACCGGCGTCGGCGGCGGAGTGCTGCGCGATGTTCTCGCCGGGGAGAAGCCGTACATATTCGTAAAGCACATCTACGCCTGCGCGTCGATAGCTGGCGCGGTCGCCTGCGTTATCATCTGGCGGTTCAACAGCACCGCGGCGGTCATTGCGGGCGCGGCAATAGTTTTCGTCATCCGCCTGCTCGCCGCCCATTTCAGATGGAGCCTGCCCAAGGCGGACAGATTCGGTCCCGTTCAGCCGCAGGAGCTGAGCGAGAACGACGAGAACACGCAGGAGATATGATTTCGCGGAGTTATTTATTTAATAGAAAGCCTGCCCGATGGTTGTCCGTTGGGTGGGCTTTGGTTTTTGTAATGCGGAGTTTAAAGTGGAAGTGCAGTGACAGATTGGGATTTGTAGGTGTAAATACCGGCTATGAACGGCTTATAAATCAGCACAATCGTGTAGGGCAGATATCATCCGCCCGCGAAATTATCACAATTTTATTGGCGTGCATTTGTAGGGTGCGAATCAATAAAATCGTGATAGATTCCGCGGCATATTGGGATTTTCACATCTCATTCCACGGCACAAACGGCGGTCTGCCGTCTTACAGCATTGTCCATTCCCCAAAGCGTCTTACATTTCGCCTTTAAATGTTAACTGAAATTAAACTATATTCCTTTTTTCTTTAAACTTCGCTTTTATGCTATTGTTAAATCCCGTGGGGTAGGGTATAATTTAATAAGAATTTTAAGTGGAACGGTGAAAGTATGGCATACGACTCTCAATATAATAACGGAGCGCCCAACGGGTACGGATATCAGCCGGGGCCCGCTCAGACTCTTGAGATAAAGCAGCGCGAGAAGCGCCAGATAAGAAAGCTCGGCAACATAAGCGGTCTGGGCATATTATTGTTCGCCCTGTTCCAGTTTATCGGCGCGGGACTGCTGTTTGCTTTAAATCTCTATGACGACTACGCGAACGAGACCGACCGCGGCTATGCGATAGGCGTACTGATGTCGATTTTCTGCATATTCGTCCCGTTCTTCCTGTCGAGCCTGCTGCTAAAAGATAAGCGTCAGCAGTGCCTGAACTTCGGGAAGCCCTATGACACGCGCCTCATGCTTCTTGCTGTGCCCGCGGGTCTGATGATCTGCATGATAGGCAACTACGCGACGAACTTCCTCTCGACCTTTGTCGAGAGCACGACCGGCATAACATTTGAATATCCCGATTCGCGCACCCCGACGACGCCGCTGGGCATTGCGATGTATCTTATCCAGCTCGCTGTAGTGCCTGCGCTCGTTGAGGAATATGCGCTGCGCGGCGTTGTTATGATGCCCGCGCGCAAGTTCGGCAACTGGTTCGCAATTCTTGTCTCGTCCGCCCTGTTCGGCATGATGCACGGCAACCTCGTCCAGGCTCCGTTCGCGTTCATCGTCGGCATCGGCATCGGCTATTTTGTTATAGTCACCGGCTCGATGTGGACGGGAGTCATGATACATTTCTGCAACAACATGTTCTCCGGCGTTATCTCGATACTCTATGAATTCCTGCCGGAAAAGACGGTCAACCTCGTCTATTATATCTGCGTCGCGGTGTTCTTTGCGGCGGGCATAATCTGCCTGATTCTCTTCATGAGAAGAGCGCGCCAAAAGAATATCCAGACGAAATTCAGAAAACCGCGCACCGCCCTTTCGCGCGGCGAGCGCACGGCGGCATATTTTATAAACGTCCCGATGATAATATCTATCATCTATCTGCTCTACACGACATATACTTTTATCACATGGCCTTCGTAATCGGGGAGTGGAAGAATGACTGACAGAGAGCTTATGCAGGCGGCGATCGCGCTTGCACGGGAGGCTGCGACAGACGGCGAAGTGCCCGTCGGCGCGGTGGTCACAAGAAACGGAGAGATAGTTTCGGTCGGGCGCAACAGGCGCGAAAAGGACAAAAACGCCCTCGCACACGCCGAAATTGAAGCGATAGACAGAGCGTGCAAGGCACTCGGCGGCTGGCGGCTCTGGGAGTGCGAACTGTTCGTGACGCTTGAACCGTGTCCGATGTGCGCCGGGGCGATAATAAATTCGCGCATAAAGCGCGTGGTGTTCGGGGCATACGACCCAAAAGCGGGCTCGTGCGAGTCGGTAAACAACCTGTTCGCTTTTCCGTATAATCACTCGCCCGAGGTCGAGGGCGGTTTCATGCAGGACGAGTGTGCTCTGCTTTTGAAGCAGTTCTTCGCCGAGCTGCGCAGGACAAAATAAATTCCCGAAAGGGCTGAAGGATATGGCAATAAAGGATCTTGCCGAACTCATCAAAAAATTCACTCAGAAAGACAAATTCAAGCCCACGACAGTGCAGGTCATCAGGGCGGCAAAAAATCCGCCCGTTCCCGCGCAGAATGAGGATATCTCTGTCCCGTCGGAGGGCGAGCGCATCCATTTTCTCAACACCGGGCGCTCGGACTGCATTCTTCTTCAGAGCGAAAGTAAATTCGCTCTCGTTGACTGCGGCGACGCGGAGCACGCGAAACATACGGCGCGGTATCTGAAAGAAACTGCCGGCGGGAAGATAAATCTTGACTTTATCGCGATAACCCATCTTCATTCCGGTCATGTCGGCGGACTCGAGACGCTCCTTGACAATAAGGATATAACAATCGGCAAGATATATCTCAAGCCGTTTATCAGCCCGAACCTCGCGCAGTGGGACAAGTGTCTCCACGACGGCGATGCGCTGTATAAATCGCTCAGCGAAAAGGCGCAGAGCATGAACATTCCGGTCATCGGCTGCGTGCCGGACGAGCCGTTTGCGCTTGGCAGCTGGACTCTGCGTTTCTTCAACACCGAGCCCGACTCATATCACAAGAACATCGGTGAAAACGACAACTCGCTCGCCATACTTGCCGAGCAGAACGGCTGGCGTATTCTTTTGGCGGGCGACATGGTAAACGACACGGGCGACCTCGCGAGACTCGCAAACGCTATCGGGCGAATCGACGCGCTGAAAGTCCCCTGCCACGGCGAACGCGCCGTCCCGCAGGAAGCGCTGGACAAGCTCCGCCCCGAGACGATGATAATCACGAACCGCCTCGCCGAGATATCTGACGATGTGCTCGTCGGCATAATGTCGGCGTTCGGGCGCAAGGCGTATTCGACCTCGGACAGCGGCGGAATAGCCCTCACCCTCACGCGCGACGGGCTTGAGGTCAGCCGTGAGATACAGCTTCGGGAGACGGCTTAAACTTAAAATAAAAATATAAAACCGCGGAGGCAGATATATTCTGTCTCCGCGGTGTGATTTTTGCGGGTATAATTCGATAAAATTTTGTTGCCGAGCCGTTGTTTAATTTTCAAGGTACCCGAATTTGCGGCTCATTGCGTCCTGCAAATCCCGCGTCGATACCGCGCATTTTCTTCGCGGTCGGATGATATCCGCCCATATCGCGCACTTTTTCACTATTCACTTTTACTTATTACTTTGAGCGAAGCGAAACACCCTCTACGGGGGAGCCTAAATAAAATAACACAGCAACAGCCGCAACAGTTTTCATGTCGCGGCTGTTTTTTATATATTTTTTTATATATTATAATAGTATTATTTATGCCCTCGCTGCAAAAACGCAGGTGAATATACCGCCGCTTTGATTCGCCGCCGCGTGTCCTCCGTATTTTTCGGCGGTCTCTTCGAGAATCTTCAATCCGTAGCCGTGGTCGCCCGTCCGCTTCTTTTTCTTCTCTTCGTAGTCGGGTGCGACGGCGTTTTCGCTGCTGATATATAACATTCCGTCGTTTTCGTCGACGAAGCTTCTTATCTTTATATATCTGTTCTCTTCGAGAGCTTTAGCGGCGTTTATCGCGTTGTCGAATATATTGACATACGCCTTGCAGATATCGACATCCTCGATACCAACAAACCTCGGCACATTGAGGTCGAAATCATAGGCGATGTCATTCTTTCTGCACTCGTTCGCCTTGTTCGAGGCGATAACATTGACAAGAGTGTTGAGACAGAATTTTTCTATTTTTATATCCGCGACCTCTGTTCTGAGCTGGTCGAGCATCCGCTCGGCCGCTTCGCGGTCGACTTCGTTTGAGCTGTGGACGACTTCATATGCCGTCTGAATTATGTTCGCGAGGTCATGGCGTATCTTTCTCACTTCATTGCTGCTGTTTTCGACATTTTTGTAATATTCGAGATTCAGCGCGTTCTGATAATCTTTTATTCTCAGCTCCTCGCGCAGCTTCTCGTTCTGCGACGAACGCACCATGATATAGAGCAAAACGGCGTCGGAGATTATGCACAGAACTGCCGCGACGCAGAGCATTATCATCGGGGCGCGGGTCGGATCCTCAAGAAACGGCAGCCCGGTGTTCTTGTCCCTGAACCAGCCGTAATATGAGATTATCATCATCGCCGCCGCCATGACTATGACCTGACTCAGCGGGAAGAAGATAAATGTCGCCATCTGCCCGCTCGGGAGAATCATATTTTTGTGCTTCTTCATTCTTATATATGTAAACCCGCCGAAGAGCACTATCAGCCCCACCGTATTCGGCAGGGAGACTATATAGGTCATTATATCGTCATAGGGATTGAGCCCGCAGGCGATACACCCGGTTACGAGCAGAGCCGAGACGAGATATGTAAACGACATCAGAACTATCGAGACGAAAAGCCGGGTTCTGAGTTTGTCTTTGAAATAGGCTATTGACGAAATGAAATAATATGCAAACGCCGGAATCTTAAAAAACACCGACGGCACATCGTAGAAATAATGCTGGGCGAGCGCTATTGCCGAGAACGGTATGAGCGTCAAGAAAAATACCGCGTAGCGGTTGAAGCGCGGGGTGAGGTTCATGCACAGAAACACCACCACGAGCGCTATCGAAAGAAAGTTGAACACATACCAGAACGCATCAAAAAATGTCATTTGACCAAAGCTCCCTTAAAAAGCACATACCTGTCCGTTGAATCCTTTTTCCTGGAACGGCTTATCGGAATTATCTTCCCGTTCATCATGATAAACTGCGTCGCAGTATATCTCGCGATATATTTTAAATTCACAAGATAGCTCTTGTGGCAGCGGACGAAGCCCGCTTCGAGCTGCCGTCCCGCCTCGTCGAGCTTGCCCAGCACGGTGACGCTGTCTCCGTCAACCGTATGTATCTCCAGATAATTGCGCACGCTGACGATAAAAAGTATCTTATCGCACCCTATCCTGTGGATGCTGCCGCGGCGGGTGTATTCAAAATATTCGCGGCTCGGTCTTTGATGCATCCCGGCGCGTTCGCGCTCGATATAGCCGAGAAGCAGCTTCGGGTCGACGGGCTTATAGATATACCCGCAGTCGTCAACGGTCACGAACGCCTTCGAGACGAGATCCTGATTCCCGGAGACGAAAACTATCTTGACCCCGGGGCACAACGCGCCGACAAACTCAGCGATATCCACGCCGCTCTCGTCGCTGACGGCAATATCGAGAAAGGCGAGGTCGAATTTTCTGTTTGCGTCCTCGGGCGCCAGCTTCTCGGACAGCTCGGCGGAGCTGTGTACGCCGACAAGCTCAATATCGGGATAAGCGTCCGCGATTATTTCGGATATCTGCTTGACCATTGCGGGCTCATCGTCGCATATGAGAATACGCATAGTGAGACCTCCCTTTCTTTATAAAATAAAATATAAAATGTGTTTATATGCGTTTGTATATATCATAGTATACAAAAACGCTCGTCTTTTTTCAAGGACAAAAACTGTCACAGGCAAGAAAATATTTTTTCTCTCCCCCGACCCTTTTCAAAGGGAAATAAATGTTGTATAATTTTGATATATAACTGCTTGATTAGGGGTGTTTGTTTGTCCGGGGACTACTCCAGCCGCAACCGCAGGATGCTCAAAAGGTTCCTGCCTTACTATAAAAAATATTCGGGACTGTTCGCCCTCGATATGTTCTGCTCCGCGATGACCACCGTATGCGAGATTGCCCTGCCGCTGATAGTGCGGCAGATAACCGACCGCGCGGCGCATGATATTCACGACCTGACGGCGGAGCTGATAATAAAAATAGTCGGCTTTTACATTCTACTGCGAATAATCGACACCGCCGCGAGCTACTACACGGCGTCGGGCGGGCATATCATGGGCGCGAGAATTGAAACAGATATGCGAAACGACCTGTTCTCGCATTTGCAGGATATGTCATATTCATTCTATGACGACACGAAGATAGGCCAGCTCATGTCGAGAATAACAAACGACCTGTTTGACATAACCGAGCTCGCCCATCACGGTCCGGAGAACGTCCTGATGACCGTGATAAAAATAATCGCGGGATTCATCATGTTCGCGTCGATGAACATATGGCTTGCGATAATAGTCTTTTCGCTCATGCCTCTTATGATGCTTCTGACTTCGCACAGCCGCCGCAAGATGCGCGCCGCGTTCAAACAGCAGAGACGCGAGATAGGCGAGATAAACGCGCGGACGGAGGATTCACTGCTCGGCATAAGAGTTGTCAAGAGCTTTGCCAACGAAGACATTGAGCGCGAAAAGTTCAACGAGGGCTCTCGCCGCTTCTTCAAATCGAAGAAAAACGGCTACAGATACATGGCGAGCTTCCACTGCACTGTAAGGCTCTGCGACGGACTGATGTATATAGCAATAGTCGGCGTGGGCGCAGTGTTCATGATGAAAGGCAAGACTACCGTCGGCGACTTCTCGGCGAGCCTGCTCATGGTCAGCACCCTGCTCGCGGCGATACGCACAATGGTCGAATTCAGCGAGCAGTTCAACCGCGGCATGACTGGCATCGAGCGCTTCACTGAAATAATGGACGAAGTCAGCGACATAAAAGACAGTCCGGACGCAAAGCCCATAAGCGGCGTCAAGGGCGATATCGAATTCAAAAACGTTACATTTTCATACAAGGGCACGGACAAGAAAATTCTTTCCGATTTCTCTCTGCATATAGCTCCGGGCGAGAATGTCGCCCTCGTCGGTCCGTCCGGCGGCGGCAAGACTACGCTTTGCAATCTTATCCCCCGCTTCTACGATGTGGATTCGGGCAGCATACTGCTCGACGGAAAAGATATCCGCGACATAACTTTAGCTTCGCTGCGCTCGAATATAGGCACGGTTCAGCAGGATGTCTACATGTTCTCCGGCACGGTCAGGGACAACATAGCCTACGGATGCCCGGGAGCCGAAAAAGAAGATATAATAGCCGCGGCGAAGCGAGCCGGGGCACACGAATTTATAGAAGAGCTGCCAGAGGGCTACGACACATATGTCGGCGAGCGCGGAGTCAAGCTCTCCGGCGGTCAGAAACAGCGAATTTCAATCGCGCGCCTGTTTTTGAAAAACCCTCCGATAGTCATTCTCGACGAGGCGACGAGCGCGCTCGACAACGAGAGCGAACGCCTTGTTCAGCAGTCGCTCGAAGAGCTTGCAAAGGGGCGCACGGTCATAACTATCGCCCACAGGCTCACGACGATAAGAAACGCGGCGGAGATAGTCGTGCTGACAGAAGACGGCATCGCCGAGCAGGGCAGCCACCGCGAGCTCATGGCAAAGGGCGGCGTATACAGCGAGCTCTACAGCATGTATTCAATTGACTGATTTTTCCGAAAGGACGGATATAAAAATGCTTAAAAATATTTCACCTATCATCTCCCCCGAGCTTCTCAAGATCCTCATGGAGATGGGACACAGCGACGAGATAGTTATCGGCGACGGCAACTTCCCCGCGGCGAGCATAGCTCAGCGCCTTGTTCGCCTCGACGGTCACGGAGTGCCCGAGGTTCTCGACGCGGTTTTGAAGCTCATGCCCCTCGACACCTATGTTGACGCCCCCGTTGCGCTCATGGACAACAACGGCGACGGAGATCGCCCGGCAGTCTGGGACAAATACGAAGAGATAGTTAAAGCGAACGAGGGCGACAAGAACTTCGAGCTCATGGAGCGCTTCGCTTTCTATGACAGAGCGAGAAAGGCATACGCCGTCATCGCGACGGGCGAGACCGCCGTATACGCAAACATCATCCTCAAAAAGGGCGTTGTAAAATAACTCGGAGGACTCTGCATCAATGGAAAAAAGAGTTTTGGCGTTCGACTTCGGCGCGTCGAGCGGACGCGCGATAATCGGACATTTTGACGGGGAGAATATCCGCCTCGAAGAAGTTCACCGCTTCTCGAACGACCCCGTGAGCGTGAACGGCACGCTCTATTGGGATGTTCTGCGCCTGTTTTTTGAGATAAAGCAGGGACTGACAAAGGCGAAGCTCGCCGGCGGATTCGACAGCATCGGTATCGACACCTGGGGCGTTGACTTCGGGCTTTTGGACGAATTCGGCTGCCTGCTCGAAAATCCTATCCACTACCGCGACGCACGCACGGCGGGAATGATTGAAGAAGTGTTTAAAACAGTTCCCCGCGAGGAGCTTTACTCCCGCACGGGTATTCAGTTCATGGAGCTCAACACGCTCTTCCAGCTCTGCGCGCTCAAAAAATACCGCCCGCACATTCTCGACAGGGCGGATAAGCTGCTGTTCATGCCCGATTTATTCGCATATATGCTCACGGGCAGAAAGCAGACCGAATATTCAATAGCGACCACCTCGCAGATGGTTGACATAAAGACAAAAGACTGGGCATACGACATTCTCGACCGCCTCGGCATCCCGTCGGGAATCCTCACGCCCATTGTGCCGTCGGGTACCGAAAACGGAATGCTCAGCGCGGAGATATGCGAAGAGCTGGGGCTCGACCCCGTTAAAGTTGTCAGCGTATGCGGACACGACACGCAGTCGGCGATAACCGCCGTCCCCTCTCAGCTCGACAGCTTCGCGTTTTTGAGCAGCGGCACATGGTCGCTCTTCGGCACGGAAATACCCGAGCCTATTGTCAACAACACATCGCTCTCGATAAACATCACCAACGAGGGCGGCTACGGCGGCATGACCGGGCTGCTCAAGAATATAATCGGACTGTGGCTCATTCAGGAGAGCCGCAGGCAGTGGAAGCGCGAGGGCGAAGAATACAGCTACGCCGACCTCGAGCGCATGGCGCTCTCGGCGGAGCCGTTCAAGTGCTTCATCGACCCCGACTCCCCCGAGTTCACGCCGCCCGGAGATATACCTGGTCGCGTGCGCGAATTCTGCCGCAAGACGGGTCAGTATGTCCCGCAGACAGTCGGCGAGATAATGCGCTGCATCTATGAGAGCCTTGCGATGAAATACCGCAGCACGTTCTCGATGATAAAAGAATGCACCGGCAGGGACTATCCTGATATACATGTTATCGGCGGCGGCACGAAAGATACCCTGCTCTGCCAAATGACCGCGAACGCCTGCAATGTCCCCGTGAAGGCGGGGCCGATAGAGGCGACCGTGCTCGGCAATATAGCTGTTCAGCTTCTGAGCTCCGGCGACATTCCGGATATCAAAAAGGCGAGGGAGATAATCTCGCGCAGCGAAGCATTACGCGAATATGCTCCGTGCGACACCGACAAATGGGCGGGCGCATATGAGAGCTTTTTGAAAATACTTAAATAAGTGTTGCGCCCGGTAGTGGCAACACAACATCGAAAGGATGACTGAAAAATGGCAAAAGCAAAGCTTGGAATCAGACCCATCATTGACGGCCGCTGGGGCGGAGTCAGAGAGAGTCTTGAGGAAAAGACGATGAACATGGCGCTCGCTGCCAAGAAGCTCATCGAAGAAAATGTGTTCTATTCGGACGGCACTCCCTTTGAGTGCATCATCTCCCCCTGCACGATAGGCGGAGCAGCAGAAGCGGCAAAGTGCGCCGACTTCTTCTCGACTCAGAACGTCTGCGCGACCCTCTCCGTCACCCCCTGCTGGTGCTACGGCAGCGAGACGATGGATCTCGATCCCCTGACCGTCAAGGCAGTCTGGGGCTTCAACGGCACCGAGCGCCCCGGCGCGGTCTATCTCGCGGCGGTTCTGGCGGCTCATGCACAGAGAGGTCTGCCCGCATTCTCGATTTACGGCAAGGATGTTCAGGATGTCACCGACAACTCCATCCCCGATGACGTTGCCGAGAAGATTCTCCGCTTCGCACGCTGCGCCGCGGCTGTCGGTCAGCTCAGAGGCAAGTCTTATGTCGGCATAGGCGCCGTCGCAATGGGTATCGCAGGCTCGTTCTGCGACGCCGATTTCTGGCAGGAGTATCTCGGCATCCGCGCCGAGTGGGTCGACATGGTCGAAGTTACCCGCCGCGTCGAGCTCGGCATCTATGACCACGAGGAATATGAGCGCGCGCTCAAGTGGGTCAAAGAAAACTGCCCCGAGGGCTTCGACAAGAACCCCGAAAATATCAGACACACCCCCGAGCAGAAAGAGAAGGAGTGGGAGTTCGTCGTCAAGATGACCCTCATCTGCCGCGACATCATGCTCGGCAACGATAAGCTCAACGATGTCCGCCCCGTCGGCGCAGAGGCTGAGCACTCCGGCCCGAAGGACGGCTGGCACGAAGAGGCACTCGGCCGCAACGCTATTCTCGGCGGCTTCCAGGGTCAGCGCCAGTGGACCGATTTCATGCCCAACGGTGACTTCACCGAGGCTATGCTCAACACCACCTTCGACTGGAACGGCAAGAAAGAGCCGCTCACTTTCGCTACCGAGAACGACGGTCTCAACGGTCTGTCGATGCTTCTGGGCAAGCTCGTCACCGGCAGAGCGAGCCTGTTCGCCGATGTTCGTACATACTGGAGCCCCGACGCTGTTGAAAGAGTCTGCGGCATGCGCCCCGAGGGCGTTGCAAAGGATGGCTTCATCCACCTCATCAACTCCGGCGCCGCCGCGCTTGACGCCACCGGCGTCTGCAAGGACAAGGACGGCAACGCAGTCATGAAGGAGTGGTGGAACGTCACCGACGAGGATATCGACGCTATGCTCAAGGCTACCGACTGGTGCCCCGCAGACCTCGGATATTTCAGAGGCGGCGGATACTCCTCGCACTTCAAGACTCAGGCCGTCATGCCCATGACAATGATAAGAGTCAACATCATCAAGGGTCTCGGCCCGGTGCTTCAGATAGCCGAGGGCTACACCGCCACCCTGCCCGATGAGATACACAACAAGCTCGACAAGCGCACCGACCCGACTTGGCCGACCACCTGGTTTGCTCCGAGACTCACCGGCAAGGGCGCGTTCAAGGATGTCTACTCCGTCATGGCGAACTGGGGCGCAAACCACGGTGCTATCAGCTACGGCCACATCGGCAAAGACCTCATCACGCTCGCGAGCATGCTCAGAATCCCCGTTGCGATGCACAACGTCGCCGACGAGGACATCTACCGTCCGCACGCATGGTCTGCGTTCGGCACGAAGGATCTCGAGAGCGCGGACTACAGAGCCTGCGCCGCCTACGGCCCGCTGTATAAATAACCGAATTACCCGCCGCCCGGAGAAATCTTCGGGCGGCGAAGTTCATATTGCCGGACACCGTTCTCCGCGAACCGCGAGGTGTGCCGGCTTTTTATTTTCTCTTTGCAATATATCTGTCTCAAACCTACAATTATTCAGAAGATTTTTTGTATATTATTTTAATGGAAAGACTCTTTGCCGTATGATATAATCAAGGTGTGAGGTGAGAAAATGAAACTTTTAAAGAATTTTGCTTTGGCGGCGGCACTTGCCGCGATATGCGTTTTGTGCTCATCGTGTGCAAGCAAGCCGAAGCTCATCGACACTGCGGCAAACAACGAAAAGCTCTCTTATTCCGAGAGCTACACGGAGCTGTCCGAAAAGAGGACGAACAAAACAAAAGCTTGGCGCCGCGGAATGGTCGGCGGGAACGGGCTCGAGGGCTTTATCACAAGCGGCAGCCCGTACTCGGACACGATAATTTATCAAAATATGCATTTCATCATGCCGAATATCAACGCCCGCACCTGTCCGAACACATCAAGCGAGCTTGAACAGGTCAAGCAGAGCATCGTTAAATGCGAGGATATCGTTGACAACGCGAGCTATGACGATGTGTATCGCTTTCATCCCGGCGGTCAGCTGAGAATAAACTCCGAGCGGCACCGCATCAAGGATTATATCCGCTACACAGACTACGAGACCGCGCAGGTCGGCGTGAAATACACCGACAAAAACGGCACATGGGAGAGAACTACTTTCACCTCGCTTGCCGACGGCGTCACGGTTACAAAAATCAAAAAATCGAGCAAGAACGCGCCCGTAAATATTACGCTCTCCTACGATGATATCTCGACCATGGCAAACTACTCCGAGGGCGACGAGGTGAATATCAAATATAAAAAGCTCGCCGACGAGGGCAAGGCTTATCTTGCCCTGGTTGCGCACTATCCCGACTATGAAAAATCCGAGCTCAAAAACGGCGGCTACGCCACGCTCACCTATGTTTTGAATATCGGCGGAACTTTAAGCGTCACGCAAGCGGACGCGCCGAAAGATGAGCAATACGCGGGCGACAGCCAGCCGAAATTGACCGTCAGCGGGGCGGACGAGGTTTATCTTATCACTGTTACGGGCAGAGATTACAATATGGGCGAGCTTTCCGCCTTCGCGTCACAAAGCGGCTGCGCGCTCATCGACTTGCTCTATAACCGGACAACGGACTTTGCGAAAAAATACTCAGCCGAGGGAAAATTCAACTATTCCAATGCACTTGACGCTCATCTTGCGGTATATCAGCCGCAGTTCAACGCAGTCACGCTGACTCTCAAAGACGGCATCTCAGAAAAATCGAACGAAAAGCTGCTGAGAAAGCAGAGGTTCAAGAAAAAGCTCGATCCCGCGCTCAGCCAGCGTTCGTATTATGCAGGCAGATACGCTTATCTGTGTTGCAGCGGATATTCCGCGCCCCGCCTTTACGGTATGTGGACAGGCGAATGGAACACGGGCTGGGGCAGCAAATACACAATGGACGCAAATGTGAACCTGCAAACCTCCTCGATGAACACGGGCAACATCTCCTCATCCCCGATAGGCTACGCATATTTTATTCTCCGCCAGCTTCCCGACTGGGAGGAAAACGCGCTCGCGACCCACGGATTTACCGACGCCATCCAAGCCCCCGTAAACACCGACGGCGACAAGGCGGTAATAACGGAAACCTGCTATCCGTATCCGTTTCGATACTGGAACGCAGGCTCAAGCTGGATGATCCAGCCGCTCTATGAGACCCTGCAATGCTACGGAGATATCAAAATTCCGCTCAGCGGCGAAATCGACCTTGACAAACTCAGATCCGTGCTTTCCGTCACCGCGGACGACCTTACGGACGAAGACATTCGCGCGATCGAGGACAGGGGATATCTCCGGCTTGAGCGCGATGTGCTTTTGCCGCTTTTGATTAAATCGGCGAACTACTGGGAGCAGCTTATGACCCCCGAATATTACACCGACTCGAACGGCTCGATTCATTATGAAGCGGGCAAGACGGCGCTTGCGGATGACGAATACTACTGCATCCTGCCGAGCTATTCCCCGGAAAACAATCCGTCGAACTATCCCTCTCCCTCCGACGCAAACGCGGCTATCGACATCGCCGCCTGCCGCGACAATCTGAATATGCTTTTGAGCGTTATAAAAGACACCGCGCCGGAAACCGACACGGCAAAATGGGAATATATGCTCCGAAAGCTCCCGCCGTATCTCTTCGACAAAACCGGCGCGCTCAAGGAGTGGGCGTGCAGCCAATTTGAAGAAAACAACGAGCACAGGCATCTGAGCCACCTCTATTGCGTGTGGCCGCTGTTTGAAACGCAGAACGACGAGCGTCTCAAGTCCGCCTGCATACAGGCGATAAACAACAGAACCTCTGAAAACGAGGCGAGCCACGCACTTGTTCACCGTTCGCTCATCGCCGCAAGGCTCAAGGACAGAACGAGCCTCACCTCTGCGCTCGTGAAGCTTCAGAACCATAAAATAAGATATCCCTCGCTTATGACGAACCACGATTACGATCAAAGAAGCTGCTACTGCACCGACTTTGCCATAGGCTATCTCGGAATCGTCAACGAAGCCCTCGTTTTCTCGAACAAAAACGAAATCGAGATTCTTCCGGCTCTGTTTGAATCGGGCTTTGACGCAGGCGAGATAACCGGGATAAAGGCGAGAACCCGTGCGACGGTTGACTCGCTCAGGTGGGATTTGCAAAGCAAAACGGCACAGGTCACCGTGACCTCCGACATCGACCAAACGATCACCGTTTCATGCGGGCTCTCCGACAAGACGGAGACGCTGACATTCCGCGCCGGAGAAACAAAGACGGTCGATTTTGTGCTGAATTGACCGAATAGACACAAAAAGCAACATTCCGTCCGGTACCCCGGGCGGAATGTTTTATAGCTTCACGGGGTTTTAATACCTCACTCCCGCTCCCCTCGAATAAACGGAATTGCAGACAGAAGCGAACTCAGCGCAACGGGCAGAGTATACAGCATGAACAGAAGCGTCATCAGATTTGAATATCTGCCGTCGAGCCTCGGCATTCCGCCGCTTGCAATAAATTTGTTGAGCGCTGCTGTTTGAGCGGAAGAAAAATTGACAGCGGCATAGCCTATGCTTGCCGCCAGCGACGACAAGCCGGTACCTATCTTGACAATAAATGTCTGCGCGGAGAAAAACAGCGCGTCCGGCCTGTTACCTGATATTTTTTCTTCAAGGTCAACGGCTTGTGAGATTATCAGCGTCTGAACGGTCGAAGAAATGCTTACACAGCTTCCGATTATAAGTGTAAGTATGAACATTGCAACAGTCTGCGGAATGTCCGTCATATTTTGAGGATATTTAATATACAGCGCAAACAGCAAAAGATTCGGAAAAATGTTTATCAGATTGACGGCGACAAAGAGCCTTTTTGTTCCGTATTTTTTAGATAAACTAGGGACTGCTGCCGCCGAGATTACCAGTCCCACAATACTTCCCACTCCGAAAAGTGCCGTATAAATCAGCGACATCTGCGGATTTTTGCTTGCAAAATAATAGGTTACCAGCGGAGTGAGGATAACACCGGTCAGGGCTTTCAGACTGCCCAAAAATCCCGATATACTGATTTTTCTGAGCAACGGATTTGTAATAAAATATCTGAGCTGACCCGAATTTTCGCTGCGCTCGGCAGAAACCCTTTCCACCGAACCGATTGCGGTAAACTGAAAAAGCGCCCCGCCGATGATTGAAAACGCGGCAACCGTTATAAGAAAAGCATTTCGCTCATCCACTGCACTTCCGCCGAAAACTGCCGACAACGCAAAAGCAATCGGCTGAACGGCAAGCGTGCTTATACCGCTCGCCATTCCACCTATCGGACGTAGCGAAAGCAACTTTGTTCTGTCGCTCTCATCACTTGTGAGCACTGACGGATACCCGGTTATCGGAATATCGCCGATTGTAAACACAACTTCCCATATTATGTAAAACACAAACGCAGATAACACTATTAAAATATTTTTAGGCATACTGTTTTCAGCGGAATAAATTCCGTTACTGAAACAGAGAATCGTCAGTATTGCTGTGGGAATCGGCACTGCGATAAGATAGTCCTTTAGTTTATGTTTTCCTCTGCTTATCATCGCTCCGATAAACGGGTCTTTGACGGCGTCAAATATTCTCGCAACACTTAATATCAGACCGACCCATACGGCAGGAATCAGAATCGTGAACTGAAGATAATATGCGAGCACGGATGTGACTGTTCCATATATGATGTTCTGACCGGAAAGACCCAGAAGATACCGGAACTTTTCTCTTTTCGTGTAAGTTGTTGACATGGTTTACCTCCTTACATACTTTTGGTATGTTTAATGTTAATATATATGGGAGGGGTAAAACCCTCCCGAATATTTAAAGATTGATATCGCTGTTCATTTTGTCGAGCAGCGGATAGATGTCGGAAATGTCAAGCCCGATAGACTTTGTTATACCGCAAATAAACTCAAACTTTGCTTTCAGCTCTTCGTTGTCAACAGGAAAAACAAGCGGGTTTATCCAAATATTCGCGATAAGCGAAACCGCCTCGGCAGCCTGCTTCGGGAACATGACCGACAGAGATCCGTCCCTAACGCCCTCTTCGATAACCGGTTCAAAGGCATTAGGTGCTATATCGTTTACGGAGCGCAGAACAAGGTCGCTGAGCATCTGCGGCATATTCTGCAAATGCACTCCCAATTTTCTGAACTGCTGTTCCTGCTCATCCGTCAGAGCCGCAGCAAGCATACGCTTGAGCTTCTCTCCGCCCGTAATATCGGTATCGGATTGAATTTTACGCCAACTCGCAGACAGCGTATTTTTTGCAAAAAGCCGTTCTATGACCGCATCAAGGATATCCTGCTTTGAACTGAAATGGTGATATATCGCGCCCTTTGTGAGTCCGCCCAGTTCATCGATGATATCCTGAATCGTTGTGTTGTCGTATCCCTTTTCTATAAATAAACGCTGGGACACATCGAGGATAAGATTTACCGTTTCCTCCGGATATTTATTTCTGCTCATATTCGCTCCTTACATACTTTCGGTATGTATATAATAGCAAACTCAAAAACAAATGTCAACAGGTTATATAAAAATGGGTACTTAAAGCTGTTTGCAGGATAAATGTTAGAAATGCTACCGAAAACTAAAAAGAAAAAAGCCCTTCAAACTCCAAAAGCTTAGAGTTATCAAGGCTTTTAACTTGGCGCGCTGCAAGGGATTCGAACCCCTGACCTTTTGGTTCGTAGCCAAACACTCTATCCAACTGAGCTAGCAGCGCATCTGATTGCCATAGTATATTAGCACAATGCGGGGCAAAAATCAACTGTTATTTCAAAATTTTTTTATTTTTCTCCGCTGCCGGGCAGATGCAGTCTGCGCGGCGGCGGTTTTCGGTCTGCCCGCGGCGCTTTTTTTGACAGTTTTTTTGCCGGCTTCGGAAAGTTTTTCTTTTCTTTGGGGGCGCGGATAAATATTTTCTGCGGCGTGTGCCGCTTCGCGGTTTTTTAAAATTTTTTTGCTATTACATTGTAATCATCAATTTTTTGCTATATAATTGAATGGATAGATTGGGGCTTTGTTTATGAAAAGCCGCGAAGGGAGAAAAATTTGTAATGAGCGACAGAACATACGTCTTATCATACGACATCGGCACGACGGGCGTCAAAACCTGTCTGTTTGAAGTTGAAGATGAAATAAAGCTGATCGCTGCGGAGATGGAAGGCTATTCGCTGACCGTTTATCCGGACGGCGGCGCAGAGCAGGATCCCGACGAGTGGTGGAGCGCGATATGCAACACCACGAAGAGACTCATGAATTCAACGAGCGTGAGCACTTCGGAGATAGCCGGTATATCCTTCTGCTCCCAGATGCAGGGTCTCGTGCTCGTCGACAAGGACGGCCAGCCCGTGCGCAAGGCGATGAGCTACATGGATCAGCGCGCAAAGAAGCAGATAAAAGAACTCATGGCTTACGGTCCGCAGATCGCGGGAGCTTATATTCCGAAGCTTCTCAAGTCTCTGCAGATAACCGGCGCCGTGTCCGCGAGCGTCAAGGATCCCGTATACAAATATAAATGGGTCGAGGAGAATGAGCCCGAGAACTTCGCGAGAACCTATAAGTGGCTCGACGTCAAAGAATACATAATCTGCCGCATGACCGACAAGTTCGTCATGACGCGCGACTCGGCTTTCGGCACTCTGCTCTACGATGTCCGCAAGGGCAAGGAGGGCTGGAGCCCCGAGATGCTCAAGATGTTCAACGTCAAGCCCGAGCATATGGCTGAGATAATCGACTCCACCGCTCTCGTCGGCGGTCTTACCGAAAAGGCTGCGGACGATCTCGGACTGTGCGAGGGCACGCCCGTATTCGGCGGCGGCGGAGACGCTTCGCTCATCGGCGTCGGCGCGGGCGCAGTCGCCCTCGGCGATACTCATATTTACTGCGGCACATCCGGCTGGGTCACGACCGTTGTTGACAAGAATATAGTCGACACGAGCGCGATGATCGCCGCGATAGTCGGCGCGCAGAACGGCAAGCTCAACTACTTCGCGGAGCTTGAGACCGCCGGCAAGTGCCTCGAGTGGGTCAAGGATCACCTTGCCCTCGATGAAATTGACATATTCCTCGAGAAGACCGATGTCGCCTCCTCGAAGGAGTCCATATTCACGAGCCTTTACGACTACATGTCGCATGTTATAAACAAGACCCCCGCAGGCTGCGGCGGAGTTATCTTCACCCCGTGGCTGCACGGCAACCGCTGCCCGTTCGAGGATCCGAACGCCCGCGGAATGTTCTTCAACATCAGCCTTGAGACCGGCAAGACCGAGCTCATCCGCGCCGTTGTTGAGGGCACTTGCATGCACCTGCGCTGGTTCCTTGAGACCGAGGACAAAAAGACCAAGACCTCCGATGTTCTCCGCTTTGTCGGCGGCGGCGCTCTCTCCGACGTCACCAGCCAGATACTCGCGGACTGCACGGGCAGAACGGTCGAGGTCGTTGCAAGCCCGCAGAACGTCGGCGCAGTCGGCGCGGCGGTTATCTCCGCAGTCGGTCTGGGCATGATAGGCAGCATCGAAGAGGCGAAGAAGCTCGTCCCGGCGAAGAAGACATTCATTCCGAACCCCTCGCTCAAGCCTATATATGACAAGAACTTCGCAGTCTTTAAGAACCTCTACAAAAGCAACAAGGAGAATTTTGAGGCTCTCAACGGCTGATAAACGGTTCAAACCGCCTTTTTGTGTCAATCATATCTTCGATTCCGCACTTGAAAAAGTGCAATACCCTGTGTTATACTGAAACAGGCAATAATTTTCGGACGATAAGGACGAAGGGAAGGTCTTAAAGAATGAAGAAAATCATCTCGGCTCTGCTCATCTGTATGCTCGCGGCAGTCTGTCTTTTCACCGGCTGCTCAAAAGCAAAGGGACTCAAAGTCAAGGACAGCAGCGGCAACGACCGCGTGCTCGTGACCGACGAAAACGGCAAGCCCGTCTATGACGAGGCAGGCAATATTGTCATTGTCGACACGGACGAAAAGGGCAAGGCAAAGAAGGACGAAAACGGCGAGCAGGCAACAAACGCCATCGCGCTCGATTATCTTCTCGTCTCCGGCAAGAACGCCTACTGCAGATATTTCACATTCACCCAGCCCTCCGGCTACGATATGTCGGCGGTCGGCACCGCGATAACCCTCACAAAAGGCGACGAGACCATCGACATAATTTATGACACCGAAAAGAGCGTCGATGACAAGTCCGCCGATATCGGCGAGGTCATCTCTTCGCTCAAGGCGCAGGGCTTCAACCCCGAGGTCAACGACGAGACGAAGACCCTCTGCGGCGAGGACGCAAAGTTTACGGAGATAAAGGTCTCCGCGAACGGCAAAGAGGCGTTCATGGTCTCCGCCCTGTTCGAGAAGAACGGCGTGACCTATGCCTGCACCTACAAAACTTCAAAAGCCGGCGCAAACACCGGAGATTTTGAATCAATTGTCAATTCTATTTCGTTCAGATAACAGACGATAAAAAGTATTCTGACTGTTGAAAGGAGAACAGTATGTTATTTTCACTTGATATCGGTATCGATTTGGGTACCGCGAACACCCTCGTGTTCGTAAAAGGCAAGGGCATCGTTATAAGAGAGCCCTCCGTCGTTGCGGTCGATCAGAAGTACAATCCGCCCAGAGTCGTTGCCGTCGGCACAGAAGCCAAGGAGATGATCGGCAGAACTCCCGGCTCCATAACCGCAGTCCGTCCCCTCAAGGACGGCGTTATCGCCGACTTCGACATCACCGCGGATATGCTCAAGGCTTTCATAAAGAAGGTCACGAAGAACTCCCCGCTCGCGAGAGTCCGCGTTATGATCTGCATCCCCTCGGGCGTTACCGGCGTTGAGAGAAACGCTGTCAACGACGCCGCGAGAAGCGCAGGCGCAAAATATGTCAGCCTCATTGAGGAGCCCATGGCTGCCGCTATCGGCGCGGGTCTCCCCGTCTCCGAGCCCACCGGAAGCATGGTCGTCGACATCGGCGGCGGCACGAGCGAAGTTGCCGTTATCTCCCTGGGCGACGTTGTTACCTCGAACTCCGCAAGAGTCGCGGGCGACAATTTTGATGAGTCCATCATCAACTACATCAAGAAGAAATACAACCTGCTCATCGGCGAGAGAACCGCTGAGGATATCAAGATAAAGATCGGCTCCGCCTATCCCTACGAGGGCGAAGGCGCGATGAACATCAAGGGCCGCAACCTCATGGACGGTCTGCCGAAGAACATCGAGATCTCCGCGGAGGAGATCAGAGAGGCTCTGTCCGACTCCGTCAATCAGATCCTCGATGTCATCAAGGCTACCCTTGAGAAGACTCCCCCCGAGCTCGCTGCGGACATTATCGACCACGGCATCATGCTCACCGGCGGCGGCGCTCTGCTCAGAGGTCTCGACAAGCTCATTGCCGCCGAGACCCGCATCCCCGTTCTTGTCGCGGAGAGTCCGCTCGACTGCGTCGTTGACGGAACAGGCATCTGCCTCGAGCATCCGCTCGATAAATAAACGCCTTTTCGCGGGTCGCTCTGCTTTCCGCAGACGGCCCGCGTTCTCGCAGGCTTACAAAAACTATGCGGCACAACGGTTTTTCTGCCTTTCTGCATACTTTTTGCAAACCCGCGGGATTTTTTGCGTTGTATAGACTTACTTCTTCCAAGCAAAGGAGAGACTCAATTGAAGTTTTACAAATCCAGAACATTCAAAATATTTGTAGGCGTGCTCGTCGTGCTGATTATCGGCGTTGCGGCGGCAGCGGCGATGCATTCGGGCTCTTCGCCCGCAAATTCCGTGATAAGCACGGTGTTTTCGCCGCTTCAGCGCGCGTCGTCGTTTTTGGCGCAGAAGTTTTCGGCTTTCTCGATAAACTTCAAGTCCTCCGCCACGCTCTCGAAGCAGGTAGATGAGCTGAACAAAGAAATTGAGGATCTTCAGAGCCAGCTCGTTGACTACGAGCAGATGAAGAGCCAGAACGCGCTCTACAAAGAATTCCTCGAGCTCAAAGAGAGCCACAAGGACTACAAATTCTGTGAGGCGTCGGTGGTCGGCAGAGACGCGGCAAACCCGCTCTCCGCTTTTGTTTTGAACCGCGGCAGCAATGACGGAATCGCCGTCAACGACCCCGTTATCTACGGCAAATATCTCGTCGGCGTCGTCACATCCGTGACCCTCACGCAGTGCACGATAAAAACTATACTCAACCCGAGCGTCAACACCAGCGCATATGAGATCCGCACGCGCGACCTCGGCTTTGTCACAACGACTGCGGCATACGCCAAGAACGGACTCTGCACCATGCCCGGTCTTTCGAGCTCAACGGCGGTCTCCCCCGGTGGAATCGTCTGCACATCGGGAGTCGGCGGCATCTATCCGCGCGATCTCATTATAGGCACGGTCACAAAGGTCGAGGACTCCGACACGGACATCTCCGCGACCGCGATAATCAAGCCCAGCGCGGACATAGCTTCGATAACAGATGTTTTTATAATCACCGAGTTCGAGGGTCAGGGTTCGAGCGTCACAGAGTAACAAATTTATCGAAAGGGACTTGTCTATGGGTCTCACAGCCGAAAAGAAAAGACTTATAATCCGCCGCGTGATTTTCGCAGTGCTGCTGATTTTCTGCGCCGTTATCCAGAATACGCCGGGACTTCTGCCCGAACCGTTCGGCGCGCATCAGCTCGCAGTGACGGTCATGGTGGTCTGCATCGCGATGTTTGAGCGCGAGACTGCGGGCATGCTCCTCGGTTTGCTCGCGGGCGTAGTGCTCGACGTGACCGGCGGCACCCAGGGCATAAACGCCATTTTGCTGACTGTAGTCGGTCTCGTGTGCGGAATGCTCGTCAACAACATGATAAGAAACAACATCGTCACCGCGCTGATTTTCTCCGCGCTGGCGCTGCTTGTGCATACATTCGTCTACTGGATAGTGTTCGTCGCCGCGGCTGGAGTCCACGGCGGCAGGCTGCTGTTCACCTTCTGCCTGCCGAGCGTGCTCTACACAGTGATATTCACGCCGCTTTGGTTCTTAATAACAAGAGGCATCAGCAGGCTGCTGCCCAGCGAAGTAAAAAGATAAAAGAAAGGAGAAAGCCCGATGGATTCAAAGAGACTTGCGATAAGGCGCATTGCCCTGCCTTGCATACTGCTCGCGTTCATACTTGTCTTTGTCGGCGTGCTCGTCAAAGTTCAGCTCATTGACGGCGAGAAATATGCGAGCGCCGTCAACACCGCGAAGCAGACTACCGTCACCATTCATGCGACGCGCGGCGAAATAGTCGACCGCAACGGCAAACCCATAGTCGAGAACCGCCAGGGCTACTCCATAGTTTTCAACTATTCATATTTTCCCTCGAAGAAAGAGAACGCCGAGAGGAATTCTATAATAATCTCGCTCATCAGACTTTTTGAAGCGAACAACACCGAGTGGGAGAACGACCTGCCGATAGTCATTGACGCTTCGGGCGGACTCGTCTATAAAGCCGACAGCGAAAAAGAAATCGAGGTCATGAAAGGCAAGGACTACTTGAACCTCAACTCCTACGCCACGGCGCAGAACTGCTACGACGCGATGGTCGAGATGTTTGAGATCGACCCCAGCTATTCGCTCAGGGACGGTCTGAAAATCGCGGCGGTTCGCTATCAGATGCTCCTGAACGGCTTCGGAGTCAGCAACTCTTATACTTTCGCCGAGGATGTCAGCGATGTGCTCGTCGCAAAAGTTAAAGAGAACAGTGCGACTTTCAAGGGCGTTGACGTTGAGGTAGTGCCCTACAGACACATTGTCGACGGCACCCTCGCTGCACATATTATAGGCACCGTCGGCAAGATAAACGCCGAGGAATACGCCGAGCTCAAAGACAAGGGCTACGGCATGAACGACATGGTCGGCAAGAGCGGAATCGAATACTCGATGGAAGAGTATCTGCGCGGCACGGACGGCGAAAAGGTCGTCACCGTTGACCCGGACGGCAACGTCTCCGAGACGGTTACGAAAGAGCCGGTTCAGGGTGCAACGGTCGTGCTCACTATAGACGCTGACATGCAGAAGCTCGCGCAGGACACATTCGCGAAGTGGACGGAAAACTACGCCAAATCATCGAAGAACAAATACGGAGTTCCCGCCGCGGGCGCGCTCGTTGTCAACGACCCGAACACGGGCGAAATACTGACCATGCTCAGCTATCCGACCTATGACCTGAACACCTACAGCGAGAAATACTCGGAGCTGAGCAAAGACGAGCGCACTCCGCTCTGGAACAGGGCGCTGCGCAGCACCTACGCCATCGGCTCGACCTCGAAGCCCTCGGTCGCCATAGCGGCTATTGAAGAGGGACTCACAAACCGCGACAGGGTCATCCGCTGCACGAGAGAGTTCAAATACCTCGACCACACATTCTACTGCAACATCAACCACAAAGACCGAAACCTGACGCTCAGAACCGCGCTCCAGGATTCGTGCAACATATATTTCTACACCTGCGGCGAGGAGCTCGGAGTCAGCAGGCTCAACGAATACCGCTCCATGCTCGGGCTCGGCGTCAAGACCGGCGTTGAGCTGACCGAGGCGGAGGGCATTGAGGACAGTCCCGAGTACCGCGAAAGCATCGGCCAGACATGGCTGCCCGGCTATCTGATCCTTTCGTCCATCGGCGAAGGTGGTACGCGCTTCACGCCCATACAGCTCGCGAACTATGTCGCCACGATAGCAAACGGCGGCACGAGGTACGAACAGCATCTCATCAAATCGGTCAAGAGCGCCGACTATTCCGAGACGCTCGTTGAAAAGACCCCGAAAGTCGCGCTCGAGACGGGCATATCGAAATATGCCATCGACTGCGTCACCGAGGGCATGGAGTACGTTGTCAACAACAACCGTATTATACAGTCGGCTCTCAAGGGGCTCGACGTCCAGACCGCCGCAAAGACCGGTACTTCCGAAGAGAACAGAAAGATAAACGGCGTCAACCAGGTTATCAACAACGGTCTTTATATCACCTTCGCGCCGAGCAAAAACGCCGAGATATCCATGGCGTTCATCTGTGAGGGCGTCTACGGCTCGTCCTCCCTCGCGCAGATCGCAAAGCCGATATACGAATACTACTTCAACAGCTCGCAGACGGCAGCCGCGCCGCAGAGCGAGAATACTCTTCTGGGGTGATTAGATTAAATGGCTGAAAAAATAGTTATCGCCTCCGGCAAGGGCGGCGTTGGCAAATCATCTCTGACGGCCGGACTTGCGCGCGCGCTGAGCGGCGCCGGCAAGCGCGTGCTCATGCTCGACATGGACATCGGACTTCGCAGCCTCGATCTGATTTTCGGCACCCAGAAAGACGTGCTCTTCGACTGGGGCAATGTTATCGACGGCGGATGCGAGCCGAATCAGGCGGCACTCGCCGCGGGCGGTCCGATGCTGATGACTGCACCGATGCGCATGTCAGACTCGTTCACCAAAGAGAGCATGAAAGAGCTTGCAGACAAGCTCGCCAAAGACTACGACTATATATTTTTTGACGCTCCGGCGGGGCTCTCCGACGGATTCGAGCTCGCCTGCGCCGCAGCGGACAGAGGCATTGTCGTCTCCACCGCCGACGCGGTATGCGTGCGAAGCGTCAACATAACAGCAGGCGCGATGCGCAAACTCGGGCTTTCGGACATAAGGCTCGTCATCAACCGCTTTGACGAAAAGGCTGTATGCAAAAAGAAGCTTTTAAACATCGACGATGTCATTGACGCGGTGTGCGTTCAGCTAATCGGCATCGTACCCGAGGACGCGGCGGTGTCGCACTGCGCAGTGCGCGGCGAACCGCTCCCGGCATCGAGCGCGGCGGCAAAGGCGTTTTCGCGCATAGCCAAAAGAATCGACGGCGGCGAAGCACCGCTGTTGGGGTGAAATATAATCTATATCCCCGCGGCAGCCGCGACATTGCAAATTACTGTCCATCGTTTTCAGGGTGCTTATAATATCCGCTTGCGGTCAAATACCGCACAATTTTACAAAAGTAAAGCAAACGACTTTATAAACCCCGAGGAACAAGCCTCCAATAGCCTCGCCGCAGTGAAACGGGCTATCTGAGGACGCGGGCAACGTCGCCGAAGCACCGCCGGTGGCGGATAAAGCGAGGCGATGTTGGCGAAAAACAAGGAGCATAGCGCCCGCTCCAAGGGCGATAGGCGACTATGTTTTGAGAGGGCTGGACGGCTTGCTTTGCAAGCCGCACGAGCCCGCACTCGTTCAAGCTCCAGCGCGTTTGCGGGCGAATGTGCCGAGCTGCCTACTGAGCAGCACAAGCTATGTACTGCGGCGCGGCATTCGCGGGGTCTCGGGGCGAAGCCCTGAGTTTGCTTTTCTTTTGCAGGCTTTTTCTTTTTCAAATAAAAAGAAAAAGCCGAAACGCTGTATAAGATAAAATATTTCGTTAAGGTAGGTAGCGAAGGTAGTGGGTAAAAACTTATAACTCAACATTATGCATCAACGGCGGTAATGCCACGACATCCACACTCCGTCTCACTGCCTACCGCATATAAATCAACTCTTTCAGGAGAACCGCCATGAAAAAAACGCGTTCAAAGAAAAAGATAATAATTTCCGTCCTCTGCGTGCTTCTTGCGCTCGCGGTGCTGACTCCGTGCGTGATAAACGCCGTTGTGATGCTCAGCGCGAGCAAGTATATAATCAGCGCGGACGAGGCGGCGGGACGCGGGGCGGACTGCGTATTGGTGCTCGGCGCAAAGGTCAACTCCAACGGCACGCTGAGTCATATGCTCGAGGACAGAATGAGCACGGGCGTTGATTTATATCAAGCCAGCGCAGGCAAAAAGATTCTCGCGAGCGGCGACCACGGCAGGGATTCATACGACGAGGTCAACCATATGAAACAATACGCCGTCGGCAGAGGCGTTGACCCCGACGATGTGTTCCTCGACCATGCGGGCTTTTCGACATATGAGTCGATGTACCGCGCCCACGATGTTTTTGAAGTCAAGAGCGCAATAGTCGTCACGCAGAAATATCACCTCTACCGCGCGGTCTACAATGCGCGCCGCCTGGGTATCGACGCCTACGGCGTTGCGGCGGACAAGCGCGTTTACGGCAAGCCCGTCTATAATTTCGTGCGCGAGAGCCTCGCCCGGTGCAAGGACTTCTTTATGTGCATTTTCAAGCCAGAGCCGACTTATCTCGGCGAGGTTATCCCGATAAGCGGCAGCGCGTCGCTCTCGGACGACACCGAATACTGACAGTTTCAAGGAGAAAGATATATGCGACTTGGCATTTTCGGCGGCACCTTCAATCCGCCGCACATGGGGCACATAAGGCTTGTTACCGCTATCGCGGACAAGCTGCAGCTCGACCGTGTTCTCATTATTCCGGCGTCGGTTCCGCCGCACAAGCACGTCTTGAACCTTGCTCGCAGCAGGGACAGATTCGAGATGTGCCGCCTGAGCTTTGAGGGCGACCGTCGGTTTTCCGTCTCGGACACGGAGCTTCGCCGCGTCGGCAAGAGCTACACCTATGACACACTCTGCGAGATAAAGCGCGAATACCCGGACGCCGAGCTGTTTTTGATAGTCGGCTCGGATATGCTCGCGACATTCGACGAGTGGTACCGCTATCACGACATACTCATGATGTGCACCCTCTGCGCCGCCTCGCGCAAGCACGGCTTCGTGCCCGAGCTCGAGGGCAAGTTCACGCCGGAGGAAACAGAAAAGATAAAATTCATCGAGATTCCGGTCTTTGAAGTAAGCTCGACCATCATTCGCCGCAGGATCTCCGAAAAAGAGAGCACGCAGGGGCTTCTCGCCGACGGCGTGCGCGACTATATCGAAAAGAAAGGGCTTTACACTTGAACGTACCCGAGAAATACAAAGAATATGACGAGCTGCTGAAAACTAAGCTCGACGACTACAGATACATTCACTCGCTCGGCGTTGCAAAGAGCGCCCGGCACCTCGCCGAGTTATACAGCGCAGACCCCGAAAAGGCTTATTTTGCGGGGCTTCTGCACGATGTGATGAAGAATGCCGCGCCTGAAGAGCAGTTGCAAATAATAGAAAAAGCTGATATAATGTTATCTCCGTCCGAGCGCCTGAACCGCAAGCTCTGGCACGCGATAGCCGGAGCGGCATTTTTGAAGCTGGAGCTTCATATCACCGACGAGGATATCATCGGCGCGGTTCGCTGGCACACTACGGGCAAGGCCAACATGACGCAGCTCGAAAAGATAGTCTACCTCGCGGATTTCATAAGCGAGGACAGAAAATATCCGGATGTCGACAAAGTCCGAGAGCTTTCGGAACAGTCGATAGAATCCGCGATGCTCTACACCCAAAGATACTGCATATCAAAGCTCCTCGCCGACGGAATGATAATCGACCCGTCGAGCGTCGACTGCTACAATGAACTTATAACCGAGAGGAGTTCAGAGAAATGACCCCCAGAGAACTGACAAACGAAATAGTTAAAATACTCGACAAGAAAAAGGCGCTGGACATCACGGCGATAAAGACCGAGGAGCTGACTATAGTCTCCGACTATTTTGTCATCGCGACCGGTACTTCAAACACCCATGTCAAGAGCCTCGCGGACGATCTCGAATACGAGATGGGCAAGCTCGGCGCAGCACCCGAGCACATTGAGGGACGCGCGACCGGCTGGATTCTGCTCGACTTCGGCAGCGTGCTCGTCCACCTGTTCCAGAAGGATCAGCGCGAATACTACAACCTCGAGCGCCTTTGGAACGACGCGCAGCAGCTTGACATAAGCGACCTGCTGACCGACTGAGAGAGAACATCCGAAAGGAATGACATAAATCATGGCAAACTACGATTTCAAAACCATTGAAAAGAAGTGGCAGGACCGCTGGGAGAAAGAGGGCACCTTCAGAGCTATCGACGATTTCTCGCTGCCCAAGTTCTACGGGCTCATCGAGTTCCCCTATCCGAGCGGCGCAGGTATGCATGTCGGCCACATCAAGGCTTATTCCGGCATGGAGGTCATCTGCCGCAAGCGCAGGATGCAGGGTTACAACGTCCTGTTCCCGATAGGCTTCGACGCATTCGGACTGCCCGCCGAGAACTACGCGATAAAGACCGGCACCCATCCGCGCATAGTCACCGACCAGAACATCCACAATTTCACCGGTCAGCTCAAGCGCGTCGGCTTCGCATTCGACTGGAGCCGCGTTGTCGATACGACCGACACCGACTACTACAAGTGGACTCAGTGGATCTTCCTCAAGATGTTCGAGCACGGACTCGTTTTCCGCGACAAGGCGTTCGTCAACTACTGCCCGAGCTGCAAATGCGTGCTCTCCAACGAGGACTCGCAGGGCGGCAAGTGCGATATCTGCCACAGCGACGTTATCCAGAAGTCGAAGGACGTCTGGTTCCTGCGCATAACTGAATACGCCGACAAGCTGCTTGACGGACTCAAGCATGTCGACTTCCCGGCTAATATAAAGGCTCAGCAGGAGAACTGGATAGGCCGCTCGACCGGCGCATTCGTCAACTTCACCCTCTCCGGCACGGATGAGACGCTGCGCATATACACCACCCGCCCCGACACCCTCTTCGGCGTCACATTCATGGTCATGGCTCCCGAGCATCCGCTCATTGACAAGTACGCTGACCGCATCTCGAACATGGACGAGGTCGAGAACTACCGCACCGAATGCGGCAAGAAGACCGAGTTCGAGCGCACTCAGCTTGTCAAGGACAAGACCGGCGTCAAGCTCAGCGGACTCACCGCAGTCAACCCCGTCAACGGCAAGGAGATCCCGATATTCATCTCCGACTATGTCATGATGGGCTACGGCACCGGCGCCATTATGGCTGTTCCCGCCCACGACCAGCGCGACTGGGATTTTGCAAAGGCGTTCGGCATTGACATCATCCAGGTCATCAAGGGCGGCGACATTGAAAAAGAAGCATACACCGGCGACGGTGAGATGATAAATTCCGATTTCCTCAACGGAACGGACAACAAGAAAGAGTCTATAGAAAAAATGCTCGAGTTCCTCAAGGCGCGCGGCATCGGCGAGAAGGGCGTCCAGTACAAGATGAAGGACTGGGCATTCAACCGCCAGCGTTACTGGGGCGAGCCGATTCCGATTATCCACTGCCCGCACTGCGGCATGGTCGCCGTGCCCGAAAACGAGCTGCCGCTCAAGCTCCCCGATGTTGAGAACTTTGAGCCCGGCGAGGGCGGCGAAAGCCCGCTCGCGAAGATAGATTCCTTCGTCAACTGCACCTGCCCGAAGTGCGGCGCGCCCGCGAAGCGCGAGACGGACACAATGCCCCAGTGGGCAGGTTCGTCCTGGTACTTCCTGCGCTACATCGATCCGCACAACGACAAGTGCTTTGCAGACAAGGACAAGCTCAAATATTGGCTCCCCGTCGACTGGTACAACGGCGGCATGGAGCACGTCACGCGCCATCTCATCTATTCTCGCTTCTGGCACCGCTTCCTCTATGATATCGGCGAAGTCCCCGTGCCCGAGCCGTATGCGAAGCGTTCGGGTCTCGGACTCGTGCTCGGCGCGGACGGCGTGAAGATGTCGAAGTCCCGCGGCAACGTCGTTGACCCCGACGATGTTATCAAAAAATACGGCGCAGACACCCTGCGCACATATATAATGTTCATGAGCGACTACTCCGCCTCCGCCCCGTGGAAAGAGAGCGGCGTCAAGGGCTGCAAGCGCTTCCTCGAGAGAGTCGCGTCCCTGTCGGATATCGCCGAGGGCAACGGCACGACGAAGAAGCTCGAATCAATAATGAACAAGACAGTCAAAAAGGTCTCGCAGGATATTGAGGACATGAAGTTCAACACCGCGATCGCCGCAATGATGACCTGCCTCAACGAGATAAACGATGTTGGCACACTGACAAAGGACGAGCTGTCCGTATTCATCCGCCTGCTCTGCCCGTTCGCCCCGCACCTGTGCGAAGAGATGTGGGAACAGCTCGGCGAAGATGGTCTCTGCTCGACCGCGAAGTGGCCCGACTACGACGAGAGCAAGTGCGTTGACGACGAAATAGAGATCGCCGTTCAGGTCAACGGCAGAGTCCGCGACCGCTTCACCGTGCCCGCCGATATCGAGGCCGCCGACGCGATTGCCAGAGCCAAGGAGCTCGACAAGGTCAAGGAGTTCACCGACGGCATGGCGTTTATAAAAGAGCTCTATGTCCCCGGCAAGCTCGTCAACCTCGTTGTTAAGCCGCAGTAAAATAATCAAAAAATAAAAAATCTCCCAAGCGGTTGACAATAAAATTCACCTGTTGTATAATTAGAGGCAAGCTTATGCTAATTAGCCCTTGCAATTGCAGCGGAGGGAGGGAATATTAATGAGTCAGGTCAAAGTTAAAGAGAACGAATCTCTCGAGAGCGCACTCAAGCGTTTCAAGAGACAGACTTCCAGAGACGGAGTTATCCAGGAGGTCCGCAAGAGAGAGCACTATGAGAAGCCTTCGGTCAAGAGAAAGAAGAAGTCTGAGGCGGCTCGCAAGCGCAAGTACAAATAAGTACCTGCACTGTACAACTGTACATTTAAAGGCGGTGGGAAAGGGATTTCTCACCGCTTTTTTCAAAGTTACCCTAAGGAGGAACAGAGAATGATTTTCGACAAGTTTCTTTCGCTTCTGCCGTCGGAGCTCGACGGCGCGCTGATAATGTCCGAGGAGAACAGGCGCTATTTCACCTCGTTCCCGTCGTCGGACGGCGTTCTGCTCATTTCGAGAAACGGCACGGTATTCCTCACCGACTCGCGCTATGTCGAGGCGGCGCAGAAGAAGATAACCGTCTGCCCCGTCAGACTCACAAAAGATCTGAGCACCGAGCTGCCGCAGCTGATGAGCGAATTCAAAATAAACAACCTCGCCGTTGAGACGACGAGACTCACCGTCGCCCAGTTCGAGGAGTTCACAAAGTGGATGCCCGACACAGGCATCTGCACCGAGAACTACGCCGACCGCGCAATAGACGCGCTCAGAATGGTAAAATCCGACGACGAAGTGAAGCTCGTTTGCGAGGCGCAGGCGATAGCCGAGCGCGCATTCGACCACATACTTGAATTCATAAAGCCCGGCGTGACCGAGCGCGAGATTCAGCTCGAACTCGACTACTATATGCTCCGAAACGGCGCGGAGGCGCTCTCGTTTGAGACGATCGCGGTCAGCGGAGTCAACTCCTCGATGCCGCACGGCGTGCCCTCGGACAAAAAGATTGAAAACGGCGACTTCATCACCATGGACTACGGCGCAGTCGTCGGCGGATACCACAGCGACATGACGCGAACCGTCGCAGTCGGCTCCGTAAGCGAAGAGCAGAAGAAGATATACAACACCGTCCTCGAAGCGCAGCTCGCCGCGATGGAGAAGATGGCTCCCGGCGTCTCCTGCGCCGACGCGGACAAAGCCGCGCGCGATATCATAACCGACGCGGGCTACGGCGAATTCTTCGGCCACGGCACGGGTCACGGAGTCGGCGTTGAGATTCACGAGCAGCCGCGCGTATCGCCCCGCTCGAAAGAGATTCTCGCCCCCGGACATCTTGTCACCGCGGAGCCCGGCATCTATCTGCCCGGACTTTTCGGAGTCAGAATCGAGGACATGGTGCTCATCACGGAAGACGGCAGCCGCGGACTCACCCACGCGCCGAAAAATCTCATCACACTCTAAAATATCTCCCCGTATGCAGGACATACGGGGATTTCTGTTTTATATGCGAACTCCGTTTGCCTGATTTTAGGCTCCCCTGCAGGGGTGTTTCGCTTCGCTCAAGGTAATAAGTAAAAGTGAATAGTGAAAAAGTGCATGGTATGGTTGGATTTCATTCGCCCGCGAAATTGCACAATTTTATTGACACGCACTTCGTAGGGTGCGGCGAAACATACTGTCCCGCAGCAACTCTTTTCGATTTTTTAGTTGACCTTTTATATTTCTTCTGATAAACTTGTGGTATCAGGAGGGATAACAATGGCAAATGTCAAAAAAGCTCTTTATAATGTAGCCGTTTTTCTGGTCTCGCTGTTCATCACCGGCTCGATAAACGTCTCGAACATCAAAAACACTCAGGATACAAGCCGCGTAACGCTCACGGTAAACGAGACGGAGACGCTCCAGGAAATGAACGGCTGGGGCGCCGCCGCGGCATGGTGGGCGCAGGTCGCAGGAGGAAGTAAAAACGCCGACGATATCGCAAAGCTTCTCTACAGCAAAGAGGGACTCGGGCTGAACATATACAGATACAACATCGGCTCGGGCGAAAAGCAGAACCCCAACTCCCGTCTCGATCCCGATTCGTGGAAGAGCACGGCGAGCTTCCTTGTATATAACAAAAAGACCGGGAAATATGAATATGACTGGTCGCAGGACGCGAACGCAATGAATATGCTCAAACTCTGCATGAGCTACGGCTGCATTGACTCAGTCGTTCTGTTTTCAAACTCGCCGCACTTTTCAATGACCGTTTCCGGTCAGGCGAGCGGCGGACTGAAGAAGCATCAGAACAACCTCAAGCCCGAATGTTATCAGGAATATGTCGACTATTTTCTTGACATAACCGAGCATTTCCTTGAGCTCGGCGTGCCGGTTAAATATATAAGTCCGATAAACGAGCCACTTGTCTCATGGGGCGGCGACAACGTCTATCAGGAGGGCTGCCACTACGACGAAAAGGAGATGTTCAAGCTCTACCGCATGTTTGCCAAGAGCATAAAGGAGCGCGGGCTCAATGTCAAAATGTCCATGTGCGAGGTCTCGAAAATAGGCAACCCCGCATTCGAATATATAAAGAAAATCAGCAAGGACGAAGAGCTCAGCAGCGTCATGGCGACATATTCTTATCACTCCTACTGGTCAGACACGAACTATCTGCTCAAGAAGGCCTGGGGTCAGTATCTGAGAAGATACTATCCCGATGTGACGGTCGAGATGGATGAGTGGTGCGAGCTGCCCTGCCACAGCACGACGAGATCGATATCCGGCGCGCGCACCATGGCGAGAACCATCTGCCAGGATATCATGTATTCAAACGCCACGGCGTGGACCTCGTGGGTCGCAGTCAGCGAATGGGGCGACAACTCCGACGGACTCATCATCGCCGACCATGAGTGCAACGAATATTACACCGCCAAGCGATACAATGCGCTTGCGCATTTCTCGAAGTTTGTTCCTGTCGGCAGCAAGGTCATCTCCAACGAAAAGGATGTCAACGACCGCGTCGCGTGGAAGATAAAGAATCAGATGGGCTTTGTTATCCTCAACAAGACCAACTGCGCGTCCTTCCTCACGCCGGACGGCAGCATAGTTGTCGTCATCGTCAACGACGATGCGGGCTGCACCTTCAACTTCGAGGGCATCAGCGGCAGAGACAACCTCAAGATATACACCACGAATGACCGGTACGATCTCAAGCTCACCTACGACGGAGAGTATAAACAGGAGGTCGAAATCCCCGGTCTGAGCATCACAACGCTCATATTCAGCTGATGATACGCACTCCCCTGCGGAGTGCGGACAGAACAGAACCCCACCTGCGGTTTGCCGTTAGGTGGGGTTGTTGTTTGGAGATTCCGGCGCAAATCAAAACTTGTCAACAAAGAAGCATACAAAAACCGACCGCGGCGGTTTCCCGTTGCGGTCGGTTTTGTTTTTATATAATTGAGCGAATTTATTCTGCCTCTCCGCCCTCAAAGGTTTTTGCAACCTCCTTGAGCAGCTCGCGTATGGGCAGGTGCTGAGGGCACGAGTGCTCGCATTTTCCGCAGCCGATGCAGTCCGACGCTTTGCCGTGATTCTCGGTGTAGACCTCATAGTAGCAGTCCGAGTTCCAGTCGCGGCAGAGCTGCTTTGCGTTCATGCACGAGAACAGGTCGGGGATAAGGATATGCTCGGGGCAGCCGTCCGTGCAGTAGCGGCACGCGGTGCAGGGGATGGTGTGGGTCGCGCGTATAACGTCGCAGACCTCCGCTATCGCCCGTCTCTCCTCATGGCTCAGGGGCTTAAAGTCCTTCATAAACGACAGGTTGTCGTTCATCTGCGCCATGTCGCTCATGCCGGAGAGCACCATGAATACGCCGTCGAAATCCGCTGCGTAGCGTATCGCGTAGCTCGCCG
>ENA-ORRN01000124-ORRN01000124.1-human-gut-metagenome-genome-assembly--contig:-NODE-124-length-63697-cov-6.160617_pt1 | contig 63697 bp, 40 predicted proteins | sample MGYA00242174_ERZ509132 | MGnify/ENA primary metagenome ERZ509132 (study PRJEB26280, sample SAMEA2338671) | human gut metagenome | biome: human gut; feature: human-associated habitat; material: faeces... | reverse complement strand
CGTCACCGTCACCCACAAGGACATCATCCGCTACTTCATGCTCATCCCCGAGGCCTGCCGCCTGGTGCTGGAGGCTGGCACGATGGGCCACGGCGGCGAGATCTTCGTCTTCGACATGGGCGATCCTGTCCGCATCGCCGACCTGGCTCAGCGCATGATAGAACTCTCGGGAGCCAAAAACGTCAAGATCGAATACACGGGTCTGCGCGACGGCGAGAAACTCTACGAGGAAGTGCTCAACGACGCGGAGCAGACCAAGCCGACCGTCCACCCGAAGATCAAGGTGGCTGCCGTCCGCGAATACTCCTACAAGCTGGCGCGCAAGAACGAAATGGACCTCTACGACCTCTCCCTGCAGTATGACGACATGGAGATCGTTAGAAAAATGAAGGAGATCGTGCCGGAATATAAGAGCCGCCACAGTAAGTACGAGGTGCTCGACAAGGAGTAAAGCGCCAACCTCTCCCACCACCATAAAGCCATCAAGGCTTCTCTCCACGGGGACGCCTTGATGGTTTTTTCTTGCCCAGCGCATGATGGCACTTTCTTGCCCTATGATGGTACAAAATGCCGTCAGCCAACTATTACGAGAATGCCGAAACAAAAACGTTAAACGTTAAAACGTTAAGATGAAGGTGGCAAGTCGATTGTTAACACCGGAAATAGCTATATTTGGAACAGAAAAATAACTTTTCTTTCGTTTGCTATTCCAAATTTTACTACCTTTGCATCATGATAACAGACTTAGAGCATATTGGCAATATCCCTGTGAGCACCGCTACGCTAGCATCCCTGTTCCCCAAACTGGAGGCAGGCAACCAGAAGGTGCGCCAACTTGAGGCAGCGGGCAAGATCATCCGACTCAAGAAGGGGCTTTATGTGCTCGACCCCAAGGTCTCGCACGTGGCTCTATCTACCGAATTGATAGCCAACCAACTCTACACCCCTTCATACGTCTCCATGCAGACGGCCTTGCGCTACTACGGACTGATACCCGAAGCGGTTTATACCACACAGTCCATGACACTGAAGCACACGCGTCGTTTCGACACGCCCGTGGGACGATTCGAGTACCAAAGGGTGGCTCGCGAGGCTTTCCCGATAGGCATCACAAGCATCAACAAGCAGAGCTACGCTTTTCTGATGGCCACGCCCGAAAAGGCACTCTGCGACCTGATAGCCCACTCGCCCAAGCTCTATCTTCGCTATCTCAAGGACGTCGAGACCTATCTGGAGGACGACCTACGCATGGATATAGAAGACTTCCTACACATGGACGCCAGCATCTTTGAGCGCTACGCCCAGGCAGATGGCAAGAAAGTCAATTCTATCGAAACCCTGATAAAGTATCTGAAGAAATGAGCAACGAATTATTCAACCAAATGTTGTCGGCCTACGACCTGGCGACTCACCAGCAGAAGCGCAATGCCACCTTCGAAGTGAACCAGCAGATCATCCTCGCCGGGCTCTATAATGGCGGGTTCTTTGACGAAGCCGCCTTCTACGGAGGCACCTGCCTGCGCATCTTCCATGGCCTGCAACGATTCTCCGAGGACATGGACTTCTCGCTACTTGCTCCAAGCCAAGACTTTGACTTCACACAATACTTTCAACCCATAGTGGACCAGTTTGCCATGGTGGGCCGAGAGGTGGAAATTAAGAAGAAGGACAAGAAGAATTTTTGCAAGGTCGAATCAGCATTCCTGAAGGACAACACCGATGTTTACGACATCACATTCCAAACAGAGAAATCGATAAAGATAAAAATAGAAGTGGACACGCAGCCGCCACTGAAGTTCCTCACCGAGCAGAAACTACTTCTGCTCCCACAATCCTTCATGACTCGCTGCTTCACCCTTCCCGACCTCTTTGCAGGCAAGATGCACGCCTTGGTTTATCGAGCTTGGAAGAACCGCGTCAAGGGTCGTGACTGGTACGATTTTGAATGGTACGTCCGACATAATACCCCGCTCGACTTCCTTCACCTGCGCGAGAGAGCCTTGCAGTTCAACCAGGAGGACATCACCAAAGAGTCTTTCCTTGAGAAACTGAACAATCGCCTCTCTACCGCAGACATCAACCAAGTGAAGGCCGACGTGCTGCCATTCATCCACAACCCCAAGGATTTGGATATCTGGTCCAACGACTACTTCCTTCAACTGGCCCAAATGATCAGGTTCGAATAAAGAGGGCAACTTTTTCACCAACACCAAAACTGTACGGTTAAAAATCTTCTTGGGCGCGTTAAAGCTATATGCAACTCGTCATTTTCAACCGTACAGTTTGATTGCTCCAATGGACAGATGCCGAAACAAAAACGTTAAACGTTAAAACGTTATTATCCACCCCTCCTTGTCACCCTTAACGTTTAACGTTTTCTCTTCTCCACTAACCTCCACTGGTCACGCAAAAAGCACGCCAATCCCCATGCAAACGACAGTTCATAACCCATGCTAACAACAACTCACAAACCATGCAAACGACAAGCCTCATCCCATGCCAACAGACGCCCCGAAACGCCCCTTAGTTACCCTCCGCGCCAGTCATAAGCAACCATCCGCCTCACCCCTAAGCTACCATCGCCAAGGTCCCCCTAAGTAGCGCCCAAGCAAACAATCCAGCAGCCCACCTTGCTCGCCTTGATAAAACCCACAAAGCGCCACAAAAGTTAGTGACGAATCACCGCAAAAGTTAGTGGTAAAATGCCACAAAAGTTAGTGGTAAAACACATAATCAATTGATTGCCAACCACGTTGCACACATCATCAACTACAGACAAAACACGGTTTATTAGAACGTTTTTGTTTGGGCATCTTTGCTTTGATGTTGCTCAGACAAAAGAAAGAACTCACGTTGCCACGATATCACGCCTTAGAGCAATCCAACCACCCTTGCCATGGAAGACTCGCGTTCTTCCATGATAACGTTATAACGTTTAACGTTTTCAAAATCTCATACGCCTTGCCCCAGTAGCCCATGGAATTTTCTATCTGCTCCATTTGTGGCCACGCCACTGCAAATGTGCAGCAAACATGGATTTTACCGCAAAAACTCCAAATGAATTGCCACAAAAACACCAAACGTTTTACCACAAAAACTACAAATAAAACACAGCAAAAACTACAAATGAATCACAACGAAAACTTAAAATAAAAAGTAGCGAAAACTCAAAATAACTTTCGTAACCAAATAAAAATCAGTATCTTTGTGTCGAAAACAAGAAACTATAAAATATGCAAGAGGATAGGCATGAAATAAGCAAAGACAAGGACTGCCAAGACTTCCTTACGGGGATAAAAGAACTGGCAAGGGAGCTGACGCAGATTCGCGAGCGAGCAGCCATAGAGTACGCTCCCATTGTGGAGGAATTGTGCGCGAGGAAACACGCGTCGGAAAACGAAGTAGAACGGATGCTTGACCATCTGTTTGAGTTTGCCGACGACGAACGCATATTGCTCATGTACAAGAAGGTGTGCCGAAGATTCGTCTATGAATATCCCGAAGCCATCAGTTTCTACATCATGGAGTACAGAAAAAAATATGATCGCGAGAGTCTTGTCGGGACCGAGTACGAATATCTGCTTCACGAGGACGACGACTTGTTTGACGAAGGGTGTAACGCAAAATAGCCGCTCGGGAAACGGAGAGAATCCTATTTGTTAAAGCCTGTGCTCAATCATAAGATTTACCATATTTTCTTCTTTTATATTGATAAGTTTTTATACCTTTGTGGTCAACAAATGACAACTCCAACAAGAAATAGTCTGTTGGTTTAACCTAACCTCTGAACTATAACATTGGAAGATATCACCAAGCAGCCTCCAACGGCTGATGCTTCATTGTATAATGGGCAGCCTACCGACACAGGCTCATCGTGTCCAAGTGCAGGACTTACCTCTTGTACGCCCTCCATCTCAAAGAACAAAGGTGGGGTGTCGGTAGAGAATGTGCCTGATGCAAGTAAGCAATGGTTCGTTCTGCGAGTTTCGTATGGGCGTATTGTCAAGGCTAAAGAATTTGCAGAAGCTAAAGGCTTGGAATGCTATGTTCCTTTGCGATACAAAGAAGTAAGGAAGCAAGGAAAGAAGCGAATCATAACAGAGCCTCTTCTCTCCTCATTTCTCTTTGTTCATGCCTTAGCAGAGCAAGTTGACTCTTTTTTGCGAAACAAGAACATCAAGGCTCCAGAGAATAAAGCTTTGTTGAGTTACTATTACGACCATACCTCACATTGTGAAAAATCGCCAACCAAAAATCCACCTCTTGTCATCTCTGATGCAACTATGGATAATTTTATTCGCTTAACTTCCATACATAATCCTCATATCATCCCTGTTACTTCAGAGAATATCAAATACAAGTTAGGGGATGAAGTAGTGATTACAGAGGGTGAGTTTAAGGATATACATGGTAGAGTGACAAGGATTGCAGGTCAACAGAGAGTGGTGGTAGAACTTTTTGATGGATGCTTGGTGGCTACGGCGTATATACCAACAGATGCTTTGTCATTCTTAAAAATATAAAATCTCATAAAAACATATCAAAATAGTGTACCAAAACTTGCCAACCAGATTTAGGCAACCTTATAAAGAATGATAAATTGCTTGAAGCATGTGATGTCAGGTATCAATGATTCACAAGATTTACAATCAAACTTATATAGTATTTTTTTACAACTTTCATTATGAAGCGCTTTGTTTTGTTTATTTTAAGTGTTTTTACACAAATTCTTCTTGTAGCACAAACTCAGTTTGACTACATGGACGATGACGCAGTTGCTGGTGGTGCAGATAGAGCACTAAATGGCATAATAATTATTGCCGTCCTTGTGATTGCAGCGATTGTGTTGTTATTTATTATAAGTGGTTTATTAAATGTCTATTATTGGTTTAACCCAAAGGCAGACCCTGCATTTAGACATAAAATCGCTGCAAAGGAAAAGGAAAGAATAAGAGCTAAAGAAAAAGCCATTAATGATAAGAAACAAGCTGTCCTTGATAAAGAGAAAAACAAACATAAAAATAAAATTGATCTTGGACTCTCTGTTATGTGGGCAGACACAAATCTGTTTGCAATATCACAAGCAGATAAGGGTGGTAAATTTGCCTGGGGCGATAAAATCAAACGGACCCATTTTCGATATGCGGATTGCTTCTTGAATGAAAAGTGGTCATGTGATTTGAAAAAGATTCTTGGGAATGACGATTTGTCAATATGCGGTATTAAAAGCTTTGATGCCGCAACATTTCTATGGGGAGAATGTTGGCGGTTGCCACAAATGCACGAAATAAAAGAACTTTTAGATAAATGCAAATGGGAATGGACTGTCATTGACGGAATTAACGGATATAAGGTGATAGGACAGAATGGTAATTATATATTCTTACCTGTTACTGGTGAGAATGTTGCAGATGAACAGAAATCGATAGAGGCTGGTTTCTATTGGACAGGAATTGCCAGTTCTGATTTCAATGATGCAAAATATCTTTTCTTTACCAAGGATTATAAGTCAGCGAAAGGAAATGGTCAGAGATGGCATGGAATGGCAATACGCCCTGTTTGGTCACCGAAGAAAAGGACGACTGAGGAAATTTTATCCCAATTGGAGTCAAATTCTATTTCCCAAGAAAAAAATTATTTTTCAGAATATAAAAAATATCGCTCTACTTTTGCTTTGACAGAAAAACCAGAAACGAATGATGTCATGCATGACTTAGCTGCAAGAAAAATGTATAGTACAGATGGAAAGAAACTTCTGTCAACATGGAATGGTGCAGGTGGCAAGGATGAGAAAATTGACATAAATCCGAGGCCAGGGACAGAGATTATATGTGACAATGCTTATGATGACTATAATAACAGATTCGAAAAAACAATAAGTATTCCGAATTCTGTTTATGCTATCGGTAACAATGCATTTATGTTCCTTAGTCCACTTAATATGACAATTCCATCAACTGTAAAATATATTACAGGCAATCCATTTAGGGCTCCATTTGGCTATTATTATAAAGTTAGTTGCGACACTCCATATTTCAAAATAACAGATGGTGAACTCCTTTCTGTTGACAAGACATTATATGTAGCAAACATAGACTTAGAGAAAAAAACAAAGATTATTCCGAATGGGGTTAGAGTTATTGGTCGCGGTGCTATAAGCGGTCATAATGAGGTAGAGCTGATTAAGCTTCCTGATTCTATTGTAGCATTAGCAGAAAATGCCATTTCTGCATGCAAAAATCTGACTGCTATTATCTTTGAAGGCAAAATAAGTGTTATAGAACCTACAGCCATTGTCCAATGTGAAAATTTGAAGGCTATCTTTGTACCAATAGGTCTAAAAAAATATTATCAGAGCAAATTGCCGCAACAACTATCAGATCTTATAATCGAATTAGAAGATACGAGCATAAGTGAGGAAGAAATACTTCATAATATATTTGTTCTCGAAGACAAAAAGAAATCAATTGCTAATGCTTCTGAAAAGAATAACATTTTAGCCCCTTCTAAAGAAGATTTAGAATACATTGAGAACCTTAAGACAGAATATGGTCTAAGTGTTGTAACTCAAGAAGATTGGGACGAAGAAGTTATTGATTGGGGCGAAGCTGAAAATGAAGAGCATGATGAATGGGATAGAGGGGAAGCCTCTTATTCTAAAAATGGGAAAAAGTTTCTTTCGTTTGAAGATAATCTTGAACAATATACTCTAAAAAAAGGAGTTGAGATTCTTTGTGATAATTCGTTCTCTAATGGGTGTAGAAGCAAGAAAATCATATTACCAAATACGGTTAGAATTCTTGGAAATTTCGTTTTCTGGCAAACCGACCTTGGGGATTTTTCAATACCAGCATCAGTAAAGAAAATAACAGGTAATCCATTTGTATCATGTGATGTCAATCTTACGTGTAATTCTTCTGAGTTTTGTGTTGTAAATGGTATTTTATACGATACTGCCAAAACTAGAATTGTATCGGTCATCAACGACATAAACAGAATTGTTGACAAGAACTTGATGACCTTTCCTTCTTCTGTTAAAGAAATTGGAAGATTTTCTTTCTATGAAATATCTTCGGGAGGTTCAGTTCAACTTCCTCCTTCTGTGATTTATATTGGAGAATCTGCTTTCGCGCATACTATTATAAGTCAAATAATACTTAAAGACAAAATTGTTGAAATCGGGAAGTCGGCTTTCGCCTGGTCATATGTAAAAAGAATCGACATGCCAGATTCTGTAATACAATTGGGCGAATCCGTATTTTGCGATTGTAAGAACTTAGAATATATAAGACTATCATCTTCCCTACAAACGATTGAAGAGAATACATTTAAGAATTGTGAGAAACTTAATCACGTACATATTCCAGAGGGCGTAAAAATAATAAAGAAAGACGCTTTTCGGTATTGTAAGCAATTAACAGATATCTACTTGCCGGATTCCTTGGAAAAAATTGAAGAAGGTGCATTTGCCTACAGTGGTTTTAAAACAGTTGTGGTTCCTAAGCAAACCGTTATCGCAGAAGGGGCTTTTATGGAGAACTGTCAAATAATAAGGAGGGAGTGAATCTTTGCTTGTAATAGTTATCATTTTTAAAGGAGGCTTTGATAATGAATAAACCTAATACAGAGATAAAGCGATGGGGTATCGTTGTGATACAGTCACTGAATACCAACGATTACAAAACAGGGGAAATTTTGTATCATGATGTTCTAAAGTATAAAGAATATCATAAAAGTGAATCATTCTCTTCCTTTTATGATGTCAATTCCTCAGATGATTTTCGTTTGGCAGTACTAAACATTGAAAATTCGCTGTCGGAAGGGGAAATTCTTACCCTACAACTCGAGACTCACGGCTGTAACGAAGGGGTCGGTTTTAATAATGGAGAAATTCTTAAATGGAAGGATTTCTACGATATCATTAGACCTCTTAATATTAAAACGGGACACTTGTTATTTGTTGTGATGGCTATGTGTAAGAGTATTGCCATGATTTCTTCGATAAATCTTGAAAAACGTGTTCCATACAGAGCGTTTATCTGTACAACGAGAAAGGTTACTTCTGACGAAATATACAGAGGCTTTCTCGCCTTTTACGACAAATATTTCAATTTACTAGATATTTCACATGCCCTCACTGCCTTGCAAAATGAAGTGAAGAATGATAATGGGTATTCTCCTTTTCAAGTATTATCTGCTGAAAGCGTTTTTGACGAAACATTTAATCCTAATAGGAATATTACTAGTCTGGTGGATAATCAGTTGGAACAATTAAACATCCCCATTACTGATTCAACGAGATCAATAATGGCTTATAACATTAAACTGTTACTGGAGAATTTGCATAACAGGTTCTACAACTACTATAATTTCAAAGACCTTCATTGATTTATGCTAGAACTCGAACTACAACAATACCTCCGCCGTGAGTACCCACAAGAGAATGCTCGCTGTGAATGGAAGGAATTTAAGAACTTGAAGAACTCGTTCTGTGGAAACGAGAAAGATGATGTCATATCTTACGTGTCGGCTATCGCCAACATGGAGGGAGGCCATCTTGTGATTGGTGTTAAGGACAAGACATTTCTCTTAGCATTGTCAAGAACACTCACCAACTGCCTTCTTACACAAAGGCAAAAGGATTGGACAAGGAGAGGTTGCGTCAAATGGTTCTACAATATCTCAGCAATGCTGGCAGTGAAGGTGCCAAGCGAGATAGTATATACGAATATCTAAAGGATGTGCTTCCAGCCAATAAGACGGAAGAGCAACAACTTCGCTATGTCGGCAGATTGTTAGTAGAAATGAATGAAGAAAATTCAATAGATAGAATCGGACTAAGATGGATTTTGAAATAGGAACGGTCGGATGTGAACAAATCCGACCGAAATCCGACCGAAAAATCCACAATCCGACCGAAATCCGACCAATGTCAACGTTGGAAATAGGTAGAAACGAATGATTCCGTCATAATTATAGCGAAGTTTTCAACGGAATTTATAGCGAAAGCGACTGATTATAGCGAAATCCGACCGACAAACCGACCTTTTCGGTCGAACTTAAAAACAACGGATATGTTATTAGGAAACAAGATAAAGGAATTAAGAATCAAACATGAGGTGCTGCAACGTCAGTTAGCAGCATATTTGGAGATAGATACCCCAATGTTCAGCAAGATAGAACGTGGCGACCGTAGGGCAAAGCGAAGCCAAGTGATACTATTGGCAAAGTATTTCCATATAGACGAAAAAGAAATGCTCACCCTTTGGCTTGCCGACAAGGTTTTGGATGCTTTGGAGGATGAAGATGAATTGAAACTTACAGCCATTGAAACCGCCAAATCCAAGTTAATGGATGTAAATCACTAATTTGTTGCAAACAATTCGTCCTCAGGAGGAAATAAAGCAAGACTGATTTCTTGCGAGCAAAGGGAACTTTATGGTATCATTTACGCTTGATGTCGTAAAGTTCCTTTTGATTTACAGGCTCTAACAAAATACATACAGGTTCAAGTGCGGATACAGGTTACAATAAGGCGCAAAGAGCGTCTGAATCTTAAGGTGGCTGCATGCTGCCGCCATACAAATCCGACAACGAAATGACAACAACAAAATTCCAAATACGATAATGAAAATAACGAGGACCATCCTGACCACCACTATTCTGTGTGCTACGCTGAGTGCCGCGGCGGGAGGGAAGAAGAAAAGCGTATTCATCCCAATGGACTACTCCACTTGTGGCTACCATGCCTCTGTGGGCGGTATTCCCGATGTGAGGAATGCCGTGTTCGTGGATTGTCAATCCGACGATACCGATGCCAGCCTCCGTCTGCAACGCGCCATCGACTACGTGTCGCGACTGAAGGCAGACAAGCAGGGACACCGTGGCACGGTGCTTATCGGCGAAGGCACGTTCTATCTCGACAAACCGTTGAGAATCAGTGCATCGGGAGTGGTATTGAGAGGTATGGGAAAACGGAAGACGAAGCTCGTGAAGCGTGGCACCGACCGCGGCGCCCTCGTATATATCGAGGGACAAAGCGCCATGACAAAAGGTGACACGATAATGGTGGCTGACCAGAAACTGGCTGCCGGAAGCCTGAACATCACGCTCTCCTCCACTGCCGGAATCAAAGTTGGCGAAAGGATAATGGTTTTCAGACCGTCTACCAAGGAATGGATAGAGAGTCTGGGATGCAATGACTTTGGCGGAGGACTCGACTACACGGGATGGAAACCATCCGACATCGACATGAAGTGGACAAGGACTGTGGAGAGCGTAAAAGGAAACGTAATAACCCTCGATGCTCCCATCACGATGGCTATAGACCAGAAATACGGAAGGGCTATGGTCATCACCTCTTATAATAAGGGGGAGATAACGGAATGTGGTGTGGAGAACATGACGCTCGCCTCTCAGCACAACGACTGGAACCCGAAGGATGAGGACCACTGCTGGGACGGGGTATGGATGAACAATGCCGGCGACTGCTGGGTGAGACGTACGGACTTCCTGCACTTTGCCGGCAGTGCCGTGAACCTGCAGAGGCAGACAAGGCGTATCACCGTTGAAGACTGCATAGCGAGCGAACCGGTGTCGGAAATCGGAGGCTGGCGCAGAAGGGTGTTCCTGACGAGGGGCGAACAGAATCTCTTCCAGCGATGCGTGTCGAAAGAGGGATTTCATGATTTTGCAGCCGACTTCGCAGCGCCGGGCCCGAACGCCTTCGTGCAATGCGATGCCGAAGGGGCTCTGAGCTTCAGCGGCAGCGTGGGTTCATGGGCACCGGGACTACTGTTCGACGTGGTGAACATCGAGGGAGGCGACCTCTCGTTCCGCAATCTCGAAAACTGGCAGATGGGAACGGGATGGAACACAGCAAACAGTATGATGTGGCAGTGTACGGCATCAACGCTCTACTGCTATTCTCCTGACAAAGACAACCGTTCGAGCGCCAACGCCTGCTGGGGCACGATGACCGGCAACGGGGAATGGAGCGGCAGCAACGACGCCGTGACCCCGCGAAGCCTCTTCTACGACCAGCTGCAAAAGCGTGTGGGCGACAAAGGCAACAACGGTTATGTATATAACAGGAACATCACAGCATCGAGCAGTCCTACAATAGAGGTGGCACAGAGGCTCGCCATGGAATCGGTTACCACACCACGAGTGACGATAGAGATGTGGACTGACTCCATACCATACACCGCAAGCATCTCGGCAAACGGACTCAAGAACATCAACGACATAAAGTCAACAAACACCCACGGCAAATCACTGAAGGGCAGCGACGAGAAAACCGTCAACAAGGCTTTTGCCATTTCAAACGGAAAGATGACATACGACGGCAGACTCATCGTCGGCAACCGATATGCCATACCTTGGTGGAACGGAAGGACGAAAGACAACTTCGTGGTAAAGGGCGCCAAACCTGCCATAACGAGATTCGTGCCCGGAAGGGAGGGCACGGGATGGACAGACCGCATCGACTCTGTGGTGACATTCTTGAAAGACAACGGATATGCCATGCTCGACAACCATTACGGACTATGGTATGACCTGCGCCGCATCGACCACGAAAGAGTGAAGAGAGCCGACGGCGACGTCAGCGCTCCATTCTACGAACAGCCTTTCACCCGCTGCGGCAAGGGCAGGGCGTGGGACGGACTGAGTCTGTATGACCTGACGAAACCAAACCTATGGTACTGGCAGAGGGAACGCGACTTCGCACAGGCTGCCGCCAAGGAGGGAATGCTGCTGTTCAACCAGAACTATTTCCAGCACAACATCATCGAGGCTGGCGCCCATTGGGTGGACGCTCCATGGCGACCGGTGAACAATGTGAACGGCACGAGCTTTCCAGAACCTGTACCTTTTGCCGGTGACAAGAGAGTGTTCATGGCAGAACAGTTCTACAACGAACAGGACCCTGCCCTGCGCCCACTGCACGAAGGATATATCCGCATGTGTCTCGACCAACTGAAAGACAACGGCAACGCCGTGCAGCTCATCAGCGAGGAATACACCGGACCGCTACATTTCACACGCTTCTGGCTGGAGACTATAGCGAAATGGGAAGAGGAAACGGGCAGACACCCCATGATTGCCCTCAGCTGCACTAAAGACGCACAGGACTCCATACTCGCCGATCCGCAGCTCTCAAAGGTTGTCGACATCATCGACATACGCTACTGGCACTACAACACCACCGGTCTCTGGGCTCCTCCTGCCGGCAAGAACATGGCCCCAAGACAGTTCATGAGAAAGATGAAAGTGGGAAAGACCGGATACAAGGAAGCATACCGGGCAGTAAGAGAATACACAAGTATGTTCCCTGACAAAGCGGTAACACTATTCGCACAGCAATATCCGCAGTATGGCTGGGCTATACTGATGGCCGGCGGATCACTGCCAAACATACCGGTAGACGACCAGAAATTCCTATCCGACGTTGCCAAGATGAAAGTAGTGGACAACAACCAGACTGCATCGGGGGCTTATGATATGATAGGTGACGATGGCATTGGCTATGTGGTTTACAGCCATACCGACAACCCCCTCTGTCTGACTGTCTCCACTGGGCGCTACAACATATTCTGCATAGACAAAACCAGCGGCAGCATAAGGTCTGTGGCAAAGAAAACTGCCATCAACGGAAGCTACACACTGACTGAAAGCAAGGCGGAACAGGTGTACTGGATAGAAAAGATATGAGAAAAAACATTGAAAACCGAATGACATAACGTCAGCGAAACATAACGAATTGATTAACGGGTATTGCAAAATGAAGTGCAATACCTGTTTTTTTTATAGAAAAACCAATTATTACCATAAAAACAGACTTGATATAAAACAATTGTATCTTTACAATTAGTATCTTTGCAACAACAAATCTATAAAACTCTAAAACAAACTCTCCCGCCATGAGTGGGAACATTATAAAGCAGTATTTCTTATCAAACTATGGTAAACTTTTCGCAACTCTACGACAAACACGTGGACAGTCTGTTCTCGTTCGGATCTAAATTCACATCAGACCGCGAGCTCATCAAGGACTGCATACAGGACGTATTCGTAAAACTGTTCAACAAGAAAGAAGCATTGGACAAGGTGTGCAACATCGAGTCTTATCTCTATGTCTCGCTCCGAAACCGCATCAACGACGAGTTCCGCCGCCAGGTGCGCCTGTCAGACGAGGAGATAACCGACTACAACACCCGCCGACTTGCCGAACAGAATAATTCATACGACTTCGAGAAGATGGAAGAGGAGAAGAGGCGTAACGAGGCTATGGAACAATACATCCACAACCTGTCGCCACGCCAGCAGCAGATTGTACACCTATATTATATAGAGCGTCGCAAATACGACGACATCTGCCAGATAATGGGCATCAGCTACCAGTCTGTGCGCAACCTGATGCACCGCAGCCTTAGCCGTATGAGAGAAATGGCTGCCGAGAACAATTGAGCGGACTGCATACTGACATACTTGTCGATTTCTCTCAAAAAATATCTCAGTATATGAGTACATAGTCATAAAATCCTCGTCTTATAAGCGTAAAAAACATTGAAATAATACTGCTCAATTAAGACTCGACTGAAGAATATGACTGACAAGTACACACAATACGGGAAACGACAGACAATGCCACAAAGCGGCATAGGAACAATAGTACCTCTGTCGGAAAAAGAAAAGGCGGACTTGAAGATGCGAATCCTGTTTGCATTGAAGTCCGACGCATGACAAGAATGAAATTTATATTACAACTCTATACCAATTATCGTTTTTCAGGATACAAACATAGCAGCCCCCAACCGGATGTCAGGACTGGTCTGAAAAAGACACATTATTCACAGCCTGATACCGTATGGAGGAGAAATACTAATAAAAGAAGGTGGGAATATGCGAATATTCCTGCCTTTCTTTTTATATTTTGAAGAAATGCCGTAACTTTGGGGCCAAATCGGTCATCATTGAATAGCTACATAAAACGGCATAATGACCGTTTTGATGGTGGCCACAGAGTAATAAGACTACTGACAAACAACTACAAGAGGAATCATCATGAAAACCATAATATTGGCAATATTCTCATTGCTTATCCTGCCGTTGCATACTAAAGCACAGGCTACGGACATGACAGTGGATAGATACTCCACCGAAAACGGACTGCCATCCACTGCCGTCTATGGATCTCTCAGAGACCGCGACGGACTGCTATGGCTCGGTACATGGTACGGACTGATGTCGTATGACGGAACGAAATTCACGCAATATGCCACCCGACGCGACACCAAGTCGGACATCCCGCCACGCAAGGTCATCTCAATCGTGGAGGACAACAGAAACAACCTCTGGATAAGGACCACAGACAACCGACTCTTCCGATTCGACAAGACCACCGAACGCTTCAATGACATGTATTCGGAACTGAAAGGCGTGTCGAAGAACATGAGGGTGATAAAGGTACAGGCGATGGACAACGGCAACACGCTGCTATACACACGCGACAAGTGTCTGTATGAGGTCTTCACAGACAAGGAAAACAACCCCGCTATCAAGCCCATATACAACTCACGCCACGACATCGACAGGACGACGATGAGACTCAAGCACAACGTGGTGGGCGAGACGGCTGACTACATATTCTGGCTGGGACCTAACTTCGAGGTAGCCACAATATCAAAACCCAAATCTCTCAAAGGCAAAAGGATAATCTCCCGACCGGGCAGAGGCGTGAAGGCCACATGTTTCGGCATCGGGAACGGCTTGGTGATGATTGGCACGGCGAATGGCTATGCCATATCCATCAGCATGAAGACGGGACAGACACGCATCATACACACCATCTCTACATCGCCCATAAACACCATCACTACGATAGGAACCCAAACGTATCTCTCTACTGCCGACGGCATTTATGACGTGAACGGGAAACTGGTTTCCGCCATAAAGACAAAGGCAGAAACGGCTTTCGCCGACAAGGAAGGGAAGCTCTGGATATATGGTCTCGCCGACGGACTGACCATGTTTGACCCAAAGACAAAGGCAACCGCACATTTTGCCACGCCGATGGAAACAACGCTGGATGCCGTGAAATTCTGCGATGCCGGCGACAACGGACTCTTCGTACTGCTGCGCAACGGAAAGGTGTGGCGCTATGACAGGACAACTAAACGGATGGGCAGCATAGACAATATGCTGACATCAACATTCACCCGACAGCTCACTCCTACGTTCTTGAATGAACAAGAGAGTCCGTCATTCTCTGATATCAATATCGACAGAGACGGACTGCTATGGCTCTCGTCTACAAACAGCGGACTGTTCAAGGTGCGCTTCCCACACCGACATATCTCCTATCTGCTTTCCTCGCTTCTCGCCGGCGACACCAACCCGAATGACAACAACTACGGAATACGCGCCCTGTACCAGAGCCGCGACGGACTACTGTGGATTGGCACAAGGCGGGGAAACGTGTACTGCGTGGATCTGATGACCAACAGCGTGGTGAGGAAATACAATGGCACGATGGGCATCGTATACAACATCATGGAAGACCACAGCGGCAACATCTGGCTGGCATCCAAAGGTGGCGGACTGACGAAGGCCACTCCCGACAAAAGCTGTCAGCAGGGCATGAGACTGACCACATACAGACACAATGCCAACGACCGCTATTCGCTGAGCAACGACAAAGTGTATTACACCTTCCAGGACTCAAAGGGCAGAATTTGGGTATGCACATACGGCGGAGGTCTGAACCTCATAGCAAACAGAAGCGGAAAGACAGTGTTCATAAACAAGAACAATGAACTGAAACAATATCCTCACAATGACCTGTATCTGAACGTGAGGCAGATAGCCGAAGACAACGACCACACGCTATGGGTGGCAACCACCGACGGACTGCTCTCTTTCGGTGCCGGTTTCAAGGCACCGAAAGACATCACGATAAACGACTACAGACGGGGCGACAACCCAACCGTAGTGGACAACGACATATTCTCCATATTCAAAGACAGCAACGGAAGCATCTGGCTCAGCATCTTCGGATGCAGCACAAACAGGATAATGGGCTACGACAAACGAAGCGGAAAGCTGCATCTTGAGAGCATGCGTGAAAACAACATGGTGGGCAACATAGTGTCTACTATGACCGAAGACCACCATCACCGCCTGTGGCTGACGACTGAAAACGGACTGACAAACATCAGCTTCTCTGATAGCGACCACTCGGTGAGGACATACGGATTCCTCGACGGAGTGATGCGCAACAAAGTGGAAGACAACAGCAGCATCTGTCTCTCCGACGGCAGGATTCTCATGGGCTGCAGGGAGGGAATAATAGTGTTCAGTCCTGACGAACTGGATAAGGATTCACGACATGATTACAAGACCATCATCGTGGACTTCAAGGTGCAGAACCGCAGCCTCGACAGCTTCTCCCCCGCCATCAGCGAGATGTCGCCACGATATGCCAAGGAGATAGTGCTCAACCACGACCAGAACATGTTCTCCATAGAGTTTACCACTCCGAACTTCATAGACAACAGCCGCACGACATTCAAATACATCCTCGACGGATATGAAAACGAATGGCACCTGAACGACAACAGCCGTCTGGCGTCATACGCCAACGTGCCGCCTGGCAAATACACATTCAGAGTGAAGTCTGTCTACGACGACTCACCAGAATGCACTATCCTCATCACAGTGCTGCCACCATGGTGGGCCACGTGGTGGGCATACGCCATCTATTTCATCCTTCTGTGTCTTGCCATATATGCCGGCATCAGACTCTCGCTATATATGATAAGGATGCGCAACGAGGTGTATATCAAAGACAGACTGGCGGAACTGAAAATCAGATTCTTCACCAACGTGAGCCACGAACTGCGCACACCGCTCACTCTCATTAAATCGCCAATCGAGGAACTGAAACGCCGCGAAACGCTAAGCAGCGAGGGTAAGGAATATCTGCAACTAATCGACCGCAACGCTTCAAAGATGCTGCATCTCGTGAACCAGATTCTCGACCTCCGCAAACTGCAGAACAAGAAGATGCGTCTGCAGCTCTCTCATGCCGACATCAATGCCATTGCAGAGGCGTTCTGCACGGAGTACCGTCTCGCAGCCAAAGACCGCAACATCACGCTATCTTTCAATCTGCCAGAAAAGCCCGTCATGGCTTGGTGTGACGCCGAGAAGATTGCCGTAATAGTGAACAACCTGCTGAGCAACGCATTCAAATATACCGACCATGGCGGCAACATCGCCTTGACTCTGACTGCCGACTATGATGCCGACATCTGCCGCATCACAGTGAGCGACGACGGTGTAGGAATTCCGGAAAAGCAATTGGAAAAGATATTCGAGAGATTCTCTATGGCAGACAACGCCCAATCTTCTGACTCACACCAGCATGGAACGGGAATAGGACTCAGTCTGTCGCGCGAATTCACCGCTCTGCATCATGGCAGGATATGGGCGGAGAATCTTGCCGACGGCAAGGGAGTGGCGTTCACTCTCGAAATACCGATGAGCAAGGAGAAGTTCAAAGACGACGACTACGACATCCTGCTTGGCGACAATATCAATCCGCAGGATCTGACCTACGCCGGCGACACGGAAGGCATCAGCAGTGATGCCGCAGATAAGGCTGCCGCCAACGACGATACCCATTCTGAAGACCAGTACCGCCCTACACTTGTGCTCGCCGAAGACAACAGTGATCTCAGACGGATGCTGCAGCTACAGCTGAGCCACTCCTATCATGTGGTGACGGCTACAGACGGTGCCGACGCTCTGGAAAAGATTCTTGACGTGCATCCCGACCTCATCATCACAGACCTCATGATGCCACGTATGGATGGCGTGGAACTGCTGAAGAGAGTACGGCGTGACTTCAGCGTGAGCCATGTTCCGGTGATAGTGCTGACAGCAAAGAACGGCGATGACGACATGATGAAAGCAATCGCCACTGGTGCCAACGCCTTCATCACAAAACCTTTCAGCCACGAGATGCTTGCCACACGCATCCAGCAGCTGTTGCGCGAACAGAGCATATTCCAGCGCAAGATGGTGCTGCAGGCAAAGAACAGTGCAGAACCTACAGCAAAGGGCAACGGATACGAGGACCATCTGGCAAAGAAAGACCTGCAGTTCGTTGACCGCATCCGCACTATCATAGAGGAGAACTTACGGAACAATGACTTCAACATCGACACGATAGCCGAGGGTGTGGGACTGAGCCGTTCGGCATTCTTCAAGAAGCTGAAGAGCCTGACGGGGCTCGCCCCCGTAGACCTCGTAAGGGAAATCCGTCTCGACAAGGCGGAGAAACTCGTCGTCACCACCGACAAGAGCGCTTCTGAGATAGCCTATGAAGTGGGTTTCAAGGAATCAAGCTATTTCGGCAAATGCTTCAAGAAGAAATTCGGCATGACACCATTGGAATATCGCAACAAACAAACAAGTAAAGATAACAATGTTAACATGTAGATATATTGTGTGCTTTACGGTTAAAAGATTTTAAATAAACGTATACATATACACATATTTAAAATATAAGCAATACTTTTGAAGCGTATTTCATACAATCATAAAAAAGCAGGACTGAAAAAATTAAGCATCTATTAAACTTCAAAAACTAACGAAACATGAAGAAAATTTTTACTCTTGTATCAGTTGCGCTCTGCGCAATGAGTTTAAACGCACAGGAAGTGTGGAAGGCTGCAGACTATAATCTTGAGAACGTCGTACAGGGCGAAGCCACATCAAACATCTACGGTGGAGGCACTGCCGATGCCCCAGACACGAGCAAGCCGTCAACACTCAAGACTTTCATTATAACAGCTGAGACCGAAAACATGACCATGACAGCCGTTTCTACACCAAACGGCGTGAAAGAAGGCGACAAAGAACCCGTAGCATGGGAGCTTAAAGGCAAAGTGGACGGCAACGATGCACTTATTGTTGACGGATGCAACCCAAAGTTTGCACAGTATCTGATGGGCCAGGGAAACCCGGAGATAAGCCACTGGGAGTTTGACGAGGAAACAGATAACGGTACGGCACACCGCGTGTACGGCACATACTGGGAACCGGGCATGGATATGCCGCAGAAGGGTCTCTACTACAGATTCTCTGCAAAGAAATCAGGAACTCTCAAGGTTGCCATCTACGGCAACAAGAACCAAAACCCTACATACATTGTTGATGCCGACACGAAACAGCCACTTGCTCCTTCAACAATCGACGTTTCCATCTTCTACCAGAACACTGGCTTTGCCTTCAAGGGTAGCGTTGACACAGGCGACGCTGAATATCTGAACACAGGCAAGATGGCCGACGACTACGTTCTGCAGCACACCAACGGCATCACACAAAACCGTCCGGTTCTCGGATACGTTTCATTCCCTGTAGAGGCTGGCAAATCTTACCACATGTTCAACACAAAGAGCCAGATAGGTATCTACGGTTTCGAGTTTACAGTCGGAACAACAGGTATCAGCGACATCACTGTCAACAAGGCTAATGCCAATGCTCCTATCTACAACCTTGCAGGTCAGCGCGTAAACAACAATGCCAAGGGCATCCTTATCCAGAACGGAAAGAAGTTTGTTAAATAATTCAGCAATAACAATAATCTAATCCCTCTCATACCCAAACACTATGAGAGGGATTTTCATGTATAGGCAAATGGTTACAAATCATTGTTGCCAACGTCATAAAATAAGCTAAAAGGATAATAAAAACAAACATAACAATTATGATTAGCAAAAAACTATTGTTGGCTGCGCTGACCCTCATGGTCGGCTCAGAGGCGATACACGCACAGTACCCCGTAATCACACAAGAGGCAAAAGCGAAAATCGACTCATTGACAGCTGTTTGGACAGCCCATTCTGATTCTGCATGGGCTGTTGCATGGCCTATCGTCAAGGCTGAAGCTATGAAAGGACGCCATTATGTGCCTTGGGCTTCACGTCCATACGACCTGCGCCAGGCAAAGATTCCAGCATTCCCGGGAGCCGAGGGTGGCGGTATGTACACATTCGGAGGCCGTGGCGGAAAGGTTCTCACAGTAACAAACCTCAACGATGACGGTCCTGGCTCATTCCGTTGGGCTTGTGAACAAGGTGGTGCACGTATCGTTGTCTTCAATGTATCAGGAAACATCGTGCTCAAGACTCCTATCATCGTACGTGCCCCTTATATTACCATAGCCGGACAGACCGCTCCAGGAGAGGGTGTACAGATTTCCGGAGAGTCATTCCAGGTCAACACCCATGACGTAATCGTCAGACACATGCGCTTCCGCCGCGGCAACACACACGTATGGTACCGTGAAGACTCTTTCGGAGGCAATCCTGTCGGTAACATTATGATTGACCACTGCTCTTGCGAGTGGGGACTGGACGAGAACATCTCGTTCTATCGCCACATGTTTGACCTCCATGACGGCAAGCCAAAGCGCAAGGTACCAACAGTAAACGTAACAATCCAGAACACCATATCAGCCAAGGCTCTCGACACATGGAACCATGCCTTCGGATCAACAATTGGTGGAGAGAACTCATCGTTCATGCGCAACCTCTGGGCTGACAACACTGGCCGCAACCCGTCTATCGGATGGGGAGGCGTGTTCAACTTCGTGAACAACATCATCTACAACTGGGTTCACCGTACTGCTGATGGTGGTGAATACTCTACAATGAGTAATTTCATCAACAACTACTACAAACCAGGACCTCTCACTCCAGAAGGCCCTATCAGCTATCGTATCGTAAAGAGCGAGAGCCGTAGCAACAAACTCTTCGATTATCCGCAATACGGACGAATATATGCTGCAGGCAACATCGTTGAAGGCAACGAACGCGTAACAAAGGACAACTGGGACGGCGGCATACAGATTGCCGACAAGGATCTTCCTAACGGTATTCCTGATGACGTAAAAGCACTGATGCACTCTGACGAACCGTTCACCATGCCTCACATGACCATCATTCCTTCTGATCAGACTTTCGATAAGGTTCTGTCAAACGTAGGAGCTACTTTCCCTTGCCGCGACATCGTTGACCAGCGCATCGTTGAGGAGGTTCGCACAGGACAGGCTTATTACGTAAAGAAACTTCCAAAGAAGAATCCATACGGAGATATGTGGGGACTCTCCGACAAATCAAAGAACGAAGAAGGCTTCTTCAAATACCGTCGTCTTGACAATGATTCTTACAAGCACGGAATCATTACCAGCATCGAGCAGATGGGAGGATTCCCTAAATACAAGAAGTACACTGCATGGAAAGATTCCGACGGTGATGGAATGCCAGACGAATGGGAGATTGCAAATGGTCTGAACCCCAACGACCCGTCTGACGCCAACCTCGACTGCAACGGCGACGGCTACACCAACATCGAGAAATACATCAATGGCATCGACACCAAGAAAAAAGTGGACTGGACCGACCTCCGCAACAACCACGACACTCTCGAAGGCAAGACAAGTCTGATGTAAAGAAAGAGTATACGAAAAGGTAACAAAACACACAAATGAATACAAATCCGCAAATCAAGCTCATTGGTCTGCGGATTTTTTATTTCAAATAGGCCATCAGACCGTTGGGGGGTATCCTTTACGATACAGAAATCACGCCAAGACAAAATCTATTGTATACGAAAACCATTCACTAAATTTGCGAAATCAGAAAAGCAGCTGCTGTATTCTGAAAACAATACAATACCATCAAATCCCATTAAATCCTCAGCCTATAGCACATATTCGCTATAGGTTGAGAATTTACAACTTTTAAACAACCTTGTTTTAAACAACCTTGTTTAAAACTATTTTTTTTCATATCTTTGCATGCGTAACATCAATCCTATCCAGTTATGGCAAAGAACTTTGAAACTCCATTTGTTTTCGGTGTTCGTGTAGAAGGCGATACTTTTACTGACAGAAAAGAAGAGACAGAACGACTGAAGGCTAACTTTAACTATGGCATCAACACCATATTGATTTCTCCACGCCGTATGGGAAAGACGTCGCTTGTCGACAAGGTATGCTCGCTCGTTAAAAGTGATGACATAAAGATTGCACATATTGACGCTTTCGGTTGTCGCTCTGAGATAGACTTCATCAATGCCTTTGCAACGGCAGTGGTACGTGCAACATCAACTAAATGGGAGGAATGGATGGAAAACACGAAAGTATTTTTAAGCAGGTTTGTCCCTAAGATAAGTTTCGGACAAGACCCTTTGACTGACTTTTCCATCTCTTTGCAATACAATGCAAGCAACAGTACAACAGAAGACGTGTTGAAGCTACCAGAATTGATAGCACAAGCCAAAGGCTATAGGATTATAGTGTGCATAGATGAATTCCAGCAGATTGGCGATTTCAACGACTCGTTGATATTTCAGAAGAAACTACGGGGAATATGGCAACTACAGAAACACGTTTCATATTGTCTCTACGGAAGCAAGAAACACATGATGGAAAAAATGTTCCAAGACCAGAGCTATCCGTTTTATCGCTTTGGAGACCTGTTTTATCTGAACAAGATAAGCGAAGAGGATTGGGTAGCATACATATGTGAGCGTTTCAAAATAACAGGAAAACATATATCTGAAGGACTTGCACACACCATTTGCACCGTGACAGACAGGTATTCTTCTTATGTACAACAACTGGCATGGCTTGTTTGGCTGAAAACCAAGACAGAAGTGACGGAATCTGATGTACAATACGGTATCAACCGTCTGCTCGATGCTTGTGAACCACTGTTCATCCAGCAGACAGAAGATCTTTCTGCCTATCAGATGAATTTTCTTCACGCCTTGGTAAATGGCGTACACACGGGATTCACACAGTCAGCGGTCTTGAACACTTACCGCTTGGGCACGGCCGCCAATGTGACAAGACTCAAAAAAACTCTCGTTGAGAAAGACCTCATCTCGCTCACTGCTCCTAAATATATGGAAATGTGTGATCCGATACTTGCCTTATGGCTGAAAAAGAGGGGTTGGAAAGAGTGACGACACGTTACATACCGACCTCACGGACGTCAATCCTATATAATCATGCATTTTTATATAATTATATACAAGACGTTATGAAACACATCATACTCGCTGCCGCACTGGCCCTTGCCACTGCAGCCCAGGCACAGCAACACGACTGGGAGAACCAGTATGTGCTGCAAAAGAACCGTATGCCGGCACGTGCCGCCTTCATGCCGTATCTCAACGGGAATGGCGACATGCAGATGTCGCTCGACGGGGAATGGAAATTCAACTGGACCAAGACACCCGACGAACAGCCGGCTGACTTCTACAGTCTCTCGTTCGACGACACCGGATGGACTACTTTCGGAGTGCCTGGCGACTGGGAGATGAACGGCTACGGCACTCCCATATACAGCAGCTCCGGATACACCTTCAAGATTGACCCGCCCCACGTTATGCGGGAACCGAAGAAGACCTACACCGCCTATACGGAACGCAACCCCACGGCTTGCTACCGCCGCACATTCTCCCTGCCTGCATCATGGAAGGGGAAAGAGGTGTTCGTAAGGTTCGGCGCCGTGTCGAGTGCCTTCTATCTGTATGTCAACGGACAGCAGGTGGGCTACTCTCAGGGCAGCATGGAACCGGCAGAATTCTGCCTCACGCCATATCTGAAAGAGGGCGACAACATGATAGCGATAAAGGTGATGAAATATTCAGACGGCAGCTATCTCGAAGACCAGGACATGTGGCGCATCGCCGGAATACACCGTAGCATAACCCTCTTTGCCACGCCGAAGATACGCATAGCCGACTTTGGAGTGCGCACGCTTATTGATGATGATTATAGGGATGCGGAACTCGTGATCGACCCGAAACTCAGCGTCTGCGGCGACGAGAAGGGAAAGGGCTACCGCATCTCGGCAATGCTCTACGATGCCGACGGGAAAGCGGTGACCGACACTGCCCTGTGGCATGCCGCCGAACCGATGCTGAATCTTGACAAGAAGGGAAAGATTCTCAACCAGCGCAACCCGCAGCGTGGCTACGCTCCATACGGATGGCTGAAGACCACTATAAAGAACCCACACAAATGGGACGCCGAGCATCCCTATCTATACACGCTGAAACTCGCCCTCACCGACTCTGCCGGAAATACGGTGGAGAGGGCCGAGACGAAGGTGGGATTCCGCAAGGTGGAGATAAAAGACGGTATGATGCTCGTGAACGGAAAGCAGGTGAGGCTGCGCGGAGTGAACCGCCATGAGATGGACCCTGAAACGGGACACGTAATGACGGAGGAACGCATGGTGGAGGACATCAGACTGATGAAGCAATGCAACATCAACGCCGTGCGCACCTGCCATTATCCCAACACCGAACGGTGGTATGAGCTTTGCGACGAATACGGCATGTATGTGATGGACGAAACCGACATAGAGGAACACGGACTTCGGGGCACTCTCGCCTCTGACCCCACATGGGCAGCGGCATTCATCGACCGCACGCAGCGGATGGTGATGAGAGACAGAAACCATCCGTCGGTGGTGTTCTGGTCGCTTGGCAACGAGTCGGGATGGGGTCCCAACTTTGCCATGACAGCGGCATGGATTCATGAATACGACCCCACACGCCCCGTACACTACGAGGGAGCACAGGGCGCAGACAACAAGGACCCGGAGTATGTCGACGTGATTAGCCGCTTCTATCCTCGCGTGCAGGAAGAATATCTCAACCCTGGAGTAAAGGACAACAATATGGAGCGCCCTGAGAACGCACGATGGGAACGTCTGCTGAGCATCGCCCGGAAGACCAACGACAACCGTCCGGTGCTCACCAGCGAATATGCCCACGCCATGGGAAATGCCCTCGGAAACTTCAAGGAGTATTGGGACGAGATATACAGTCACAAGCGGATGCTCGGCGGCTTCATCTGGGAATGGGCAGACGAAGGGATATTCAAGAAACGCGACGACGGAAAGACGATGGTGGCATACGGCGGTGACTTCGGCGATGTGCCCAATCTGAAGGCTTTCTGCGTGAAGGGCATAGTATCGTCTGACCGCAAGCTTACTCCCAAATATAATGAGGTGAAACAGGTGTATGCGCCGATGGATGTCCAGCTCACGGGCAACAGACTGCATGTCGTGATGCTCGACAATATGGTGGAGATGGACAATTACCGTATCGCATTCAACATCACGGAGAACGGAAAAGTGATAAAGAAAGGTGAGATAAAGGATCTGACAGTACCTTCCGTCAAGTTCGACCCTGCTGCCGATGTGCGGCTCAATGTCAGCATCCAACTGAAAAGCGACACCAAGTGGGCAAAGGCAGGCTTCGAAGTGAAACACGAGCAGTTTGCCATCAACGACCGCCTCGCCACAGCTTTCAGTCCCATGTCGCTGAAAACCGGCAGAGAGGCTGACATGAAAGAGGCAATGGAGTGGTTTGATATCGTGAAGCCCCACTTCTTCCGCGCTCCTCTCGACAACGACAAGGGATTCGGCAACTGGATAGCCAAAGACTGGAAGAACAACAGGCTTGACTCTCCTGAGACTGCCACTGTGAAGCCTCTCGACGCCAAACGCAATGCCGACGGAACGGTTACTGTGACCACAACACAGGAATGCCGCTATGCCAATGGCAAGATAACCACAGACTATGTATACACCATGGATGCTGACGGATCTGTGGATTTCAGCGCCACGTATACTCCTGAGGGACAGTTGCCGCCACTGCCATGCATAGGCAACACGTTCTTGCTGGACAAGGATATGACCCGCTTGTCATGGTATGGACAGGGATTGCAGGACAGCTATGTGGACCGCCTCGAAGCTACGAGCATCGGCAGATGGACAAGCAGCGTGGACCAGGAATACGTACACTATCCGCGGCCACAGTCGAGCGGCAACCATGAGCAGACCGTCACGCTATCTCTCACCGATGCCAAGGGCAGAGGCTACACCGTGACGACAGCCAACGCCACTCCGTTTGCCTTCTCTGCCCTGCCCTATTCGGAGCATCAGCTGTCTACCGTAGCCCACGACTGCGACCTGCATACTGAAAACAACGTCTTTCTCAATATCGACGCGGCAATGATGGGACTGGGAAACAGCAGCTGCGGACCTGGTGTGCTTACCAAATACTCCATTCCTCAGAAGCAGCATTCACTGCATGTGATGTTCAAGAGAAAATGATTTCCGCCAGTCTCTGCCAATAACTTGACAGAGTTATCAGCAGTCAAAGGAAACTTCTTATAAAATATCACACAAAACGGCAAGCTGTTATAAAATACAACACAAAACGGTCTAATGACCGATTTGGGTTTAAAGAGGGATTGCTTCTGGAAAGATAAAGTCCGAAGGCCTTCATCCATTGGGCTTCGGACAGGACCTCTATATTTTGAGGGTTATCTGACAATAATAATATTTTACCAATTTCTTGTTTTAAATCAAGAAAAAGCATTATATTTGCAACCAATATTATAAAAACCTTATTGAATATGGATGAAAAACTTTTGCTACTTGGCGATGAGGCTATAGCCTTGGGTGCCATTCATGCGGGACTTTCGGGTGTCTACGCATATCCCGGAACTCCATCCACAGAAATCACAGAGTATATTCAGGGCAACCAGTTGGCTGCCGAAAGAAAAATCCACTGCCGTTGGTCGGCAAACGAGAAGACAGCCATGGAGGCAGCTCTCGGTATGTCGTATATGGGCAAGAGGGCCATGGTCTGCATGAAGCACGTGGGAATGAACGTGTGTGCCGACGCCTTCGTTAACTCGGCAATGACAGGAACAAACGGCGGACTCGTGGTAGTGGCTGCCGACGACCCTTCTATGCACTCTTCACAGAACGAGCAGGACTCAAGATTCTATGGCAAGTTCGCCATGGTGCCTGTGTTTGAGCCATCATCACAGCAGGAGGTTTACGGCATGATGAAGGATGCCTTCGAACTGTCGGAGAAGCACATGGTGCCGGTGGTGATGAGAATGGTGACCCGTATGGCACACTCTCGCGCCGTAGTGGCTACTGGTGAGATCAAGGATCAGAACCCAATGACATACCCGTCAAATCCTAAGGACTGGGTATTGCTGCCGGCTGTGGCACGCAAGCGCAACGAGCGCCTTGTTGGCCTGCAGAAGGAATTCCTGGCTGAGGCTGAGAACTCCAAGTATAACAAGTTCATAGACGGCAAAGACACTTCGCTGGGAATCATCGCCTGCGGTATCGCTTACAACTACCTGATGGAGCACTTCAAGGACGGATGCCCTTACCCAGTGCTCAAGGTGTCGCAGTATCCTCTGCCTGTAAACAAGGTGAAGGAACTGGCAAAGAAGTGCGACTCACTGCTCATCCTCGAAGACGGACAGCCTGTTGTTGAGGAGATGCTGCGCGGTGTCCTGGATCAGGACATCACCATCAAGGGAAGACTCACTGGAGAGGTGCCACGCACAGGAGAGCTTACTCCAGACAATATCATCGCTGCCCTCGGACTGAAAGACGAGGAGGTGTACCCGGCTTGCGAGCTCGTGGTTCCACGTCCACCAGCACTCTGCCAGGGTTGTGGCCACCGCTTCATGTTCGAGGCTCTGAACAACGTGCTGAAGGAGTATGACAACAGCCGTGTGTTCGGTGACATCGGTTGCTACACACTGGGCTATCTGCCACCATACCAGGCTCTGCATTCTGTAGTCGACATGGGTGCTTCCATCACGATGGCAAAGGGTGCCGCTGACGCAGGACAGTTCCCGTCAGTAGCCGTAATCGGCGACTCTACATTCACACACTCTGGAATGACAGGACTGCTCGACGCAGTGAACGAGAAGACAAACATCCTTGTGGTAATCTCTGACAACCTCACCACCGGTATGACCGGCGGACAGGACTCTGCCGGAACAGGCAGACTCGAGAGCATCTGCCGCGGTCTCGGCGTAGAGCCAGAACACGTGCGCGTCGTTATCCCATTGCCACAGCACATGGAAGAGATGCAGAACGTTATCCGCGAGGAGTTGAACTACAACGGAGTGAGCGTGGTAATCCCACGCAGAGAGTGCATTCAGACGGCTCGCCGCCACAACAAGAAAAAGTAAAAACAAAGGAGGAACAGCATTATGAATACAGACATAATTCTTTCGGGAGTGGGAGGTCAAGGAATCCTCTCTATCGCAACCATCATAGGCGCTGCCGCTATCAAGGAGAAGCTATATATCAAGCAGGCTGAGGTTCACGGAATGAGCCAGCGAGGCGGCGACGTGCAGTCAAACCTGCGCATCAGCTCTGATCCTATATCATCAGACCTCATTCCTCTGGGCAAGGCGGATCTCATCATCTCGCTCGAGCCGATGGAGGCTATGCGCTATCTGCCATATCTGAAGAAGGACGGATGGATCATCACCAACACCGCCCCATTCATCAACATTCCTAACTATCCTGAACTGCAGGAGCTGCTCGACAGCATCAAGGCTATAGACCATCATGTATCGCTCGACGTTGACACCATCGCCAAGGAGGTGGCATCACCACGCGCTGCAAACATCGTGTTGCTCGGTGCTGCATCTCCATTCCTCGGCATCGAGGTGGAGAAGATCGAGGAAGGTATCCGCAACGTGTTCGGCCGCAAGGGCGAGGCTATCGTAGAGATGAACCTGAAGGCTTTCAGAGCCGGACTGGAAGTGGCTGACAAGCATATCAACAAATAAAAGAAGGAAAGTTTTATGGAAATTCCTTTCAGTAAAGAAACGGTAAACGAGGTATTGCAGAAGATGCACATCCCGCATGTCGGCAATGCTACCATTCGCCAGACCGTGGCTCTCTCAGAGGAACTGGAGAAAATAACAGGTCAGAAATTCGTGCATCTGGAGATGGGTTCGCCGGGTCTGCCGGCAAGCCAAATCGGCATCGAGGCCCAGAAGAATGCCCTCGACAGCGGAGTGGCACAGAAATACCCGAACATCTCAGGTATAGCACCATTGAAGAAACAGGCTTCGAGATTCGTCAAGGCATTCCTCAACGTGGACATCAACCCTGAGGGCTGCATCCCTACAGTAGGATCCATGATGGGTACGTTCGCCTCGTTCATCGTGACAAACCATCTCGACGAGAAGAAGGACACCATCCTCTTCATCAACCCAGGCTTCTCAGTGCAGCCACTGCAGGCCAACGTGTTGGGCTACAAGAAGGATATGTTCGACGTGTATGACTTCCGTGGCGAAAAGCTGAAGGAGGAATTGGAGCGTCATCTCGCAAAAGGCAACATCGCAGCGATACTCTATTCCAACCCCAACAACCCTACATGGGTTTGCTTCACAGAGGAGGAACTGCAGTATATCGGTGAGCTGGCAACGAAATACGACACCGTGGTAATCGAAGACCTTGCCTATCTGGGCATGGACTCCCGCAAATACATCGGCAAACCGTTTGAGGCTCCGTATCAGTCTACCGTGGCACACTATACCGACAACTACATGCTCATGCTTTCGGCATCAAAGATATTCAGCTATGCCGGCGAGCGCGTGGCAACGGTAGCCATCAGCGACAAACTCTTCAACCGTGTGTATCCGCATCTTGAGAAGACTCTCGGCATGGACACACTGGGACGCGCTTTCATATTCACTGTGCTCTACACACTGTCGTCGGGCGTTTGCCATTCGGCACAGTGCGCACTGGCAGCGATGTATGAGGCGGCATGCGACGGAAAGCTCGACTTCGTGACCGAAAACAGGGAGTATGCCCGCAGGGCTGCTCTGCTGAAGGAGGTGTTCCTGAAGAACGGCTTCCACATCGTGTATGACAAGGACCTCGACCAAGACGTGAGCGACGGTTTCTTCTTCACCATCGGAAGAAAGGGCTTCTCCGGCGATGACCTGCTCGCCGAACTCATCCACTACGGAATATCGGCAATCTCGCTGCGCACTACAGGCAGTGAACAGCAGGGACTGCGCGTCTGCACATCGATGCTGCGCGACGAACATTTCCCAATGCTCGACGAGAGACTGAGAATATTCAACGAGAAATATCCTTTGGACAAGTAGACAAGTTAACGAGAAGACGAGTTGACGAGGAGATATTAAGGTGGGATGATGCAAGATCTGCCTTAACCAATTGAAAATGTGAAAGCTCCTTGTCAACTCGTCATACCGACGAAAGACTTTTCCTTCGTCAACCGACAAGAGTATTCTTTATAATCTCGTCAATACGTCAACTTGCCAACTCTAAAACCCCAAACATATTTATGAAACCAAACTATGTATCAGCCGCCGAGGCTGCAAAACTGATTAAGTCGTACGACCGTGTATATATCCAGGGTAGCACTTCTATTCCTGAGGTGCTCCTCGATGCCATCACAGCACGCGCCAGCGAATTGAAGGGCGTGGAGATGTACTCTGCCTTTGCCGTTGGCAGACGCGACGCACCATACGCCACCACAGAGCTGCGCGACATATTCATACCGCGAAGCCTGTTCATTGCCAACAGCGTGCGCAAGGCTGTAGACCGCGGCGAAGCTCAGATCATACCTTGCTTCCTCGGCGAAGTGCCGGCGCTCTTCCGCGAGGGTTATCTGCCTCTCGACGTGACACTGCTCAACGTGTCGCTCCCTAACGAGGACGGATACTGCAGCTATGGTATCTCTGCCGACCTTGCAGTGAGTGCTGTGGAATGTTCCAAGATTGTCATCGCACAGGTGAACAAGCAGATGCCGTTCTCTTATGGCGATCCGCTTATCCACATCAACGACATCGCTGCCTGCGTAGAGGTTGACGATCCGCTGGTAGAGGTGCCTACAGCAGTGCCTAACGAAAAGGAGGAGAAGATAGGACGCTTCATCGCCGAGCAGATTCCTGACGGAGCGACATTGCAGATTGGAGTTGGCGGTATTCCTAACGCCGTGCTCAACGCTCTGAAAGACCACAAGAACCTGGGTCTGCACACCGAGGCTATGACCGACGGTGTGTTGCCTCTGATAAAGAGCGGCATCATCAACAACTCACAGAAGGTTGTAATGCCTGGCAAGAGCGTGGCATCGCTCGCTCTGGGCTCAAGAGCCCTGTATGACTTCATGGACTACAACGAGGACATGGTATTCAAAGATGTGGCATGGACCAACGATCCATTCCGTATCCGTCAGAACCCTAAGGTGATGTCTATCAATTCTGCCATTGAGGTGGACCTGACTGGTCAGGTGTGTGCCGACTCCATCGGTACGCGTCTCTTCTCCGGCGTGGGCGGTCAGCATGACTTCATGTATGGCGGTGCGTTGTCGGAAGGCGGCAAGACGTTCATCGCCATGACCGCATCATCCGGCAAGGGAATATCAAAAATCAAGCCTGTGCTCACAGAGGGTGCCGGAGTGGTGACTACTCGTTTCCAGACACAGTTCGTGGTGACGGAATACGGTGGAGCTTATCTCAAGGGCAAAGACCTCGCACAGCGTGCCCACGCTCTGATAGCCATTGCCGATCCTGCCGTGCGCGAGGATCTGGAGAGGGCTGCATGCGAGCGCTTCGGTTACAGATTCTTGAGAGAGAAATGATAATCCGATCGGATATTCTATCTGCTGACGGCTGATGCCGACAGCAGATATGACAAAAACAGGAACGGTATGCTTATCTTTCACAAAAATGTGGTAGATTTGCATACCGTTTTCATTTTTACTTTTAAACAGAAATAATACAGACAAAGAATGCATATCGCAGTGATAGGCGCAGGTGCAGCAGGCTGCTTTGCGGCAATAGGCATCAAGCGCAGACTACCTGAGGCTGACGTTACGATATACGAGGGCGGCAAACGTCAGCTCGCCAAGGTATCGGTAACGGGTGGCGGACGGTGTAACCTCACTAACTCGTTCAACCAGGTGAAGAGCCTCGCCCATATTTATCCGAGAGGCGAACGACTGATGAAGCGACTACTCAAGGGCTTCAGCCATACCGATGCATACGAGTGGTTTGAGAACGAAGGCGTGAGGCTGACCACACAGGAGGATGAATGCGTGTTTCCTGTTTCTCAGGACGCAATGGAGATTGTAAACACGCTGACGCAGATTATCAACCGTCTCGGCATCAGACTCCTCACCGGGCACCGCGTAGAACTGATTTCCCACGACAAGGAGAACGGGAAATACTCGCTGCGGTTCGGCGGAAACAGAAGTTCGGCAACAGCAGACTGCGTGGTGGTGGCAATAGGAGGCACACCGGCAGCCAGTCAGCTCAATATGTTCAGTCCGCTCGACATCATTACGGAGAATCCGGTGCCATCGCTCTTCAGCATGTGTCTGCCAGGTGACGGCATCACAAAACTGATGGGAACGGTGGTGGAAGAAGCCACTACAAGCATACCTGGCACTAAATTCAAAGCTGACGGTCCGTTACTCATCACACATTGGGGAATGAGCGGTCCGGCAATACTGAAGCTGTCGAGCCATGCTGCAAGATTCCTTCATGAACATGAATACAAAACGGATATCTGCATCAACTGGTGTGGCGGCAGGAAAGCGGAGGAAGTGACGGAAGAACTTTCAGCCATCAGCGCATCCAACACGAAAAAGCAACTGGCAAGTGCATATCCCCCACATCTGAATGCCCGTCTGTGGCAGCATCTTATCGAGCGTTCACAGGTGAGCCCACAACTCAGATGGGGCGAACTGCAGCGCAAGGGCCTCAACAAACTTGTAAACACCCTCACGGCAGACATCAGAAGGGTGGACGGCAAATGCAGATTCAAGGAGGAATTTGTGACTTGTGGCGGTGTGTCATTGAAGAACGTGAATCATTCCACTCTCGAAAGCAAAGACCACGACGGACTGTATTTTGCCGGCGAGGTGCTCGATGTGGATGCCGTGACTGGCGGTTTCAACCTACAGGCGGCATGGACAATGGGACATACCGTGGCTGTGGCCATAGAAAAGAAATACAAGAACTGATATTCTTGCATACTACGACATTGCCCTGTGAATAGAGACATTACAGACTACTACATTGTCTACGAACAAAAGGTATGTAATAGTACATTTTCATATTTCATGCGTCATATATGAAAACAAATCGGCGAGAGGTTTATGAGGAGCACCAGCATCCTCGTCAACCGGTCAACTTGTTTACTTGTTTACTTGTCAACTAAAAGAAATATGAAACAAACGATTATATCAGCATTGGCTTTGCTGTCGGCATCCATCGGCGCGACGGCACAAAACGACGTCATGACACACAGACAATATCTGAGCGGTCATGGATGTGACGATATGGTGCAGTGGGACTTCTTCTGCACAGGTGGAAACAACTCCGGAAAATGGACGAAAATCGGTGTGCCATCATGTTGGGAACTGCAGGGATTCGGCAATTTCCAGTATGGCATGAAGTTCTACGGCAAGGCATTCCCCGACGGCATCGCCGACGAGAAAGGTATGTACAAATATGAGTTCAAGCTGCCAAAGGAATGGGCAAACCATCATATAGAACTGGTGTTTGAGGCTTCGATGACCGACACCCAGGTGATGATAAACAAGCGCAAGGCAGGCTCCAAGCACATGGGAGCTTTCTACCGCATCACATACGACGTGACAGACCGCGTGTTCTTCGGAGACAAGAAGAACCTGCTGGAAGTTACAGTGAGCAAAGAGAGCGAGAACGCCGGAGTGAATCTCTCTGAACGCCGCGCCGACTACTGGAATTTCGGAGGTATCTTCCGCCCTGTATTCATCGTGTGCAAACCGGCTCTCAATATCGAGCGCACAGCCATCAACGCCACTGCCGACGGTGAGTTCAACGCCTATGTGCTGCTAAACCATACTATAGAGGGAGCCAAGGTGAAGACTACCATCAGCGACATGAACGGCAAGAAGGTGGCAGAAAACACGACAGACGTGCGCCACGGCAGCGACCATGCTGACGTGGCTTTCAAAGTAAGCAACCCCAAGCTATGGACGGCAGAAACACCGAACCGCTATCAAGTGGCATTCTCTCTCATCGATGCCAACGGCAAGACGCTGCACGTGGAGAAGGACAAGTTCGGTTTCCGCACGATAGAGACAAGAGAAAGCGACGGTCTCTATATCAACGGCAAGAAGGTGAACATACGTGGTGTGAACAGACACAGCTTCAGACCGGAAACGGGACGCACTCTGTCTTACCAGAAGAATCTCGAAGACGTGGAACTCATCAAGAGCATGAACATGAACGCCGTGCGCCTATCCCACTACCCTGCCGATCCTGAATTCTACGACATCTGCGACAGTCTCGGTCTATACGTAATGGACGAACTGAGCGGATGGCATGGCCATCACGAGACAATCAACGGACAGAAACTAATCCGTGAGATGGTGACGCGCGACGTCAACCACCCGTCAATAATATGGTGGAGCAACGGAAACGAAAAGGGATGGAACACTGAACTCGACGGCGATTTCCATAAATGGGACATACAGAAGCGTCCGGTGCTTCATCCGCAGGGCAATTTCAGCGGCTACGAGACCATGCACTACCGCTCTTACGGCGAGAGCAACGAATATATGCGCAAACCGGAGATATGGATGCCTACAGAATTCCTGCACGCCCTCTACGATGGAGGAGCAGGAGCCGGACTCTACGACTACTGGGAGGTGATGCGCCAATGGCCACGCTGCGCAGGAGGTTTCATCTGGGCTCTCGTTGACGAAGGCGTGAAGCGAGTGGACATGGGTGGAATGATTGACAACGTAGGCAACTATGGAGCCGACGGCATCGTTGGTCCTCACCATGAGAAGGAAGGCAGCTACTACACGGTGAAACAGATATGGTGCCCTGTGCAGGTGAGCATGCCTGAACACTTCGACGGCAGACTGAACGTGGAAAACCGTTACAATTTCCTCTCGCTAAAAGGCGTGAAATTTGATTATAGCTACTTGAAATACAATGGTTCCAAGGCGAGCAGTCTGAAACAAGGCGTCGTGAACGGTGCCGACATCCCTGCCGACAGCAAGGGAACAATCTCCGTGCCTACCGTTCCGAACGGAGCTGAGGCACTGAGCGTGAAAGCTACAGACCAATACGGAAAGGACCTCTTCACATGGGTATTCAAACTGAAAGACTCTGACAAGCCATTCGCCAAGACAGCCACCACTGGCAACCGACCACAGATGAACGGCGATGTGGTGAAGGCGGGCAATGTGACTTTCACCTTCAACGAGAAGGACGGTAGTCTGGCAAGCGTCACCACAAAGAAGGGTAACTACAAGTTTGGCAATGGTCCGAAATTCTTTGCATACCGTCGTGCAGACCGCTCTATGGACCAGTTCTACAACCATGACGACCCACAGGCAGAGAAAAAGAAGACCACATACGAAGAATATGCCGAACAGGGCAAGTTTGACAATCTCACTGCCACCGAAGGGGCCAACGACACTCTGATCGTAACAGCTACATATAAGCTCGGTTCACTGCAGAAAGCTGAGTGGCACATAGCGCCAGACGGCGGAGCACGACTCGTCTACTCATATATCTTCAATGGGGTGGTAGATTTGATGGGAGTGAAGTTCGACCTGCCGGAAACAGAAGTGAAGCATAAGGAGTGGCTCGGATGCGGTCCTTACAGAGTGTGGAAAAACCGCATACACGGTCCGCAACTCGGCGTGTGGGCAAACGACTACAACGACCCCGTGCCTGGAGAGAGCTTCGACTATCCTGAGTTCAAGGGCTATTTCGCCGGAGTGCAGTGGATGAAGCTGCAGACCAAGACGGGTATGATAACAATCTGTCCAGGCACCGACAAAGACTACGTCGGCGTATACCAGCCACGCGACGGACGCGACCAACTGCTCTATACACTGCCGGAGACAGGAATAAGCATGATGCAGGTAATCCCTGCCGTACGCAACAAGGTGAACACCACCGACCTCAATGGTCCTTCTGCACAGCCCGTATGGGCTAACGGCAGCTACACAGGAGAGGTGACACTGCATTTTGACTAACATAGTATTTCTGACAGAAAAAGATGATTGACAGACAAGATGATTTGCAAGTGAATTCCGACAGGAAAAGCGACATTGCATATCAACTGACAAAACGAAAATGAGAAGAATAGCCACTCTATTGATATCTGCCGCTGCCGCCCCGTTGCTTGCAGCTCCGACAACAGTTCAGACAGATTACGTACCCACATGGTATGAACAATTCGCAAAGCCTACCGACAGTGCTTTGCCTTGGACATTCTGGTATTGGATGTATGGCAACGTCAGCGACGAGGGTATACGCCTCGACCTGCAGGCGATGAAAGAGGCAAGTATCAAGGGCTTCTATCTGATGCCCATAAAATCGGCTGCCGACGGCAAAGGACTCGGCGGCGACTCAGAACAGCTTTCACCGGAATGGTGGAAGCGTATGGACACCGTATTCCACACTGCCGACAGCCTCAACCTGGAGATGGGAATACACATCTGTGATGGTTTCGCCCTTGCCGGCGGACCATGGATAAAGCCTGAGGAGTCGATGCAGAGGGTGGTATGGAGCGACACCATCATCAATGGTGGAGGCATAAGGAACCTTGTTATGCCTCGTCCGCAGAAGATCAGCAACGGCTACTACGAGGACATTGCCCTCCTTGCCTACCCTGCCACATACTGCGACGACAACAAACCTAAAGCATCGGTGGAATTTCCTTTCAAGTCATCGAAGCCTTGCGACATAGTGATGGAATACGACAAGCCTTTCACACTGCGTAGCGTGGAGATTGTGACGGGTGGAAACAACTATCAGGCTCACCGATTCAAGGTGTATGCCTCTGACAACGGCACTGACTATAAGTTCGTCAGAGAGATATCTCCAGCCCGACAGGGATGGCAGAACACTGATGCACTCGCCACCTATGCCATACCGGCTACTACGGCACGCTACTTCAAGTTCTGCTGGACTCCGGAAGGCAGCAATCCCGGCAGCGAGGATATGGATGCCGCCAAATGGAAACCGAACCTGAAGATCGGTGGCTTGAACCTCGGTTCGGAACCTGTCATCGACGGTTACGAAGGGAAGTCGGGAGCAGTATGGAGGGTTTCAAAGTATTTCCCTGTAGACGACAAGGAATGTGTAGACCCATCGAAGGTCATTGACTTGACACCAAGACTCAGGCGCCCGTCAACCACTGATGCACCGCTGGCTTTCTCGCTGCCTAAAGGCAAATGGCACCTCGTACGCATAGGCCACACGTCAACAGGTCATACCAACGCCACTGGCGGAGGGGGCAGAGGACTGGAATGCGACAAGTTTTCGGCAGCCGCCGTTGACAAGCAGTTCGACAACTGGTTTGCCGCCATCTACCGCCATGCTCCCATCGACGTGGCAAGGAAAGTGCTTACCAGACTGCATGTAGACAGTTGGGAAGCCGGTTCACAGAACTGGAGCAGCAATTTCATGGATGAATTCAAAAAGCGTCGCGGCTATGACCTCAAGCCATGGCTGCTTCTCTATGCCGGAGTGCCGCTGAAGTCATCTGAAGAGTCTGAAAAGGTGTTGAGAGACATCCGCCTCACCATCGGTGATTTGGTCAACGACGTGTTCTTCTCTGAAGTAAGACGCCTTGCCGACGAATACGGTGTGAAGCTCTCCACAGAGTGCGTGGCTCCCACGATGGTAAGCGACGGACTGCGCCATTATCAGTTTGCCGATTATCCTATGGGCGAGTTCTGGCTCAACAGTCCCACCCACGACAAGCCCAACGACATGCTCGATGCCGTGAGCGGAGCGCATATCTACGGCAAGAACGTCATACAGGCAGAAGGGTTCACAGAGGTGAGAGGCACATGGGACGAACATCCGGCAATGCTCAAGAGACTCCTCGACCACAACTATTGCATTGGCATAAACAGCATCGTGTTCCATGTGAACACCCACAACCCCTATACCGACAAGAAGCCTGGAATGACGCTCGACGGCATAGGCACCTTCTTCCAGCGCGACAATACATGGTGGAGAGAAATGCCGGCATTCAGCAGTTATATATCCAAGACGCAGGCTCTTCTGCAATACGGCCGCCCCGTGAGCGACATCGCCATATATACCGGCGACGAGATGCCACGCCGCGCCATCCTGCCGGAACGACTCACAGAATCGTTGCCGGGACTCTTCAGTGAGACTACGCTGAAGGAAGAGGCTGCACGCAAGGCGAATATCGGACAGCCCCTTGAGGTGAGTCCGGTGGGAGTGACACACACCAGGAACATGACGAAAGCCGAACATTGGGTGAACACGCTGAACGGCTACCGCTACGACTCATTCAATCACGATGCCCTCGACGGCTGCCGCATTGAAAACGGCAAACTGGTGACAAGAGGCGGCACAGCATACAGTGTCATCGTAGTGCCACAGGCACGCCCCATGAACCCTGACCGCCACATAGACTGCTGGAACACCATAGACTCAATAGCACGACTCGGTGTTCCCGTGATCAAAGAAGTGTGGCGCGAGAGCGACCTCTCGTCGATAGGCATCAGCCGCGACGCATCGCTGCCAGAAGGGATAGACTTTACCCACCGCCATGCCGACGATGCTGACATCTATTTCTTGAGCAACCAGAGCGGCAAAGCGAAGAGCTTCATTCCGAAATTCCGCGACACACGACGCTATTGCTATATCATAGATGCCGAACACAACAGAACAATGAAGGTTGACGCCAACAGTGAGATAGCTCTCGCTGCCGACGACGCCCTCTTCTATGTGTTCACCGACAATGAGATTGACGCAGATTATCTCTATCAGCCCAAACACGTCGGCGAGATGATGCCGATAGACAACAACGGATGGAAGGTGACGTTCGAAACCACAGGAAAGGTGGTGGAGATGAAGGAACTGAAAGACTGGACATCGTTTACCGACGACAACAGCATCAGATACTATTCTGGCCATGCTGCCTATGAAACGACTTTCAAGCGAAAGCATTCTCCTGCCAAGGACGAGAGCGTAGTGATAGACCTCGGCACAGTGGCAGACATCGCTACGGTATACGTCAACGGCAAGCAGTGCGGCACAGCATGGCGTCCGCCATATACCGTAGACATAACGCAGGCTGTGAAGAAGGGCAAGAACTCGCTGAAAATTGTCGTGGTGAACACATGGGCAAATGCCCTACAAGGCAACGACGAGGGAAAGGCGCCTTTCACAGGAATATGGACCAACGGCAAATACCGCCGCGCAAGCAAGGACCTGTTGCCGTCGGGACTTACATCTCCGATAATGATCAGCAAGTAGACATGTTGACGAGTTGACAAGAACATAAGAAACAAACAAATACATGAAGAAGATATTAATATTAGGCGCCATCATCGCTGCCGCATCAACAGCGAGCGCTAAGGTTACACTGCCAAGGATATTCTCCAACGGTATGGTGATGCAACAACAGACGGAAGCCAACCTCTGGGGAACTGCCAAGGCAAACGCCACGGTGAAGATCACGGCATCGTGGAACAAAAAGACAATAACGACAAAGACGGACAATGACGGGAAATGGAAAGTCAGCATCACTACACCGTCTGCCGGCGGTCCCTACTCCATCACATTCAACGATGGCGAAAAGACTGTTGTCAACGACATACTCATGGGCGAACTGTGGATATGTTCCGGACAAAGCAATATGGAGATGCCGATGAAGGGATTCAAGAACCAGCCCGTGGAGAATGCCGTGGAGGACATACTCCATAGCAGCGACAAAGAGATGCGTCTCTTCACCGTGAAGCGTACGAGCAAATTCGAACCGCAAGAGGATGTTGTAGGGTCATGGCAGGAAGCATCGCCAATGGCAGTACGCGATTTCAGTGCCACGGCATATCATTTCGGACGCGAGCTCCGACGGATGCTCAACGTGCCCGTAGGCCTCATCGTCACCTCATGGGGCGGTTCCTCATGCGAGGCATGGATGAGAAGAGACTGGCTGAAGGCTTTTCCACAGATAGAACTGCCGGAATCACAGGAAACGATAAAATCAAAAAACCGCACCGCTACGGTGCTCTACAACGGTATGCTCCATCCTCTCGCCGGCATCGCCATGCGTGGTGTGATATGGTATCAGGGCGAAGAGAACGTGAGCCGCTCCAGCTACTATGCCGACCTCTTCTCCCGCATGATACAAGGATGGAGAGAAGAATGGCAGAGGGGTGACTTCCCGTTCTATTTCTGTCAGATAGCGCCTTACGACTATAGCCTCATCAACTGGCAGCAGTATAACAGTGCTTTCCTGCGCGAACAGCAGGCAAAGGCGGAACAGATGAACAAGAACGTGGGAATGGCGGTGCTTATGGATGCCGGACTGGAATATGGCATTCATCCTCGCAAGAAGCAGATTGCCGGAATGCGCCTCGCCCTGCTCGCCCTCGACAAGACTTACGGAATAAAGGGTATAACTTCTGAGAGCGCCTGCTATAAGAATGTGGAGTTCAAGGGCGACACTGCCGTGGTATCGTTCGACCGTGCCGGAATGTGGATATACGGCAAGAATGGTCTGAAGAGCGACCTCGTTGAGGTGGCTGGTGCTGACAGCGTGTTCCATCCTGCCAAGGCATGGATAGAACGCAGCAAGCTCTACGTGAAGAGCGACAAGGTGAAAAATCCCGTCAGCGTCCGCTATGCTTTCAAAGACTGGGCAGACGGCGACCTGTTCTGCGACGGACTGCCAATAAGTTCATTCAGAACGGATGACTGGAAGAAATAGGATGTTTTGAGTTGACGAGTAACAAGTTGACAAGTTAACAAGTAACGAGTTGACAAGTTGACTATAGAATAAAAAAAACCAGCAGTAGGAAATACAATCCACTGCTGGCTTTTTTGTTATACCGGCAAACATGTTCTTGTTCACCATATTATTCGTTTGTCTGAATCATCATTACAGGTTTCTCCTATGGATGTTGTGGACAAACGAATTTGTTATTGCCGCGTTATCTCACAAACTTCTTACCGTTCTGTATCGTGATACCCTTATAGCTCTTGCCCACTCTCTGACCAGCCAGGTTGTATGCCTTGCCATCAGCGTTTACAGTGGTCTTGTTGCCAGTAGTGATGTCTACGATACCATCAGCCTCTGTATAGAAGAAGCGGGTGACAGGCTGTTCCAATGAATTGACGCAGTCGTCGTTGAGATATGGCCAGTCTTCTGTTTCTGCATAGTCGCCGAAGGTGTATCTGTCGCTGAAATAGCTCATTGCCTTCTTCTTCATGTCAGGATTGTAGAAGAAGTTGAAGTCGAGCACATTGCAGGTATTCTCTCCCTCGAAGGTGAGTGCCATGAGAAGATTCTTGTCGCCGCTATAGTTGAGAGGCTGGTCGAAGGTGAGTTCCAGTTCTCCGTTTCCTCCGGCATAGTTGTATAGCTCTCCTTCATATTCATATCCAGCGATTGCCACTGTGGCATCCTCATATTCATAGAATTTGTATCTGCCTGCCTTGTCGTCATAGTCGAATGCATCGCTGTCGATTTCCTTCACCCATACCTTCACTGTACGAGGACAAGCGTCGTAAGCACTTTCGTTGTGGAAGACGAAGTTTACCTTCGTGATAGCCTTGCCAGCCATCTTTGCGAGCTGCTCCTTGGTGTAGATGATTTCAGATCCGGTGTACTGGTGAGTGAAGTTCGTTGGAGCTGCCGCCCATGAGAATCCGTGTCCCTCATATACATCCTCCTCCGTTCCGTCTTTGAGCATCTTGTTGTATTTGCCGAGAGTCACGCTGTTTTCCGGCTCTGGAGTCTTCGTCAGCGAGATGTTCTTGGTAGTAGTCTCACCTGGAGTGAAGGTGATGTTGTCTTCTGTATAATCCTCACATTCTCCGTCGGTCACCGTGAGTGTGTATGTCTTCTCGCTCTTCACCACCTTTATGCTATAAGAACCGTCGGCGGTTGTCGTGGTGCTGTAGGTAACATACTTGTTGTCCTTTGCCGCAATTCTCACCACAGCTCCCTCCACAGGTTCGTCGTTGCATGTCACCTTGCCCTGCATAGTAGCCGGATTGTCTATCTTTATCATCGTGATGTCCTGCGTCTTCGGTTCGCCCGGTGTGAACGTCACGTCTGCGATGGTCTTGTCTTCGTAGCCTTCAGCCTTGGCGGTGAGGGTGTAGGTTTCCTCGCTCTTCACCACTGTCATGGTGTAGTTGCCGCTCTCGTCAGAGGTAGTAGAGTATTTGTTGTCGCCGCTTGTCAACGTGATGACAGCACCGGCAACAGGAGCGTTGTCATCGTTAGACTTCACCTTGCCCGAGAGTTCTGAAGGCACGTCTTTCTTCGTCATCTCGATATTGAGAGATTTCTTCTCGTCTGAAGTGAATTTCACCGGTTCTGCTGCCGAATAGTCGTCGTAGCCTTCTGCTGTTGCCGTGAGGGTATATTCCTTGTCGATGTCCTCAGCCGGGATGTTTATGGTGTAAGCGCCCTCAGCGTCTGATGTAGCCTCAAGAGAGGTCTCGCCGCTGGTCAGAACCACCTTGGCACCGGCAATTGCACTCTCGTCACACTTCACGCTGCCGCTCAGTTCAGCAGGTTTCACCACCGGCTTGCTTGCCTCCTGATATGTGAAACGGGTGAGAGGCTGGCTCAGCTTCGGGGCATGAGAGATTGTGGAACCTCCGCCGTTGGCATAAGGCCAGTCTTCCGATTCGTTGAAATCAGCAAAGGTCGTATTGTCGCTGCATGTCGACATCGCCAGATTCGGAGCATCGGTATTGAAATAGAACTCGATGTCGGTAGAGCTATCCGTCACGTCTTCGCCATCAAAGGTTATGGTCACGAGCAAGTTCTTCTCACCGCTGTAGGCAAACGGTGTGTTGAAGTTGATGGCAAGATCACCGTTCTCATTGTAGGCGTCAAGGAAATCCGTGTCGAAAGTGAAGTCCGTAGCCGCCTTGGTGGCATCAGAATATTCAAAGTAGCAATAGCTCTTCTTCGCCTCGTTATATACGAAGGCATTGTCGTCGATTTCCTTCACCCATACGTTGATTGTCCTTGGGTATGCCTGGAAAGCGGCAAGGTTGTAATACTTGAAGCTGATGCCCTTGATTTCCTTTCCCTTCATGCTTGCGAGCTGCTCTTTGGTATATATAATCTGCGCACCGGTGTGTTTCACCTGAAGCTGTGTCGGTGCAACCATCCACCAGCTGCCCTGGTATGTCTGGTTCTCATCCCAGTCGTATGCCGTAAGGTCGTCATAATTTCCCAGCGCCAACGTCTGGTCGTCAGCCTTTGCCCAGTTCACTCCCACTGAGAGGAGCAAGAGCGTGAGTATATAATTTATCTTTTTCATGTCATCGCCTTTTTAAAAATTGTCATGAGTGTTGTTTATCGAATCAGAAACGTAGTTCGCTATTGAGTAGGGAATCCTGTCTCTGACAATAAGAGAGGAGAACAGATGTCTTATCTGACTACCACTTTTCTGCCGTTGCAGATATACAGTCCGTTAGTAGGTCTGCTCACGCGCTGTCCGGCGAGGTTATACCACACGTCGTCCTTCACCTTTTCTGCAGCATCTGTCTTTACCTTGTCAATGCCGTCGGTCTCCGGATTGTAGATTTCAGATGTCCTTGCCGTGAGGTCCACCTTCACGAGGTCTGTGAACGGACTTACGACAAAGGTGTAAGGCATTGATCCGTTTGGTGTGGAGAAATCGTCTGCCGAAGCATACAGGTCGTAGTATACCACCTTTGAGCTCGTGTATTTTGCCAATGATGTGATGCGGCAAGATGTCACGGAGTCGTTGGTAACTTCGTTTACAGAGCCTACTGCCTCGTTACCGCCAACCATTACATTCACCACGTCGCCGGCCTTCAAGTTCTGCTTCACCTGAATGCGGTCGAAATAGTCAGGTTTGCCATCCATCGCGGTGTTGTTTATCACGGTAAAGAAGAGGTCCTTTATACCGTTGTCGAACTCGAATGTCACTTCGGCTATTCCTGTTGCTCCGCCTTCCACTACGGCTTTCTGTGTCTTTATCTCCCTGCCGTTCTTGCCGTGGCTCTCCACACGGATTTCATCGCCGTCGGAGCAGTATGCGTCAATGATGACTTTGTATTTACCGTCGTCAGCGCGCAGGTCGAGATAAGGTGAGTAAATCAGTCCTGCCACCATGCTCGGAATGAAGTTAGGGAATGCGTAGGCTCCCCATCCATACGAGAGTGCATATCCGTATGCCGAGAGGTCTACGAATTCCTCCTCGCCTCCCAATGGCTCATTGAGGCTTCCGCGTGTTATGCCGGAGAAATCTTCGTCGGCAATTGTCACCTCGCCATCGGCAGTCACCGGCTTACGGTCGTATACGAACACCGCATATCCGTCGGCATCCTTCACGGCGCCCCAGTTGGCAGTGAAAGCAGTAGATGTGATATCTGTCGCCAACTTGGTTTCCGGCTTCTGTAGCGTAATCTGGGCAGAAGCGGCGATTGCCGCCGCCGCCATGAATAATGTTGTGTAAAGTTTCTTCATAATCATTCCTTTCCTTTATTTAGTGATTTTTGTTTGTATGCGTTTTACTTCAGCAGTACCTTCTTCTGGAGCCGCTTTCCTCCTATTATATATATGCCGGCTTTCAGTCTGCCGTTCTTGATGTCGGCAATGCGTCCTGCCTTCTTTCCCGTGATGTCGTATACGGTATCGTCGCCGGTAGTATCTTCTGCCATGGCTATATCCTGTATAGCATCCGTTTCCTTTTCCTTTGTCATGAAAGTGAACGAGATATTACCGTCGTCGTCTTTCTCAATATTGTATACCGGTTTGCCCATCAGCTTCGAACCGTCGGCAAGTGCATTATACAGTTCCGCCGCCGGCTTGCTCGTGTCTGTCAGACTGTCCACCACTCCTCTCGGAGCATCCATCGGATAGGTATAGAAATAGGTGTCGTTCTGTATGCTTCTCACCCTGCTGAAGGGTGCCATACGCGGGTGGTCGTTGGTGAAATATCTGTCGTAGCCTTCGGCTGGGGTGAACTCTCCTTTTGAGTTTACGATATTGTTGTCGAAGAGATCCTTGTCGTAGTCCACATGGATGATGAGGAGTCCGTTCTCCGGTGTATACTTGTCCCATCCCATGCCCTTGTGGTTCTCCAGGAGATAATATTCGTCTTTGTGGTTGTCGTTGTAGATTACGTATGCCTTGCCGTCGGCCTCCTCCAGACTCGTCATGCCTTTTATAATGTCGCCGGCTTTGAGTTCTGTCAGTTCGAGCCAACCGGCATAGGCGCGCTCATAACTGGTCCATCCTGCCGGACACCATCCGATGCCCTGCGGTCCGTTATAGCTTCCGCCAGCCAGCAGATCCCAATCGCCCATGGTCGGTGTTGACCCATAGTTGGTGTCATACATGTCGGGCAGTCCCATGCAGTGTGAGAACTCATGGCAGAACACTCCGAGTCCCATCGGCACTGTGCCCGAATCGAGGTATAGCTCATTGCTGCATGCATACTGGTTGATAAACACTCCGTCGATGGAGAATCCGCCATTGCCGTCGTTGTTCTGCAGAGCCTCATCCAGAGTCCAGGCGTTGGGCCATATCGTTCCCGTAGGTCCTCCCGTTGCCTGTCCGTATCCGGCATAGAGCACGAACACCTGTTCCACCTCGCCATCGTCGTCCCAGTCGTATTTCTTCCAGTCGATGTCGCATTTCTCGTCGGCTTTCTTAATCGCCTCGGTGATGAACTCGCCGATGTGGTCGGCGCCTCCCATGATGGGCGACGGACCACCATAATATGTAGCCGACTTGCTGACTTTCACCGGACCTACGATGTCGAACGTCAGGTCAAACTCTCCGCGGCTCATGTCCTTGAAATAATCATGCACGCTGCCTGCCGCTCCATTCTGCGAATAGCCCTCCTGATTGAGCACTTCGTCATAGAATTTCACTATGGCATCGTCGCCTTTCGAAAAAGACTTGTCTGAAAATGCCGCAAGGATAACGAGTGCCTTCTTGCTGCCTTTGAACACACTTATGTCGTCTTTGCTCGGCAAGCGGTCCGGTCTGACACACCGCTTGGCGGCGCTTCTCTTTTTTGCCGCCATCTGGCGGGCTATGGGAGCAAGGTCGTGGATGGTATTCATCACCTGAAGCTCCTTTGCCGACCGTGCCGCTGACTCATGTGCGAGCACACCAGAGTTATGGAGCTTGCCGTTTTCTATGGTCAGATAGCAGTATCTGTTGTCGGCGGCTTTATAGATGGGCACGTTGTCTTCGGTGATATAGTAGTGCAGGTGTTCATCGCCAGCCTGGCTCACCTTGATTGTGGTGCCGTCGCTCTGCGAAACTACCTTCCAGCTTTTCTTTGCAGGAATAGCGAATGTCATTGCCGCACATAAGGATAGTACGGCTGAAATAAGGATTCTTTTCATATAGATATATGTTGTTTTCTTTTATATATATTGTAAGTCGAAGGTTCGCCAATAGACTGTTATTGGCATTGCGGAAATAACCTTTTAACGATTACATACATAACAATTTTTCTGCATATTCAACATGCAGACTATCATTACGTCTGCATATCCCAACTTTTAATGCACATTTATCACTAATTAACTGCAAATTTATAACGTTTTATAATACATACAAAATCTATTGGCAGTTTTTTTTTCATTCAAAGACAAAAATACCGAAAAATAGGGATAGAAGTTCCAAAAGTATTGCCTTTCTACCCCATTTGTTTCAGATTCTTGAATTTGGAATGCAACGGCAGACAACGGCAATGTTGTCTCTACTAAGGTTGCGATGTAGGGATTGGAAAGATAAGAAGACAAGCAGAGGAGTAAAAAAATAGACAATGCCCGTTGGCAGAATTAATTTAAGTTGGTCGACATAAGTAAAAATTGCCCATATCGCTGATTCTTAGTAAAAACGAGAATTTCCAAAAAACTGTCAGACTGTCTGGTTTTTCTATGTAACATTCTGACAAACAGATAGTTGACTATCTAACAACTGTCAGCAAATTGTCTGGATGGTTTGCTAATGAAAGGATTTGTCAGATGTGAGGAATTGCATACGTTGGCAGAATCCTGTAAAACAGGAATATGGGTATTACAACATTAACTTATTGGGAACTTGTCTGACAGCAATTCTGCCCAACTGGGGCAAGCAGCGTGCCCAAGTGGGGCAAGCACGTTGCCCAACATGGGCAAGCACGTTGCCCCTATTGGGCAGAATTTATGCCAAGCGGTTGCCCAAAAAGTTGATGTCGCAATATCCATATTCTTGTCATCCGAATACCATTCGTCTGATTTCCTGTCGCCTGACAATTTTTATCTCGTATTCAAACCATCCAGACAATTTGCTGACAGTTGCCAGGTAGTCAACTGTCTGTTTATCAGAATATTACCACGAAAAACCATATGGTCTGACAGTTTTTTTGAAAATTCGTGATTTTACTAAAAATCAGCGTTATGGGCAAGGTTTTGCCCCATTTGTTTCAGAATATAGAATTTGGAATTATGTCACTTCAAAGTCAGGATGGGGCAAATGTCTTGGCACATCGCCTTAAGACGGGGTTCATTTACCCATGTCATAAGTCACCTTACTCTCGTCCCACTTGTCTTTAGGCTGCTGGTCGCCCTTGGGATAACCTATAACGATGGTGCTGAAAGGAACGAGATTGGAAGGAAGACGGAGGAGCTGGCTCATCGCCTTGCAGCGCTCTTCCGACGGATAGGTGCCGGTCCAGACAGCACCCAGTCCCATGGCATGTGCCTGCAGCAGGATATTCTCCGTCACGGCAGAGAGGTCTTGTGGCCAGAAGCCGCGTAGCCCGTCTTCGCCTTCTTCATATTTGCTCATGTCGCCGCACGGCACGATGGCGAGCGGTGCGTCTTTCGCCATAGAGGCATTGGGACACAGCCCGGCAATCTGCTGCAGCAAACTGCGGTCTCTCACAACCACGAGATGCCACGGCTGACGGTTCATTGCCGTTGGGGCAGCCATTCCGGCATGGAGCAGCGTGTCTATCTGTGAGTCGGAGATACTGGTGTCGAGATATTCCCTCACCGACGACCGCGTCATGATGTTCTGATATACTTCGGCGGAGGTGCCGCCGGTCTTCTCTACTGCTTTCTCTTCCGACACCGTGGCAAGACGCACACTGACACAAAGGAGAGCGGCGGCAAGCACTACGTTGAGGAAGAATGATGATTTCATTTTCATATCTGTTTTTTGTTGACAAGTGGATTATTCTCCTTTCTGCGCCAATTTCAGCAATGTACCCATCGGACACACGAAACGACAATACGGACGCTGCACGAACAGCGACAGCACTACAAAAACACCGGCAATTATGATTACCGGCAGGGAAGCCTGATCCATGATGAAGGCAGAGAAGGGTTCGTAGTCGGTCCAGCCTGCCCATGCGCCACTCCACAAGAGCAACATGAGTACTGCCCACAGCAGTTGTCTGAACGTGTCGAGGAAGCGCAACGTGGCAGCACCAATCTTCAATTTATGAGGGATTAGCTGACCGGCAACCTGTTGCAGCGAACCGAACGGACAGACATGGGCGCAATAGTAGCTCTTCTTGCCGAAAAGAGGATATACGAACGCCGTGACGATCATCACCACCGGAACGAGAGTCAGCCATAGGTTCATGCCATTGGCAAGGAATCCCATCAGCGAGGTGTACGAAAGGAAACTGCCACACCAGAAACCGAGGACCACAACATTGAGCACCATCTGAACAAGCTGGTAACGGCGGTTCTTGACAAAGAGCGGCAGGATAGCGGCGAGGAGCACCACGATGAGAGCTACCACATTCTTCAGCGACAACACATCAGCAAGGGCTGGACCACGGTCTGCCTCCTGCTTCTTTGCCACAAGCTGCAGTCCGCGCTGCATATTCGCTATTATGGCATGCGACGAATAAGTGGCTCCCGAAACGGCATCTACCTTCATCGCCAGGGCTTCACCTATGGTCTTACCCTTCCACTTATCAAATAATGTGGCGGCATTGGCAAAGAAAGAGGGTGTCTCCTGATTGTCGAGAGCTCTGACGTTCTCCACCACACCGTTGCGGACGGTGATTTCAAGGGGCACTATGCCGCCAAAACCCTGGATGTCTTTGCCAAGGGATGCGGTGTTTACCACCATACTTCCATCGTCGTTCGTGACGACGGGTCCTGCCGACAGACTGTCGGCAACTTCTGTCTTTTCACCGCCAAGCTGATTGCCCCAAATCTTGTTGCTGCGCAACACAGCTACCGAAAGGAGAATCATCAGACAAGTGACAAGACTCATAATCTGTTTTATCTTATTCATATTTTATTAAGTTGACGAGTTGACAAGCAAACGGGTTGACGAGGAGTTTTCCTCAGACTGTAGAGTTGACAAAGGAAGTTGTCTTACAAGAAAGTCTGGACGAGACCCATCTATCCACATTGGTCTATCTATGACAGTAAACGTTTGCCAACTTATTATATTGTGACACGAGACATAAAAAAACGACGAAGAATCGGATTTTATATACCTTAAAACCATAATTCGCAATAGCCGCTATTGCTCTTTAAAAAGACAAACAAAATCCACTCTTCTACAAAACAAAATTCTGGCAAGTCCTAATGACCATTGTGGGGTAAATCACAATCAGTGATTTGGGTCAAAGCATTTTTTTTCATAATTTTGCAACTATTCCCCACCCCACTCCGTCTAACTACTGAAACAAGACAAAACATCAACGAAACAAAAAACATAACGGATATGAAAAGAATTATAGCAACACTGATTATCGGCATGACATTGTCGGCTGCCCTCCCTACGATGGCAAGACACGGCAACAGGACATCGGCAACGAGCTCCGTAGTGAAACACAAGAATGCTGACGCCAGCGCAAAGAAAGATTCCGCTACAGCAATTGTGGCATTCAGCGACACTACCGACACGGACGACCAGGATGCTGCTCCTGATTCCGTGATAAATTACACACAGATACACTCGAACATGTCGGATGTGGCGAAACAGATGTTCAAAGATGCGATTATACCTATAACGATAGTGTTCATCATCTGCTTCCTCGCTCCGGTGGCAATAATAGGCCTCGTCATCTATCTCATAGTGAAATCGCGCAACCAGAAACTGAAACTCGCGGAGATGGCGATAAAAAGCGGACAGCCGATACCCGACTTCGCGGCAAAGAACCAAGTTTCACGCAACGACTACCTGTGGTCGAAGGGCATAAAGAACATCTTCCTTGGCATCGGACTCACCGTGATGTTCTTCATCCTCGGCATCAATGCGCTGTGTAGCATCGGATTGCTCATCGCCATATATGGAGTGGGACAGGCGATAATAGCCAAGACAACCGGCGGAGGAAACATCAATGGAAACTTCTCCCAGCAAAACTTCAACGACCAGAGACAGAACGCAACTTATGCCGACAATGGCTATAACAATCCACAAAACGGATACAACCGGCAGAACAACGACAACCGGCAAGGATATGACAACGGCACTACTCAGAATGCCAACGACGAGAACATAGGATAAAGATACAACAACCCAAAGGAAAGGACTCTGACATCATGCCTGAATTGATGAATGACATAAAGCTCGTCACCCAAGTGGCGGTATTTGGCAACAAGCGGGCATTCGACTCGCTGTTGCGCAAATACCAGTCGCAAGTGCGCCGCTTCCTGCTCAGCCTTACGCTGGGCGACCGGCAGCTCGCCGATGACCTGGCACAGGAGACGTTCATCAAGGCGTATGCCAACATAGGGAAGTTCAGAGGACTGTCATCATTCTCGACATGGCTGATGAGAATAGCCTACAACACCCATTACGACTATCGCCGCAGCCACCACCAGACGGAGGACATGGACACACCCTCTGTTGCGGCTCGCCATGCCGGCAATGACGACTGCACTTTGGGGATGGACATACTGAAGGCTCTCGCCACACTGAAACCTGACGAACGCACATGCATAACGCTGCAGCTCATCGACGGACAGCCGATTGACAAGATTGCCGCCATAACCGGCATACCGCAGGGCACAGTGAAATCCCACCTGCACAGAGGCAAGGAGAAACTCACCACATACTTAAAAGACAATGGATATGAAAGAAGATAAAGACGAATTGCTGAAACGCTTTTTCTCAACGGCAAACCAGACGGTGATTGCCGACGAGGGATTCTCTGACAGGGTGATGGAAGCCATCGAACCTGCGGCTGACAAGAGGCTGAGGAGAATCTCCAGGATTTGGACAGCGGTATGCTTGACAGCGGGCATCGTCATCCTGATATACATCGACCTGATATCAAGCATCCACGAGTCTGCCACACACGTCTTTTGGAACTGCATAAGATGGATGACAGACATCATGCAGCAGTTTGATCCTGAACATATCAACCCATTGGTCTTCACACTGCCACTTGTTGCCACAATGGTCGTAGCAATATGGTGTCTGGCAGAGAACAAGAAACTGTCTGAGATTTAAGGTCCAATCGGTCATTATGCCTTAATTGCCAATCTTTTCAGATGTCTATATTAGCAAATATCAAAACAACTGATATAAAAGGATTCATATCCTGAAATAAAAATAACATTCAAGACGATGAAGAAGATAATTATCACCGCAACGGTCATGTGTCTTTCTATATGTCTGTGGGCACAGGGAAACAAGGGAATAACCGCCAGCAGACTTGCCGAGGGCGACCTGCTCTTCTGTGTGGCTGAAAGCGGCAACAACATAACTGACGTGACTACGGGACTTGACGGCAGACAGATCGACCATGTGGCGATTTATCATAATGCCGGCGGAAAGGGATTTGCCCTTGAAGCCATACACAAGGGAGTGTGTCTCACTCCTATCGACAGCTTCATGGCGAGACGTCATGTAGTGGTGGTGGGACAACTGAAAGACACAGTCGGCGTGGCTCGCTCGGTGGAGAGGGCAATACAGTTTATCGGTACACCATACGACTTCAATTTCATGCCGTCGGATAGTGCGATGTATTGCAGCGAACTGGTGCAGAAATGCTACAGGAGCAGGGATGGCGAACTGGTGTTCAAACCGATTCCGATGTCGTTTCATGACAAGACGGGCACAATAACCGCCTATTGGAGGGATTATTATGCCCGTCAGGGATTGAAGGTGCCAGAAGGCGAACCGGGAAGCAATCCCGGCGACTTGTCGAGAAGCGACAAGATCGTCATTCTGGGCGAACTTCGGAAATAGGGTCGTTATACTACAGATTGACGTTCACCGCTACGCCGGCCATCACCCATGCACCTGGCTGGGGAATAGAACCGAAGTCGTAGTATTTCTTGGCAAACACGTTGTTTGCCTCTACATAAGCCTTATACCATTTGTCATTCCATGCCAGACGCACGTCGGTGACGGCATACGGCTGGTAGTGCTTCACTACGGCATTGCCTGAAGCATCGGTGGCGGTGAACTTGCCGTCGCGCTTCTGGAAACGGTATTTCACCGTCAGGTCGAGGTTGCGCCAAAGGTTGAGGTCGAGGTTTGCGATGAACTTATGACGCAGATACTCCAGTGTGGAACGGCTCTGGATATTGGCAGGCTCGTCCTTGTCTTGTGAGAGGTAGGTGTACTGCAGCGTGAGGTTCTTCACCACATGCTGCGCCGGGATGATACGCAGGAAGTTGAGACCGACCTGTGCCTCGGTACCGATGGTGTTTACCTTGGTGAAGTTCACAGACTTCCACACTGCCTCGTCGCCTTCGCTGCTGTCCCAGATCCAGTCTATCATGTTCTTGCAGCGGTTGTGGAACACGCTTGCGCTTGCCGTGATGCCGGCGCTGAGATATTTCACTCCGCCCTCAAATGCCTGCAGTTCCTCCGGTTTCAGATGTTTGTCTGCCTTGTGGCCGCCTACGGAATAATATAGCTCCGTTGCCGCCGGCATGCGCAGCGACGTGTTGTATGAAGCATAGAACTTCACGTGGTCGCCGATGCGATAGCTGGCGTCAACGCCTGGATAGAGGCGCATGTTCATGTTGCTCCATGAGTTTTTCACTGCCACCAGTCCAGCCGAGAGGGTAAACCTTTCGAGCAGGATGTTGTGCTCCAGGGCGAAACTGATGTTCGTACGGTTCAGACCGTTGGTATAGTCGCGGTCGGTCTTGTGCACATGCTTGGGCTTGTCGAGCGGTTCGCCGAGCGTGGTACTCACGAGGTCTTCGTTGCGCAGCTCTGCCGAGATGGCGGTGCGGCCGAATGCCCAGTCGAAATATGAGTTGAGGTTCACACCATAGACGTCGGTGCGGTGATAATTGTAGGGAACTCCGTATGACAGTCCCTCTGGTTTTTTGCCGTCGTGACCGCGGAACCATTCAAAGCGGTCCATGTTTCTGTTCCAATATATAGAAGGTTTGAGGTGGAACTTGCCTCGCTTCGTCTCCGCCTGCACGGCGGTATACGTCTTGAAGGTATGCTCAAACTGATTGTCGGAGCCAGTGCCATAGAAGGTGTTAGAACCAAAATCGCGGGAACTCAGTCCTGCATGCCAGTCCACCTTGATGTCGCTGTCCTCATAGCCGCCCTGATAGAAAGCCTTTCCGCCATAGAAATCGCCGTTGAGCTTTCCAGCCTTGCTGCGGCTGTAGCCGTCGGAACGGGTGTAGCTTCCTGAAACGCGGTTGGTCCACTTGCCCGACGAGAGGTTGAGAGAGGCTCCACCGCTGAGGTAGCCGTAGCTTCCGCCGTCAATGTGGGCGGAAACGTTGCTCGTCTTCTCTTTCTTCGTCACGATGTTGATGGCTCCGAGCAGCGACGAGGTGCCGAACACCCTTCCGGCAGGTCCCTCGAGCACTTCAATGCGCTCTATGTCTGCCACATCCACCGGGAAATCGAAGGCATTGTGTCCCGTCTGCGGGTCGCAGATGTTTATGCCATTGAGGAGAACTGTGATTTGCTCGTAGTTTCCGCCGCGGATACTGATATCGGTCTGCGCTCCAATCGGACCTCGCTGCCTCACATCCACGCTGGCGATGTATTTCAGCAAATCGTTAACACTTTGCACTGGCGCACATTGAATTTCCTTGCTGTCCAGTACAGTTACCATTCTCGCCGCCTGACTTCTGGTCAGCGGCGCACGTGAGCCCGTTACGCTCACTTCGTTCAGCATCACATCGCTCTGGGTGGAAAGGGTGTCAGGACGAAGCTCCTTGGTGCTCACTCCCTCTGCCTTGGCATGAGAGACTGTAGCAACGCTCAGAGTGCCGATGAGCACCACCTTGCCCAGGCATGCAAAAAGTGCGTAGCCCTTGTGGGAGAAGCGTTTGAACTTCATTGGCTCGCACGATGCCATTGGTCTGTTGTACATAAAAATATAAAGTAAATTATTAAAAAACGGTTGCAAAGATACTAATTCGCCGCTACAACTCCTTGCTTTTTAAAAATAATAATGTAAATTTGCACACGATTTTTATCAATTCTATTAATTATGGACGATTATCACGCGGAAAATAAAGACTTGTAGGCGCAGGGACGGCAACGGCTCTCTCAGCAGAGACTCCTGCGCTTGATTGTTTACCAAGTGGAGGATTTATCGATGAGAACATACTGGAACTATACCGAAGGCCTGAAGGCCATCAAAGAATGGGAGCCCAACTGCTGGATACAAGTAACATGTCCAAGCGAGGAAGATCAGCAGATGCTGATCGACCGTTTCAACATTCCCGACTATTTCATATCAGACATCAGCGATACCGACGAGCGTGCCCGCTATGAGTACGACGACGGATGGATGCTTATCATCCTGCGTATTCCATACGTAAAGGAGATACGTTCGCGCACGCCATACACCACAGTGCCGTTGGGTATCATACACAAGCGCGATGTCACTATAACCGTGTGCTTCTATGAAACGAACATGATGATAGACTTCGTGAGCTATCAGCAGAAGAGAAGCGAGGGATTCACCGACTATGTTGACATGATTTTCCGTCTCTTCCTGTCATCGGCGGTGTGGTATCTGAAACGACTGAAGCAGATAAACAGCCTTATTGAGAAAGCCAAGAGAAACCTCGACAGAGAGGTGAACAACGAGTCGCTGATCGGACTGTCGAGACTGCAGGACTCGCTGACATACTTCCAGACATCAATCCGCGGAAACGAGAACCTGCTCGCCAAACTGAAGTTCAAACTGCAGGTGGACGAGCTGGATGCCGACCTCATCGAGGACGTGAACATCGAGATGAGCCAGGCGCGGGAAACGACGAGCATATATTCAGACATTCTGGAATCAACGATGGACACATATTCGAGCATCATCAACAACAACATGAACACCGTGATGCGTACGCTCACCTCGGTCAGCATCATCCTGATGTTCCCTACGCTCATCGCCAGTTTGCTGGGTATGAACCTCATAAACGGAATGGAAAACAACAAATACGGATTCCTCATAGCCCTCGTCGCATCTGTCATGATATCAGGAGTTTCATGGTGGATATTCCGCCATAAACGTCTTATTTAACAACGAAATATTAAAAATCATTACATAAATTAGGAAGTTACAATCTTTTTAAGTAAGTTTGCAATTCATTTTAGAGCGGTAATTGCATATCAACGGCTATAACGATTAGTATTATAATACCTTATTATATATTATAAGAGCCGAAGCATGGACCAAGGAAAAAGGCTACATGAAGCACTTTCCTGCCGCAAGTGTATTTTTATGGAACCCCAATCACAAATTTAAAACGTGAAGTAATGGACTCTCAAGAAAAATCTCTCGAACAGACAATGGAAAACGAGAAGAATGTAGAAGTAACTCCAAATGAGGCAACAGCCCAGAAGGAGCAGGTGGAAACAACCGACAACGCTGCCGAGGCAGAAAATGTCAGCGGACAGAGAAAAGTCTACAAGACCAAAGCGGAGGTTGTGGAAAGAATCAAAGAGATAGCTCATGCGGAGGAAATTCCGCAGAAGGATGAGGTGGATTATCTCAAAACCGTATTCTACAAGCTTCATTTCGCTGAGAGAGAAGCTGACATGAAGGCATATTTGGACGCTGGCGGTGACCCGGCAGCTTATCAGGTGAAACCCGACGAGAACGAAAACGCGTTCAAGGCCGAAATGACTATCATCAAGGAAAGAAGAGCTAAACAGTTTGAGGAACAGGAAAAGCTCAAGCAGGAAAATCTCAAGAAGAAGCTCGACATCATAGAGAAAATCAAGAATATGGCAACCTCGCCGGAGGAAGCCAACAAGTCATACCAGGAATTCAAACAGCTCCAGCAGGAATGGAAGGAAATCAAGATGGTGCCTGCTGAAAACGCCAACGAGCTTTGGAGAAACTATCAACTCTACGTGGAACAGTTCTACGACCTGCTGAAGCTCAACAGCGAAGCCCGCGAATATGACTTCAAGAAGAACCTGGAGATAAAGACAAAACTCTGTGAGGCTGCTGAAAAGCTTGCCGACGAAGACGACGTGATAAGCGCATTCCACCAGCTGCAGGAGCTGCACCAGGAATACCGCGAGAGCGGACCTGTGGCAAAGGAGCTGAGAGAGGGCATCTGGGCTCGCTTCAAGGCTGCATCTACAGTGATAAACAAGAAGCACCAGCAGCACTTTGAGGACATACGCGCCAAAGAGGAAGACAACCTCAACAAGAAGACTGAACTCTGCGAGAAGGTGGAGGCTATAGCCAAGGAGGAGAACAAGACTTCTGCCGACTGGGAGAACCACACCAAGCAGATCATCGAGATACAGACAGAATGGAAGACCATCGGATTTGCACCTCAGAAGATGAACGTGAAGATCTTTGAGCGCTTCCGTGCTGCTTGCGATGATTTCTTCGGACGCAAGTCGGCTTACTTCACACAGATGAAGAAGGAATTCACCGAGAACGCCGAGAAGAAGAAGGCTCTCGTGGAGAAGGCACAGGCTCTGAAAGACAGCACTGAATGGAAGGCTACAAGCGACAAGCTCATCGCTCTGCAGAAGGAATGGAAAACTATCGGAATGGTACCGAAGAAATACGGCGACCAGTTATGGAATGACTTCCTCGCAGCATGCAACCACTTCTTTGAAGCACGCAACGCCGCCAATGCCGGAGCACGCAACGAGGAGCACGCAAACCTGGACAAGAAGAAAGCCGTGGTGGAGAAGCTGAAGGCTCTGCTCGAGAACCCTGTCGACGACACACAGGCTGAGGTTCGCAAACTGACTGAAGAGTATAACAGCATCGGTCACGTGCCATACAAGGAGAAGGACAAGATCTTCAACGAATACCACGAGGTGCTCGACAAGATTTTCAAGGAACTGAACATCTCTACAGCCCGTCGCCGCCTGAACAACTTCAAGACAAACCTGAAGAATGTGGCTAAGCGTGGCGAGGATGCTCTCGACAATGAGCGCACAAGACTGCAGCGCCGTGCCGAACAGATGAAGCAGGAGATACAGACCTATGAGAACAACCTCGGTTTCCTCAACGCTTCAAGCAAGAAGGGCAACAGCCTCATCGACGAGATGAACCGCAAGGTGCAGAAGCTGAAGGACGAACTGGAACTCATCAAGCAGAAGATCAAGGCCATCGACTCTGAAGAGAAATAAAAGAGAAGAATACAAGCTAAATAAAACATCCCAGCCAAGCACAAACGACTTCGGTTGGGATTTTTTCATGAATTATCCATATTAACTAAATCAATACAACCATGAACAAACTTATTTTAGCGACTCTCCTTGGCGCCTACGGCCTTGCAGCACAGGCTCAGGACAACCCGCTATGGATGCGCCACCCGGCAATCTCGCCCGACGGCAAGACTATCGCCTTCTCATACCAAGGCGATATCTTCACCGTTCCGTCAAGCGGTGGCACGGCGAAACAGATTACCTCCAATGCGGCTTTCGACTCCTACCCTGTGTGGAGTCCCGACGGCAACCACATCGCCTTCGCCTCTAATCGAGAAGGAAGCATCGATGTGTGGGTAATGGATGCCAACGGCGGTATTCCCAAACGCGTCACTACCAACAGTGGCAGCGAATATCCTTTGAGATGGAAAGACAACTATACCATCATGTTCAAGGCTTCTATCATGCCAACAGCCAAGTCTATCATCTTCGCAGGCTCCTACCCTCAGGTATACACTGTAGGAATGGATGGCGGACGTCCGAAACTGTTTTCCGACATCACCATGGATGCCCTCGACATCAACGCCTCTGGAGATGTGATCTACATCGACCGCAAAGGCTATGAGGACGAATGGCGCAAGCACCATCGCTCGCCTATCACTCGCGACGTATGGCTCAAGAGCGGCGACTCGTTCAGGAAGCTGACTACATTCGACGGTGAAGACCGCGACCCGGTATGGGCTTCCGACGGCAAGTCGTTCTACTATCTGAGCGAGCAAAGCGGCACTCTGAACATATACCACCGCACTCTCGACGGCAAGGAGACACAGATAACCAATCATGAGAAGAACCCGGTGCGATTCCTTTCGGCAGCCACCGACGGCACTTTGTGTTATGGCTACGACGGTGAGATTTATACCGTGCGCAAAGGCGGACAGCCACAAAAGACTGCCATCAGGATTGCCGCCGACACAGAGGGGAAGGAACTTATACGCCAAATCAGAAACTCTGGAGCATACAACATCAAACTGTCGCCTAACGGAAAGGAAATCGGTTTCGTCATGCATGGCGATGTTTATGTAACATCCATAGAATACCGCACCACAAAGCAGATTACGAACACTCCTGAGCAGGAACGCTACATCGACTTCTCGCCAGACGGCCGCACTATAATCTATGATTCGGAGCGCAATGGTGTGTGGCAGATCTATGCCACTACAATGAAGAACAAGGATGAGAAGCAGTTCGCTTACGCTACTGAACTCGTGGAGGAACGTCTGACACAATCCGACCAGACTTCATTCCAACCTAAATTCAGTCCCGACGGCAAGCAGATTGCCTTCTGGGAAAACCGTGGAACCCTGCGCGTCATGGATGCCAAAGGCAAGAATGTGAAGACGGCGATGGACGGCAAGTTCGTTTATTCTTACAGCGACGGCGACATCGACTTCACATGGAGCCCCGACAGCAAATGGCTGCTCTCTTCATACATCGGTGTGGGCGGATGGAACAATTCAGACATCGCTTTGGTAAATGCTTCCGGCAACGGCGAGATTCACAACCTCACCGAGAGCGGATACAACGAAAGCAATGCCAAATGGGTGCTCGACGGAAAGGCGATGCTGTTCTGCAGCGACCGTGCCGGCTACCGCAGCCATGGCAGCTGGGGCGCTGAATACGATGCCTATCTCATGTTCTTCGACCTTGAAGCCTACGAACGCTACCGCATGAATAAGGAAGAGCGTGCGCTGGCAAAGGAAAACATGACCGAAAAGGAGAAGAAGAAAGAGGAGAAGAAGGAAGAAAAGGAAAAGAAGGAAATGGAGAAACCGGAGGCAAAGGAAATGGAGCCTCTGAAATTCGACCTCGAAAACTGTCGTGACCGCATCGTACGACTCACCGTCACTCCTTCGTTCCTCGGCGACATCCTGCTCGACAAGGATGGCGAGAACATCTACTACAATGTGGCGTTTGAGAAAGGCATGGACCTATGGCACCGCGACCTGATGACCGGAAACACGGAGCTGCTGATAAAGAACGTGGGCAATGGAGAAATGATGTTCGACAAGTCTTATAAGGAAATCTATCTCGCTGCCGACGGAGGCATCAAGAAGGTGACGCCACAGAGCAAAGCCGTGAAGAACATAGAGTTTGAGGCTCAGTTCAACTACCAGCCATACAAGGAGCGCGCATATATGTTCGACCACGTTTGGCGACAGGTGAAAGACAAGTTCTATGACAAGAACATTCATGGAGTTGACTGGGAGGGCTACCGCAAGACTTACGAACGCTTCCTGCCTTATATCAACAACAATCACGACTTCCAGGAGATGCTGAGCGAAATGCTCGGTGAGCTGAACGCCTCGCATACCGGTGCAAGATACTCCGGCTCATGGGCTTCATTGCAGACTGCAAGTCTCGGTCTCTTCTTCGACGAGGACTATACCGGAGACGGACTGAAGATTGCCGAAGTGATAAAGGGCAGCGAAATAGCCTGCAAGCAGACTGACGTGAAGTCCGGATGCATCATAGAGAAGATTGACGGCACGGAAATCAAGGCCGGCATGGACTACTTCCCGCTACTCGACGGCAAAATCGGCAAACCAGTACGCCTGACAATACGCCCGAAGAGCGGACGCTCATTCGATGTAACGACAAAGGGAATGTCGATGAACGCCGTTGACGACCTGCTCTACAAGCGTTGGGTTGACCGCAACCGCCAGCTGGTAGACAGTCTGTCGGGTGGTCGCCTCGCCTACGTACACGTAAGAGCGATGAACAGCGAGAGCTTCCGCACCGTATACCGCGAGCTCCTGAGCGACAAGAACCGCAACCGTGAGGCTGTCATCGTTGACGACCGTCACAATGGTGGAGGATGGCTGCACGACGACCTGTGTACTCTGCTCAACGGCAAGGAATACCAGAATTTCATGCCACGAGGCAACTATATCGGCCGCGACCCGTTCAACAAGTGGACAAAACCTTCGTGTGTGCTCATCTGCGAAGACGACTACAGCAACGGCCACGGATTCCCTATGGTATACAAGACTCTCGGCATCGGCAAGCTCATCGGTACTCCAGTGGCAGGCACAATGACTGCCGTATGGTGGGAGACGATGATCGACAACACCATGGTATTCGGAATTCCGCAGGTGGGATGTATGACTCTCGACGGAAAATATGCAGAGAACACTCAGCTGAACCCTGACATCACCGTATATAACACACCGGAGGATTTCCTCAACGGCAATGACCGACAGCTGAAAGCAGCCATAGAGGAAATGATGAAGCAGATCGGCGAAAAGAAATAAGACTATATCCCCCAACGGCAATCAGGCCGCGATAAAAATAGGGGTTAATCATTAGAATAGGAGGAAAAAAGAAATGGTTTTCCTCCTATTTCCTTTTGCCGCAAATCTGTCGACGGATACTGCTCCTGAATTTCAACTCAAATCGGTCATTACGGACTGCAAGCAGTTATAAAATACTACCATTGAACGGTCTAATGACCGTTTTGGGTTCAAGGAAACAGACATGACAAACTTAAATACACATACAACAATGACGAAACGCATTTGCGACTTCATCGCAAAGAATATGGGACTGATAGTACTCGCCATCGGAGTGCTCTCGGTTGTTTTCCCAACCCCGCTCGGCAGCATCGACACGATATGGATAAATCCGCTGTTGGGGGTGGTGATGTTCGGCATGGGACTGACGCTGAACCCTACCGACTTCAGGATTGTGTTCAGCCGACCTAAGGATGTCATCATCGGATGTCTGGCTCAGTTCACCATCATGCCGATAACGGCATGGCTCCTCACTCGTCTGTTCCAAATGCCTGAGGACTTGGCGCTGGGGGTGATCCTCGTCGGCTGCTGTCCCGGCGGCACGGCATCTAACGTGATAACATATCTGGCGAAAGGCGACCTCGCCCTGTCTGTAGGAATGACGGCGACGTCTACCCTACTCGCCCCTTTCCTCACTCCTGTAATAACATGGCTTCTTGCCGGCACATTCGTTCATGTGGATGCCGTGAGCATGTTTTTCTCCATTCTACAGGTTGTCATCCTGCCCATACTTGTGGGCTTCATGATACAACGGTATATGCCAGAGTTTACAAAGCGGGCGGTGGCTTACCTGCCGGCATTCTCGTCGTTGACAATAGTGTTGCTCGTTGGTATCATCGTTGCACACAACGCCGGGAAACTGCTCACCTGCGGACTTCTCGTGATGCTCGTAGTGATACTCCACAACATCTGCGGACTGACCTTGGGCTACGGCATCGGCAGACTGCTCCGACTGGAGCACAAGAAGTGTGTAGCCATCTCCATAGAGGTGGGTATGCAGAACTCCGGTCTCGCCAGTTCTCTCGCCACCCTTCATTTCGCCGCCTACCCTCTCGCCACTATCCCTGGCGCCGTATTCAGCGTATGGCACAATATCAGCGGAGCGATAATGGCACGGGTATATGGCAGAAACGAGAGATAAGAAACCAAAAGACCGCAAGCTGTTGTAAAGCTATACATTACAAAAGCCTATGTCACTCGTCCTCATTATATAACTAAAACGAGGAAACTACTCTAATGATGATCATCATATCGAAAAAGAGATTGGCAGCGGCGATTGCGATGCTTTGCGCTCTGATTTCCACCGCACAGGGTAATGCTGCAAACAGGACAAAGACAGACTACAAGCCCCAAGACTATGTGTGGACCTCACAGAGCGAGAACTCCGCAGGGTCGATGCCCTGCGGCGGACATGATGTGGGGATGAACGTGTGGGTGGAGAACGGTGATGTGCTGTTCTATCTTTCGAAGAGCGGGATGCTCGACGAAAACAACACCCTGCTCAAAGCAGGACGCTTCCGCTTGAAAATCGACGGACAGCCGTTCTGCGGCAACAGTTTCGAACAAAGGCTATCGCTCGACGACGGCGCCATATATATCAAAGGCGACGGGACAAAGATAAGAATCTGGGCGGATGTGTATCAGCCGAAAGTGTTCGTGGAAATCATTTCCGCACAAAAGCGAAACGCCACGCTGAGCTATGAGTCGTGGAGATACAAAGACAGACTGGTCACCAAGGCGGAATGCCAGCAGGGATCATACAAATGGAACATACCGAAAGACTGCACCACCTTTGCCGACTCCATCAAAGCCGGCTATAATACTCTGGACTTCTGGCACACAAACCGCAACAACACCGTATTCGACTATACCGTGGAGAGGGAAGGACTGTCGGAAATAAAGGATGAACTATATAATCCTATCGGCGGACTGAAATTCGGCGGAAACATCACGATGCCCGGCTTCAGGTTCACCGGCACGTCTACCGGCACCTATGCCTCCACAGATTTCAAGGCATGGAACTATACCGCCACAGATATCAGACAAGCCACCGTCAGCATCGACCTTTATACCGGAGATACGACAGTCAAGCCCCTGTCGGCAACGAAATCAAAGACACAGAGCGCAAAGTGGTGGCACCAGTTCTGGCAGCGCAGCCATATCATTGCCGAAGGCGAAGCTGCACGCATGGCTCGCAACTACGAACTCTTCCGCTACATGCTGGGCTGCAATGCCTACAGCGGATATCCCACGAAATTCAACGGTTCGCTATTCACCTTCGACCCCGTCTTCGCCGATCCGAAATGCCCCTTCACTCCCGACTTCCGCAAATGGGGCGGCGGCACCATGACGGCACAGAACCAGCGTCTCGTATACTGGCCCATGCTCAAGAGCGGCGACACGGATATGATGGCGGCACAGTTTGACACATATCTGCGGATGCTGCCAAACGCCACACGGCGCACCCGTTTCTATTGGGGACACGACGGAGCTTCGTTCGCCGAACAGATAGAGAACTGCGGACTGCCCAACCCCACAGAATACGGCAAACACAAACCCGGCGACGACCCGGGAATGGAGCGCAACGCATGGCTGGAATACCAGTGGGACACGGCATTGGAGTTCTGCTCGATGATGATGCTGGCGCATGAATACAGCGGCATGGACATCACGAAATATGAACCAATAATACGACAGACACTCACTTTCTTCGACGAGCACTACCAGTATATTGCCAAGAAGCTCGGGGTGAAACCTCTCACTGGCGACGGCAAACTGATGTTATACCCATCTTCGGGCTGCGAGACCTACAAGATGGCATACAACCCGTCGAGC
>ENA-ORRN01000120-ORRN01000120.1-human-gut-metagenome-genome-assembly--contig:-NODE-120-length-65176-cov-6.895994_pt1 | contig 65176 bp, 50 predicted proteins | sample MGYA00242174_ERZ509132 | MGnify/ENA primary metagenome ERZ509132 (study PRJEB26280, sample SAMEA2338671) | human gut metagenome | biome: human gut; feature: human-associated habitat; material: faeces... | reverse complement strand
ATGTTGTAATATCCATATTCCTGTTTTCTGGATTCTGCCAACACATGCAATTCCTACCATCTGATACTTCCTCTCATCTGCAAACCATCCAGACAATCGAAAACAATCATCAGGTCGCTAACCATTTGTATATCAAAGCATTACAGCAAAAACCTGACAATCTGACAATTTTGATCGTTTTTTTGGTCACAAACCTCTATCAGGCAATAATGGAGACTTTGACGTATCAAAGATTACCATCAATACAGACGTTCTCCATGAGAACTATTGTCCGCCGAGACGGCTGAAGAACTCTATTATCTCGTCCCACGTCTTGAACGTGTCGGAACCGAGGGCTATCGTAGTGCCCATGAATCCGGAGCGCTCACATTCCGCCACGGGAGCGATGAGATAGTCGCCATAGAGCAGATTCTCCTGGTTGGTGAAGGTGAGGCGCTGCCATGCCGGCACATTCACCGTGTCGTTGACCCAGCGGCGCACCTCGGCAACATACTCCTCGTCGTAGCTTGGCGACGGGGCTACGACATACATCGCATAGTGGTTGAGCAGAGTCTGGAAACCCTTCATGGCGCTTCCCCTCTGGCTGCCTCTGGCATCGCGCAGCGCATCGATGCTCACGTAAATGATAGGACGCTCACGACCCTCCTGACGGTCGTCGATCCAGCGCACCACGGGAATGACGGCATGGATGAGCGACTTGTCTATGAGGCGGTGCTCGCCGTGGAAACTTATCGCCTGGCGGTAGTGGGCGGCGAACACGCCATAGGTCTCTGCAGCCACCGTGGTGTCGGCATCGCCGAAGAGTCCGTAGACCCTATCCTGCTCCTCGTCGGTGACTGCCGCGAAGCACTGCCGCGTCACCTCCTTGTATTCCTCCACCATACTCTTGGTGACGATGAACTCCTGCACACCGTCCTGCCTTGGGTTCTGGAAGGTCTGCTTGCCCAGCATCCCGTGTTTCGTCATCGTCTCTCCCATCAGGAAAGCCGGGTTCACCAGTATGCGGTCGTAGCCATACAGCATCTCGGTATACATTCCTCCCATCGACGTGCCGATGATGAGGTCGGGCTTCTGTTCCTCACATTTCTGCCTCAAGAGGTCCATCGCCTCCTGCGGATGCACCGGCAGGTCATACGCCACTACGTCTGCCGACGGCAGCATCTCACGGATACGCGCCACCGTGCCCGACTGTGCCGACGACATGAATCCGTGGACATACATTATCTTCTTGCCCTTCATTATCGAGGGATACTGCAATACGTATTTGTTTTCCTTTTCCATCTTTTTCCCTGGTTTTATATTCGGGTTCCGCATGCTTCCGGCATACATGCCGATGAGCTGCTGGAACGGTTTCTCCGATATGTGCAACGTGGACTACTGCCCACTGCTTTTTCATCAGGCAAAGGTAGCATAATCCATGCTCAATACAAAACGAAAGACAAATTAATGCACAACGGAAAATGAATTATCCCGAATCGGGGATCATGCCGTTGGGGGGGGGGGATTATCAGCAGATGCCATCATATCCACAGCAGACATGAGGCAGCCACAAAAATCTGCAATCGGGTTGTCGTTATCAGGATAATTCATTACCTTTGTTCTTACACTCCGTCAGGCAATGCCCCATTCCTGACAATGAAAAGACAACAAGATGGAGAACGACAAGACAATACAAAGCCCCATAATGAGTCTGCTGCGCCAGAAAGCGCTGCTGCAGACCGAATACGACGAGGAGAAGGAGAACTTCAAACGGCAGATGCAGGCCATGGGACTCCCGCGACGCATCCGCAGAGGCGACGCATGGCATCCCGTGAGGATCGGCAGGAGCTATTACAACTCGCTCAACCAGCTGGCTATCGAGGTGTATCGCACTGCCGACGACGAAATAGAACACAATTTCGAATTCGGAAAACCCGTGTGTTTCTTCCATACCGACGAGGCGACGGGCAGCGAGGCGACAGCAGACAAGCTGCCCACCGGCAAGACACAGGCCAAAGGCACGGCAAAGGCTTTCGACCTGATTGCCACAGGAACCGTGAGCTATGCCGACACCGACCGCATGGTGGTGGTGATTCCCGACAAGACAGGACTCGCCGTGACACTGCAGAACACGGAGAATGTGGGTGTGCAGCTATTCTTCGACGAGACCAGCTACAAACTGATGTTCGAAGCCCTCGACCGCGTGATACGCGCCAAAGGCAACCGGCTGGCATACCTGCGCGACCTGTTCTATTCAAAGCAGAAAGCGCAGACATTCTCGTTCGACGCGATAAAATTCCCATGGCTCAACACGGCACAGGAACTCGCCGTGAACAATGTGTTGAGGGCAAAGGACGTGGCGGTGGTACACGGTCCGCCGGGAACAGGAAAGACCACCACGCTCGTAGAGGCGATATACGAAACGCTGAAGAGGGAGAGCCAGGTGCTGGTGTGCGCACAGAGCAACATGGCAGTGGACTGGATATCCGAAAAGCTCGTAGACCGCGGAGTGGCGGTGCTGCGCATCGGAAACCCCACACGAGTGAATGACAAGATGCTCTCCTTCACCTACGAGCGGCGCTTCGAGTCGCATCCCGACTATCCCGAACTATGGAGCATCCGCAAGGCGATACGCCAGCTGCGGCAGAACCGCAAACGAGGGGCTGCCGACAACTGGCACCAGAAGGTTGAACGTCTGAAGAGCCGCGCCACAGAGATAGAATGCCGAATCAACGCCCAGCTCTTCGGCGAGGCGCGTGTGATAGCCTCAACTCTCGTAGGCAGCGCCAACCACGTGTTGTCGGGACAGAAATACACCACGCTATTCATCGACGAGGCAGCACAGGCACTTGAGGCTGCATGCTGGATTGCCATGAAGAGGGCGTCGAGAGTGGTGCTCGCCGGCGACCATTGTCAGCTGCCGCCAACAGTGAAGAGCTTCGAGGCGATGCGTGGCGGACTCGCCAAGACGCTGATGGAGCGCATCGTGGAAAAGAAGCCCGAGGTGGTGACGCTGCTGAAAATGCAATACCGCATGAACGAAAGGATAATGCGCTTTTCGAGCGACTGGTTTTATGGCGGAATGGTGGAACCGGCTCCTGAGGTGAAACACCGGGGAATACTGGACTACGACGAGCCGATGGTATGGATAGACACCTCCGGCACAGAGGCTTACGAGCAGTTTGTGGGTGAGTGTTTCGGAAGGATAAACAAGCGCGAGGCGCGTCTCACCCTCGACACCCTGCAGACTTATTTCGAGAAGATCGGCAAGGAGCGCATCCTCGAAGAGAGTATCGACGTGGGCATCATCTCGCCATACAGGGCACAGGTGCAGTATCTCAGACAGCTGATAAAGCAGAGCGACTTCTTCCGTCCCTACCGCAAGCTCATCGCGGTGAACACGGTGGACGGATTCCAGGGACAGGAGCGCGACATCGTGTTCATATCTCTCGTGCGCTCCAACCAGGAGGGGCAGATAGGTTTCCTCTCCGACCTGCGGCGCATGAACGTGGCGATAACGCGTGCCAGAATGAAACTCGTGATCATGGGCAATGCCGAGACTCTCGGTCACACGGCGTTCTACAAGAAGCTCTATGCTTATGTCACAGGCGAAGAGGATGCCGGAGAAGAGGATGCCGACAGAGTATGAATCAAGAAAAATGGAACGGGATGACGAACATCCTGCTCCATTTCATACTTGTATTCGTGTTGTGTGCATCCTTACTTACTGTCTTTTTCCCTTTTATATTCAGTTCTAACTTTATGACCTATAAAAAATTCATTCATTTTCCTATTCCTATATTCTTCGTTCCTTTTTATCGAATCGTATTTGCGTTGTCTCTTTTGTTGTATCTTATCTGTTTTTGATGTCTGTGCTGTCATTATCCTTGTTTGTCAAGGGTCAGACAGTGTTCCGCTCCCGGAACATAGCGAATGATATTTGTGTCATGTTGTATTAACTGATGCAAAAGTAATACATTTTGAAGAAACAAACGAATAAAACTAATAAAATGTTTGCTTTTGTAACGAAAACGATTGCAAAAAGACAACCCAACAAATTGTCTCACCTTATTATATAACCCCCAATCGTCCATCAGGTCGTCTTAATGACAAATCAGGGATAATCAAGATGACGGGCAGACAAGGGAACATGAAAATTTTTTTTCAGAATCCCATTGCGCTTTGCGGAATAATTGCTAACTTTGCATTATCACATATATACACAGTGGAACAACGAAACTATTATCAGTGGCAGCGGTCCCTGATTTATATTTATATCAATATCGTTTCCCCTGCCGGCAGTGGTCGGAACACGACGGGAGAAGCATTTTTAATCCACTAAAAATAATTTTTATCATGAAAAACAACGAAGCAATGAATTTCAAGGTTCGCGCCTACGGGCGCACAGAATTGGCGCAGATGTATTGTCCCAACCTGCAACCAGAGTCGGCATTCCGCAAACTATGCCGGTGGATAAGTCTGGAACCGGAACTGTCAAGACGTCTGCTGAAAAACGGCAAGATGCCGCCCGTACGGTCGTTCACACCGGCGGAGGTGAAACTCATCGTGGAGCGTCTCGGTGAACCATGACAGGCGGCACCGGCAGACATTGGTGTCCCCATTCCGCTTTTCTGCATTATTTTCCATCGGCATGATTATTTTCCACCCGTCACGTCGCTGATGTTGGCGGATAATCAGTAACTTTGCCGTATGAACGAGATTTTCCACCCTTTGCACACCGATATAGAGCGCCCCGAGCGCTTCACCTATCCCTTCAACTACACGCCACACCCGCTATGTCTGCTGGCTGCCGGCGAACTGCAACGCTACATTGGCAGCAACGGACAGTGGAGAGACGAAGTGGAGAAGGGAAAGATGTTCGGTGTGCTTGTGGTGACAGACGCCACAGGAGACCTCGGATTCCTTGCCGCATACTCCGGACTGCTGGCAGGCAGGAACGACCTGCCATATTTCGTGCCGTCGGTATATGACAGTCAGCAGCCCGACGGATATTTCAAGACCCACGAGCGCGAGATTTCATCCATCAACCATGAGATAGCACGCATCAAGGAATCTGCGGAATATACCGCTCTGAAAGACAGGACTGCCAAACTGCAGACTGCCGCCGACAACGAGATACAGACTTTCCGACAGTATATGGCGGAGGCAAAGGAGAGACGCGCAGCCCTGAGAGCATCCGGCCAGTCCCTCTCTGCCCAGCAGCAGGAGCAGATGGTCAGAGAGAGCCAATATCAGAAAGCGGAACTGCGCCGCATCAAGAAGAGATGGGACGAGACGCTCGCCGAACCACGCCGCCAGAAGGCAGAACTCGACAACCGCATCGCCACACTGCGACAGGAACGCAAGGAGAAGTCTGACCGTCTGCAGCAATGGCTCTTCGACCAATATTCCATGCTCAACGCCCGTGGCGAACGCTGCGACCTGACATCAATCTTCGCCGCCACGCCACAGAGGGTGCCGCCATCGGGAGCCGGCGACTGCTGCGCTCCAAAGCTCCTGCAGTATGCCTATCTTCATGGTCTGCATCCTGTGTGCATGGCGGAATTCTGGTGGGGGAAGTCGCCTAAGACCGAGATTCGCCACCACCTGCACTACTACCCTGCCTGCCGCAGCAAATGCAAACCTATCCTCACACACATGCTGCAGGGCCTCAATGTGGACGCCGACCCGCACGACAGCGCCGCAGGGAGCTGCGAAGATCTGCATATAGTTTATGAAGACGAGAGTCTGATAGTGGTTGACAAGCCTGCCGGCATTCTCTCCGTGCCGGGCAACGTGGCACGTGAGTCTGTTGTTGACATTCTGAAGCGAGAGCGTGGCGGCAGCCAGTTTCTGATGCCTGCCCACAGACTCGACATGGCGACCAGCGGACTCCTCGTAGTGGCGAAGTCTGACACCGTGTTGCGCAATCTGCACGAACAGTTCGCATCACGCACGGTGGAGAAACGCTACAGGGCAATACTCGACGGCATTCCCCTGGCTCCACGCCAAGGCGTAATCCGCCTGCCGCTTGCCGCCGATCCGACAGACCGTCCGCGACAGGTGGTGGACCAGGAGCACGGCAAACCTGCCGAAACCCGCTATGAGATAATCTCCACCGCCGACGGCAAGACGGAGATTCTGCTGTATCCTCTCACTGGAAGGACACATCAACTGCGAGTGCACTGCGCCCATGCCGACGGACTCGCCACGCCGATACTTGGCGACACCCTATACGGCCACCCCACAGGCGGCAGGATGTATCTGCATGCCGAATACGTGTCATTCCATCATCCGCTGACGGGCAAGAGAATGGAGTTCACATCCCATGCCGGACTCCACCTCTGACTAATGCCGGACAAGAGACATTTTCCTGAGCCAAAGACTCGTCAGAATACAGACGGACTACAAAGGGAAGATTGGGGTTAAATCAATATAATTAATGCCAAAATAGAAAAATTCAATCAAGAAAAAGCGTACAGCATATTGAAATAATTCCTACCTTTGCCAATGAAGAAAAGCACTGAATTATAATAGCGATTATCAAAGGATGCGCTTTCAGAAAAGAAAATAAGTAACATATAAAAACAAAGACATTATGAAGAAGAAATTTATTTGCACCGTTTGCGGTTACGTTCATGAGGGTGACGCTGCTCCAGAGCAGTGCCCGGTATGCAAGGCTCCAGCATCTAAGTTCAAAGAGCTGGTAGAGGGTGAAGAAGATACTTTCGCTACAGTACACGAATTGCGCGCTGCCCGCAAGGAGGGCGCCAACGAGGAAATGATAAAGGACCTCGAGACTCACTTCAACGGTGAGTGCGGTGAGGTGGGTATGTATCTCGCAATGAGCCGCCAGGCCGACCGTGAGGGCTATCCAGAGATTGCCGAGGCTTTCAAGCGCTACGCTTTCGAGGAGGCAGAGCACGCTTCTAAATTCGCTGAGCTCCTTGGCGACGTGCTGAAAGACACCAAGAGCAACCTTGAGGCTCGCATCGCTGCTGAGCGTGGAGCATGTGAGGACAAGTTCCGCATCGCCCGCAACGCCAAGGCTGCCGGTATGGACGCTACTCACGACACCGTTCACGAAATGGCTAAGGACGAGGCCCGCCACTGCGCAGGCTTCATGGGCCTCTACAAGAGATATTTCAAATAACCACTGCTGACATAGCCCTTAAGTCCATATCCGGACTTAAGGGGTAGTCTACTGATGGGGTGTGCGGCACAGAATTATTTCTGTGCAGCATACCTCATTTTTGTTTCTATGCGTAAGAAGCACCGTTTGTCTTTTTGTTCATTTATTTCATAAAATTAATATGTAGGTATCAGCGGCGGACTGATGTCGCATGTCGGCACTATCTGGGAGGTTGGCGCAGAGGCTCCAGGCACACTGGCTGACAGATATCCTGGTTTGCCAACAGCTGTCAGAGACTGACAAACATCCTCGTCAGCTTGACTACAACCAACAATAAAGAGGACTGCGTGATTGGAAAATCATTTCCGCCACGCAGTCCTCGTTGTTTATCCCAAATCTTTCTTCCGGGATTGCCTGGAGCCTGATGCCCGGTTTGGCATGAGGCTACAAGCCGTAATGAAAAAATAACATATATGCTTTATGTCCGTTTGGCGTAAGCTGTATGCAGCAGGTCCGGCAGACACCGTTATTCGTCTACCTCCTGGAAGTGCATTCCGTTGCCGTATTTGCTGTTCAGCTCCTTCTCCAGGGCATCCTTGTCGAACACGCTCTGTATCGGTCCGCTCTGTGTCAGGTCCACTCCCTCGAACATGAATCCATTGCCGTCAGCCCATTCGATGTTTGCCTTTGTCGGAGTCTTCTTTATCTTCGGGAACACGAGGGTGATGAATCTCTTGCCTTCGATTTCCATTTCCTGTCCGGCCTTCAGTCCGTTGATGAACTTCAGCTTGTATTCCTTGCCGTTGGAGTCGGTCATGACGATGTTCTTTGTGTCTTCAAAATTCACCTTCGCCACATTGTATACCAGCTTCACCATCGTTATCGTGCTGCCGTAGGTTATCGAGGCTATCTTGCAGTATTGGGTGTTGCAGTTGTCCACATAGGGATAGGTGATATTTGGCATCGTGTTCTTGCTGTTCACTCCGGCATGTGCTGTGATTGCCATAAGCAGCATCGCCACCATCATCGTGAAGATCTTTACCTGTTTCATGTTTGTATCATTTATTTGTTCGTATCATCATTTCTGGTTATTCCCCTCACTGGAGCCTCAACAACAGACTTCGAGCGAGCCGGAGAGTAGTTGTAACCGTAGTAATAGTCATCCCAGTAATATCCGTCCCAGTCGTAGTCGCCCCAGTCTGGCTCCGATGTCTTTCTGAGCTCAAAGTATACGGGGTCGTTCTGTCCGTCGTCTATCCATCCCGTGAAGCGATAGCTGCCCATGCTATAGTTGTAGATATAATATGTGCGGCCCTCATTCTGAGAGTATATCTGTATCTCCTGGTTGCCCGTCACTCTCCACTGTATGCGGCTTGAATAGTAGTCCCATGGGGCATTGCTGTAATAGTCAATCCAGTAGCCCGTTCCGCTGGCATACTGATATGGGTTCTTGTCGAACGCCAACACCGAATAGCTCGACTGATACACTCTGCCGTTGTATTGGCTCTGCATATACATGTTTCCCTCCCATGTGCCCCAGAGGTTATACGCCACGTCTTCGTTCTCGTCGGTGCAGCCCGTTGTCAACGTGGCTGTCAGTACCATCATTATAATGGTGATTATGGAATAAAACTTTTTCATGATACAATGTCTTTATGTCGTTAATATCTCCGGCGCCGAAGCCCCGCTGTTTATTATCACGTTGCAAATTTACTATTTATGACAGAACAGCGCAAGGATAAAAACCATAATATTTGTTAGGGAATCCCCTAAAAAGGAGTAGGCATTCCCGTTGAGATCTTGTCAAACCAAGGTTTTTCTTTTTATCCACCTATACCTGTTGCCACATATTTCGTCAGCAACATCACGAAAACATTGCCACATTCTTGTTTTTGAGCAAATTTTCATAACTTTGCCGATTTAAAAGGATAAATCAAAATATGAACGGATTATACACTGTGTTGCTCCTCTTGGCAAGCAATATTTTCATGACACTGGCATGGTATGGACACCTGAAACTGCAGCAGACGGGAACATCGAGCAACTGGCCCCTGATTGGCGTTATCGCCTTCTCGTGGCTCATCGCCTTCTTTGAATATTGCTGCCAGGTGCCGGCAAACAGGATCGGATTCGTGGAGAACGGCGGACCTTTCACCCTCGTTCAGCTCAAGGTGATACAGGAGTGTGTGAGCCTCTTGGTGTTCACCGTGATGATAAACATGATGTTCGGCAACCAGGGGCTGCACTGGAACCACTACCTCGCCTTCTTCTTCCTCGTGGCGGCGGTGTATCTGGTGTTTCTGAAATAAGGAGAGACGGATGCCTGGCGAAGGCTGGCGGCACAGGAAATCATTAACAACGACATAGACAAGAGAAAAGAACATGAAACCTACCGAAGAACAGAAGCTCGAAGCCAAGCTCATGCGCCGCTACCGCAAGGCGCTGAAGGAGTTTGAACTCATAGAAGACGGCGACCGCGTGCTCATCGGACTCTCCGGCGGCAAGGACTCACTATTTCTGGTAGAGATGCTAGGCAGACAGCAGGCGATAAACCGTCCGAAGATTGAGGTGCACGCCATACATATCAGGATGCAGAACATCAGATATGAGAGCGACACAAGATATCTGGAAGACTTCTGCCAGCGTTTCGGCGTGAAGCTCCACCTCGTGACCACAAACTTCGATATGACCACCGACAACCGCAAGTCGCCATGCTTCCTCTGTTCTTGGAACAGGCGCAAGCAGCTGTTTCTGAAAGCTCAGGAACTGGGATGCAACAAGATTGCGCTGGGCCACCATCAGGACGACATACTGCATACGGCACTGATGAACCAAATGTTTCAGGGTCATTTCTCCACTATGCCGGCACGCCTCACGATGCGCAAGATGCCCATCACCATCATCCGTCCGCTATGCATGGAAGAAGAGGCTGACATCCGCCGCTATGCGGAGACGAACGGATATGAAAAACAGAAGAAGCTGTGTCCCTATGAGACCGACTCCCACCGCTCCACCGTGGCACACCTGTTCGAGGAGATGGAGCGCATAGCGCCGGAGGCTCGTTTCTCGATGTGGAACGCCCTGAAGGCTGAGGGAAAGCTCGTGGAATGACAAAAGCGAAGATGCTTGTCCATTCCCGTCGGTTGGCCGCCGGTTACCGACCTGTGCAGAACAACTATATAGAAGAATAACATCATATACAGAAAATGCCATGTACAAAGACATCAAGAAAAGAACAAACGCAAATATAGCCATGATGCTCATCATCGCCCTGGCAGCGGTGGTGATGACAGCATGCGACGAAACCGAGAAAAAGACGATGCTGAATCCGATGAAATTCCGCACGGAGGTGAGGCTCGGCATGACACCCGTGAAAGACCAGGGACACAGTTCGCTATGCTGGGCATACGCCATGCTTGCCACGATAGAGACGGAACATATCCAGAGGGGCGACTCGGTGAACCTCTCTGTGGCTTATGTGGCACGAAATTTCATGAAGGAACAGGCGGACAGGTATTATCTGAGCCACGGCAGCAGCGACATAACGCTCCGCGGAACGATGCCGCAGCTGGTGAGACTGATACAGACCTACGGACTGATGCCCTACGACTCCTACCACACGGACGCCAACATGAATGTGGCGGCACGCAAACTGCGGTCCACACTCGTGGCACAGGTCGGCAGGGGATCGGGACTTGTAAAAGCCCGACAGGCTGCCGACAACGTGCTCGACGGCAGCATCAATCCGCTGCCCAAGCATGTGTATATGCTGGGAATGGAATATACGCCGCTGGAGTTTGCGCATAGCGTGTGTATGCCCGACGAATATATGGCGTTCACCAGCTTCACCCACGAACCGATGAACAAGAAGGTGGCATTGAAGTTGACTGACAACTACAACGACGAACGCTTCGTCAACCTGCCTATCGACAGACTGATGGAACTGATGGAGAAGTCTGTCAGGTCTGGCCATCCCGTATGTTGGGAGGGCGACATCAGTGAACGGGGATTCTCATTCGCCGACGGTGTGGCAGATGTGCCGTTGGCAAAGCGCAACTGCTCTCAGACGATGAGGCAGAGGGAGTTTGACACTTTCCGCACCACCGACGACCACTGCATGGCAATAATCGGCATTGCCCGCGACAAGGAAGACAGGAAGTATTTCATCTGCAAGAACTCGTGGGGCACGGAGAATCCGTATGGCGGACTGATGTATATGTCGTTCGACTATGTGCGGCTGAAGACCATCGCCGTAATGCTCAACAACATCGTTCTGCCGGCTATGGAAGACTGATGACAGAGGGCGACGGATACAGACTGCCTGTATCTCCCTAATAGTCCTTTGCCAGCCACGTTGCAAAAGATCTTCCCGCTACAAATGGATTGAGTATTACAGATGTGTCCATATCATGCTGCTTTTTAACCCAAATCGGTCATTAGGGCTGGCCAGGATTTTGTTCTTTTAGAAGAGTGGATTTTGTTTGGCTTTTAATGAGTAATAGCGAGCTATTGCGAATTAAAAACAAGCAAAAGACGCCTTATAAAAAACAAAAGACTGCAAGCATTTGTAAAATATTACATTGAGCGTCCTAATGACCGATTTGGGTTTAATGAAAAAACTATCCTCTATTTTGTTTTATTGCAAATAAAATAATTATAATCGCAATAAAGAAATATCTGAAGGTAAAAATACCAAAACAGTCTTCTGAGCATCAGATTGAAGTCTGGGGGTATTCCAGGCGACGGCACATGGTTTTTCTCTCCAAAAATCAATGTCCTAATGATTGATTTGGGATATGCAAATACGGGAAGAGAGCGTACGTTATGGTTTCGTACGCTCTCTTCCCGTATTTGCGCTGCATGCGGCTGTGCCCTGATACACACAGGGGGCATGCCGGTTGTGAGAATCTTATTCTTTGTATGCCTCTGCCATTGAAGCCGCGATGATATCCTCTGAAGTGACTTCCTTTGGAGTGGCCTGGATGTCGGAGAAATCAAACTCGTCGGTCTCCTTCTTCTCTTTTACGACCACCTTCTTCTCCTCCACCTTGTCTGAATATACAGGGGCTGTGCCCTCGTCCTTCGCCTGAGGAATTATGAAGTCGGCCTTCTGCTCCGTATCGGGCACGGTGAGCACCGGTGCCTCTTCCATCTTGGTGCGGTTGCCCTTGGCGGTGAACACGGCGTCGATGAACTGCGGCTTGCGTTTCAGCTGCTGCAGCGTTATCTTGCTGGCAAGCTGCTGGCTCTCCTTCTTTGAATAGCCTTCGCCTACGCCGCCCTCAAGACCCTCTATGAGCACTTGGTATTTGAATATAGGACTGTTTTTGCCCTCGCGGCTCTGCTCCAGAAGCTTGAAGTCGAGTTTCACCTTGTTTTTCTGACACCATTCTATGAGCTTGCTCTTGAAGTTTATCTCCTTGTATGCCACCTTGTCGATGTTGATGAGCTGTGATAGTATGCGCTTCTCCATGAATCGCATGCAAGCCTCGTAGCCTCTGTCGAGATACATCGCTCCCACAAGGGCCTCAAACGCATTCCCACCCATGTAGCTGTTGTGGGAGGGAGTATGTTTGCCGAATTTTATCAGTTGGGTGATGCCCATCTCTGTGGCGAGACGGTTCAGAGTGTCGCGCTGCACTATCTTGCTGCGTGTGCTTGTGAGGAAGCCTTCGCGCTTTCCCTCGAAGTGGCGGTATACGATGTCGCCAACGATAGCGTCGAGGATAGCGTCGCCAAGGAATTCGAGGCGCTCATTGTTCAGTGGCTTTCCTTTCTCGTTGCGCCTGGTCACACTCTTGTGCATCAGGGCGAGCTTGTAGAATTGTATCCTGTGTGGGTAGAAACCGAAGATTTCGTAAAGAGCCGCACGAAGCTCCTTGTCTTTGCTGAAAGGAAGCCTCATGCGGTCAATGAAATTATTAATCATCATACTTCTTGAAGATTACGCAAGCGTTATGTCCGCCGAAGCCGAACGTATTGCTGAGGGCAGCGCGTACGGTACGCTTCTGCGCCTTGTTGAAGGTAAAGTTCAAGTTGTAGTCGATGTTCTCGTCCTTGTCGTCCTCCTCGTGGTTGATAGTAGGAGGAATGATGTCGTTCTTGACAGCCAATACAGACACGAGGGCCTCAACGGCACCGGCAGCGCCGAGCAGGTGGCCAGTCATAGACTTGGTAGAGCTGATATTCAGCTTGTAAGCGTGCTCACCGAAGAGCTTCTGTATAGCCTTCACCTCTGAAACGTCGCCCACAGGTGTTGATGTGCCATGTACGTTGATATAGTCGATGTCCTCTGGTGTCATGCCAGCGTCCTTGAGAGCATTCTGCATCACGAGACATGCACCGAGACCCTCAGGATGAGAAGCGGTGATGTGGTATGCGTCGGCACTCATGCCCTCGCCCACCATCTCGGCGTAGATCTTGGCGCCACGCGCCTTGGCGTGCTCCAGTTCCTCAAGGATAAGGCATCCAGCACCTTCACCCATGATGAATCCGTCGCGGCTTGCGCTGAATGGACGTGAAGCGTGCTCCGGATCGTCGTTGCGTGTAGAAAGGGCGTGCATGGCGTTGAAACCGCCTACGCCACAAGCGCAGATGGCAGCCTCTGCTCCACCGGCAACGATAGCATCTGCCTTGCCAAGACGGATGAGGTTGAATGCGTCAGCCAGAGCGTTGGTTGAAGAAGCGCAGGCTGATGTAGTGGCATAGTTAGGTCCGTGGAAACCGTAGCGGATGGAAATCTGTCCGGCTGCGATGTCGGAAATCATCTTAGGGATGAAGAACGGGTTAAACTTCGGACCATTCTCCTGATGTGTGGCATAGTAGCCCACCTCGTCCTCGAATGTCTTGATACCGCCGATACCTACACCATAGACAACACCGATGCGGTTCTTGTCTACGCTCTCCAGATCCATCTTGCTGTCTTCAACAGCCTGTACTGCAGAAGCCATGGCGAGCTGAGCGTAGCGGTCCATCTTGCGAGCTTCCTTGCGGTCGATATAGTCGTTGACGTTGAATCCCTTCACCTCGCAAGCGAACTGTGTCTTGAACTGGGATGCGTCGAAATGTGTGATAGGTGCGGCTCCGCTTACGCCTTCGAGAAGGTTCTTCCAAGTTTCCTCAGGATTGTTTCCCACTGGTGTAACGGCACCGAGTCCTGTTACTACTACTCTTTTTAATTCCATATTTCAATTGTTTTATTTTTAAGGTTGACGAACGTCGGGATGACGAGAAGACAATTGGAAACTATATGACTGCTCGTTTTTCCGGCCAACACACAAAGCCGTTGACTCGCTATCTTAATGGTCATGAATTTATAGACATGAGACTTCTGCCCCGCAATTCGAAAACCCGTTGATTCACTGACATTTTGACTTTCAGATCAGCAAGCCCTATGACGGCATAATTTGCCTGTCCTTCCGCTTGCACCCACCAACTTGCCAACTTATCAACTTTAATAGAAAAAAAAGTGAAAGAAGTGAAGTGAGATCCATAGACCGGTCTCATCTCACTTCTTTCACCTTCGATTTATATCACTTCTGATAATTATTTTGCGTTCTCCTCGATGTAAGCGATAGCGTCGCCTACAGTAGCGATTGACTCAGACTTGTCATCTGGGATAGTGATGTTGAACTCCTTCTCAAACTCCATGATGAGCTCTACTGTATCGAGAGAGTCAGCACCGAGGTCTGTTGTGAAGCTTGCTTCTGGCTTAACTTCAGCCTCATCAACACCAAGTTTGTCTACGATGATAGCTCTTACTTTTGATTCAATTTCTGACATAATAGTTAATGTTTTTAAAGTGTTTAAATTATATTCAATTTCGTAAATCGGGTGCAAAGGAACGCATTTTTTATAACTTGTGCAAATAAATTCAACAAAAAAGCACTTTCTTTTGCACACAGAGGGTATAACTGTGCAGAAAATAGCGTGTTTTGTTACAATTTTTCTCTTCTTAAAGGATAATTTCCACGCAATTCCTCAAATTTCTCAGGAGCGTTTTTGAGTCGCCGGCTGTCTTCCAGAGGATTATAGAGTGCGAGTTTCGTGTCGTCTTCACTGTAGCCTGCCTTGAAACCGTCTGGCAGAGAAGGCGGAAGGATATGCCATCGGTTCTCTATCCCGAAGTGGCGGCACAGGCCCTCAATCACCATATTGTCGGCGTTCGTCTTGCCGTCGGCGCTGTATCCGGCGATGTGGGGCGTACCTATATATACCTTATTTAATAATGCGAGGGAGATGTCGGGTTCCCCCTCCCATGTGTCGATGACGGCATCCTTCACCATCCCCTTGTCCAGGGCAGCGAGCAAGGCTCCGTTGTCTACCACACCGCCACGGCTCGTGTTTATTATCACCGGACACTTGGCAAGTCTGCCGAAGAAAGCCTCATCGGCAAGATGGAAAGTGGGATGGTTGCCGCCCTTAGTGAGTGGCACGTGGAAAGTTATGACGCTGCATTCTCTTTCTATCTGCCGCATGTCAACGAAATGTTCTGCCGTGCTGCCGCCGTCGCCAAGCGGTGGGTCGCACACGAGCACCTTGAAGCCCATGGCGCGTGCCTCTGCCACCACCTTGCTGCCTACATGACCGTAGCCCACCACACCGACGATGTCTTTCTCTGGCGATATGCCCTTTTCGCGGCACAGCAGGATGAGGGTAGAACGCAGATATTGCGCCACGCTGCCGGAGTTGCATCCCGGACAGTTCATCCAGCTTATCCCTGCCTTCTGCATGTATTCTGTGTCAATGTGGTCGTAGCCGATGGTGGCGGTGGCGACGAACTGCACCTTGCTCCCCTGCAGCAGTTTCTCGTCGCAGTATGTTCTAGTTCTCACTATCAGTGCATCAGCGTCCTCAACGTCGCCGGCAGATATGTCGGCACCCTTCAAATAGGTAACGTCTGGGCTTATCTCGCCAAGCGTCTCCCTAATATACGGAATCTTGTCGTCAACAATAATCTTCATGATTCATAAAACCTTTAATGTTGCCTTTATAACCTCGTGATGGGTTATTTATTGTGTTTTAGTTGGTCATATAAAATTATTTTATTAGATTTGCCACAAATTTAAACAACGTAAAGTCATGACATTCTCACAACTATGTAACAAGGTGTTCAATCTGGCTATCAACGACTACCATGTGAAAGACAATGTTGACACACAGATAAACAACCCGTACGACCGCGACTCCATTGAGAACCGCCTCTATCTGAAGTGCTGGATAGACACGGTGCAGTGGCATCTCGAGGACATCATCCGCGACCCGCACATCGACCCCGTAGAGGCTCTCAACCTGAAGCGCCGCATCGACAGGAGCAACCAGGACCGCACGGACCTCGTGGAGCAGATTGACAGTTATTTCCGCATGATATACAATGACGTGAAGCCCTTGGCTGACGCCACCATCAATACGGAAAGTCCGGCATGGGCAGTTGACCGCCTCTCTATCCTCGCCCTCAAGATATACCACATGAAGGAGCAGGTGGACCGCAGCGACGCATCCGATGAGCATATCGACAAGTGCCAGAAGAAGCTCAACGTGCTGCTGGAGCAGCAGGTTGACCTCGGCACTGCCATAGACCAGCTTCTCGACGACATAAAGGCGGGAAGGAAATACATGAAGGTGTACAGACAGATGAAGATGTACAACGACCCTTCTACTAACCCTATCCTCTACGCAAACAAGAAATAAGGCGGGAGCCCACGCTCCACAGCCTTCTGCACACGAATGAAAACCGACCATATACTGGTAATAAGATTCTCGGCTATGGGCGACGTCGCAATGACGGTCCCCGTAGTCTATTCACTGGCCAAGCAGTATCCTGACGTCAGGATTACGATGCTTAGCCAGAAATTCGCGCGCCCGTTCTTCAAGCACATGCCACACAACGTGGGGTTTATGGAAGCTGACCTCAAGAACGAGTACCATGGAGTGAAGGGGCTGAACGCCCTTTACCGCCGGCTGATGGCAAAGAACTTCACCGCCATCGCCGACCTGCACAGCGTGCTGCGGTCGAAATATCTGCGCATGAGGTTCAATATCGACCGTTTCAAAGTGGCACATATCGACAAGCATAGAGCCGGACGACGTGCCATCACGGCGATGGAGAACAAGCAGCTCGTGCAACAGCCCACACCATTCAGCAACTATGCCGACGTATTCGCCCAGCTGGGCTATCCGGTGAAAGTGGAGTTTGAATCCATCTTTGCCGACGGCGGCAACGAACTCTCGCAGCTCTCCGAACCGTTCAACGTGAAGCCGGAGGAACAGCAGTGGATAGGAGTGGCACCGTTTGCCGCCCATAAAGGCAAGATATACCCTAAGGAGCAGATGGAAAAGACGCTGACCATCATCTCCGACCGCCATCCCGACGCAAGAATACTGATGTTCGGCGGCGGCAAGTCGGAAATGGACACCATGGCGGCATGGCGCGAGCGCAACCCCCGCCTGGAGATAGCGTCTCGTGTGCTCGGCGGAATAGACAAGGAACTGATACTGATGAGCCATCTCGACGTGATGCTCTCGATGGACAGTTCGAACATGCACCTCGCATCCCTCGTGGGCACACCGGTGGTGAGCGTATGGGGAGCGACCCATCCTTACGCCGGATTCATGGGCTGGGGACAGAGCGAGAGCAATGCCGTGATGATCGACATGCCGTGCAGACCGTGCAGCATCTACGGCAACAAGATATGTGCGAAGGGCGACTATCCTTGTCTGACCGGCATCACGCCGGAGCAGATTGCCGGACGGGTGGACATCGTTCTACTACAGGAGAAAAGAAAGTAAGTGACGGTGAAAAAATCACTAAACGTACCCGTTTTACGGAATTAACTAAAAAAACGACAAAACCATCAGACCATCTGGTTTTTTGCTGTAATATTCTGACAAACAGTCAGTTGACTACCAACCGATTGTCAGCAAACTGTCTGGATGGTTTGAAGACGAGAGATAATTGTCAGGCGAAAGGGAATCAGATGAATGGAATTCGGACGACAGGAATTGCATAAGTCGGCAGAATCCTGCAAATAGGAATATGGATATTGCAATATGAACTTATTGGACAACCGCTTGGCGTAAAATCTGCCCATCAGGGGCAAGGTGCTTGCCCCAGTTGAGAAAGCTGCTTGCCCCAGTTGGGCAAGCAGCGTGCCCGTTTTTGGTTCAATTATCATGGATGACAATGGATATATTGGAGTTGGCGTATAAGCCCTAATGACCGGCTTGGGATAAAATAAAGAAACAAAATAAGGGCTTCCCGTGGGGGAAGCCCTATTTTATTTCTTGGCAATCATGCCAAAAGCGTTGCTTTCTGAAAAAAATCAGTTCAGAGCCTCGTCGAGGTCAGCACCAGCCTTGAACTTGGCAACCTTCTTGGCTGCGATTGTAATCTTCTGCTTTGTTGCAGGGTTGATACCCTCGCGAGCTGGACGCTCGTTAACGCTGAATGTACCGAAACCGATCAAAGCCACCTTGTCACCTGCTACGAGAGCATCCTTTATTGCCGCTGTTGTAGCCTCAAGAGCCTTCTTTGCGTCAGCCTTTGTCAAACCAGCACCTTCAGCGATTTTGTCTATAAGTTCTGTCTTGTTCATAATTGATGTTTTTTATTTGATTAATAAATTTGTCGTATACATGCGTAATACGCTGGCGAAGCAAGGTTTACGCAGGAAAATGTTTCGCAAATATAGCGCAATCCTTTTTAAATTCAAATAAAAATCAGGAAAAAGTTATGAATAAGATTAAAAAAAGTGTCTTATCCCCCTCTATAATAGCATTTCACGGATATTTTTAGTACTTTTGCCACCTGAATTAATCAAATAATGACGTTTTAATATTATGCGCAATATTCCTACGATAACGAAAAACCTGTTGATAATAAATGTGCTGATGTTCGCGGCATATTTCGTCTTCTCACGACTGAATATCGACCTCAACAGTCTGCTTGGACTGCATTTCTTCCTCGTGTCAGACTTCCACCTGTACCAGCTCGTGACATACATGTTCATGCACGCCGGTCTGTCGCACATCTTCTTCAACATGTTCGCCCTATGGATGTTCGGACGCATCGTGGAGACGGTGTGGGGCCCGAAGCGTTTCCTCACCTACTATCTCACCTGCGGCATCGGAGCCGGTCTGATACAGATGGTGGCACAGTTCATCTCCTTCTATCTCACGATGAAGGGAGCATATCCGGAGTTCGGCATCGGCGACGTGATGACGGCGGTGCATGCCAACGAGTTCGCACTCAACACATGGACCACAGTGGGTGCCTCCGGAGCGATATACGGCATACTGCTGGCTTTCGGAATGCTGTTTCCGGAGGAGAGGATATTCATATTCCCGCTACCCGTGCCCATCAAGGCAAAGTGGTTCGTTGCAATATATGCCGTGCTTGAACTTTCGCTCGGCCTCGGAATGCCAGGCGACAGCGTGGCACATTTCGCACACCTCGGCGGCATGCTCTTCGGCTATCTGCTCATCCGCTATTGGCAGCGCCATCCCAACGGTGGATACGGCGGCGGTTTCTATGGTGGCGGATATGGTTCGGGCTATGGCAGCACCGGCGGCAGAAGCATTGCCGACAAACTGAAAGATTTCTTCTCACGCTTCAAGAAGCCGGGTCACGACAACTCTTCTTTCGGCGGAGGCAGCAGGGAAAGCGACTGGGACTACAACGCCCGCAAGAACAAGGAACAGGAGGAGATAGACCATATCCTCGACAAGATACGCAAGAGCGGATACGACAGTCTGAGCGAAAAGGAAAAGAGGAAACTCTTTGAAAACGGCAAGAAATAAGCGGATGGACAAAGTCAAGAAGTTCACTATGCACATGCTGGCGGCAGCGAGTGCCGTCACGGTATGCGTGATGTTGGCCGTGGGATACAGCTATAAGCTGAACCCCGTGGAGCACCCCCTCTTTGCCAATGTCGGACTTGTCTTCCCCATATTCCTGCTCATAAACGGCGGCTTTCTCGTATTGTTTCTGCTCACATGGAAGCGCCTCACGCTCATACCGTTAGCGGGATACGTATTGTGCTACATTCCGGCACATTTCTATTCACCACTCAACATGCTGCATTCCACTCCCGACGGCGCCATAAAGGTGATGTCGTACAACGTGTATATGTTCCACTACGGCGACTCGGCAAGCATACAGAAGATAGCCGACTACGTGAACGGCAGCGGCGCCTCCATAGTCTGCATGCAGGAGGCGGCGTTTTCTGATGTCATACGCGACGCCTTCAAGAAGGAATACGAATACATCGACACCATGCGCAACGGCGTGAACGGCGAGGTGCAGATAGTGCTGAGCAAATTCCCCATACTGTCGAAGACGCGCATCAACCCCGAACTCTCCGGCTGCATGTGCGGAGCCTACGAGGTGCTTATCGACGGCGACCGCACCACGGTGATAAACTGCCACTTCGAGACATCAGGCCTCACCCTGGAAGAGCGCAGCGAGTTCCGCAATATCGTAAAGGGAGACTGGGAGAACCGTTCCGTACGCCAGGACTCCAAGCGCATGATAGTGCGCCTGGGCGAAGCAGCCAAGCGCAGGGTGCCTCAGGTGGAAGGTGTCATCAGATATATAGAAAGCCGCAAGGGAGAACCTATTCTCCTCTTCGGCGACTTCAACGACACCCCCATCTCATATTGCCACCATCTGCTCGCCAGAACCCTCACCGACTGCTACGTGACGACAGCCAACGGTCCCGGCATATCCTATCACTACAACCGTATCTACGTGCGCATCGACAACGTGATGTGCTCCAACGACTGGCATCCCTACAACTTCACCGTAGACAGGAGCATCAATGTCTCCGACCACTATCCTCTGTGGGGATTTGTAAAGAAATCTCTGCATAATGATAAAAAAACACACTGACAGTTTAAGAAGTTTAAAAAAAATCAGTATCTTTGCACGCTATGTAGGGCTGTATTGTGCTTTCTCACACGGAAACCATCATGCCCCGACAGGAAACTTCACGTATCAAAGCCTCGGGGATCCCCTGCGGAGTCCCGCTTCAGAGCAGCAAGGCAATGATGCAGGATATATCTGAAAAACTATAATTAAATCAATAAAAACAAAATGCAAAACAAAGGAATTGTAATTGTACTGGCAGTCTTGATGACCCTTGCAAGCATCTTCTATTTGTCTTTCTCCTTTGCCACAAACTATTATGACAGCGAGGCAGCAAAGATAAAAGATCCTATTGCTCAGCAGGATTACAAAGACTCAGTGAAGTACCTCGGCATTTATTCCTACCAGAGATGTCTCGAAACCCAGATCGGTCTGGGTCTTGACTTGAAGGGCGGTATGAATGTTATCTTGGAGATTTCCGTTCCGGACGTAGTGGAGACACTGGCTGACCACAAGACAGACGCTGCCTTCGTGAAGTCTATGGAACAGGCTAAGAAGGAGGAAGAGACAAGTCAGAGCGACTTCATCTCTCTCTTCATCAAGTATTATCGTCAGAACGCACCTGGCCACCGCCTGGCAGAAATCTTTGCCACACAGCAGCTCAAGGGACAGGTAAGCACCCAGAGCTCCGACAAGGAGGTGGAGAAGGCTCTCCGCTCACAGGTGCAGTCGGCTATCGACAACTCATACAACGTCGTTCGCAACCGTATCGACAAGTTTGGTGTCGTACAGCCTAACATCCAGAAGCTCGAAGGCCAGGAAGGCCGCATCATGGTGGAAATGCCTGGTGTTCGTGAGCCTGAGCGTGTGCGCAAGCTCCTCCAGGGTAGCGCAAACCTTGAATTCTGGGAGACATACAACAGCGAGGAAATCACTCCTTACCTGCGCCAGCTCGACCAGACAATGGCTAACGGCGGCGAGGTGAAGAAAGACACCGCTGCCACTGAGAAGAAGGACGACGCTGCCGAGAAGGCTGAGGTTGCCGAGAAGACTTCTCCTGCAAAGCTCAAGGTCAACGCCAACAAGAACAGCGCTGCCAAGGCTGCTGCAAGCTCTGAGAGCGCACAGATGGCACAGGCAAAGAAGACAAATCCGCTTCTCGCAGTTCTGCAGCTCGCGCCACGGGGTTCTCTCAGCGTTGTTGGTTATGCCAACGTGCGCGACACTGCTGCCGTGAACAAGATTATCTATTCTGCTGCCGCAAAGCAGGTTCTGCCTTCTGACCTCAAGCTCCTTTGGGGTGCGAAGCCGGCTGACGGACTTTCTGTAAAGAACGTTTATGAGCTTTATGCACTGAAGGTTACACAGAGCAACGGCCACGCTCCTCTCGAGGGTGACGTGATCACCGACGCCAAGGATGAGTTCGACCAGATGAGCAACCGTCCAAGCGTAAGCATGTCGATGAACTCTGACGGTGCACGCCGCTGGGCTGAGATGACAAAGGCAAACATCAACAAGGCTATCGCCATCGTTCTCGACGGTGCCGTATATAGCGCACCTCGCGTAAACGGCGAGATTTCAGGCGGTAACTCTCAGATTACAGGTAACTTCACTATTGAGGATACCAAGGACTTGGCAAACACTCTGAAGTCCGGACGTATGCCTGCTCCGGCACGTATCGTGCAGGAAGACGTGGTTGGTCCTACACTCGGTGCACAGTCAATCCAGCAGGGTCTCATCTCATTCGCCGTGGCGTTCATCCTCTTGATGCTCTACATGGTTCTCATGTATGACTTCATCCCTGGTATGATGGCAAACTTCGCTTTGCTCGTCAACCTCTTCTTCACACTCGGAATCCTGACGTCGTTCCAGGCGGCGCTTACGATGCCTGGTATCGCCGGTATCGTATTGACACTCGGTATGGCGGTCGACGCTAACGTGCTTATCTATGAACGTACGAAGGAGGAGCTTCGCAAGGGCAAGGCTCTGCGTGAGGCTATCAAGGCTGGTTACGGAAATGCCTTCTCGGCTATCTTCGACTCCAACCTCACCTCTATCATCACTGGTGTTATCCTGTTCGTATTCGGTACAGGTCCTGTACGTGGATTCGCCACTACTCTTATCATAGGTATCTGCTGCTCATTCTTCACCGCAGTATACCTCACACGCCTCGTTTACGAAAACCGCCTGGCTAAGGACAAGTGGCTGAAACAGAACTTCACCACACGTCTCTCCCGCAACTTCTTGCAGAACAACCACGTGGGCTTCATGAACATGTATAAGAAGACCTTCACAGTAGTTGGTATTCTCATTGCAGTATTCGTGGTTAGCTTCTTCGTTCGCGGCTTGAGCAAGAGCATCGACTTCACCGGTGGTCGCAACTACGTTGTGAAACTGGAGAAGGCCGTTGAGCCGGAGGATGTGTCAAGAGCTCTGCAGACCTCGTTCCCTAACAGTTCTGTAAGCGCATTGGCATTGGGTACTGACCACAAGACAATCCGTATCTCTACCAACTACAAGATAGAGTCTAACAGCCCTACAATCGACGACGAGGTAGAGGAAATCCTCTTCAAGGCGCTAAGCAAGGAGGGTATGGTAACCCAGAAGAGCGTAGAGGCATTCAAGAATCCTGACGTGCGTGCCGGTGGTTCTATCATCAGCAGTGCAAAGGTAGGTCCGTCGGTGGCTAAGGATATCACATACGGTGCTATCATCAGCGTCATCTTCGCCCTCATCGCCATCTTCCTCTACATTCTGTTGCGTTTCCGCAACTTGGCATTCTCTCTCGGAGCCAGCGTTACCCTCGCAATCGATACTGTAGTGGTATTGGGCTTCTACTCACTCCTGTGGAACGTCGTTCCTTTCTCTCTCGAGATCGACCAGACGTTCATCGGAGCTATCCTTACCGTTATCGGTTACTCTATCAACGATAAGGTGGTGGTATTCGACCGTATCCGCGAGAACCTCGGCCTCTACAAGAAGCGCGACTTCTTCACGATATTCAACAACTCTCTGAATGAGACACTGGCCCGTACCGTGAACACCTCTCTCACTACATTGATCGTGTTGCTCTGTATCTTCATCCTCGGTGGTGACAACATCCGCAGCTTCGCGTTCGCAATGATTATCGGTGTGATATTCGGTACTCTCTCATCTATCTTCGTTGCTGCTCCTATTGCCTACATGACATTGAGCCGCCGCGACAAAGGTCAGCGTGGAGACAAGGCTATCGAAGAGATGGCATAACGGCATCTCTCTGAAATAAGAACCTATCAGCATCACCCATGATCCGGAAGGATTGTGGGTGATGTTTTTTTTTGAGAAATAATCAAGCCCGACCTCTTTGTCCGTTTTTTTCATTACCTTTGTATCATATAAGCTGAAAAGCAACATATTGAATATAATCACAATTCTAATACCATACCGCAACATGCACACAAACGCAAGGTTTAGATCAATAATCCGTAGGTACGGGATGCTTGTCATTCTGTTTCTCGCCGTTTCTCTCTGCTCATCGGCACAAGAGGAGGCTACAGCACAGCAACACGCCTGGCAGGCGATTATAGGCGAGCTGATGGACGACAGCGACGAGGATGTGGCGCAGTGGGAATCCATATATGATGCTCTGTGCGACCTCGAACAGTCGCCGGTTGACATCAACCACGCCACCCGCGAGGACCTTGAGCGCATACCATTCCTCAGCGATGACGAGGTGGCTGACATCCTGGAATATATATACCGAAACCAGGAGATGAAAACCACAGCCGAACTCGCCATGATACGGTCTCTGACATTCACCAACCGACGGCTGTTGCCATACTTCATAGTGATAACTCCCGTGGAGAAGCGCAGCTCACTGACGCTCAAAAACATCATCAAATACGGTGAGAACATCCTCACCGCCACCGGCAACATTCCTCTCTACGAGCGGAAAGGTGACAAAAACGGGTATATGGGATATAAATACCGCCACAGCATTCGCTACGAATACCGCTATACCGACAATTTCAGACTGGGCATCGTGGGAGCGCAGGATGCCGGCGAACCGTTTTTCTCTGGCCGCAACAGCATGGGCTACGACTTCTATTCATATTATCTCTCTATAAGGAAACTCGGACGCCTCAAGGCTCTCACTCTCGGACGCTACAAGGTGAAGATGGGAATGGGATTGCTCGTGAACAATGATTTCTCGATAGGAAAGACCACCTCAATGGCTTCTTTCAACAAGACGGGGACTGCTATCCGTCCGCATTCCTCACGGTCATCCGGCAACTATATGCAGGGCGGTGCCGCCACGGTGAGGATTTCTCCATGTCTCGACCTCACTGCTTTCGTATCATACCGGTATATCGACGCCACGCTGAACAACGACGACGGTTCTATAGCCACGATACTGAAGACTGGATACCACCGCACGGAGACGGAGATGAAGAAGAAAAACAACGCTTCGCAGTTTGCCGCCGGAGCGAACCTCTCGTTCATGAAGTCGCATTTCGTTGGCGGCGTGTCGGCATACTACACGAGCCTCGACAAGCGCCTCAGCCCAAACACCAATTCGCTTTACCGCAGATATTATCCCCAGGGCGAACGTTTCTATGGCATGAGCGTAGACTATGGCTACCGCAGCGGACTGTTCTCCTTCAGGGGAGAAACAGCAACGGGAAGCAGCCACGCATGGGCTACGATAAACACGATGTCATACCGCCTGGCGTCTAATTTCACCATGCGCCTCGTGCAGAGATATTATTCATACAAGTATTATTCGCTCTTCTCTCAAAGCTACAGCGACGGAGGAAGAGTGCAAAACGAAAGCGGAGTGTATGTGGGGGCTGACTGGAAGCCCTTTGGCGGTCTGCTGCTGAGCTATTACGCCGACGCAGCTTATTTCCCGTGGGCACGGTATCAGGCATCAACGGCATCACGTTCTTTCGACAACCTGTTTTCTGCCGTTTACACCACAGGACGCCTCACGCTGACAGGGCGCTACCGGCTGAAGAAACGGCAGAAAGACAATGCCGACAAGACGGCACTGATTTACAAGACAGACCAGCGTGCTCGCCTGGCGGCACTATACGATGGCGGCAGCTGGAGCATAAAGGCTCAGATAGACGGCACCACAACGGTGTTCAAAGAGCGCAGCAACGGATATATGGCTTCTCTCGGCGGTGGCACCACGGCAATACGCCGCTTCGCCATCTACGCCACATGCGGATATTTCCACACCGACGATTACTACAGCAGCATATACAGCTATGAACGCGGCATGCTTTATGATTTCTCCTTCCCGTCGTATTACGGCGAAGGAATCCGCTATGCGCTCATCGTGAAGTATATGCCCACCAAGCGTCTATACGTGATGGCAAAGGCTGGCACGACCACGTATTTCGACCGTTCGCAAGTGGGAACGGCACTGCAGCAGGTGGATGCATCATCTCTCACCGACATACAGTTGCAGCTGCGTTGGAAATTCTGAAATAATTTGGAGTTCCACAGATTGGAATCAATACAATAGTCCGAAACTCCATAACGGGAGTATATCACCATTTGCATATTCCATATCATCCCTCACCACAAAAGCATTTTCAACATCCCTTATTTGGCGGTGGCTTTTCTTTGCTCCTCCAATCTCAAAAGTATATTTACCTATGGCGAAGTCTGATACCTTGGAAGATGTAACATCACATGCCAGACGGGTCTGGTTGTAAAAGAACGTTTCCCTGACATTACCTATGTTGGCATTCTCGCCAGATATGGCATATATCAGATTGGTGTTGTCAAGATAAACCTTTTCCACCTTTCCCAAGCCTCTCATTCCGCCTGTCTCATCGCGCAACTGACCTATCATACCTGCCTTTTCCATATATAGCAGATAAGTAGGGATATCATTTCTGCTCACCTTTATTTCATTTGCCAGACCTGTAGCCTCCGGCTTGTAAGGCACATTACCGGCTATGATCGTCAGCATCCTACGTAATTTCTTACCCGTAGCTGGCGACATATTAGCAAACTGTGGTATGTCTACTTCCATAGTAAGGCGAACCACCTGTTGCAGTCTCTGCTGCACATAGCCTTCTTCTGCGAATGGATAATAGCCTTCACGCAAATACTTGTTGAACAATGGTATGGGATGGAGAATGCCTTCGATACGTGTATTGCCATCCAACACATCCTCAAGACTCCTGACTGGTGTCTTGATGCCATGAAACAATTCGAGGTATTCACGGAAAGACAGCCCCTGCATATCAAACAGTAATGCACGCCGACTCAAATCGGCTTCACCCTCAAGAATATCAAGTACTGAAGAACCAGTAAAGAATATATGCAGCTCTGGATGGGAATCATAAATCTGCTTCAATTCTCTCGACCAGCCGTCATATTTATGAACTTCGTCTATAAACAGCCATTTACCACCTTCTCTCACAAACTCGTCAGCTGTATCCACAAAGGTATGGGTGGTGAAATAACTGTGATCTGCCGATATGTAGAGAGTTTGTTGCTGATCTGCCTCTGCCATCTCCTTGATTCGCTGCAGTATCATTGTTGACTTACCGACACCACGCGGTCCCATCAACCCTACGAGCCTTGCCTCCCAAGGCAACTTCTCATACATATAGCGTTTGAAGTCTAAACTTACAAGACTTAACTGTTCGTTCATGAAGTTAACAAGTGTAATATCCATATCCGTATTATTTTTATACCGCCGAAGTTGGTTCCATAATAAAGTTTGCACTCTCCAAAGTGCATATAATACCACAAAATGCACCTTCCAAGGTGCACTTAATTACAAGAAATGCACCTTCAAAGGTGCATATTCTGGATTCATCTGCACTTTCCAAGGTGCAAACATAAGATTTTAAAATGGGAAAAGCAAGAAAATCAGGAAAAAATGTTTTTCATCCCAACACGACACGCTCCACATCGATATCCTCGTTGAGGAAGAGCTGTGCTGACTCACGAAACTTCTCTGCACTCTCTGTGGTGAGATAATGGCAGGTGCCGTGCTTGGAGCAGCGCATATCCATCTCAGGATGACGCATGAGATAGTCTTTCAGACTGTTGGCGACATATTCGCCCTGCGGCACGATGCGCACACCACGCGGCACATACTTCAGAATCTTGTTCAGAAGCAGCGGATAATGGGTGCAGCCGAGGATGATGGAGTCTATCTGCGGGTCGCGGCGCATCAGATTGCCGATGCGCTTTTCCACGAAATAGTCGGCACCTGGACTGTCATATTCGTTGTTTTCTATCAGCGGCACCCACATGGGGCATGGCTCTCCCGTCACGGTGATGTCGGGATAGAGCTTGTGTATCTCCATCACATAGCTCTCGCTCTTGATGGTTCCGGCGGTAGCAACGATGCCCACGTGGCGCGACTGCGTGATGCTGCCGATACATTCCGCCGTGGGACGTATCACGCCGAGCACACGGCGGTTGGGGTCTATCTGCGGCAGGTCATTCTGCTGTATCGACCGCAAGGCTTTGGCGGAGGCGGTGTTGCAGGCGAGGATGACGAGATGGCATCCCATGCTGAACAGTTTCTCCACTGCCTCACGAGTGAACTGATATACGATGTCGAACGACCGTGGACCATACGGAGCACGGGCGTTGTCGCCGAGATAGAGATAGTCGTACTGCGGCAGCAGCTGACGCATCTGATGAAGGATGGTCAGTCCGCCATAGCCGGAATCGAACACTCCGATAGGACCTGTTTTACCTGTAGATTCAATCATAGTAGTATGATGTTTATATGATTGCAAACCATAGTTGTTACGCAACTGTTCCCAATCAGTCTTATGGACCGGTTGGGGATTATTTCAGTGCGTCAGCGATTATCACGCTGATGTCATCGCCCTTAGTACTGTCAACATACGGGCAGGCGTCGCCGTCGGTATTCAGCACGAAGGCATAGCCACGCTCCATACCGATTTTCTTTACCGTTGCATTGAGCTTACGCTTGAGAGGAGCGAAGGCATCGTTTTCTGCCTGAGAGAGCAGACGCTTGGCTTCCTCCTTGAACTTCAGGTTCTTCTGTAACAGTTCCTGCAGCTCTGCCTGACGCTTGTCGAGGATGGCTGGAGCGAGGGTGCGCTGGTTCTCGAGAAAGTCCTCATATTTGGCGTTGAACTCGTCTTCTGCCTTCTTCAGTTCGTTGTCATACTGGTTGCGCAGCTTGTTCACATTGGTGGCAGCCAGCTCATAGTCGGGCATCGACTTTAGGGCTTCGCCATAACTGAAATAAGCGAACTTGAAATCCTGTGCCTCAGCAGCAAAAGCGAAGATGGCAACGAAGAGAAATAAAAAAATTCTTTTCATAATCTGATAGGTGTTGTTGATTTAAAGCAGAATGTGTCAAAAGCAAGGAGCGTTATAAGGCGCAGTCCTCTACTTTTGACACACTCCGTATGTAATATCTCCACGGTGACTGCCGTCTCCGGCTTCAGACTTCCGTCATCCGCCTCATTCACTGTCCACCGTATTTGCGGTCTGTATTACTTCAGCTTGTTGAGCTCAGCCTTCACGTCAGCAGTAACGTCCTTGCTGAGAGTGTCGCTGATGTATGGAATACCGCTTGAGAGGTCCATGATGTAAACATAACCGCCAGCCTTGCCAACGTTCTTGATAGCGTTCTGGAGCTTTGTAACGATAGGCTGGAGCTTCTCGTTCTGGAGCTTCTGGATAGCCTGAGCGTTATCCTGCTGAGCCTGCTGGAACTTCTGGTAGAGGTCCTGCAGAGTAGCCTCTGTCTCCTTGCGCTTGGTATCGTTCATAGTAGCCTGAGTCTTGTCATACTCCTCAGCCTTCTTCTGGATTTCTGTCTGCATCTCCTTGAGCTGGTTGTCATAGACCTTTGCCTGACCCTCAACCTCAGCGCGTGCCTTAATGAACTCTGGCAGGCTCTCCATAACGGCCTGTGCGTTGACATGTCCGAACTTCTGTGCGAATGTTGCGATAGGAGCGAACAACATCAACATTAAAATCATTTTTTTCATTTTCGTTGTTTATTTGTTTTGTTATTAATATTATTCTTGTCTTTCCACCTTTTCTCTGTGCGGTGCAAATGTAATATGTTTTTTATTACCCACCAAATAATCCATCACTAAATCAGTTGGCTGAATATCCGAGCTTGGTAAGCACCTCATTGCTGATGTCCACCTTTGGCGAAGCGAAGATGATGCCGGTGTCTGAAGCACGGTCGAGCACGAGGGAATATCCGCGCAGCTCGCTGATGTCCTTCACGGCATTGTATATCTCCTCCTGTATAGGGGTCATCAGACTGGTGCGCTTCTTGAACAGTTCGCCTTCCGGTCCGAAATATTTCTTTTTCAGTTCGCTTGCCTCTTTCTCCTTGGCGAGGATGGCTTCCTGACGGGCTTTCTTCTGCTCCTGCGAAAGGAATACCGACTCGTTCTGATAGTTCTTGTAGAGCGTCTGCACCTCTGTGCCCATGGCGTCGACTTCTGCCTGCCATTTCTTTGCCACCTGAGAGAGCTGCTCGTTGGCACGCTCATAGGCAGGGATATTCTTGAGGATATACTCCATATCGACGAGAGCGAACTTCTGTGCGCTCATGCCCAATGCTGAAACCAGCATCACGGCGATAAACAATAGTTTCTTCATTGTGTTAATATTTTTCTTTATCCATTATTTAGAACTCCTGACCGAGGATGAAGTGGAACTGCGATCCGCCTCTCTTATACGATGATCCGTTGAGCACCTTGTCGAAACCGTATGCCCAGTCGATACCCATCAGTCCCACCATCGGCAGATAGATACGCACACCGATACCGGCAGAGCGCTTCATGTCGAACGGGTTGAACTTCTTGGTGTCACTCCAGGCGTTACCTGCCTCCACGAAGGTGAGTCCGTAGATTGTGGTGTTGCCGAGCAGGAACGGATAGCGAAGCTCCATGGTGAAGCGGTCGTAGGCATAGCTGTTGTATCCCACCGTACCGTTCTCGTATCCACGGAGTCCGATGGTCTCTTCTGCATAGCCTGAAGAGTATCCGCTCATACCGTCACCTCCCACATAGTATGTTTCGAATGGTGACTTCTTGTGCTTGTTGTATGATCCCAGGAGTCCCATCTCGGCGCGTGCCATGAGCACGAGGCACTTCTGGCCATTGGTGAGGGCAGTGAAGGTACGTGCCTTGAACTTCCATTTGTGATACTCCACCCAACGGTATTTCTCCTGCTGCTCGTCCTTGTAGTTAGGCGACTGAGGGTCGGTGGCAAGGTTGGCATAGTCTTTCTTCTGGAACTTTGACCATGGCGGAGTGATTGTCACAGAAGCCTGGAACTCTGATCCACGACGTGGGAAGAGCTGGTTGTCGGTAGATGTTCTTGAGAGCGAGAGCGAGAAGTTGAGGTTGTTACAGTTACCGTCTGTCACGATGAAGTACTGCCAGTTCTTCAACATATATCTCTGGAACGACACCTCTGCCGAGAGGGTGAAGTAGTCGTCAGGCCAGCGCAGGCGCTTGCCCCATCCCACTGATATTCCGAACAGCTCCACATATTTGTCTGGGTCGAGATAGTTCTCGTAGTTAGGGTTGTATGAGCTTCCGTATCCGTAGTGGTTGTAGTAATAGTTGTTCATCAGCGCACTGCTGTAGTAGTTGCTGTTCACGTCGGTCTGCTTTGAGAAGTATGCACCGACGGTGAACTGTATCGGTCGCTTGCCTCCGAACCAGTTTGTGGAATATGAAGCGTTATACGACTGATAGTATGAACCGTTGGTCTGGGCGCCGAGCGAGAGTGTCTCTCCGTCGCCGATAGGCATGATGCCGCGGTGCTCACGGTTTTTGTTGAACAGGTTGCGCATCGAGAAGTTGTTGAGCTTCAGTCCCACACGACCTATCACACCGGTCTGTCCCCATCCGAGCGAGAACTCCACCTGGTCGTTTGACTTCTGCACGAGGTCGTAGGAGATGTCCACGGTTCCTGTTTCGTAGTTCGGCTTCACGTCTGGCTGTATCTGCTCCGGGTCGAAATGTCCCATCGATGCGAGCTCACGGGCAGAACGCTGCAGGGCATCCTTCGAGAAGAGGTCGCCTGGCTTTGTGCGGAGCTCACGGCGTATCACGTTCTCATAGAGTCTTGTGTTGCCGTTGATGCGCACTCTGCTGATATGCGCCTGCTGTCCCTCGAAGATTCTCATCTCCAGGTCGATGGAGTCGCCCACGATGTTCACCTCTGTCGGCTGCAGGTTATAGAAGAGGTATCCGTCGTTCCAGTAGTTGTTGCCCACGGCGTCCTCATCTTCGCTGAGTCGTTTGCCGAGCAGCTTCTGGTTATACACATCGCCCTTCTTCATGCCGAGCACACGGTTGAGATAGTCGGTGGTGAATACGGTGTTGCCCACCCATGTGATGTTGCGGATATAGTATTTCTTTCCTTCTGTGACTTTCAGATATATGTTCACATGCTTGGGGTCGTTTTCCCACACGCTGTCTTCCAGTATTGCGGCATCGCGGTATCCCAGCTCGTAGTATTTGTCGAGCAGCGCCTGCTTGCCTTCCTTATATCTCTCCGGCGTGAACTTGGTGGCTTTCAGGAAGCTCGACAGTTTGCCTGCCTCACGGATCTTGCCGAGGGCGCCCTTTGAGAAGAGTCCACCCTTTATCTTCTTGGTAGACAGTTGTTTGTTGCCATCGATGGTGATGTTTCTCACCTTTATCTTCTCCTTCTTGTCCACATCAACATTGAGGATGACCTGGTTCTTGTTGGAGATGTCGTCAATCTGGGTTATCGTTATCTCGGCATTGTTGAAGCCCTTGTCCTTGAAGTATTTCTCGGCGAGGGTCTTCGCTCTGTCGAGCATGTTTGGAGTTATCTGGCTGCCTTTGAGCAGTCCGAGTTTCGTCTCCATGTCTTCTCTTTCCGATTTCTTCACTCCCGTGTAGTTGATTACCGACACACGCGGACGGGTGGCAAGATAGAAATGCAGGAATATCTTGTCGCCGATGATGGAGTCGGCGGCTACGGTGACCTTTGAGAAGAGTCCATGGCGCCAGTATCTTTTCACGGCGTCGGTGATTTCCTGTCCCGGCACAGATATCTCCTGTCCCACGGTGAGTCCTGAGATACCTGTCAGCATATAGTCTTCGTATCCGTCCACACCTGATACGGCGATGCCGGCGATGACGCAGTTGCGTGGTGATCCAGCGTATGTTATGTCTGGGTTTACGATCTTCTCCTGTGCACAGGCATCGGATGCCATTATCACCGCTGCTATGCACAACAGCACTTTCTTTAATAACTTATTCATCGTTGTTTATGTCGTATAATCTTTTGTCTTCTTGTTCTCCTGTTGCCTCAGTTTTTCTCCTGTTCCACCTGCTCCTCTGTCTTTCCGAAGCGTCGCTGCCTTGACTGGTAGCTGGCTATCGCCTTGTGAAGGTCTGCCTCGGCGAAGTCGGGCCAGTATGTGTCGCAGAAATAGAGTTCTGAATATGCTATCTGCCATAGCAGGTAGTTTGATATGCGCAGCTCTCCTCCGGTGCGTATCAGCAGGTCGGGGTCTGGCATGAAACTGGTGACGAGATGCTTGCTGATGAAGTCCTCGTTGATGTCGTCGGCCTTGGCTTTTCCTTCTGCCACGAGCGTTGATATCTCCTTCACCGCCTTCGTTATCTCCCATCTTGACGAGTAGCTGAGGGCTATGACCATTGTCATTGCCTTGTTGTCGGCGGTATGGTCTATGGTCTCCTGCAGTTTCTTCTGCACCACCTCCGGCAGACGGTCGATGTCGCCGATCACCTGAAAGCGCACGTCGTTCTTCATGAACAGCTCGTCTTCCAGTGCCGTGAGCACGAGTCCCATGAGGGCTGCCACCTCGTCGGCAGGTCTGTTCCAGTTTTCTGTGGAGAATGTGTATAGCGTGAGGTATTTCACTCCGAGTCTCGTACACTCCGATGTTATTCTCCTCACCGATTCCACTCCGGCCTGATGTCCGTAGCTTCTCTCCTTTCCTCTTTCCGTAGCCCACCGTCCGTTACCATCCATGATGATGGCGATATGCTGCGGTATGCGCTCCATATCCAGGGGTATAATGTTCTGGTTGTCAGTCATATTTGTCACTGTTGCAAGTTCTACATTTCTGCATGAAGCTGTATGTCAGCGTCAGCTGCAGAGCCGAGTAGCAGTCGGTGTTTTTAAACAGTCCGCTACTCTTTATCATATAGGGGTCCTTCACTCCGTCAAGCTCATCGCTGAGGGAGAAATGGATTGCCCATTCCAGTCCGAGGTTCACCCGCTTTCCCAACTTGTATTTCACTCCCACTCCGAGCGGGAAGTTTCCGGTGAAGACGCTCTTGTCGCTTGTCTTCACGTATGTGGCTCCAAGACCGAGAAACACGAATGGCGTTATCTTCTGCGCCCCTCTGTAGTCACGTCCCGTGCCATAGGGCCAGAAGTTGTATTCGTATGTCAGCGAGAGGTCCATCAGCGTGTTGCTGAAGCTGTATTTCTCCTGCTGATAGTCGGGATAGTATGTCTTCTCCCCGTCGGAGTCGCCTTTCAGCTTGCCGTAGAGGAGATTGAGTTTCAGTCCCATATATGGATTGAACACGCGGCGCAACACGAGGGATGCTCCGGGCTGTGCGTTCTTTGCCACGCTCCCGTTGAAGTCGCCCTCATAGCTCACCAGTCCCACACCGGCTCCTATCTCCATCTTATACATGTCGTCTTCCTGTGCCTGCATCGTCAGCGGCAGCAGGAGGAGCAGGAGAAGCAAAGCCCATCCTCGTTCCGCGAGCCTCATCACTTCTGCAGAGCGTGCTTCATGTGGCGCAGCATATAGGATATTCTGGATATGCGATGTTGTCATTTTATATGTTTTCTGCCTTCTGGGGCTGTATGTTCTTTACACCTTATTATATATTAGGCATGGCGTTCGGCAAACCGGCCTTTCGCCGGCTGGCGGATACCATATCCGCCCATGCTCTGTGAATTTCTAAAACGGTCACTCGCTGAAAGCCGTCTGTTCGGTCTTCCATCCGAGGCGGTTGATGCGCATTTTCCACACCTGTGCCGTAGAGGCACTGATTATCCACACGTTGTTGTATTTGTCTGTCGTCATGCTCAGCGTGTTGGGGTCCACGTCCTTCGGCATGTCGGCTGGCAGTGTGAAGAGTGTGCTCTTATGCCATGTCAGGCCCTGGTCTTTGCTGAAATAGAGCTGTGCGTATGGCTGTGCGGTGCTGCCGCCGAGTCCTGCGCCTCCGATGGCATAGAGTCTGCCGTCGTATCTCACCACTGATAGTCCTGCCATATTAGGCAGTTCCTTCTTGTAGTTTCCTTCATATAGCGACCATGAGTATGAGTCCTGTTCCTCGCTGTAGTCTTCAATCTTTCCCCACACCACGGCGGCGGTGTCTGCCTTGGCGGAATTTCCCACCATCACGAGTCGGTCCACGTCTTTATTCGTCGTCGAAGGCATGGTGCAGAAGCTGATGCTTCCGGTAGGCAGCAGGTTCTTGTCGCCGTCGAGTGCCACGTCGGTCCACACCTCGCCGTCTTTCGACGATGCCATACCGTTCTGTGTGATGGCATAGAGTTTTGTTGCCGACGCTCCCACGAGCTGCTTCAGGTTTTCCACTCCCTGTGCATTCACGTTCTGCCATTCAGCTCCGTCTTTCGACTTGAACATAATGCCGTTGGTGAGCATATATATCCACCCGTCGAGTGTCGCCACATTCTTGTAGGCATCCGGCGAGAACACGGTATTCACGTTGGGCGTCACCGTGTTCCAACGGCTGTTGTCGTTGATTCCCTTGCGCATTACGAACGAGGTGGCTCCGTCGTTGACCATCGCAAACACGTTTTCGCCCATGGCGAAAATCTTCACTCCCTTGTATTTGCCGAGGTCTGGAAGGATGTTCGACACATCTTCTCTCTGCCACTCAAAGGAGTCTGCGAGCTCTTTGTGTACGCGGATTTCCACGTTATAGTCTCTGTATGACTGTCCGTCGGTGGAATACACCCTGAACACTCTCTTGTCTTTGAAGTCGATGGAATCGTTTCCGGTGAAATAATCGAGGGTGTCGCTTGCCATTCTCTTTACATACACCACTCCGGAATTCTTGCTCGCCAACGAGCATACAACCTTGCTCACGGCGGTACCTGCCGGCAGCGAGTCGGCATTGTATATCTCACGCTTCAGCTGGTCGATGGTGAACTTGTATTTGCTTCCGTCTACCGTTGTCGTGCTGTCGGTACCGTCGACGGTGGATTTCAATGCCTCACCTTTGTTGTTGAGGTATGTCCTCGTCAGCGTTCCAACGGAAAACGAGGTGAGGGCGGCATCGCCGTAATATGTGATTTTGATGCTGTCATCTTCGTCGTTGAGACATGAAGCGAGCATCATGACTCCTGCCAGAAGCAGCGTGATCGGGAATAAGTTTCGTTTCATAAGAATCTTTTAGTGTAATTTAGCTGCAAATGTAGTCAGAATAATCGGAAAATCTACCTTATATAATGCTTTATTATATAAAATAACCGTTTTATTGAGTTTTTTTAGTCAATCGACGCACGATTCTTATGACACAAGCCGACTTTTACAGGTCTTTTAACCCATATCGGCAATCTGAACTTGCTGGGAATTTGATTAGCACCTGATATCCGTTAATCCGTAAACAGCTGATCTCAGTGTATGATTAAAGAAAAAAATGGATAAACCACAAGGGTGATGAAGTCCAATCTTAACTCAATACCAATACCAACTACTCTGAATATTGCCATCAGCCCCCACCTAACCTCCCCCGAAGGATAACCCATCCTGACCTTCACCAAGACAACCCATCCTGACCTTCACCAAGACAACCCATCCTGACCTTCACCAAGGACAACCCATCCTGACCTTCACCAAGACAACCCATCCTGACCTTCACCAAGACAACCCATCCTGACCTTCCCAAAGGGAAGGAACAGATTACTCCGCCTAATGAACTTTAGCCCCCACCTAACCTCCCCCGTAGGGGAGGGACAGATACCCTTGACTACATGATAGCCGTTTGTAGTTGTCTGATTATCAATAGATTATCAATAGCAATAGTAACTGTCCCTCCCCTACGGGGGAGGCTAGGTGGGGGCTGATGACAATATTCTGAGTAACAAGTTCCTTCCCTTTGGGAAGGCTAGGATGGGTTATCCTACGGGGGAGGCTAGGTGGGGGCTGATGACATAGGACAAAAGAATTCTTCAGGAAAAGGAAGTGCTTCAGTGCTTCCTTTTTGGTATGTCATGTTGTATTGCAAAATAGTAATGTGTCTACTCATTTATTAGCAGCAAAACGAAAAACATAATTGACTCGTGCGAAAAAATGTGTGACCTTGATGATTATTCGTGCGAAAAAATGTATCTTTGCAGCAAATACTCGTGCAAATAAATGTAGATATGAAGAGAAAAATCTTATCAAAGCTCATTGAATGGAAAAACAAGAAAAACCGTAAACCATTGATTGTCAACGGAGCAAGACAAGTGGGCAAAACATATATCTTAAAAGAGTTCGGTTCACATTACTACGAGAAAATGGCGTATGTCAATTGTGACAAGAACAAAACGCTGGACAAGATATTTTCTCAGGACTATAACATCAGCAGAATATTGCTCTCTCTTTCAGCCATTCTGCATGTGAATATTGAACCGGAGAACACTCTTATCATTTTCGACGAGATACAAGAGAATCCGACGGTTCTAAATTCTTTGAAATATTTTTGTGAGGATGCATCCCAATATCATGTAGCTGTGGCTGGTTCGCTACTCGGAATTTCGCTTCACCGTGACACATCGTTCCCAGTAGGTAAGGTTGACATGATAAAGATGTATCCTATGACTTTCGATGAGTTTCTCATGGCTATAGACGAACAGCCTTTGGTGGATGTTCTAGTCTCAAAGGATTTCTCCATTATCGATTCTTTGTCGGTTCGTTTGATTGATTGTCTGCGTCAGTATTATTATGTAGGAGGGATGCCGGCTGCTGTGGCAGAATTTGCCTTGACAAAGAATCTTGAGGAAGTGCGTAACATCCAGAAGCAAATTCTGTTCGATTACCGTAGAGACTTCTCCAAGCATGCACCAATTCAAGAAGTGCCCCGCATCAATATGGTATGGGACTCCATACCTGCGCAACTCGCCAAGGAGAACAAAAAATTCATATTTGGAGTTTTAAAGAAAGGGGCAAGAGCCTCTGAGTTCGAAATAGCCATACAGTGGCTCTTGGATGCGGGGCTAATATATCAAATCAACAGAATTACTACACCTTCGATTCCTTTGAAGTTTTATGAGGAAATGTCCGTATTCAAGCTATTTGTACTTGACATAGGGTTAATGGGGGCAATGTCAGACGCTCCTGCTGAAAGTATCATTGTGGCTGACACCCTGTTCAAGGAATACAAAGGTGCATTTACCGAACTGTTTGTATTGACACAGTTGATGACAGAGGACTTGTCTATATATTATTATAGCAGCAATGATTCGAGGGTTGAAATCGATTTAGTGGTACAAAAAGGTGCTGTTGTTGTTCCGATTGAAGTTAAGGCTGAAGTGAACGTGCATGCCAAATCCTTGAGAACATTCATAGGCAAACACCCTGAACTAAAAGGTCTGCGCCTTTCCATGATGCCATACCAGAATCAGGAATGGATGGAGAACAGACCTCTGTATGCAGTCGGCAATTGGGTATAGATATATAGTGGGTACCGCGAATTACCCCACCACTTAGCCTCCCCGAAGGATAACCCATCCTGACCTTCCCAAAGGGAAGGAACAAGTTACTAAGAATATTGTCATCAGCCCCCACCTAGCCTCCCCCGAAGGATAACCCATCCTAGCCTTCCCTAAGGGAAGGAACTTATTACTCAGAATATTGTCATCAGCCCCCACCTAGCCTCCCCCGAAGGGGAGGGACAGTTACTATTGCTATTGATAATCTAATGATAATCAGACAACTACAAACGGCTATCATGTAGTCAAGGGTATCTGTCCCTCCCCTACGGGGGAGGTTAGGTGGGGGCTAAAGTTCATTAGGCGGAGTAATCTGTTCCTTCCCTTTGGGAAGGTTAGGATGGGTTGTCTTGGGAAGGATAGGATGGGTTGTCCTATGGGTTTATCCTGGTTTTTGTCTAAAATCACATCCCGTTTCTTTGTCTAAATCATATTCTGTTTTGTCTGCAATCATATAAAGAGGAAAAGCACCACGGAATAAATTATATCTACCCGTTGGCGGGATTAATTTATGTTGACAGATATGAGTAAAAGTTGTAAATATCGCTTGATTCTCCGTAAAATCAAGAATTGCCGAAAAAACTGTCAGACCATCTGGTTTTTTGCCGTAATATCCAGACAAACAAGCAATTGACCACCTTACGATTGTCAGCCAATTGTCTGGATGGTTTTGCTGATGGAAGGAATTGTCAGATAGCATGTTAACTTATTGGGCAGACGTCTGGCTGCAATTCTGCCCATCCGGAGCAAGCACCGTGCCCATGATGAGAAAGCAGCGTACCCCAGTTGGGCAAGCACCGTGCCCAATTTTAACCCCAATCGGTCATTAATAAGCGTGCGCTAATTTAATTCCGCCAACAGGTTATATCTGTGATAATATAGTGTCCATCATCATAAGGCGATGTTCCACCGGTCTAAAAATGAAAACACGGAATGACAATAGGTTTCGGGTCAAGCTGTACGCCATCTCCAATATCCCTTGCCACCATGTCATTTGAACAAAAAAACGGGCAAGGTGCTTGCCCACATGGGGCACGCTGCTTTCTCATCATGGGCACGGTGCTTGCCCCGGTTGGGCAGATTTTACGCCAAGCGGTTGCCCAAAACGTCATGATGACCGACCGGGCTTTTGAAATAACACGCCCTGCCCTTCCAGAGAAAGAAAGGCAGGGGACTTATGTCAGAAGATACGAAGTCTTCTTTAAACCCAAATCGGTCAAAACCTATAATCTATCCTGTAGTATCCTACAGCTTGTCGCCATAACACAAATCGCCGGCATCTCCGAATCCCGGAACGATATACTTATGCTCGTTGAGTCCGGGGTCGATGGCGGCACACCATATCGTGGTGTTCTCCTCCGGCAGGTGTGTCTTGATATAGTCCACACCCTCCGGCGTGGCTATGACGCACGCCACATGCACGTGCTTCGGTCTGCCTTTCGACACGAGAGCCTCCCAGCCCAGCTCCATCGAACCTCCGGTGGCGAGCATCGGGTCGGCGATGATGAGCGTCTTGCCGGTCAGGTCGGGAGTGGCAAGATATTCTATGTGTATGCCCACCTGGGTATGTTCCTCGTCGGTGTATTTGCGGTATGCGCTGACGAAGGCGTTTCCGGCATGGTCGAAGACATTGAGGAATCCGGTATGGAAGGGCAGTCCGGCACGGAAGATCGTTGCCACCACCACATCGTCCACCGGCACGCTGACCTCTGCGTCGGCAAGCGGCGTATGCACGGTTTTCTGCTGATAGTCAAGCGTTTTGCTTATCTCGTATGCCATCATCTCGCCCACTCTCTGTATGTTGTTGCGGAAGAGCAGTCGGTTCTGCTGATAATCCTTGTCGCGCATCTCTGCCAGATACTGGTTGATGATAGAGTTCTGATCACTGAAATTTATTACTTTCATAGGGAATATATTGTTTTGTCGTTATTCTTATCCATGCGGGGCTGCTTATGAGAGGGCGTCCCGACGGAAGCGGTTTCTGGAATCGTGCAAAAATAAGAAATAAAGAATAATAATTGACACTTGCATTTTACAAATAACTTTCAGTGACATTGCATTTAAACTTCTTTAACCTAAAATTGTTTAGACGAGTGTTATTTTGGCAACCATCGCTTTGTTGAAAAATAGAATTTTACTACCTTTGCCCCGATTTTAAACAGTAGGTATACAGAAATCGATAGGTATTCTGCAAAGACAGATTCAATAGTTATTCAAGATAAAAAGAAATATTCACACTAAATACATTATTATAAAATGGCAAAGTTTGATAAGTCAGTTTTAGAGAAGTATGGAATCACAGGTACTACTGAGGTTCTGTACAATCCTTCTTATGAGGTGTTGTTCAACGAGGAGACCAAGGAAGGTCTCGAGGGTTTCGAGGTAGGTCAGGAGACTGAGCTCGGCGCCGTAAACGTGATGACTGGTATCTACACCGGCCGTTCGCCTAAGGACAAGTTCATCGTTGACGACGAGAATTCTCACGACACAGTATGGTGGACTTCTGAGGAATACAAGAACGACAACCACCGTGCTTCCAAGGAGGCTTGGACTGCAGTAAAGGAAATTGCAAAGAAGGAGCTGAGCAACAAGAAGCTGTTCGTTGTTGACGGTTTCTGCGGAACTCACAAGGACACCCGCATGAAGGTTCGCTTCATCGTTGAGGTGGCTTGGCAGGCTCACTTCGTTACAAATATGTTCATCCGTCCTCAGAACGAGGCTGAGTTCGACCAGGAGCCGGACTTCATCGTATACAATGCTTCTAAGGCTAAGGTTGAGAACTACAAGGAGCTGGGTCTGAACTCAGAGACTGCTGTAGTGTTCAACGTAACTTCTAAGGAGCAGGTTATCATCAACACATGGTATGGCGGTGAGATGAAGAAGGGTATGTTCTCTATGATGAACTACTTCCTCCCATTGAAGGGCATCGCTTCTATGCACTGCTCTGCAAACACCGACATGAACGGTGAGAACACAGCAATCTTCTTCGGTCTTTCTGGTACTGGTAAGACTACTCTCTCTACCGATCCTAAGCGTAAGCTCATCGGCGACGACGAGCACGGATGGGACGACGAGGGTGTGTTCAACTTCGAGGGTGGCTGCTACGCCAAGGTTATCAACCTCGACAAGGAGTCTGAGCCAGACATCTACGGTGCCATCACACGCGACGCTCTCCTTGAGAACGTTACTGTGGACAAGGACGGCAAGATCGACTTCGCTGACAAGAGCGTAACAGAGAACACTCGTGTTTCTTATCCTATCTACCACATCAAGAACATCCAGCGTCCTTATTCTCAGGGCCCGGCTGCAAAGCAGGTTATCTTCCTGTCTGCAGACGCATTCGGAGTTCTTCCTCCAGTATCTATCCTGAGCGCTGAGCAGACAAAGTACTACTTCCTCTCTGGATTCACAGCAAAGCTCGCAGGTACAGAGCGTGGAATCACTGAGCCTACTCCTACATTCTCTGCTTGCTTCGGCCAGGCATTCCTGGAGCTCCACCCAACAAAGTATGCTGAGGAGCTGGTTAAGAAGATGCAGAAGAGCGGTGCCAAGGCTTACTTGGTGAACACTGGTTGGAACGGTACCGGCAAGCGTATCTCTATCCGCGACACTCGTGGTATCATCGACGCTATCCTCGACCACTCTATCGACGCTGCTCCAACAAAGACTATCCCATTCTTCAACTTCGTTGTTCCTACAGAGCTCAACGGCGTAGACACCAACATCCTCGACCCACGCGACACTTATGCTGACGCAGCTCAGTGGGAGGAGAAGGCTAAGGATCTCGCTGCCCGCTTCATCAAGAACTTCAAGAAGTATGAGACAAACGAGGCTGGTAAGGCTCTCGTTGCAGCTGGTCCTCAGCTCTAATCGCTGAACAGACGATACATCGCATGATGTTCCCTCTTGTCGGCTTCTCACGAAGCACTGACTGGTTGGACATCTCACAAGAATAAGAATCCTGTCGGGCTTTGCCCGGCGGGATTTTTTTCGTTTCTGACAGGGTGGGACACAGCGATTAAACCCAAAGATAACCCATCCTAACCTTCCCAAAGGGAAGGAACAAGTTACTCTGCTTTGTCAAGACTTCAGCCAATCAATTCAGCCAATGAACATCAGCCCCCTCTCGTTCTCCCCCGTAGGGGAGATGCAGGTTACTCTTACTATTGATAGCCTTCTGATAATCAGACAACAAGGGTATCTGTCCCTCCCCTTCGGGGGAGGCTAGGTGGGGGCTGATATTCAACACAGTGACTGACTATAGGTTTATCCTGGTTTTTGTCTAAAATCATATCTTGTTTTGTCTGAAATCATATAAAGAGGAAAAGCGCCACAGAATAAATAAATAATCAGTGATAATAATGTATCCATATTATAATAAAGACGATGTCCACACACCACTACCACGATAATCTCCGTGATAAAACACAACGTCTATGCAAACGTTTTCGTTAAAAAAAACGCATCAGATAATATAAAGTATCATTCATCTGTGTAACTTTGCAACAGATTATCCCAAACCGAATTACAAAAACAGACGAAAAAGCGACTCCATTCGTAAGTCAAAACAGACGTATAGAGAATCTACTCGTAAGCCAAAAGGAAACAGGCAAAAACCTGTCGACTAAGGTAAGGGAATCTATCTGACTCTACAACATAAAAAACGACATACAAGCACAGCGTCATACCGGCAGTTCCCCAAAAAGGAATTGCCACAATGACACAAGAAGGCGCAAAGCGGAGAAACGATGCCCACCCCGGCGCCCCCAACACGTATATCAGAAGCGAGAACCAGGTACAACAGAAGAACAATAAATTAATATAACTACAAAAAAATGAAGAATCTACAAACAGGGACGACTTGCCTGTCGAGTTCTACCGGCAGCAAGCAGCACAAATGCAGGAGGTCGCTACAGCGACTCGCCACATTCGTAATTCTGTTTCTTTGCTCCATGACAATAGCGTGGGCGCAAGGGACGACAACGACGGGAGAACAACAATTTAGCTTTACCATAGGAAATGCCAAATCCTATACTAATGAGATAATAACGGCAACTTTTACTGGTAACGATCTTGATTTAAAGGCTAAATACATCAAGCTAAAATCTAATGGTGATGGAACTCTTACCATAGACGCCAATGGTGCTACAATCAGCAACATCAGTCTGTTAGCAAACACTACTACATCAGAACCTGATAATGGCATCAACATTGAATCAGGCACTACTAGTGTTAAGGTATCTGATGTTGAAATGCCCGTAGAGTGGAAGAATGGCAACAAAAGCGTTGTATTCAAATCCGCAAGTAGAGGTATCTACGTATTCGGCGCAACCATCACCTACAAGAATGACAACACGGCAAACTGAGCCTCAACGTTGTATCTGCCCCGACAATCACTCCGAACGATGACGAAACGTCAACTTCAAAGTTGTCGTTCATCATCACACAGACTGCAAATACGCAGGATGGAACGGCTCTCGAAACTTATTACACCACCGATGGCTCTATCCCGAATACAGAGAATGCAACAAAGCTGACAGGAAGTTCACAGACAGTGACGATAGATTGGAATAAGGGTGACAAAGTGACAGTAAGGACCATCACGAAGCGTGTGGACAACAACGATGCGACAAACTACCGCTATAGTGGGGAGGTATCAAAGGAATTCAGCAACACAGGTTCTGACGAACTCGCTTCTGTCGACGCCCCTGTAATCACTCCTGATGGTGAGGCCATAGTGGCTTCAAACCTCGAGGTGACGATTAAGGACTCGCAATGGACAACGGATCTCTCCAGCAAACTCAAGGTAAAATACGCAACAGAGGTAAGAAACAATGACGGCACCGTTACCACAAGCACTTGGACTGTAGCTGAATCATTGCCTGTAAAATTGAATCTGACAAAAACTTCTACAGTGAAGGCTTACGCCGAATTTACAGCTAGCGATGGTAAAACGACATCATCCGACATCGTATCACGCACATACTTCCTGCTCGATGCTAACACAACATATCTGAATGAATTGGAATCACAGGCAGTTGGCACTACCGTTGAGGATATTAACGGCATGACTATGACATACGGAGGCATAAAGGTTGGAAGCACTAACTTCAAGGCTCTCTCTAAGAACGACAAGACCGATGCCAACACCCTCGGTTCTATCCACACAGTATCAGGCAAGGCATTGTATGGAACTGCTGACGTGGAGTCGGAACTCGGCGACGGAAAGATCGGTGGCAAGAACAAAAGCCATGAATATCTCCACTGCAATGCTTTAAGCCAGGAACTCCACGAGAGGACTTTCGCACTGCCGGCAGTGGGCAGCTTCTTCAAGTTTGAGCCAGAAGCCAACGGAAAACTCACGGTATTCGTGGAGCAGCAGGGTGCAATCCATAACGTCGACAGAACCTTACACAAAGACGTGGTTAGAAAGCGCCCTGTATACTTCCTCGACGAGACAGGCAAGAGCATCAAAGCAGATTATGCTTACACATCATCAAAGGTGAACAAGGCTGACTGGACAGAGATTCAAAAGACAAATAATAAAGACGGTGACACCTTCTATACGAAGGAATACATGGACAAGCTGGAGAAATACTACCAGAATATCATCGACGGCAATAACCAAAACTTCACAAACTTCAACTCTGCCGTTGCCGACGCCGACAAGCACAAGGCGCTGACTCTCGGCACGAGCATCCAGCCTATCATCGTGCTCCACGAGAAATGCAACGCAGAAATCCTCAATGGCGACGGCATGAGCGAGACCGGCGACGACAACTACGACGGGACCGGATATATGCTGATCAGCGAGGGATACGTGACATACGAGTTCCCTGTAAAGGCTGGCAAGACTTACTATCTCTTCGCATCAAGAACGAAGCTCGCCCTCTCTGGTTTCTGCTTTGATAAAGATGCATCATACACTGCTACAGATGTGACTCTCGACGGAAATGCAGACAACACCGATGCGATAAACAAGTTGGAAGTTGGCAAACAGTATAACGTTACTCTCAACAACCGCACATTCCGCAGAGGCAGATGGTATTCCGTGGTATTGCCATTCAGCGTAAGCCAGAAGCAGATGAAGAGCGTGTTCGGTGATGGAGTGAAGGTGTTGCACTACAGCGACGTTACAGGTACAGACCTCAACCTCTTCGAGCATTTCTATCAGATGATTGTCGGCGGTACTCCTGTGCTCGTGAAGCCAGCTAAGGATGTGACTAATCCGGTATTCAGCAACGTGACTCTGACAAACAAAAAGGTAGTTGACATCGAGAACACAGGCTTCAAATGTACTGGTTCTTGGGACAACGTTGACTTCCCTGAATACTCTTACTTCATCGACGCCAAGACAAACAGCTTCTATCAGTATGACCCAACCAAGGTGGAGACAAACACAGTGAAGCCTCACGCAGGAGCTTTCCGCTCATGGATTATAGCTTCAGAAAACGCTTCAACGGCAAAGCAGCTCACTATGCACATCAACGGCATTGAGGAGCAGGGCGAGACTACTGCCATCTGGAATGCCATCAGCGGAAACGACGATGCTGAGGTTGCCTCAAAGGGCATCTACAGTCTGAGCGGACAGAAGATGAACGCCACCGACACACGCAGTCTGCCAAAGGGAATATACATCGTGAACGGAAAGAAATTTATCGTAAAGTAAAACTGAGGGAGGACAGACAAAATGAGAAAAGAATATATATCACCAGAGACAACGCTGATTAAGGTGCACACCGAGAACGTGATGAACAATACGAGCATCGGCGTGAAGACCTATAATAACTTGACTGCCGAGAAGAATGGAGTGACACTGAAGAATAACTACGGCTTCAGCGACAAAGGCATCAGCATTTGGAACGGTACTTCTCAGCCAGAGACTGCCAAGGACAACAATGGCTTCAACCTTTGGGGCGATGAGGATTAAACCCCAAACGGAATAATGCTCGAATTGGGATAAACGCCAAACGGCATAATGACAGAATTGGGATAAAACGCCGAACGGCATAATGACCGTTTATGGTTAAATGAAGCGGTTGAATGACGACTTCCATGTCGTTGTTCAACCGCTTTTCGTTGTTTGTGTCTCTGATTATGACAGCCCATCATACGGGAGAGGTTAGGTGGGGGCAGATATGATTAAGTGGAGGCTGATGTCGTGAATAGGAGTAGGTTTCTCCGGTGAACATCATCAGCCCCCTCTCGTTCTCCCCCGTAGGGGAGATGCAGGTTACTCCTAATCTGATAAGCCATTGACAGTCAAGTGTATCTGTCCCTCCCCTACGGGGGAGGTTAGGTGGGGGCTGATGCTGATTTGCAGAGTAACTTGTTCCTTCCCTTGGGGAAGGCCAGGATGGGTTGCCTACGGGGGAGGTTAGGTGGGGGCTGATGCCTATGTGCGTTGTCATAATTATTATTCCCCCACGGCTCAGAATTACGAATAGAGAACAGTTACTACGCGCAGCCGGTTTATCTTGGTTTATCGCTTGTATGCTTTTGCGAGGTGGCGACATAGTCGACACCGATTCCTTTCATGCAAGTTGACTGTCGAGAGCTTGCTCTCGTAAGGGCGACCTGTGCGACAGGAATCAAGCCGTGAGGCTCGCAAAAGGATACAGGTATTTATCCTGGTTTTTGTCTACGAATCCCCCTTTATACACCAAAAAGGAAGTGCCCAAGCACTTGCAAATCCTGCAAGATCCAAACAAAAATCCAAGAATCATTAGCTCAATATCATCAAAAAATGAATCCGTCTTACTTATGTTCAAAAAGAGAAGTTGTAGCAGACAGCAATAAAAAAAATTACATTGAATGACCTGATGGCCGTTTTGGGTGTACTCCAAAACGGTCATCAGATCGTAAGGGGATTATTTCTTTTCCTTCACCTTCGTAGCCCATACGAAATAGATGATGAGAAGCAGGTAGGCAGCGAGGGCGGCAACCTGCGACCATGAGTTTGCCCACCATCCTTCATAGTCGAACTTCACTCCGAAGAAGCGCAGCAATGCACTGACAACACCCATCAGGGCACCACCGGCGATGAATCCGCTGGCAATAAGAGTACCCTTCTCGTTGCGGTCTTTGTTCACCTTCTCGCTCTTTGAGCGCGAAGAAACATACCAGCTGATGAAACCGCCGATGAGCAGCGGAGTGTTCAGTTCGATAGGGATAAACATACCGAGGGCGAACGGCAATGCCGGCACCTTGCAGAAGGTGAGCACTACGGCGATGGCAGCACCGATGGCATAGAGCATCCAAGGAGCACCCACACCATTCATCAGCGGATCGATTACCGCCGCCATGGCATTTGCCTGAGGAGCGGCAAGCTGACCGCTGTCAAATCCGTAGGTCTCGTTGAGCAGCATCATCACACCGCCCACGGTAGCTGCCGACACGAGGGTGCCGAGGAACTTCCATGACTCCTGCTTCTTTGGCGTGGTGCCGAGCCAGTAGCCGATCTTGAGGTCGGTGATGAAAGCGCCGGCCATAGAGAGTGCGGTACATACCACACCACCCATAATGAGCGCCGCCAGCATACCGCCGGTGCCCTTCATTCCCACTGCCACCATCACTACAGAGGCGAGGATGAGAGTCATCAGCGTCATTCCCGACACAGGGTTGCTACCCACAATGGCGATGGCGTTGGCTGCCACGGTGGTGAACAGGAATGCTATCAATGCCACGAGCAGGATGCCGACGATGGCGAAGAGAAGGTTGCCCTCCATCACTCCGAACCAGAAGAAGAGGAATGTGATGAGGATGGTGGCGATAGAACCGATGGCGATGATCTTGAACGAGATGTCGCGCTGCGTGCGAGGCACGTCGGCTGTGGTGTCACCCTTTCCCTTCATCTCCCTTGCGGCAAGCGACACGGCACTCTTGATGATGCCCCAGCTCTTGATGATGCCGATGATACCAGCCATGGCAATGCCACCGATACCGATGCTCTTGCCATAATACTTGAATATCTCCTCCGGCGACATGGCGCCAACGGCTGTGGTGAGCTCGGGATTCCAGGCGTTGAGCACCTGGTCGTGGAAGATAACTCCCATTCCCGGCACGAGCACCCACCATACGGCAAGCGAACCGAGGGTGATGATAAAGGCATATTTCAGACCGATGATATATCCGAGACCGAACACGGCAGCTCCGGTGTTGACCTTGAACACGAGCTTCGCCTTGTCGGCAAGCGTCTCGCCCAGTCCGATGACACGCGTGGTGAACATTTCGTTCCACCATCCGAAGGTGGCGACGATGAAGTCGTAGAGTCCGCCCACGATACCGGCGAGCAGCAGCGGCTTTGCCTGGCTTCCGCCCTTGGCACCGGAAACGAGCACCTGGGTAGTGGCGGTGGCTTCAGGGAAAGGATACTTTCCGTGCATGTCGCTGACGAAATACTTGCGGAACGGGATGAGGAACAGGATTCCTATCACACCGCCGAGCAGCGAACTGAGGAAAATCTTGAAGAACGATACTGCCATGTCGGGATACTTGGCCTGCAGGATATAGATGGCAGGCAGAGTGAAGATGGCTCCTGCCACCACGGCTCCCGAACAGGCTCCGATGCTCTGGATGATGACGTTCTCGCCCAATGCCTTGCTGCGCTTGGCGGCTGTAGACACTCCCACGGCGATGATGGCGATAGGAATGGCTGCCTCAAACACCTGACCCACCTTGAGTCCGAGGTAGGCGGCAGCGGCTGAGAAGAGCATCGTCATCACGATACCCCAGGTCACAGACCACATGTTTACCTCCGGATACACTTTCTTGGGGCTCATGATGGGTTCATACTGTTCCCCCTCTTTCAGCTCTCGGAACGCATTGTCCGGAAGCTGCACATTGTCTTTCTTGTTTTCTTCCATAGATTTTGGTTATTATTGTTTTGATTTACACTTCTTATCCTTCTTTCTCCAGTATCTGCATGAGTTCTTCCATTCCTGCCGACGCTCCCTTCACTATCTGACGGATGTCGCTACGGGAGCCTGAGACCGAAGGCTTGGGGTCGATGAGATATATCGGAGCTCCGGGACGCACATAGCGCACGAGTCCGGCGGCTGGATATACCACGAGCGACGTGCCGATGATGATCATCATGTCGGCTTTCTCCACCTCTTCAACAGCTGGTTCGATCATCGGCACGCTCTCGCCGAAGAACACGATGAAGGGGCGGAGCAGCGAACCGTCGCCTGCCTTCTCGCCATGGGCAACGGTGAGATTGCCGGGAGTGAGGGTCTTGATGAAATGTGGATTGTAGGGGTCTCTCGACGAGCACACCTTCATGAGCTCGCCATGCAGATGTATCACCTTTCTGGAGCCAGCCTGCTCATGCAGATTGTCAACATTCTGGGTCACCACGCTGACGTCGTATTTCTCCTGCAGGGCAGCCACCAGCTCATGCCCCCTGTTGGGCTTCGCCTCAAGAAGTTTTCCGCGGAGCATGTTGTAGAAGTCATTCACGTAGTCGGGATCTGTCTCCCAGGCCTCATGGGTTGCCACTCGCGCCACGGGATAGTTCTCCCATAGACCGTCGGCATCACGAAAGGTGCTCAGTCCGCTTTCTGCCGACATGCCGGCACCTGTCAGCACTACAATTTTCTTCATAGTCAGAATTATTATTGAACAACAAGGAGCCGCACTAAAGGAGGCTCAAAATAAATTAAGAATGCACAAAATTAGCATTTTTTCTTTAATACAACATACTTAGTCAGATAAAAATAGTACCTTTGTGCGCTTTTGATGCTGAAGCGCCGTGATAATCAGCGGTGTTTCAGCATCTGGAATGTATTGTGGCGCACAGCGCATACGCATACATATTCAGGAATATAAACAATAAATATTATACATAAGCAAATGGACAAAGTAAGCTACGCCCTCGGTTTGGGCATCGGCCAGCAGTTGGCACAGATGGGTGCGTCGGACCTTAACATCGACGATTTCGCCGACGCTATCAAAGACGTCATCAACGGTAACGTACTGAAGGTTCCACACAAGGACGCACAGACAATCGTTCAGGAGTATTTCCGCCAGCAGGAGGAGCGCATCAACGCCATCCGCGCCGAGCAGGGAAAGGCTGCAAAGGCTGAGGGAGAGAAATTCCTCGCCGAGAACGGCAAGAAGGAGGGTGTGGTGACTCTCAAGAGCGGTCTGCAGTATGAGGTGCTGAGAGAGGGCAACGGCAAAAAGCCTAAGGCTACCGACCAGGTGAAATGCCACTACGAGGGAACTCTCATCAACGGACAGGTGTTTGACAGCAGCTACAAGCGCAACGAACCGGCGGTGTTCCCGCTCAACCAGGTGATTCCGGGATGGACAGAAGGCCTGCAACTCATGCAGGAGGGAGCGAAGTATCGTTTCTATATCCCTTATATCCTCGCTTACGGCGAGAGCGGAGCAGGCGGTTCTATCCCTCCATTCGCAACGCTCATCTTCGACGTTGAACTGCTCGAGGTGATGTAAGGAAGACCTTATCGCATAAGGAAAAGGACAAGAAAGAAAACTATAACAATTATAATACGACGATGAAAAAAATTACATTGTTTGCTGCGGCAGCTGTAGTAGCCGCAGGTCTGGCCTCTTGTGGAAAGTCAACTCCAAAGGCCGATTTGAAGAACGACGTTGACTCACTGAGCTACGCTATCGGTATGGCTCAGTCTAACGGACTGAAAGACTATCTCGTGAGCAACCTTGGCGTTGACACAGCATATATCGACGAATTCATAAAGGGCCTCAACGAGGGTGCCAATGCCGGCGACGACAAGAAGAAGGCCGCATACTATGCCGGTATACAGATTGGCCAACAGCTCAGCAACCAGCTGGTGAGGGGCATCAACCACGAGCTCTTCGGCGAAGACTCCACAAAGACCATCTCTCTGAAGAACTTCATGGCCGGTTTCATCAGCGGAACAACAGGCAAGGGCGGCATCATGACTATGAACAAGGCACAGGATGTGACACAGAGAAAGATGACCGAGATAAAGAACAAGGCTCTGGAGGAGACATACGGTGCATACAAGAAGCAGAACGAGGCTTTCGCTGCCAAATATGCAAAGGGTGCCGACGTGAAGAAGCTCGGAAAGGGCGTTTGCTACAAGGTAATCAAGGAGGGCAAGGGAGAGATTCCTGGAGCTAACTCTTCTGTAAAGATCATGTATGAAGGAAAGACTATCGACGGAAAGGTGTTCGACGGCAACTTCGGCCAGAAAATTCCTGCTGAATTCTTTGTAAACCAGGTTATACCGGGATTCACAGAGGCTCTTACACACATGCCTGTAGGTAGCGTTTGGGAGGTTATGATTCCTCAAGAGCAGGCTTACGGCACACGTGACACCGGCGGCAAGATAAAGCCATTCTCTACTCTCATCTTCAAGATAGAGCTCATCAGCACAGAGAAGGGAAAGGCACAGCCTGCAGGACAGCAGCTCACACCTGAGCAGCGCGCCCAGATTGAGGCTGCAATGAAAGCACAGCAGAACCGATAAACAAGAATAAAACAAGTGGACAAGTAGACGAGTAAAGGGCAAAGAAAATCTCTTTGTCAACTCGTCTCCTTGTCAACTTGTCAAATTGTTAACTCGTCAACTAAAAAATAAAATACAACAATGAAAAAATCATTATTCTTAGCACTCGCCATCCTGGCGGGCAGCCTCACTACAACGGCTTTCGCCGCTAAGAAAAAGGACAAGAAGAAGAAAACTGTTGAAACAGTGGAGGTGGTGAAACTCGCCACTTCTTCTGACTCGCTGAGCTATGCTGCCGGAAAGGCACAGACAAACGGACTGCTGCCATTCCTGAAGCAGAAATACAATGTGGAGGAGAAGGACATCGCCGAAGTGGCTCGCGGTTTCAACGACATGTATAAGAACATCAACGACCCTAAGGTTCAGGCTTACGCTGCAGGACAGCAGATTGCTCTCATGGTGGAGCAGGGAATGCTGCCTTACCGCAAGGAGCAGTTCAAGGAATATAAGGACTCTATCAACTCCGAGCTCTTCAACAAGGGATTCATCGCATCGCTGCTGAAGGACGACAGCTTGCTCTCAGACTCTGTGGCACAGGCTTACATGACTGAGGCTGAGAAGGCAAACAAGGAGTGTATGGAGAAGGCTACAAAGAAGAAGGGTGAGGATTTCCTCGCCGAGAACGCAAAGAAGCAGGGTGTGGTGACTCTGCCCAACGGACTGCAGTATAAGGTCATCACTGAAGGCAAGGGCGAGAAGCCAAAGGCTACAGACCGCGTGACCGTGAAATACGAGGGCAAGAGCATCGACGGAAAGGTGTTTGACAGCAGCTACAAACGCAACCCACAGACTACCACGTTCGGTCTGAACCAGGTGATCAAGGGCTGGACAGAGGCTCTGCAGCTGATGCCTGTAGGCAGCAAGTGGGAAATCTACATCCCTTACGACCTTGCTTATGGCGAGAGAGGTTCCGGCCGCAACATCAAGCCTTATGAGGCTCTCATCTTCACCGTTGAGCTTGTAGACATCGAGAAGCCAAAGGCTGAGGTAAAGGTCGAGGAGAAGACCGCTACTAAGAAGGCTACTGCCAAGAAGGGTATAACTATGAAGGCTACTCCAAAGGCCAAGAAGAAATAATCCCAGGCAAACGGTTGGGGATAAACCCAAACAAACGGTTGGGGATAAATTCCATACACCAATAAAAGAAGTAATGTGAAGAGGGCGTGTCGCAATGACACGCCCTCTTCTATTGTATAATTTATATGACGAGGGAACAAGGAAGTTTCTCAAGTTATTGTCATCAGCCCCCACCTAACCTCCCCCGTAGGGGAGGGACAGTTACCGCTGTCTTCGATAAACCATTGATACTCTGATAGTTATAGTGGTGCAAACTTACGTTTACAACAGGCAATAATCATACTGCCAATGGTAACTGTCCCTCCCCTACGGGGGAGGTTAGGTGGGGGCTGAAGTTCATTGGCTGAAATGATTGGCATAGTAACTTGTTCCTTCCCTTTGGGAAGGTTAGGATGGGTTTGAGGTTATAATGGGTCTTGGCTTTGAATATCCTCACCAACCTTAGTTTTATCCCGGTTTTTGTCTCAAATCATATCATGGCTCTTGTCTAACCTCCATACGCTCTTGGACATATCCAAACCTGACAATCATTGTTTGCAAGGTTTAAAAGGCGAATCTCCTTGTCAACTCATCAACTTGTCTACTCGTCAACTTGTCTCTACTTGTCCCTCAATATCGTGGCACGGATAATCCTTACATCCTCCAGCGGTCTGTCGTTGGCATCACGCTCAACGTGCTGGATGCGGTCAACCACATCCATACCTTCTACCACCTGACCGAACACCGTATAGGCTCCATCGAGATGTGGCGTGCCGCCCACGGTGGTATACACATCCTCCATCTCCTTCGTCATCCTGATACTGTCGCCGAAGAGTTTTTCCAGATTCTCACGTCCCCGCTGCAGTCCCTTCTCGCCCTGCCGTCTGCCGTAGACGATATAAAACTGCGTACTGCTCGACTCATGCTTCGGATTGACATCATCGGGTTCGCGGGCTGCCGCCAACGCACCGCGCTTATGGAAAATCTGAGGCAAACGGATCTCGGCCGGCAAGGTGTAGCCCAGTGAATGCTCGCCGAGCATTGCCCCCTTGGGAGCATTCTTGCTGGAAGGGTCGCCGCCCTGGATCATGAAATCGGGTATCACACGATGAAACAGTAGCGAGTCATAGAAATGGTCCTCTCTGATGAGTTTCAGGAAATTGTCACGATGAAGCGGTGTCTCGTTATACAGTTCCACCCGTATATTTCCCATCGTAGTCTCGATGAGCACCTCCGGACGCACATCCCCCTTCATTGTCTGCCCCTTCACGCCGACACAAATCGCAAACAGCGAAATAATCAATAGAATATTTTTCATATATCAATAGGTATTATTTAAAGTTTCGAATGTCAATGACCGACTATGAGGGATAAAACAGTAATTAGACCTTTAACGGAGTCTTATTTAAACCGCTTGCAGTCTTTCGTTTTGATAAGGCGCATTTTGCCGGTTTTTACTTATCCTTCATAATCCGCGACCACAAAGTTACACCTTTTTCCCAAATAGCCGAGGTATTCGTCATTATTTTTGGATTACAAGGCAACGTCGCCTCCTGTATCGACCATAATGTTCACCTTATCATATATCAAGAGGGAAAAAAGCGGAGACAAGGCGATATTGGCTAATAATTAGCCGAACCTAAAGGAAAATGAAGGGAAACAACCAATTTGTTGCAAAAAAACTAATTTTAACCGCCAAAATGTTGTGCGGTTTATAAAAAACCACTAATTTTGCTTATTGGCAAATAGCAAATAGCTCAAATGTTGTGGAAAATGCTATAAATGCCATGTAGAAAGCACATTTTTAAGATAAAACATAATATTAGAACCAAATAGTAATTTATTCTTATGGAAAAGATAGACAGACTTGACAAAAAGATACTTAGTATCCTTTCTAAGAATGCAAGAATGCCGTTCAAAGACGTAGCGGCAGAATGTAACGTTTCACGTGCAGCCATCCATCAGCGTGTGCAGCATCTGACAGAGGACGGAGTAATAACGGGCAGCAAATTCGACGTAGACCCGAAGAGCCTCGGTTTCTCTACCTGTACTTATGTGGGCATCACCCTTCAGAAGGGTAGCATGTATAAGGCTGTTGTGGAGCAGCTGGAGCATATTCCGGAAATCGTGGAGTGCCACTTCACCACCGGTCCTTACACAATGCTCGTGAAGCTCTATGCCAAGGACAACGGACAGCTCATGGACCTGCTCAACAACCAGATGCAGGAGATTCCGGGAGTGGTGTCTACAGAGACGCTCATCTCTCTGGAGCAGAGCATCAAGAGAGAGATTCCTATTGCACCGAAAGATCTCGGAGAGGTGGGACCTCGCAGAAGAGCCAAGGCTCAATCTGTTGAGGATGATATTGATTAACGAGTTGACAAGTTAACAAGTTGACGAGGAGATTGGATTGACAAACTGAAGAGTGGTTAACAGACAAGAAGTGGTAATTTCCTTGTCTACTCGTCTACATGTCTAGTAAAAAGGAGTAATCTACTTGTCAACTAAAAAAAAGCACTTTCAAGACGTGGAACCATTTGATTTCCAGTCGCGCCTTAATGGGATATACAAGAGATATCCTGAAGGACGAAAAAAACCGGTGATAGGAATCACCGGAAACTTTGCAAACGGAAACGCTACACTCGCCGAGCCATACTATATGGCTGTGGTGAGGGCTGGCGGTGTGCCCGTAATCATACCTCCCGTCGATGACACCGACGTGATAATAAACACCCTTGATTCTATCGACGGACTGCTGCTCTCCGGCGGCGGCGACTTCAATCCGCTCTGGTGTGGAGAGGAGCCGGTGCCGCAACTGCATGGCATAAACTCACACCGCGACCTGCCGGAACTGCTCACCGTGGAACTGGCTTACAACAGACAGATTCCGATGCTCGGCATCTGCCGCGGCATACAGACACTCGCCATGGCACTGGGAGGAAAGGTGAGACAGGACATCGACTCCTGCAGAACCGACAATGCCGAAAGGAAGACCCAGACAAGGGTGAAACACGACCAGGATGCGGAATGGCGCGGCGAACCCACTCACTCGGTGAGGATAGAACCGGGAACCGTGCTCTACGACATATTCCAGAGGGAGCGCATCTACGTGAATTCATTCCACCACCAGGCCGTGGGCAGCTGCGGCAGGAGGATGGAGACGTCGGCATGGGCAGAAGACGGGGTGATAGAGGCTGTGGAGAGCAGCGAACACAAGAGCATCCTCGGAGTGCAATGGCATCCGGAATGGCTCGGCGACGACGGACTGCCGCTCTTCAGATGGCTCGTGGAACGTGCCGCTGAATTCAACGAGGCAAAGGAACTGCACGACAAGGTGATGACCATCGACTCGCATTGCGACACACCGATGTTCTTCCCACAAGGAATACACTTCGACTGGAGAGACAGCCGCATCCTCGTTGACCTGCACAAGATGACAGACGGCAGACAGAGCGCCGTGACGATGGCGGCATATCTGCCACAGCCAAAACCGGGAGAGACATTCGCCGAGATAGCACCGCTGCCGGCACAGACGCCAACGGAATACGCCGACCTCATCTTCGACAAGATTGAAGACATAGTGAGGGCAAACGACAAGTTCGTGTCGATAGCAAGGACTCCGGCTGACCTGTATGCCGACAAACGCAACGGACGCAAATCTATAATGCTCGGCATAGAGAACGGACTGGCGCTGAACGGCGACATACGCAACGTGGAGCATTTCGCAAAGCGAGGAGTGGTGTATATCACCCTGTGTCACAACGGCGACAACGACATCTGCGACAGCGCACGACGCACGGAGAACACTCACGGCGGAGTGAGCCAGCTGGGAGAGCAGGTGATAAGGGAGATGAACCGCTGCGGACTGATGGTGGACCTCAGTCATGCCGGCGAACAGAGTTTCTACGACGCTCTCGACATCAGCGCCACACCGATAGTATGCAGCCACAGCAACTGCAAGGCTCTGTGTGACGTGCCGCGAAACCTCACCGACGACCAGCTCGAAGCACTGGCGAGAAAGGGTGGCGTGGCGCAGATAACTCTATACAACGGATTTCTAAGAAACGACGAACAGGAGGCGAGCATCATCGACGCCATAGACCATCTGGAACATGCCATCGACATAATGGGCATCGACAGCGTGGGAATAGGAACAGACTTCGACGGCGACGGAGGGGTCTGCGGCATCGCCGACTCTTCGGAACTCATAAACTTCACCATCCAACTGCTCAGACGACGCTACTCTCATGCCGACATAGAAAAGATATGGGGCGGCAACTGGCTCAGGGTGATGGCTGAGGTGCAAAAAAGCAGAATACAATGAAACTCAGATTAACACATATCTTGCTGCCCATGGCGGCAATGCTACTCACTATGGCATCATGCAAAAGCAGCAAAAAGGCTGATGCCGAAACGGAGACGATGACCATGGTGGGACCTACATTCAATGCAGACTCGGCTTATGCCTTCTGTGCAAAACAGTGTGAGTTCGGACCACGAACGATGAACAGCGAAGCTCACGACAAGTGCGGCGAATGGATAGCGGCGAAATTCAGGGAATACGGATGCACGGTGACGGAGCAGAAGGCTGACCTGAAGGCTTTCGACGGCACGGTGCTCAAGAGCACCAACATAATAGCGAGCTACAAGCCGGAGCTGACCACAAGAATACTGCTCTGCGCCCACTGGGACTGCAGACCATGGGCTGACAACGACCCCGACAGCACTAACTGGCGCAAACCGGTGATGGGTGCCAACGACGCTGCGAGCGGCGTGGCGGTGATGCTCGAAGTGGCGCGCCTGATACAGAAGGCAGACTCGCTGCAAATGGGAGTGGACTTCGTATGCTTCGATGCCGAAGACTGGGGAGTGCCACAGTGGAGCGACGACCAAGACACCAACGGCGACTCCTGGGCTCTCGGTGCACAGTATTGGGCTGAGAATCCTCACAAACCGGGATATGAGGCCCGCTTCGGCATCCTGCTCGACATGGTGGGAGGCACTGGAGCACGCTTCTATCAGGAGGGATTCTCGAAGCAATACGCCCTGAACATCGTGGACAAAGTGTGGAAGGCTGCTGAAGTGGCAGGATATGAGTCGCTGTTCCCAAAGGCGGAAGGCGGATACATCACCGATGACCACGGACCGGTGAACGAAAAGGCGAGAATACCCACCATCGACATCATCGCATATTATCCAAACTGCCAGCAAAGTTCCTTCGGACCCACATGGCACACCGTGACCGACACGATGGACAACATCGACAAGAACTCACTCAAGGCTGTGGGACAGACGGTGATACAGGTGCTGTTCTCAGAGAAATAAAGGGTATAACACACAGGGAACAAAGGGTATCATTGCTCTAAAAGACAAAGAGTTTCCATACTCTGAAGACAAAGGGCATCAAGACCCTGAAGACAAGGAGTATAATACCATACAGGAATAAAAGAAATAAACAGTATCATAACTAAAAACGAAATAATCATGGACTTACTGAAAAAAGAATTTGCCTCTAAACTCATGAAAGTTAAGGCTATCAAGTTGCAACCAGAGAATCCATTCACTTGGGCTTCCGGCTGGAAATCTCCTTTCTATTGCGACAACCGCAAGACTCTGTCTTATCCGGACCTCCGCAACTACGTGAAACTGGAACTCGTGCACGCCGTGCTCGAGAACTTCCCTGAGGCAGAGGCCGTGGCCGGTGTGGCTACCGGCGCCATCGCACAGGGTGCTCTCGTGGCTGACGAGCTCAACCTGCCGTTCGTTTACGTGCGCAGCAAACCAAAGGATCACGGACTGGAGAACCTCATCGAGGGCGAGCTGAAACCAGGCATGAAGGTAGTGGTAGTGGAAGACCTCATCTCTACCGGCGGTTCATCGCTGAAGGCTGTAGAGGCAATACGCAAGGACTGCTGCGAGGTGGTAGGAATGGTAGCTTCTTACACCTACGGCTTCGACGTGGCAAAGAAGGCTTTCGAAGAGGCTGGAGTGAAGCTCATCACACTGACCGACTACGACCACGTGGTGGAGCAGGCTAAGGAGACAGGATATATCAAGCCAGAGCATGTGGAAGTGCTCAACGAATGGCGCAAGGACCCTGCTAACTGGATGAAGTAATGAGCAAGTTTGAAAGCAGCATCAAGCATATCCCCTACCCTCAGACCGCCGTATATGCCATGCTCAGCGACCTGAGCAATCTGGAGAAAGTGCGCGACAAACTGCCTGAGGACAAGATAAAGGACCTCTCCTTCGACCGCGACAGCCTGAGCATCAGTGCTCCGATGGGAAGCGTGGCGATGAAAATCGTGGAGAGGGAAGAGCCCAAATGCATCAAGTTTGCCACCACAAACTCTCCGATTGCCGCCAACCTGTGGATACAGGTGGTGCCTGAGGGCGACGAGGCATGCAAGATGCGTCTCACCATAAAGGCCGACATCAACCCCTTTATCAAGGGAATGGTGTCGAAGCCGCTGCAGGAGGGACTGGAAAAGATTGCCGACGTGTTGGCAATGATACCATACAACAGTTGATTTCACACCAATGAACAAGCTCTGGGAAAAGAAAATCATAAGGGGTAAAGTGGCAGAGATGCTCCACGGCATCATTGCCCACTGCCCATGCCACAGACAGCGGCTGACGCTCTATGCCGGAGCGGCAGTCATGCTGCTGTCTGCCTGTGCCGACTCGGAATACAGCAACTATCCGTGTCACCTCGTCATCAACAACTCCACGATGCAGAACATGACTCTTGGCAGCGCGATGAACGCCATGTCGCCGGGTGTGTTCTGCAGGATATCAAGAGACGGCAAGACACGGTTCAAGTTTGAGACCAACCAAAACAGCGAACCGAGCTACGGAATGCTGACGGCGATAGACCAGAAGGCACAATGGACGATAGGCATATACAATGCCATCATCGTGGGATTCGGGAACCAGACGGGAAAATTCTATGCCTACGACAGCCAGTGCCGCAACTGCTATGAGAGTTCGGGACTGACTCGCTATGCCCTGACGATGAATACCGACGGCACGGCGACTTGCCGATACTGCCACAGGGTGTATGACATGAACAGCGGAGGAATTCTCATCAAAGGCGACAAAGGACGCGGAATGATAGAATACCGCGGCAATACCACCGGCACGTTTGGTATTCTGACTGTGAACAACTGACTTGGCCTTAACCCGAATCGGTAATTAGGGCTTTCCCGGAATGACCTCATTGCCGGATCGGGGAAAAAATATTAACCATTAAAAAAAGTATTATATGGCTTACACACGTATGACGGCGGCCGACGCAGCCGCATTAATCAAAAACGGCGACACGCTGGGAATGAGCGGATTCACGCCTGCCGGTTCGGCAAAGGCGGTAACGAGAGAACTGGCTGCAATCGCCACTGCCGAGCATGAAGCCGGCAGGGAGTTCAAGGTTAATATATTCACTGGAGCATCTACAGGAGAGAGCACCGACGGTGTGCTCACCGAGGCACACGCCATAAAATACCGTGCACCATATACCACAAACCCTTCGTTCCGCAAGAGCGTGAACAAGGGAGAGATATCCTACAACGACATACACCTGAGCCAGATGGCACAGGAGCTGCGCTACGGATTCTATGGTGACATAGACTGGGCTATCCTCGAAGTGTGCGACATCGAGGAGGGTGCAGACACCTGCAAGGCGTATCTCACATCGGCAGGTGGCATCAGCCCTACCGTAGCGAGAATGGCAAAGCACGTGATTCTGGAACTGAACACCTTCCACAGCAAGGACGCCAAGTTCATGCACGACGTATATGAGCCGCTCGATCCGCCAATGCGCCAGCCTATACCTATCATCAACGTGGGCGACCGCATCGGCAAGCCATACGTGGAAATCGACGCCAAGAAGATTGTGGGCGTAGTGGAGTGTGACCTCCCCGATGAGGCACGTGCCTTCAAGGACAGCGACCCTATTACTGACCAGATAGGACACAACGTGGCTGAATTCCTCGTAAACGACATGAAGCGTGGCATCATTCCTTCAACATTCCTCCCGCTGCAGAGCGGTGTGGGAAGCACGGCAAACGCCATCCTCGGCGCACTGGGCAAGCACAAGGAGGTGCCTGACTTCAATGTATACACTGAAGTGATGCAGGACAGCGTGGTGGAGATGATGCTTGAGGGCAGAGTGAAAGACGCATCGTCTTGCTCGCTCACGGTGTCTAACGAGTGTCTGAAGCAGGTTTACGACAACATGAACTATCTGAAAGACCACATCACGCTCCGCCCAAGTGAGATATCAAACTCGCCTGAGGTGATACGCCGACTGGGTGTGATTGCCATCAACACTGCCATCGAGGTGGACATCTACGGCAATGCTAACTCTACACATATCAGCGGAACGAAGATGATGAACGGTATCGGCGGAAGCGGCGACTTCGAACGCAACGCATACATCAGCATCTTCACCTGTCCGTCAACGGCAAAGGGTGGCTTGATAAGCAGCATAGTGCCGATGGTGAGCCATCAGGACCACTCTGAACACGACGTGAACGTGATCGTCACGGAGCAGGGCGTTGCCGACCTGCGTGGCAAGAGTCCGATAGAGCGTGCGCATCTCATAATAGAAAACTGTGCGCATCCTGACTACAGACCTATCCTGCGTGCTTATCTTGAGCATGCACAGATGGGACAGACACGCCACAACCTCGGAAAGGCCTTCGCCATGCATATCGCACTGGCTGAAAAGGGCGACATGCATCTGACGGAGATGTAATGGAAGAAGCTTATTTAACCCAAAACCGGTAGTCAGAGCTTGCTTGGATTTTGCTCTTAAAAGGCAAAAGACTGCAAGCAATTTAAATAAATACAAAAAAACGGTCTAATGACCGATTTGGGTTAAAACAATACTGATGAGTCTGGGTTCGGATATGGACTCAGGCTCATTTGCTTATATCTCCAAATCGGAGACCAAACTGATTGGGGCAAACGAATATCCAAAAACAAATGAATATACTAAATTCTACTCTCACGGCGTTGTTGTTGGCAACGGCTGTGACTACCACACAAGCAAAAGAGAACGGCGTAGAAACACCCGGAAACACTTCTGCCGGGATGTTTGTCACGCAATCCACTACAGAAGCAAGTTCCTCATGGGGATGCCATCCATGGAAGGGGAAACGGGTGGCATATTTCGGAGATTCCATCACCGACCCTAACCACAAGGCGGCAAACAGGAAATACTGGAGTCTGCTGCAGGAATGGCTCGGCATCACGCCATACGTATATGCCGTGAGCGGACGGCAATGGAACGACATTCCGCGACAGGCTGACAAGCTCAAGGCGGAGCATGGCAACGAGTTCGACGCCATACTGATTTTCATCGGCACCAACGACTTCAATGCCGGGGTACCTGTCGGAGAATGGTTCACCGAGCAGGAAGAGGAGGTGATGGCTGGCATTCACGAGCAGAAACACATGGTGAAGAGAATGCGCAAGAGGATGTGTATGACGGATTCCACTTATCGCGGAAGGATAAACATAGCACTGGACAAGGTGAAGAGGATGTTCCCCGGCAAACAGGTGGTCCTGGTGACTCCGATACACCGTGCGGAATTCTATCTGAAAGACACCAACTGGCAGCCTACGGAGGAATATCGCAACAAATGTGGTGAATATGTGAGCAGCTACGTGGAGTCGGTGAAGGAGGCCGGCAACATCTGGAGTGTTCCGGTGATCGACATGAACGCCCTATCCGGACTCTATCCTTTGATGGACGAACAGGCTGAATTTTTCAACAACAGAGATACCGACCGTCTGCATCCCAACAACGAGGGACATCGCCGCATGGCACTAACGCTGATGTATCAGCTCGCCACCCTACCGGTGTTCTGACATAAACCCCAAACGGTCATTAGGCCATTTGGGGTTAAACTACTTGCTAACGACTTTCCACACTACAATCTACGGAACCCTCAATCACAGTCCTCTCTCCGCCCAGTCGCTGCGGTCGAGGTTGCGGTAGCTGATGGCTTCGGCGAGATGGTTCGACTGTACGTTTTCACATCCTTCAAGGTCGGCGATGGTACGGGCTACTTTCAGAATACGGTTGTATGCACGGGCTGACAAATTCAGACGCTCCATCGCCATACGCAGGAGGTTGATGCCTGTCTCGTCGGGTTCGGCATACTGGTGTATCATGCGCTCGGTCATCTGTGCGTTGCAATATACGCCAGGAATATCCTTGAAACGCTCTTCCTGACGGTGGCGCGCCTTGATGACACGGTCGCGGATGGCAGAACTCGGTTCGCCGGGCTGTGCCTTGGAGATATCCTTGAAAGGCACTGGAGTGATTTCCACCTGGATGTCGATGCGGTCGAGAAGCGGACCGCTGATCTTGTTCATATATCGCTGTATCTGACCGGGGGTGCAGACACAATGGTGTGTGGGGTCGTTGAAATATCCGCACGGACAGGGGTTCATGCTCGCCACGAACATGAATGAGCAGGGATATTCTATGGTGTATTTCGAACGGGCTATCGTTATCTTGCGGTCTTCGAGCGGCTGACGCAACACTTCGAGGGTATGCTTGTTGAACTCGGGCAACTCGTCGGCGAAGAGCACGCCGTTGTGGGCCAGAGAGATCTCGCCGGGCATGGGATCCACACCGCCTCCGACCAGTGCCACCTGGGAGATGGTGTGGTGCGGACTGCGAAACGGGCGCTGCGAGATCAGTCCCTTACCGGCAGACAACTTGCCCGCAATGGAGTGGATCTGCGTTGTTTCCAGGCTCTCCGAGAGCGTCAGAGGAGGCAGTATCGACGGCAAGCGCTTGGCCATCATACTCTTGCCCGATCCTGGCGGACCTATCATCACGAGGTTGTGACCACCCGCGGCAGCCACCTCCAAGGCGCGCTTCACACTCTCCTGTCCACGGACATCGGCGAAATCGAGGTCGAAATCGTACTGCTGCTCGTAGAATTCCTTCCTCGTATCAACCACGCAGGGGCTGAAATCGGCATCGTCGCCCTTGAGGAAGCGAATGACCTCGGTGATACTGCTCATACCATAGACGTCGAGCTGGTTGACCACTGCAGCCTCGTGCTCATTAGCTTTGGGGACAATCAGTCCCTTCATCTGGTCTTTGCGCGCCCGGATGGCAATGGGGAGCACGCCCTTGACGGGCTGCAGCGAACCGTCGAGACTCAGCTCGCCGACGAGCATATAACTACCCAGACGGTCGGAGGGAATATCGCCATTGGCCGCAAGGATGGCTACGGCAAGCGGGAGGTCAAATCCACTGCCCACCTTTCGGAGACTCGCAGGAGAGAGGTTGGCCGTGATGTCGGCGACGGGAAACTTCAACCCCGTATTGAGCAGAGCTGCCGCAATGCGGTCGCGGCTCTCCCGCACGGCCTCGTCGCCCAGTCCCGTGAGCCGGTAACTGACGCCTCGCGTCAAACTCACCTCGACGGTGATCGTCGTCACCTCCAGTCCATTTACTGCCGCGCTATAAGCCTTGACAAGCATCGTAATTCTTATTTAGTATGAATGATTCGTTTCCAAAAACCGTTTCCGCAACTCCTCATCGCTCAGCGAGCGCTGCTTCACGCGTCCGTTCTCCACCAAGATATTGTCGGGGAGGTCATGGAGCGACAGGTTGGCCAGCAACGGACTGTCGAGCATACGACCGTCGCAGACCGTGGGCAGCGTGACGTCAAACTGGCGTAGCAACTTCTCGCAGTCCTTGCGCGTCGCATCGAGACAGATGGTCAGTACCTGCAGGTCGGGATGCTGGCGCTTGGCCTCTTGGACCGCGCGCAGACAACCCAGACTCCTGTAGCTCCACGAAGCCCAAACGATCACTACGCCCTCGCCACTGCGGAAGTCTTGCTGCGTGAACGTCCGGCCGCTAAGGGT
>ENA-ORRN01000108-ORRN01000108.1-human-gut-metagenome-genome-assembly--contig:-NODE-108-length-68724-cov-5.179848_pt1 | contig 68724 bp, 59 predicted proteins | sample MGYA00242174_ERZ509132 | MGnify/ENA primary metagenome ERZ509132 (study PRJEB26280, sample SAMEA2338671) | human gut metagenome | biome: human gut; feature: human-associated habitat; material: faeces... | reverse complement strand
AGACCTTCGCCCGACACCGGAAATGTCTTTTGCTATCCGTAAACTGGGATGCCAGAGCGGTATCATCCTGACAGCTTCGCATAACCCGAAAGAATACAATGGTTACAAGGCTTACTGGGACGACGGTGCACAGATGATCGCTCCGCACGACCGTAACACGATCGCCGAAGTAAACAAGATCCGCAATGCCAGCGACATCAAGTTCAAAGGCAATAAAGACCTGATTGAAATCATCGGTTCTGAAATCGACAATTTGTATATCGACGCTTTGACGACTATTTCCCTTTCTCCGGAAGCGATCAAACGTCACCACGACATGAAAATCGTTTACACTCCGATCCATGGAACCGGTGTAAAGATCGTTCCGGCTACATTGAAAGCATTCGGATTCACTAATATCATTCATGTCCCGGAACAGGATGTTGTAAGCGGCGACTTCCCGACAGTTGTTTCGCCGAATCCGGAAGAACCGGCAGCACTGGCTATGGCTGTTGAGAAAGCGAAAGAAACAGATGCCGAACTGGTTATGGCTTCCGACCCGGATGCTGACCGCGTTGGTGCAGCAGTTAAGAACAACGAAGGCGAATGGGTATTGCTGAACGGTAACCAGACAGCTTTGATGTTCGTTTATTACCTGATTACCCGCTGGAAAGAATTAGGCAAGGTAAACGGTAAAGAATATATCGTAAAAACAATCGTTACAACCGAGCTGATCCGTACGATCGCTGAGCGCAACGGTGTTGAAATATACGACGTTTACACCGGTTTCAAATGGATCGCCGATGTAATGAAGAAAAACGAAGGAAAGAAAAACTACATCGGTGGCGGTGAAGAAAGCTACGGATTCCTTTGCGAGGACTTCGTTCGCGATAAAGATGCTGTTTCCGCATGTGCTATCCTGGCAGAAATCGCAGCATGGGCAAAAGATCAGGGTATCACCATGTACCAGTTGTTGCAGAACATCTATGTACAATATGGCTTCTCTAAAGAAAAAGGTATTTCTGTTGTGAAAAAAGGCAAGAGCGGTGCAGAAGAAATCGAAGCGATGATGAAAAACTTCCGCGAAAACCCGTTACAGGAAATCGCTGGTTCTAAAGTTTCATTATTCTATGATTATGCATCACTGAAAGGTTACAGCTACATCGATAACGAAACGATCACGCTGGATATGCCGACAACTTCCAACGTACTTCAATACTTCACTGAAGACAATACGAAAATATCTATCCGTCCTTCAGGAACAGAGCCGAAGATTAAATTCTACTGCGAAGTTCATTCAAAAGTAAAAAGCCTGGAAGATTTACCGGAAGCAAACAAAGCAGCCGAAGAAAAGATCAACCAAATCAAAGCATCTTTGGGTATCTGATCAGATAGTTAAATAAAAAAAGCGGGACAAGAAGTTTGACTTCTTGTCCCGCTTTTTTTACTACGTACATTCAGAACTTATTGTATTATTCCGATTTCAAATCTTCTTTCCCAAAACAAAGCGGTAAAAGCGATCCCGCACTTGGAGCAGCCATCACATCTTTTGTTCCGCAAAGCAACACTTTCACAGGCTTACCATATCGCTGTTCTGTCTCCAACAACACCTGCCGGCAAGCACCGCAAGGCGAAATACTTTCCACCTGCTTCCCTCCTGTTGCCGCCGCAATTGCCAGGGCAACTACCGGAATATCGGGATACTGATGTCCGGCATGGAACAAAGTAACCCGCTCCGCACATAAGCCGGATGGGTAAGCCGCATTCTCCTGGTTACTTCCCGTCACAATTGTCCCGTCAGCCAGTAACGCTGCCGCCCCGACATGAAATTTTGAATAAGGAGCATATGATTGTTCCGTTGCCTTCAAAGCCGCATGAACCAAAGGCAGTTCCTCATCCGGAACTTCGCTCAGCGAATAAACCGTTATTTTTGTTTCCAGTTTGATTTCTTTCATAAGACTGATAATTAGATAAACAAAGATAGTAAATTTGTATCTTTGTCCGATAAAATACGAATAATTCCAAATCAGGATATGCAAATACCCCTACTCACCCCCCAAAAAGACCCGATGGGCGCCGCTATCGCAGATTATTTCGCGAACGGTAAAGCTAGTAAACTCCGCGTTTTTTCTTCCATGTTCGATGAAGATGAAATCCCGGTGAAACAGTTATTCCGCAATTTTACAGAAATGCCGGTACTGGAACAAGAAGCACTCCGCATGAGCGAAGGCAGAATACTCGACGTCGGTGCCGGAAGCGGCTGCCATTCGCTGGCATTACAGGAAATGGGAAAGACGGTAAAAGCCATCGACATCTCACCTTTGTCTGTAGAGGTCATACTGAAAAGAGGCGTAAAGGATGCCTGCCTGGAAAATTTCTTCAACGAACAGTTCAGCGGCAGCTTCGATACGATCCTGATGCTGATGAACGGTTCGGGGATTGTCGGAAAGATAGCCAATCTCCCGATTTTCTTCCATACTTTAAAACGCCTGCTTGCCCCGGGAGGTTGTGTATGGATGGACTCTTCCGACCTCCGTTACCTGTTTGAAGATGAAGATGGCAATCTCGATATAGATATTGATGATGACTATTACGGAGAAGTGGATTTTCGCATGCAATATAAAAATATCAGGGGCGACCGATTCGACTGGTTATACCTCGATTTTCAAACGCTCAGCCTGCATGCGGCAAACAACGGGTTCAAAGCGGAGAAGATACGGGAAGGAGAACATTTTGATTATCTGGCTAAAATTAGCAGGATATAAACCAGTATTTTATAGATTATTTAGAAGAATAATATATCCAGCTTCATTATCTTTGCGAAAATAAATACTTTAGGAACTCGTTTTATGAAACTGACAATACGGATTTTTTGCCTCTTATTTTTTATAGCGACATTAGCGGAGGCAGCAACCCAGCGCAAAATACCTTCATACGAAAAGTATATAAAAACATACAGCGCTCTGGCTATAGAACAACAAAAGAAGTACAAAATTCCCGCCAGTATCACTCTGGCACAGGGACTACTGGAGTCTGGAGCCGGACAAAGCGACCTGGCACGCCGCTCAAACAACCACTTCGGCATCAAATGTCATTCCGACTGGCGCGGCGGACGTGTTTATCATGACGACGACCTGCGTGGAGAATGTTTCCGTAAATACAAACGGGTGGAAGATTCATATGAAGATCACTCCAAATTTTTGAAACGCTCGCGTTACGACCGGCTTTTCCAATTAAAAATAACTGATTACAAAGGTTGGGCCAGAGGTCTGCAAAAATGCGGTTACGCAACCGACCGCGCATATGCCAACAAACTGATTAAAGTAATTGAAGATTATGAACTTTACCGTTATGATACCGGAAAAGTACACAAATTGACACGCCAGGAAAAGAAAAAACTTAAATACCCGACCGTCAAATATACGATATACAGAACTTACGGTCTACTGTATGTTTATGCCAAAGAGAACGACAGCTTCGACCAAATCGCACAGAATCTGGACTTTCCTGTAAAAGATCTGAAAAAGTTCAACGAAGTACCGGAAGACTTCCCGTTGCAAAAAGGCGATATCGTCTATATTGAAAAGAAGAAGAAGAAAGCCGATAAGCCTAATTACGACCATGTTGTACAAGTCGGAGAATCCATGCACAGCATCGCACAGAAATACGGAATACAGATCAAGAGCCTGTATAAGATGAATAAAAAAGACAAAGATTACGTTCCTGAAGAAGGAGATGTGCTTAAACTTAGATAAGTAACATAAAAAAATAGTATCTTTGCAGCCAAATATGTAAAAACAATGAGTGACCAACGTTACAACCTGCGCGGTGTATCCGCTTCAAAAGAAGATGTTCACAATGCAATAAAGAACATCGACAAGGGAATATTCCCTAAAGCATTTTGTAAGATCATCCCTGATATATTAGGCGGTGATCCTGAATACTGTAACATTATGCACGCTGACGGAGCCGGAACAAAATCATCTCTGGCTTACATGTACTGGAAAGAAACCGGTGATTTGTCAGTGTGGAAAGGTATTGCCCAGGATGCACTGATCATGAACATCGACGACCTGCTGTGTGTGGGTGCGGTAGACAATATACTTGTTTCTTCCACTATCGGACGTAACAAACTGCTTATCCCCGGCGAAGTAATCTCCGCCATTATTAACGGAACGGACGAACTGCTGGCAGAACTGCGCGAAATGGGTGTAGGCTGCTATGCCACCGGAGGCGAAACGGCCGATGTGGGCGATCTGGTTCGCACGATCATCGTCGACAGCACCGTGACTTGCCGCATGAAACGTGCAGACGTGGTTGATAACAGTCATATACAAGGGGGTGACGTAATTGTCGGAATGGCATCTTACGGACAGGCTACCTACGAAAAAGAATATAACGGCGGAACAGGCAGCAATGGTCTGACCTCTGCCCGTCACGACGTATTTGCCAAATATCTGGCAACCCAATATCCCGAAAGCTACGATGCAGCAGTTCCCGATGAACTGGTTTATTCAGGCGGACTGAAACTGACCGACAAAATCGAAGAACTGGGTATCGACGCCGGCAAACTGGTGCTTTCCCCTACCCGTACCTATGCTCCGGTAATCAAAGTATTGTTGGATAAACTACGTTCGCAGATACACGGTATGGTACACTGTTCAGGCGGAGCACAAACAAAAGTAATGCACTTCGTCGAAAACAAGCGTGTGACAAAGAACAACCTGTTCCCTGTTCCTCCTCTTTTCCGTATTATTCAGGAACAGAGCGGAACCGACTGGAGCGAAATGTACAAAGTGTTCAACATGGGTCACCGCATGGAGATCTATCTGTCGCCCGAACATGCTGAAGAAGTGATCAGCATTGCCAAGAGCTTCAACATTGATGCACAAATCGTAGGCTTCGTGGAAGAGGCGGATAAGAATGAATTGATTATTGAAAGCGAAAAAGGTCGCTTCGTATATTAATCTGATAAATGGCTGATAATAATTTATTAGGAAGACTGGACGGATTAGTAAGCCGTTTTGAAGAAGTCGGAACACTGATTACCGACCCGGCAGTGATAGCCGATATGAAACGGTTTGTAAAACTCAATAAAGAGTATCGCGATCTGGAGAAGATCGTGACTACCCGAAACGAATATGTCAATACATTAAATGGTATAAATGAAGCACGGCAGATGCTCGATACCGAGCAGGATCCTGAAATGAGGGAAATTGCCCGCGAAGAGTTGGATGCCTGTAATGCCCGCATTCCGGAACTGGAAGAAGAGATCAAGCTGTTGCTTGTTCCGAGCGATCCGGAAGATGATAAGAATGCTATCGTTGAAATTCGTGGCGGAACGGGAGGCGACGAGGCCGCCCTTTTTGCCGGCGACCTCTATCGCATGTATATCAAATACTGCGAAGCCAAAGGCTGGAAAGTCGCCCTGTCAAGTTGCAGCGAAGGTTCGTCGGGCGGATATAAAGAAATTATTTTCACCGTTAGCGGTGAGAAAGCATATGGTACGCTCAAATATGAATCGGGCGTACATCGTGTTCAGCGTGTACCCAGTACTGAAACTCAGGGACGTGTACACACCTCAGCAGCTACCGTGGCTGTGCTCCCCGAAGCAGACGAGTTTGATGTTGAAATTAATGAAGGTGAAATTAAGTGGGATACTTTCCGTTCGGGAGGTGCCGGCGGCCAGAATGTGAACAAGGTCGAATCGGGCGTACGTTTGAGATACGTCTGGAAGAACCCGAACACCGGCGTGAGCGAAGAGATCCTGATCGAATGTACGGAGACGCGCGACCAGCCGAAAAACAAGGAACGCGCACTTACCCGCCTGCGTTCTTTCATTTATGACAAAGAACATCAGAAATACCTGGACGACATTGCCAACAAACGCAAGACAATGGTATCGTCGGGCGACCGATCCGCGAAGATCCGGACATACAACTATCCGCAAGGACGTATCACCGATCATCGTATCAACTACACGATCTATAATTTATCTGCTTTCATGGACGGCGATATACAAGCCTGCATCGACCAACTGACCGTTGCCGAAAATGCAGAACGCCTGAAAGAAGCCGAACTATAACAATTTCACTATTTGACACAAGACAAGATGAACAAGCAACAATTATTCGAAAACATTAAAAAGAAACAATCTTTCCTTTGCGTAGGATTGGATACAGATATAAAAAAAATCCCGCAGCATTTACTTTCTGAAGAAGATCCTGTCTTCGCTTTCAACAAGGCAATCATCGATGCTACAGCCGATTACTGTGTAGCTTACAAACCGAACCTGGCTTTCTACGAAAGTCTGGGTGTGAAAGGTATGCTTGCCTTTGAAAAGACTGTTACTTACCTGCGCGAAAACTATCCGGACCAGTTCATTATCGCCGATGCGAAACGTGGCGATATCGGTAACACCTCCGAAATGTATGCCCGCTCTTTCTTCGACCATATCAAAGTGGATGCCGTTACAGTGGCTCCTTACATGGGCGAAGACAGCGTAAAACCGTTCCTGATCTATCCCGAAGCATGGGTAATCCTGCTGGCATTGACTTCAAACAAAGGCTCACAGGATTTCCAGATGACGGAAGATGCCAACGGCGAACGTCTGTTTGAAAAAGTATTGAAGAAATCGCAGGACTGGGCTACCGACGAACAGATGATGTACGTTGTCGGTGCAACTCAGGGAAAAATGTTCCTGGACATCCGTAAACATGCTCCCAACCACTTCCTGTTGGTTCCGGGTGTCGGAGCACAGGGTGGCAGCTTGCAGGAAGTGGCTCAATACGGAATGAACGATCAGTGCGGTTTGCTTGTTAACTCTTCACGTGCGATCATTTACGTAGATAAATCGGAGAATTTTGCCTCATTTGCCCGCGAAGCAGCACAAGCTGTACAACGTGAAATGGCAGGATATCTGCATGATAAGGGAATTATTCCCTGCAAAGCATAGGCTATCCCAATATTTTTCACCATTTTTGCAAACTGCTTTGTTCTTAGTGGAGCAGTCTCAATTCAAAATACAATATAACAAAATAAGTAATGGAGTTATCAGCCCAACAAATAGCGGACTTTCTTGGTGGAACCGTTGATGGCAACCCGGAAGTGAAAGTTAGCAACTTCTCAAAAATAGAGGAAGGACAACCCGGAACACTGACGTTCCTGGCTAATCCCAAGTACGAACATTATATCTATAATACAGAAGCAAGCATTGTTCTGGTGAATAACGACTTTTCTCCGGCTGAACAGATCACCGCTACTTTAGTGAAAGTTGAAAATGCATATTCTGCTCTTGCCATGTTACTCAACCTGGTAGAACAGTCAAAACCTAAAAAAGCCGGTATTTCTTCGGCTGCTTTCATTGCAGCCTCTGCGACAATGGGAGAAGATTGCTTTGTCGGCAACTTTGCCTATATCGGAGAACAGGTAAAGCTGGGTAAGAACTGCCAGATATATCCCAACGCATACATCGGTGATGGCGTGACTATCGGAGATAACTGCATTCTTTATCCGCATACAACCATCTATAACGGATGTAAAATCGGAAATAATTGTATCCTCCATGCCGGTTCTGTGATCGGTTCGGACGGTTTCGGTTTTGCTCCCGAAGGAGAGAATTATAAAAAGATCCCGCAACTGGGGAATGTTGTATTGGAAGACAATGTCGAGATCGGGGCCAATACCACGATCGACCGTGCCGTGATGGGGTCAACCATCATCCGCCGCGGTGTGAAACTGGATAACCTGGTGCAGATCGCCCATAACGTAGAAGTCGGAGAAAACACTGTAATGGCAGCCCAGGTAGGTATCGCCGGTTCAGTCAAGATCGGCAGCCATTGTATGTTTGGCGGACAGGTAGGACTGGCCGGACATATCCATATTGCCGACGGCGTCGTATTCGGTGCACAATCCGGTGTGATCAGCGACATCAAGGAAGCTAAGACTGTATTGGGTGCTCCGGCTATCGACGCGAAGAACTTCATGCGTTCAAGTGCCGTATTCAACCGCCTGCCCGATATGTACCGTACACTGGGACAGTTGCAACGCGAGATCGAACAATTAAAAAAGGAAATCAATAAATAATTAATATACGTATGCAGAAACAAAAGACGCTAGCCAAGAGTTTCTCGATGCAAGGTAAAGGCTTGCATACCGGACTGGACATACAGATCACGTTCAATCCGGCACCGGAAAACCACGGATACAAAATTAAACGTGTTGACCTGGAAGGACAACCTGTTATTGATGCGTTGGCAGAAAACGTAGCCAGTACACAAAGAGGTACCGTTTTATCAAAGAACGGCATCCAGATCAGCACAGTTGAACACGCAATGGCAGCATTATATGCCTACGAAATCGACAATTGCCTGATTGAAGTGAACGCTCCCGAGTTTCCGATTCTGGACGGTAGCTCACGTTTCTTCTCTGAAGAGATCCGGAAAGCAGGAATCGTTGAACAGAACGCTCCGAAAGATTTTTACATCGTAAAACATAAGATCGAAGTAAAAGACGAAGAAACAGGTTCTTCACTGATCATCCTCCCTGACGAGAAGTTCAGTGTGAATGTGCTGATCTCCTTCGATTCGCCCGTTTTATCCAATCAGTTCGCCACCATGAACGATCTGAGCGAGTTTCCCGAAGAAATTGCTGCTTCCCGTACATTTGTTTTCGTTCGTGAAGTGGAAATGCTCCGCCAGAACAATCTGATCAAAGGCGGTGACCTGGACAATGCAATTGTTATCTACGACCAGAAAATGCCGCAGGAAACACTTGACAAACTGGCAGACGAAGTCGGCATACCCCACAAAGACGTATGCGACCTGGGTTATATCAACAACAAACCGCTGGTATTCGACAACGAACCGGCACGCCATAAACTGATTGACGTACTGGGCGACCTGGCACTGATCGGCAAGCCTATCCGCGGACGCATCATCGCAACCCGCCCCGGACATAAGATCAACAACCAGTTGGCCCGCATGATCCGCAAGGACATCAAATTAAACGAAGTACAAGCTCCGATTTACGATCCGAACGTAGCTCCGATCATGGACATCAACCGTATCCGCGAGTTGCTTCCCCACCGTTACCCCTTCCTGCTGGTCGACAAGATCATCGAAATAGGCGGTAACTATATCGTCGGAATAAAAAATATCACGACAAACGAACCGTTCTTTACCGGACACTTCCCGCAGGAACCTGTTACACCGGGTGTATTGCTGGTTGAAGCGATGGCACAGACCGGAGGTTTGCTCGTTCTGAATTCAGTAGACGAACCGGAACGCTATTCAACTTATTTCATGAAGATCGATGGCGTTAAATTCCGTCAGAAAGTAGTACCGGGAGATACACTGATCCTGCGTCTGGAACTGCTGGCTCCTATCCGCCGCGGTATTTCCACGATGAAAGGTTATATCTTCGTTGGCGACAAGCTGGTTTGCGAAGCTGAATTTATGGCTCAGATCATTAAAAACAAATAATAATAACAGAAGAAGGCAATGAATCAATCCCCTTTAGCAGTCGTTCATCCCGAAGCAAAGATCGGCCAGAATGTAACGATAGATCCTTTTGCAGTGATTGAAAAGGATGTAGTAATAGGCGACAATTGTCATATTTATTCACATGCAGTCATTCTCGACGGGGCAAGGATCGGAGACAACTGTTCCATCTTCCCGGGAGCTGTAATTGCCGGTATTCCACAGGATCTCAAGTTCAAAGGAGAGCAGACCACCGCTGAAATCGGAAAAAATACGACGATCCGCGAGTGTGTCACGATCAACCGGGGAACAGCATCAAAGGGAAAGACCATAGTCGGAAGCGATTGCCTGATTATGGCATATTCCCATATCGCACACGATTGCGTGCTGAAAGATCATATTATCCTCGGGAACGCATCCCAGATAGCCGGAGAAGTGGAGATTGACGATTTTGCTATTGTCAGCGGCGGCAGCCTGGTTCACCAGTTTACCCGCATATCGAAACATGTGATGGTACAGGGCGGCTCCCGTATCGGTAAAGATATTCCGCCTTATACGTTGATCGGCCGCGACCCGATTGTTTACTGTGGCATCAATATCGTAGGATTGCGCCGCCGTGGGTTCACCAACCAGCAGGTATTCCTGATACAGGATATCTACCGTACGTTATATACCCGTGGCCTGAATAATACGGAAGCCATCAAGGCTATTGAGACCGAATACGAAGCCAGCGAAGAAAGAGACCTGATACTCAACTTTATCAAGACTTCCGAACGCGGTATCGTAAGAGGTTCGATCGACGAATAATAATGTGCTAATCAGGCAATATGCCAATACGCCAATGAAAATATCAACAGATAGTATTTTTATTGGTATATTGGCATATTATTTTATTGGCACATTATTTTTATTTTACTACTTTTGAACCAACAAAAAACTAAAAAGACTATGGTATTTAGATTCCTCATTCTATCAGATGAAGTAGATGACTTCAAACGCGAAATCAAGATTGATGCGGAAGCAACTTTCCTTGATCTGCACGACGCCATCCTTGAGTCGGTTGGCTACACGAAAGATCAGATGTGCTCTTTCTTTATTTGTGACGACGATTGGAGCAAAAATACGGAAATTACATTAGTTGAAATGGACACCACTTCGGAAGTGGATAACTATATAATGGCTGAAACTCGTCTGGAAGAATTGCTTGAAGACGAACACCAGAAACTTATGTTCGTTTTCGACTATATGACCGAACGTGCTTTCTTCATGGAGCTCCGCGAAATAGAGCCGGGTAAAGATCTCGATAAAGCAATCGTCAGCAAATCAATAGGTGTCGCACCTGCCCAGACGATCGACTTCGATGAGTTCGAAACCAAAAACGGAAGCACAGAGATCGGCGAAGACTTTTATGGTGACTCAGAATATGACATTGACGAACTGGACAAAGGCGGTTTCGAAGGTTTAGGCGACGTACCGATGGAAAACCCGTACGACGACGAGCGTTTTTAATTGATGAACTCCCTTGTCATATTACTCGGGCCGACAGGAGTCGGAAAGACCGAACTGAGCCTGCGCGTAGCAGAACATTTCGGTTCGCCTATTATTTCCTCCGACTCCCGTCAGCTCTATAAAGACCTGCCTATCGGAACGGCAGCTCCCACCGCCGAACAAATGGCAAGAGTAAAACATTATATGGTCGGGACACTGGACCTGACCGATTATTACAGCGCCAGTAACTTTGAAGAAGACGTAATCTCCCTCCTGGAAACACTCCACCGTACCACTCCAACCGTTGTAATGACAGGCGGTTCCATGATGTACATCGACGCCGTATGTAAAGGCATTGACGATATTCCAACCGTCACCCCCGATATACGTAAGGCTATTTACGCCCAGTTCGAACGTGAAGGACTGGAAAATATCCTACAGGAGTTAAAAGAATCCGACCCTGTCCATTATGAAGAAGTAGACCGGATGAACTACAAACGGGTAATCCATGCCGTCGAGATATGCCGGATGACAGGAAAGCCTTATTCATCTTTCCGCACCAATATAAAGAAAGAACGCCCATTTAAAATCATTAAAGTGGGACTGACACGCGACCGCGAAGAATTATGCGACCGCATCAACCGCCGTGTCGATCAGATGATGGCTGACGGCCTGCTGGAAGAAGCGCGCAAAGTCTACCCTTTCCGCCACCTGAACTCACTCAATACGGTCGGCTATAAAGAACTGTTCAACTATTTCGACGGAGAATGGCCGCTCGACCTGGCCGTAGAGAAAATACGGCGCAACTCCCGTGTCTATGCCCGCAAACAAATGACCTGGTTTAAACGGGACGAAGAGATCAAATGGTTTCATCCGGACGAAGAAACAGAAATATTACGGTATCTGGATGGGATAATTAAAAACCAATAGCATGTTGAGGATGGAATGCCCTCTTCAAACGATTTATCAAACCAACTATCATACTATCATTTAAAATCATAAGAGATTAATTACAAGACTATTACCCTATGACAGTTGTTGTTATTAACTATCATATAACTATCAGGCAACTATCATAGTCTTATCCAAAGGTCCAGTGTAAGCTTCTTTTTTTGCTGAAGTATATGACTTATTTTCAAGGAAGTAATTACTTATGTTGTTCGATACCCGGGTCTCAAGGTTGCCAACACCCGGATCTGAGCATCGTCAACATCCGGGTGTCAAACAGGATAAAACGGGCATCCTGACAACAATAAATAGTTGTTTCGATGAAATAAGTCTATATATTTCGGCAAAAAAGACTTGGGATAGAGGCTTTTTAATAGATACAGGAACGATAGTTTAGTTAAAACAATGTAAATATGATCGTTGCATGATAGATAAATGATAGTTAATAACAACAACCATCATAGGGTAACACACTCATTATACGCATATTACATCAAATTATGATAGTATGATAGTTGAATTCAAAATTAAACCCATAGCTGGTTCACTGATATTTGTTGCATTTAACGGAAATAGCAACTATAATCCCCGAGGTGGGTTCATTGTACGCCGATTACTTATTTACTTCTTAAATACCAGGTATACCGCCGCTACCAAAAGTAAGCAAGCCAATGCATGATTCCATTTAAACGATTCTCCTTTAAAGGCGATAGCACTGAAAGCCACGAATACGACAAGCGTAATAACCTCCTGTATTACTTTTAATTGTATCAGATTGAACGGTCCGCCATTCTCCCTGAATCCCATACGGTTTGCCGGTACCTGAAAACAATATTCACTTAACTAAATAGACTTGCCCAAGTGAAATTTTATACCTATATTTGCTTCATAATCAACATATTACATTATGATAAAAATTATAGGATACGCACGAGTTTCTACTACAAAACAAGACTTATCTCGACAAAAGCTAAAGATTAAGGAGTTCTGTGAGAACAACAATTATGAGTTAATTGAAATTATTGAGGACTTTGGAATATCTGGTGTGGTTGCAGACAGAAAAGGTTATATCGAATTACAAAGTAAAACCTACAAAGATGCAGACATGATAGTAATTTCTGAGTTATCACGTTTGAGCAGGCAAGAAGATGTAACAGAGACAGTTTACAACATTCAACAGATTATTAATAAAGGATTATCTGTAATACTCTTAGATAGTCCCAGTAAAATTTATGAAGCTAATAAACTTTTAGACATTACAGAAATACTTATCCTCACTATCAAAGCATGGGCAGCAGCACAAGAAAGATTGGATATTAAAAAGAAAAACCAAGATGGGAAGCAAGCTCTCTTCCAAGCTTATCCTTATGCAGTTGTAGACCAAAAAATACCTTATGGATATAAAGCAGTTCCTAACCCCAATGGGAAACGTCCTAAATATATTTTAGAAGAAGTACCAGAAGAAGTAGAGAATATAAAAAGACTCTTCGCTTTAGTAAACTCTGGTAAGACACTGGGAGCAGTAGCCAGATATTTCAATGAAAGGAATATTACTTTTAGAGGATATTACAGCACTGTTGCCATTCTAAGCAACTATATCCATAGTGATATTTATAGAGGAATCAGAAGAAGAACACAGAGATTAGGTAGAGAAGAACCTTATACCATCGAGGTTAGAATAAAACCTATTATCAGTGAAGAGGATTTTATGAAAGCACAAGAGCTGATTAAAAACAACTATAAAAATACTCCAACTGGAAAAGTCAATCATAATCCATTAAAAGGAATCATCAGATGTAGATGTGGGAGAGCCATGACTGTAAAAGACAAAAAGCCAGCAGCAGGAATTTCAAAACTAACATATAGATGTAGCTGTGTTGATAGGAAATCTCATCCAGACTTCTGTAAATATAATATTGATGAAGTTTCTTACGACCTTACGAATGAAATATTATATAGTCTTTTCAAATCTATGCACACAGCAGAATATATCAACTTCTTTAGGAACCAAACAGACAATAGAGTTACAGAGCTACAAGAGGAAATAGCTGGAATTGAGAAACGTTTATCTACCCTATATCTTGATAAAGAGAACTTATCTAATGAAAGCCAAGAAAATGCCAACAAGTTTCTACTCACCACCAATCCTACCCTTTTAAACATTATCCAAGAGAAACAGAACCAGTTAGATGAGAAGATAAAATCTATTGATAAAGAAATTATAAGATATAAAAAATCACAGAGTAAAAAGATAGCAGACATCGAAAGGATTAAAGATAATAATGGTAAAGAGAAGCTTCAAAACCTCAGCATCGAAGAACAAGGAGAACTATATCATAAATATTTGGAGAGAGTGAATTATATTCCTGTCACTACCATGCAGGGATATTATATTGTACAGTTCCTTAATGGAATTAAATTCTATATAGCTATTACGAAAGTCAGAAGCATTGCAATGGCTTCTCTCCTATTAGACAACTGGACGATTGATGAAAAAGGAATTATAACAGCTAACTATGATACTTTAAAGTCCAGTGATATGAAGAACTTTAGCATAGAAATGATTAGGAAAACAAAAACTATCACTTTACAAGAATATCTTAAAACAGACCTTGCAAAAGAAAGAGCCTTGCATCTTGACCTTAGTTATAGAGAAAGATATTTAGAAGAACTACATAAAGCAGGGTTGGATGGTAGGCTCAGACCATTAAAAAAGGAATAACTTCATCCTTTTTAATTATCTTTGCTTCCAAACCATATAAGCAAAGATATGAGACCAATTGAAAGACTTGAAGAAACTTATTTCCCTAAAGGCATAGAGTTACTTGAATACATGGAGGAAGTAGCAGTACTTTATGTACCAGATTATGATATAGACCATGAAACAGGAGAACAATATATTTATGGTACAACCGCCTTGCCCTTATTCATAAGAAGATACAATCAGAATAAACTATATGGTAACTTCACATACGAAGATTATATAGCCAATGAGGACATACAAAATACGCTGAAAGGCTTGGGTGTTGATATAGATAAGTTTTGGTTTCTGCTTCTGTTCATCTTTGATTATACTTGTGGAACGTGCTTGGACGGAATGAAAGCTACAGGCATTGGAATAGAACAGCTCACCAAATTCGCCAAAGCCATAGCTGATAACCATAAGAAGATTAACCAATTTGGAGTAAGTTTTAAGAAGCCTATCACAGTCTCTGTAAAGGTTGAAGGCAAGCATCAGATAGTAATTGACAATGTCAATGCCATAGGCTACTTGGCTACTACCATCATCAATAACCTAAAGGAGATAGAGGAACATCCTTGGATGCAGAGCCAACAAGTCAGCATGAACACCCATGCAGAAGAAAAGGAATCCGTTCAGATATGGCTGTTCTATAAGATGTTCAATGACTTCTTCAATTTATCCCCATACAATAAGCAGTTTAAGGTCAGACAAAAGAAAGGAAGCACCATATCACTCAGTAAGACATTGCTCATATCAAGGCTTATCTACTTCACCAAGCTATCTAAACATAGTAAATTCTCAGATGATGAAGATGTCCTAAAAGGCTACATCAAGCAATATAAAGACAAGAGAATTGATACTGTGAATAGCATATACTTCTAATAACGCACTGATAACCAATCAAGTCCTGCTCCGTACTATTAAGAGGGTACATAAAAGCAGGACTTTTTTTCTCTCTTTTAATCCTACCATTATATCCCATCTTTGTACCATCAAAACGATAGCGGACGAGCAACCAATTAAGAGGGGAAGTAAAACCACTCATTAATTTCTCTCTTTTAATCAGCCCAGAAGCCAGTAGCTTTGCAATATCAAAATTAACAAAAGCTGGAGTGCACCAGTCTAAAAACTGCAAAGAAGATATGATGACTATTTATTTTTATGGCAGCAATCGTGAAATCGTAGCAGAGAATGTAAAGAAGTGCTATTCAATGATTGAGAAATATGGCTTTAATGCTGCAATGGGTAAGATTAAGTTAGTTGGCAGCGAGGATTTAACAGGAGAGAAATTATTAAAGGTTTCCATTGTTCCCAAGTCCAATGCCAAACCTCTTTCAATAGACAACTGGATGCTGAATACAGAAGAGGTTACAGATGCCACTGAAAGAGCAGCAGCTAAAGCCCCAGTGGATGGACAACACAGGATGATAGCCATGTTCATACTGGAGGTGGAAGGCTATATTGATTTTAATGAAGAAGAAATGACTGAAACCATTAAGAAACCAGAGAATATGAGTTTGGCATTATTTACAGCCTCTATCAATAACGGCAGACCTTGGAATTACAAAGACTTTAGCAAATCAAAGTTCCAAACAGGAGACGAGAGAATTGATTATATTGAAGCACAAATTCAAGAAACAGGATTGAAGTCTGACGTAATCTATAGCTTTTATACATTAGGGCAACCAGAGGTTAAAGCTAATGTCGCCAAAGACCTTAAATTGGGCATAAACAGACTACCCAAATCTTTAAAGTTAAATGCAACCACCCAAGAGTTAGGCGATAAAGTTCTAAAGGCTTTTAAAAGCAGTAAAATCTCTGAATCCACATACGATAATGGAAGATTAGCAAAAGGATTTAAGCTGTTCTACAATGAATACAAACCAGAGATTAGCCAACTCCAGCAGTTAATCGCCATGATTAGCAAAGATGTGTGGTTTGGTAGTCAGAAGCCAGACGGTAGTGCAGAAGCCAAACAATATTACAAGAATTTTGAAAAATGGTTCCAATATATGAATGAGAGTAACAACAAGTCTGTAGAAACTGCATAACCAACTAACAATAAAGCCCATGTGACAGGTGGGCTTAATTCTTAAACAACTAAATAATAAAACAATGAACCCATATATCATACAATCCAGTTTATATTTAAGCACTATCTACGAAGCAATAATTGCTAAGCAAGAAATACTAAGAGCTAAAATGCAGCAATACAATGATGTCAAGCTCTACTTGTTCAGTTTCATTCTCCCAGAATATAGTTCTAATGAATATATTGCAAATAGCCTCAAACTTTATAATGAAAATGAACTGTTCCCCATTATTATAACTTCCATTACATATAAGGAAGTTAATAATCCAAGAATAGCTTTCAAGAATGAGAATGGAATTATACACTTAGTCCTATGTTTTGAACATAACAAGGAGGATTGACAAGGAGCAGGGAAATGTGAGAGGTTTCCCTGCCTACTTAATACTTCTGAATTGTGGTCTTATCATTAGTTCCCCACCTGTGAAGTTCTTACCTTTACAGTACCACAGACAGATAATCCCACCACACAGATTGACGGACTACAAACTATTCAGAATATCAAAATGGAAGAATTTACCTATGAACAAATAAGAGCTAAGGCTCTTAAACAGGGAATAAAAGATAATAAGGTTCATATTGGATTATGGGCTAATTTTAATAACTATCTAAAGACAAGGAGAAAGAAGAATGGAAAGGTTACTACCTATTATATCTCATTGCAGAAATTGGCTTACTGACAAGATAAAAATTGAAGCAGAGAGAATCATATTGTCAAATTTGGGAGGTGTGCTTATTCACTTTTTACTGCGTGTCTAAACACCCCCTCTCTACACTCCTACGCTACATTCCAATAAGACCCTTGCAATGTCCTTACGGACACCGCAAAGGTAATCTGTAAGCTGGGAGTGACTAAAATCAATGATATGTGGATTTATAACAATCATTTCTATAACAAACTGAGCGAACTTAGAAAATCCAACAGGTTAAGTTCCTCTAAAATGAGATTCTTACTAAAGACCAACCAAATCATTTTAATTAAACATATTGAGCGATTGCCTTATGAAGCTACCATTCAAGGAATATACAGTAATGAGCAACAATCTGATTCAGAAGCTGGGTTGTGCTGATGTTTACAGGACATACGTGTTACTATTGACAGCAGACAAATATACGCTGACCACTGACACTACAATAGACCAACTTACATCATTCGTTGGTGATAAACCTGCCAACTATAAAGGTGGTAAGAGTTCCCAATCATTTAATGACAAGTTAAGAGCCACAGGGGAAGTCAGCATACAGAATAAGGACAGTGGTAGGAATGACAGGACTTGGACTGATTATATATTCTCTCCTGTCAGCTTTGGGCATTACAGAAGAATCAACAGGGAGTTTTACGATTCATACAACAAGACATTGGATTTAAAGCTAAGAGGATTTATACTTAAACTGTTCAGTGCAGCAGAGCCATACAGTCATACTATTACCTTATCTGTAAGGAGAATGAAAGAACTAATCCACATGGGACATGGCACTATCTCCAGCTACATAGACCAACTAAGGGAGATGGACTTATTGGATGAAGTTGGAGATTCAATCATTTTAAAGGCTAAAGGTTTGCTTATAGACTTGCCCAAGGATAAATATGTGGAGGAAGTGAAAGCTGCCTTTGAACATATGATAGCATTTAATGAGAGCAGAGGAAATCCTATTTCAAGGGAGTGCATGATTTACAAGAAGTACAAGGAGAATAATTTTGAGGGAGTTAAGGATATGCACGCTCTTATGAAATCATTATCAAGTGGCTTGGTAGGCAGAAAGCAGGAGGTAAAAGACAAGGAAGAACTGCCAGATTTAACCTTATAAAGTTATGGCAATTAAAAGCTCCAGACTACTAAAAAGATTTAGAGTTCTTTCTTTTAAAGGCATATTAGTTATATATTTGCAATATAACCTTATATATCAATTCAATGGCACAAATTTATCCTGACTTCTATACAATCCAGCATCTCCGCCAACCAGCAACAGAAGGAGAACTAATCCTATTAGACTTTTTACAAAAGAATCTAAATATGGAGTTTGAGATATATTACCATCCTTTTATAAATGGTGACAGACCCAATATTGTTATTCTTAAAAAGGGATGTGGAGCTATAATCATATCTGTAAATGATTGGGATTTAACTGACTATGCTATTAATGATGATTTGGATTGGTGGAATAATTCAACTTCAACAAAGGTTCAATCACCTTTCTCTCAAATAAATTACTATAAAGAGAATCTTGTCTCATTACACATAAGTACTTTCTTAGAGAAGAAAATGAATAAGTGGTACTATTCAAATATTATATATACACTTGTTTACTTCCATAAGATGTCCCAAGATAATATTGAGAAATTTATACATGAGAATATATCCAAGGAAGATAATAAGACCAAATTTTTAAAAGACATAAAATATATACAATATTGGGGATATGATTCTCTTACACTGCAAAACTTAGAAGAATATTTCAGCAAGATAAGAATAGAACAACCTTCTTTCTTATTTGATGAAGATATATACAATAATTTCAAACGCTATCTCAAGCCACCTTTTCATCAATTAGAAGAAGGGATTGATATTAAGTACACTAAAGCACAAGCAGAACTTATTAGAAGTGAAAGCAGACCCAGACGTAAAATAAAAGGGATTGCAGGAAGTGGTAAAACTCTTGTCCTTGCAAAGAGAGCTGTCAATGCATATCTAAGAACTAATAGTGAAATATTAATTCTAACATTTAATCTATCCCTTAAGAATTACATTCGCGACAAAATCAATGACGTAAGAGAGAGTTATCCTTGGGAGAAATTCTATATTACCAACTATCATCAGTTTATTAAATCAGAAGCAAACAATTATAACCTACCCATAAAAGGATTAAAATCTTATACAGATATTAATTTCTTTGAGCCTGTAAAGAATCACATTAAGAAGTACAAGGCTATATTTATAGATGAGGTACAAGATTACCAAACTGAATGGCTGGAAATAATTACCAAATATTTCTTATACGAGGATAGTGAATTTGTTGTGTTTGGAGATGAGAAGCAAAATATTTACAGAAGACCATTAGATGAGAACAAAGAACCAGTAATTAAAACAATCGCAGGAAACTGGAACAAATCTCTCAACTCTTCCCAAAGATTCACAAGTGAAATAGGAAAGTTAGCGATGAAGTTCCAACACCATTTCTTAGAGAATAAATACACCATTGACGATATGGTTGTGTTAGATAACCCTATGCTTGATTTTGAACAAAGGAATATTAAATATGCCAATATTGGAACGAAAGCCAGTACTGAAAGGATATTCAATATCTATAAAGGGACTTGTAAGAAATATTGCCTTAACCCAGCAGACATTACAATTCTATCTGGTACTGCTGATATTTTAAGAGAAGTGGAATACTCTATAAGGACACAATTAAAAGAGAATACAACCATTACATTTGAAACTAAAGAAGAATATGATAAAAAAGAATTAGAGCCAAAATCTAAAAACAACTTTGAAGAGAGGATAAATACAATCAGACGATACAGAAGAAATCACTTCTCAATAAAAACAGGAACTGTAAAGCTATCTTCTATACACAGCTTTAAGGGCTGGGAATCACACACAGTCTTTTTAATCATTGAGCCACATAGAAGTGATTCTATACAAGATTTTGAATCTGTTGAGCTTATATATACTGCAATAACAAGGGCACAAGTTAATTTATTCATTCTCAATATGGGTAATGAAAAGTACGATTCATTCTTTAATGATAATATCCAAAATTAATCTAACAGAACCACAAGCGAGACACCCCTACCCACATAAACACCCCCTCATAGCTCTTAAATAAAAAGAATGCTTTAGAAATGTAGTCTGATGGCTGACAGAAATAAGCATTCTTATTAATCCAAGAACAGGCACGATGCACTATTACCATAACTGACCAATTAATTACTATTACTCTCAACTTCCTTTGAAAGAATCTTTAGGGAAATACATAGAACAGCCTAAGATGCAAGCGAAGTAATTCACTTGTGTTTTGGGTTTGTTCTTGTTAAATCCATTCAATCAATAACTATTTAATTCAATTTCATTATGAGAGATTTAGTAATTATGCCAGCTATGGCACAGCGTAGAGAATCATTAAACATGGGTGAATTTGCAGAAGAAGCAATCATTGTGGAAGAAGTTGCAGCACCCAAGAGAGTAAACCATTTCATAGAAGCCAACACGCAGGAAGTAACCTTGCAACACCTACAACAAGACTGCATCATTCCCAGTTTTGCATCAATGGAGGAAACCATAAGCCACCAATCCTTTATAGGTGCAGTAGTGGATGCAGCTAAGGATTACTTTCATGGGGAGCAGTTTGATATGCCAGAGATTAGAATCTCACACCCTATCAATGGCAGAATCCCAAGTGCATTAGGTAAGAAAGCATCTGAACTGGCAGATGAAGAGAAGACTTTGTTCTATCAGAGAATGTGCTTCTGTTTTGAAATCCCGTCTATTGTACATGATGAATACGGTAATCGTTTGGCATTATCCATTGGTGGAGTAAGGGCATATAACGAGATTAACCTGTACAGTAAGAAGTCTGTTGAGAGATTTAAAATCTTCATAGGTTTTAGGAATCGTGTGTGCTCAAATTTAATGCTCACTACTGACGGCTTACAGGATAAGATAGAAGTTCTAAGCGTACAGGAACTATATGCAGCAGCATTGAATCTGTTCCATGCTTACAACCCATCTAAGGACTTGCATCTGTTAAGGGCACTTGGGCAAATGTCAATCTCCACAAGCGAGTTCTGCCAAATAATAGGCAGGATGAGATTATATCAAGCTCTTACACCCAACCAGCAGAAACGCTTACCTCGTCTATTGTTGAGGGACAGTCAGATTAATGCGGCTTGTAGAGCATTCGTTTCAGATGCAAACTTCAAAAGTACAGGGGACAGCATTACAGGCTGGCAACTCTTAAACTTGCTTAATGGTTCTGTGAAGTCAAGTTACATAGATAACTTCTTGGAGAGGAATTTGAACTGTACAGAGTTTGTACAAGGCATACAACGTGCCAAATTAGGAGATAGTGAATACGCTTGGTTCTTGGGCTGAGTGGATTGTTGATTGAAAGAGGAAAGGGCATCATTGATTTGGTGTCCTTTCTTTATTTCTATTAATCACTTAAATGTTACATATCATGGATAAATATAAGATTGACAATGCAATTAGCCATATCACTACCTTACAGGAAAGGTTGTGCTACTGTGAGAATAACCTACAATACATCAAACGCTTGCAAGCCCTTAAATATTGGCTGCACAAGTTCGATTCATTTTTAGATAGGAATAGTAGGCAGCATGGAGAATATGCAGCAGTTTATGAAAGCTACTTCCATACTTGCTGTGGATTCTCATTCTATGACAGAGTTTGTAACTCAATTCTTGTTTATGAATATGGAATGCAAAAAGAAAGAACATTATTTTAAGTGTTCTTTCTGGCATTGTTCTATTAGTCCTTGCAAATATTCATCACTTACAGAACAAAGTAAGGTCTTAGCGGTTGAAGATTTCTTAAAATCTATATTATATCGTTTTATCTCATTTTTATAGATTTCTTTAATTGCTACCAATGTTAAATTTAAATTAACAATAGACAAACTTAATATAGGTTCAAACAACTCCTCGCTCTTGTCCAAATCACAGTTACTTATGCTTAAGCCATGTACAAACACTGATAAATAACTTGCATAAGTTGAGAAAGAGGGATTTGAATCGACCATTTTATATAAAGAGTTCCAAGTAAATTGATTTTTCTCTTTGGGGTTAAGAAGAGGTTTTAAACTCTTATATTTCCAATTTGCATTCTCAATAATCTGATTAACAATTTTATCATTATTATAGAGTGGACTTCTTTTTAATTCTTTAATTATGAATTCCTTTGCAATCATATCAGATTTATTAGTATCTCTTACTTGGGCTACTAATGCTATAAACTCATCTTCTTTAATTCGTCCATTATTAACTATTTGATTATAATCTGGATAATCCTTATATCTACAAAGAATTCCATCCAAAACATATAAATAATGTTTGAACACCTTTTCATCTTCGTTGGAGTTCATATATATATGATAGATAGTGGCTAAATTATCAATAATATTTCTACATAAGGTACAAGCTGATACATAATCACGGTTATGTGAATAAATAAGGAATATAGACTCCCATGTTTCTAACATTTTTTTTACAAGTCGCAATACATAGCTGGGAATATCATTAATTCCATCATTATTATACAGCTTTTGTAATTCAGTAGTCAAATAGTCTAATTCTGAGAATGCAAATAAATAGACATCCTCATAATTCCATCCCATTCTTTCTGCTTCTGGATAAGAAATTCTCATAATTAATTAATTTATATCCAAAGATAATCGTTTGAATACAATAAACAAAATATTCACTTTGATAATTAGTGAATGTTCCCTTAGTAATCAATGAGTTAGTAAATCCAACTTAGAATTAATATTCACTTATATTCATTTACTTATATAACAGAACATTATGTCACTTAAATATTCAAGCACAACCGCAGACTATCTTATATGGTCTGATGCAATGAACCTCATAAGGAAGTTGGCAAAGGACGAGAATTATAAAATCTCACTCCTTATAGCTTTGGGATGCTTCACAGGTTTAAGAATATCTGATATTCTATCTCTAAGGTGGAAACAGATATTAGGAACTGACGAGTTTACCATAATTGAGATTAAGACGGGCAAGCAGAGAACCATCCGTTTAAACTCCCAATTACAGCAGCATATTAAGGAGTGCTACGAGCATATAAATCCTGTTGGAATCAATGCACCTATCTTAATAAGTCAGAAAGGCACTATCTTCACAGTCCAGAGAATTAACATAATTCTTAAAGAGGTGAAGAAGAAGTACAGGTTAAAGATTAAGAACTTTAGTTGCCATTCTCTTAGAAAGACTTTTGGAAGACAGGTTTATAATATGAACAGTGATAACGCAGAGTTAGCATTAGTAAAGCTGATGGAACTATTCAACCATAGTTCAGTTGCCATTACTAAGAGATACTTGGGACTAAGATAGGAAGAAATCTTACAAACTTATGACTGTTTGAGTTTCTGATAATTGGAATATGGGACAGAATTATTAAGATTCACCTTATATAGTGGTCTGAATGGTTCTGTCCCAATTTCATAATATATTGAGCTTAGACACATCTAAAGTCCAATTTTAATAGTTTGGCATTTCAGCCTTATAGAAGTAAGTCAATTCCATAAGTTTACAGAGTTTAGAACTATCTCAATCCTTATTAATCATGTTGCAGGTAGCACTTCTTGAATATCCAATAATATGCAGACTTAAAGATGATAATTCAAGATGGGTAAGAATATTCAGAATTTAGCACTTATAATGGGAGAAGTGAATTTGATACCCACATGGATTTAGAGAGTTCAGATGCTGTTCTTATTAAATATCCTATTCAGACCATGTTTGAGAGCAGGGAATTTACTATTAATTCTCACTTCATACCTAATGATTTGAAACCTTTCATTATCTTTGCACCAATTCCAATGAACTAATGCGTTAGGGAGTTGGAAGGACATATTTAACGAAAGGTGTTATTGAAATTATCTTCTACTGACAAATTCTCGCAAAATTTGAAATGGAGTGAAGATGGTAGCAATAGCACCCACATCATTTGTTATATACTTACCTTTTATAAGGTTTCTATATTTCAAACTGGTGTGGGGCTATTGTTTTATCCACTCCAAAGGCAATGCGAGAAGCCAGTCAGTAGGGTAAAACATATATAGTTCCCACACCTTTTTTATTTATAATAACAGCTCTTCCAGAGGGAACAGGTGAGCGTAATTGTCAATAGATTATGAAGCATCTTCTTTATGGGTTAATCATTCTTAGCATGGTAGCGTGCACATCTAAAAAGAACAGTTACACGCAAGAGCAACTATACGAGCAAACTTCTTCTGGTGTAGTCTTGATTCAGAATACATATTATTATAAAATCACATTATCAAATAATGGATTCTATTCAACTAACTATGTCTTCTCTAAATTACAAGATGGGGAACTTAAAAACATATCCCATACCATATCCAATAATTTTCATGAAATAAATGACACTATTAAGAGTACAACATTTGGCACAGGTTTCATCATATCTCCAAGAGGAACTATTGTTACTAACAGTCACGTTATCAACCCTGCTACTAATAAAAATCTTATCTATCAAGCATTGATTAGATATTTAAAAAAGGAGATTGACTATTGTAATCAGCAACTTGAAGAGACAAGGAATCACTTAGAAATATTCGAAAGAGAAATTAGAGATAATAGAAAGCTCGATTCACAGGGTTACGCAATGATGATGGAAGGAATTCAATCCAGCAGAAAATGGATAGACACATTTACACAATATAGAAACAACCGCATAAGAGATTTAAGTTTAAGCAACTTTGAAGTTGAACTTTGTTCTGAAATCAAAATAGCATATAATGGAAGCCATATAACATCAAGTAATGAATTAATAGATTGTTTCGTAGTAAAAGATGTTCCTAATTATGATTTAGGAATAATCCAAATTGCTGATGGTAGCAACTTCTGGAATGTTTGCAAGTTAGGAGAAGCTCCAAAATGGTCTTCTGAGCAGATGGAATTAGGTTGGAGTAACATTCATAATGCTGGAACAATTAGTTGGTTCACCATCCCACAAGATAAATACATCTTTAATCTTTATAATAATGAAACTCATAACGATGAAGAAATTAAACTATACATGATAGGTTTCAATCAAGGACCAATATTAGCACTAACCAATGATGGAATTAAGGCACAAATTACACAAGGTTATATCAGTCAAAATACTGATAGCATTAAAATAATGTACTCAATACCTGCCTTACAAGGGTCAAGTGGTAGTCCTGTTATTAATCAATACGGGGAATTAGTTGCTATAAATTTTGCAGGCATTAATAGTACGCAAGGTTTTAATTATGGAATAAGAGTTGAGAGATTAAGAGAAATTATAAATGACAAGTCCGTCAAAGATAGAATGACAGTCTATAAATCATCCAATGAGCATATAAACACCGATTCCATTAGTGCTATAGAACAACAATCAATTATACCATGATGAAGAAACTATTAATTGCAATTTTATTATTAGCTTGTACAGCTTTAACTTCTTATGCTGGAGATAGGTTACCACGTGAAGAACCATTTTCATTTTCAGATGTAGTACTCGCATTACTCTACGCCATATTGATACCTTTATTCATGGCATTAAAAAATAAAAATAAGGAATAACTTCACCAACAAAACTATTAAATATGAGAATTGTCAAAACAATATTTATACCTTTAGTGATAGTGTGCATAATTCTATGCTCATGTAAATCCAAGGAACATAAAAACGAGCAATTAAGTACCACAATAGACAGTACTTTACAAGTTAAAGCTACCTCTATCTTAGAGAATAAACTATCTGAACTTAATGCCTTATCTGTGCAAGCTATCGTTATGGAAGTTCAGACAGGACATATAAAGGCTATGGTGGAGCTTGAAAGGAAAGACAGTGCAGACTACCAACCTTGTGAGAACTTCTCCCAAGCACATGAATCAGCATTGATACAGCCCATATCCATATTGGCTGCATTAGAAACAGGAGAGGTGAAACTATCTGACAAGGTTGATACAGGAGAAGGAATATATCAAGTGCATGATAGAGAGTTGAAAGACCATAATTGGCATAGAGGTGGCTATGGTGAAATTTCCATCAAGCAAGGCTTGGCTTCAAGTTCCAATATTGCTATTTACAAGACTATGGAGAAAGCATTTGGTAACGATGCGCAAGCATACTTCAATCTGTTGGATAAAATGAGTTATGGTAAGCCAGACAGCATTACAGGAATTACTAATCTGAAACCTGCACACTTCATTACTCCTAAAGATAGTTCTTGGAGCAATACTGCATTCGCATGGTACTGCATAGGATATAATCAAACTATTACTCCTATACAAACACTAACCTTTTATAATGCCATAGCTAATAGGGGGAGAATGGTACAACCACAACTTTATAAAGACAGTACAATGGTTATCAATCCACAGATAGCCAACCAAGCCGATATTGATAGTTTGAGGCAAGCATTAGAATATGTGGTCACTGATGGACTGGGACAACCTGCCAAGTCTTCCAAAGTACAAGTAGCAGGTAAAACAGGAACAGTACAACTTGAAGATGGAAGCTATATTGTAGAGTTCTGCGGTTACTTCCCTGCCAATGCTCCCCAATATTCTATTATTGTTTCCATTCATAAAGAGGAATTACCTGCTAGTGGCGGATTGATGGCAGGTGATGTGTTTAGACAAATTGCAGAATATATTTTTATTCACAATAAATACTTTAATTCAAAATGAGAACATTTAGATTATTTGGAATGACCTTATTAATGGTCTTATGCGCTGTAAGTTTTACAGCTTGTAGTGATGATGAAGATGAAACAGTAATTGAACAAGCCAACCTTATAGGTAAATGGCAATCTACTTGGGAGAAGATTCACAAAGTGGAGGATGGTAAAGAAGTCGTTACTTCTGACGAAGCATATACCAATGCCCTATTAGAGTTCAAAACTGACGGTACTTGCATAGAGAGTCGCGTTGAAGGTGGATATACAGAAACAAGTCGCTGGTCTTTGAAAGACAAAAAACTGACTATCTCTTACGATGATGGTTATTCTGATGTCCTTACTGTCAATGAGCTTACAGCTACTAAATTGGTACTTGCCTTTGAGGATTGGGACAATACGGATGACGGTGGCTTGGAATTGGATGATATTACTACGACCACATACAAGAAGATTAATTAATTACCGAATCTACTTGAACGGAACAGCATTTGAGGAAACTCTTATGCTGTTTCTTTTATTAGATACTACATTTCTAAAGAATACTCTCCATATAGCCTCCATTCTCTAAAATGTTGCAGCAAATCATTGTGGTTTAAAGGATAATGGCTATCTTTGTCTTACGGAATAATAAAGGTTAGTAGTTAGTCATTTGCGACTTATCCACGACCATTCAATAATATAACAGTAACTAATAAACTGGAGAGTTCTTTAATATACTTGAATATCTAACTGTAACACAACGGTCTATAATAGATTAGTAAGTAGTTATGGGGATGCAATACTATTACCTACCATAGTCTGACCGACACTATGGGTCGTATGCACTCAGACGCTCAGTTCGCTGGTTCTTCATCTGTTCCCGCTCACGTGGAAATGATGGGATTCCTGGGTATCGGTAACAACCCGATGGTAGGATGTACAGTGGCTTGTGCTGTAGACGTTGCTACTGCTTTGAGCAAGTAATATAATACATTGCTAATATATAAATCCCTGTAACTGTAATGGTTATGGGGATTTTTATTTTAGTTCTACTGCAATGATTATCTCCTATCTAATATTCATTTCCTCTTGCTATTCTTTTTATAATTAGCTGTGATTGGGTGATGGAATTGAAGCAAATTATAGCTTAAATGGGGCTTGTTTATCTAAAGGTAAGCGTGGCTGATTATCCTTAAAATTGGGCTAAATTGAAGCTATATTTGCGACCATATTGCGACCATTTTACCAAATCTTGACAAGTGGTCGCAAAATCAGCTATATTATTCTAATATACAGATAGATATATCAAATTTAAAGGACTTCCCTAATGTCTAATTTTAAATGATTAAACTATGGTAAGAAGTTCATTCTCTATTCTCTTTGCCATAAGAGAAAGTAAAGCAAGAAAGAGTGGTAAAGCTCCTATTGAGATTACAATTACGGTAAACGGTGACAGATGCACTCTTTCAACAGGCAAACAAGTAGCCATTGATAAATGGGACAAGGTTAAGCAACAAGTAAAAGGTAAAGATGAAGAAGCTCAAAGCCTCAACAACTGCCTAAAGGCTATTAAGGCTAAACTATATCAAAAAGAAGCAGAACTGTTAGACAGAGGTTTTATAATCACAGCAGACCTATTGCGTGATGCTTACTTTGATAAGGTGGAATCCATTAAAGAGAGAAGTCTGTTTGAAGTCTTTGAAGAACATAACCAAGAACAAGAGAAGTTGATAGGCAATGGAGTTTCTAAAGCTACTCATTGGGTGTCTGTCTATACCATCAGATTATTAAGAGAGTTTGTTCAACAGAAGTACAAACGAGAAGATTTATACTTACGTGAACTAAATCTAAACTTCATCCAATCTTTTCATTCATTCCTAAGAATTGATAAAGGCATGGCACAGAATTCATCTACCAAACATCTAAAACTATTGAAGAAGATTATTAATCTATCAGTAGCCAACTCCTATATGGCGTTCAACCCATTCTCTACCTATAAGGTAGAACGAGAACCTGTGGAGATTGATTTCTTAGACGAAGAAGAATTGAGGAAGATTATCAACTTTGATACTCCCCTGCCAAGATTGGAGCGAGCTAAAGATATGTTCCTCTTTGGGTGCTTCACTGGACTTAGTTACATTGACATTAAGACCTTGACACCAGAACACTTTGAGAAAGACAGTGCAGGTAGAATCTGGATAAAGAAGCGCAGAGTTAAAACAGGGGTTCTATCACGCATTCCCCTACTCCCTATCGCCAAACTGATATTGGATAAGTACAAAGGTGGAGAAAAGCTACTCCCTATTCAAGACCCTGCGGACATCAACAAATATCTAAAGGATATTGCCATTCTCTGTGGAATTAATAAACGAATCTGTTTCCACACAAGTAGGCACACCTTTGCAAGCACAGTTACTTTAGCCAATAACATATCTCTGGAAGTCGTTTCTAAGATGTTAGGACATACTAATACAAGAATGACCGCCCACTATGCAAAGCTAATAGACAAGTGCATTGGTGAACAAATGGATAAACTGATGGATGCGTTCACAGGAGATTCTGATTATTAAAGCATACTCTATTATTCACAAATTCCCCACTTGTAGCAATGCAGGTAGGGGTTATTTTTTTAATTTTGTGCAGAATTGGAACAGGAAGTACTTATGGAAGATAACCAGAACATAGAAGAACAGAATATTCTCCCTAAGATGGATAGAGAATTGTTAGCTGAAATGGAGCAAAGCATGGAAGATGATTTCAAGCGTGAATATCAGCAGGAAGATGTTACGTCCATTCTTGACAGCATAGAATATATCAGAATCTATTGTAGGAACTTCCCACTATTTAATGGGGACGACTACCAGCCGCTTCAAGCACCATTCGCATACTATCGTAGCCGTTCTACTTACTTAAAGGAAGTGCCATTTACAGAAGATGAGTTCTATAATTTCACATTGATACAGGAAGCTATCAACAAATTAGGATTACTACCCCAACCTACTTTTGAGTTTATAGTGTTCTTATACCATATTATTAAGGTGTGGAGCGAGAGCCAAATAACTACAGGAATTGACAAAGTAAACAGCATACTCTCACTCTTGGAGGAACAGCCCAATACCAAACTAAAAATGAATATCAAAGTAGGCGGCAAGAACTTCGAGTTTGAGAACTCTTTGTTCATCTATTCCATGCTTGAATTTTATTCTTCTCATGAACAGATTTCACACTATCTTGTGGAGCGAGAGAACAAGAGAATACGAGAGCGCACTATCCAATATTCTTTGGTCAAGACATTGTTAGACTATCTTCCCATCAAAACTGATAAGTCTGAGGGAATCAGCTTTGTACAGGCAGAGAGAGATTTTGCCTTATGCACCCTATATCTATGCAAATTACTAATGGGTGACCCTGCATACGTTTGTACCAAAGATAACAACGCTACATTTGACAAGTTAATGAGAGACTTCAAAGACTTTAATATTACACTTCATCAGATGCTAACATAATGATATTCAGTAGCGTAAAAACAAGCATATAAAACTTACTCTTACATACCCTATTGAAGAGATATATCTTTGCACCGCTTTCAGAAAGCTGGCAGGCACGTTGCCACAGACTAATCACTGAAAGCCCCAAAGACATGAAGAACTTAAATTTATTGTTCATCGAAGGTAACCGCACTAAAATTGACAACTCTAATGTAGTTGAATCTTACAACAAGATTAAGGCATGGGGATTCATTGAGACAATGCCTATTGAATACTTCCCAATGGAAGAAGCTAAGAATAAATTAGACGGTAGAAAGTTGTACAGACCTACTATTACTCGTAAGAAAGGGGAAGGCTCTGCCACTATTAGTAATTTCGAAATTAAAATGGTTGAAGTACAGGTAGCAGACTATGACAAGTACGATGGTGTTTGTGGCGATGGTCAGCATAGAACAATAGCTCTCATGTTTGATGAGCTGAAAGATGTTACAGCTACTTACCAGTCAGTAAAACTCTCTAAAGAGAATATGGATATATTGGCTTATATATCTATACGTAACAATGGGAGAAAGTGGTCTAATGACGACTTTTATGCTTCTGACATTTCAACAGGAGACAATAATGCAGACTATATCCTTAATAAAAGGAAAGAGGGTTATATTCCTGCATTCCTATTCAACGTTTATACTCTTGGAACATCCAATCTGACAGCGGCACAAATAAAGTCCATTCAACAAGGATATAAGAAACTATCTGACTTTAGTAAAGTTCAAATCAGTAAAGATACGCAGGACAAAGGAGATAGAATTTTAGAAACGTTGGAATCTAATAACTTCATATCTAAAGACAGACTTACAGGACGTTTTGGAGCAGGATTGAAGGCATTCTTTACTGAATGCAAGGATATAGAAGTGGTTGTAAACACTATCAATCTCATCAATAAAGAGAATTGGGATAAGTACTTCACTCCAATCGCTGGTCAGAGCATGGAAGCCAAATCCTACAAAGAAGCTTTGATTAAATTGGCAGAACAAGTAAAGGAATAACCCCTCAGAAAGCCCATGTGACAGGTGGGCTTCTCTACCCTGATTCTTGGGGTTTGGCATTTCAGCCCTATAGAACTTCCTCAATTCCCTTAATTATTAGACCTTAGACATCTCTAAAGTCCTAAAATTAGGGTTGCAGCTAACAGTTTACAAAAAACCAACAATATTATATGATAAAGTTAGATATTCAAGAAAGAGATGGATTCCTCATTATGAAGGACTTCCCAAAGAATTGCATCTTCAACAAGGTAAGAACAGGCTGTGGTGCAACAACTATAGCACTTACTAATGATGAGAATTACATCATTGCAGTACCTACCACAGAACTGATAGAGAATAAATGCTATCCAGCTAAAGACACAAATGGTAATGTGAAGTTCTGGAAGAAGCATGAGCGCAGAGCAGGGTTAAGTCCTGTTGTTGACCACCTGTTTGGCTTATATGGAAATTTCACCTTAGAGCTAAAGAAGAAGTTAAAGGACTACTTATCTTCTGTTGGAGTGAAGAAGATTATCTGCACCTACGACAAGATAGACAAGCTAATGGAGTTTATCAACCCTAAAGACTTTAAGCTGACGATTGACGAATACCATAACTTCCTTAAACAATACTCATTCAGAGACAAGGCTATCAATGGAGTGTTAGCTCACTTTAAAGAGTTCAAATCCTATTGCTTCTTGTCAGCTACTCCTATTCCAAATAATTTGAAGCCAGCAATATTTAATAATATTCCAGAATACATAGCTAATTGGAACACGATAGATGATATTACTGTTTATCCTTACCATACAAACAAACCTTATATGGTAGCTGCCAAGTTCATCAAGACCTATCAAGCTAAAGGTTGCTTGAATGTGAACGACATTGAGAGCGAGGAAGCATACTTCTTCATCAACAGTGTTACTGAAATCAAAGCCATACTTAAACAGACGCAATTAACAGAGGATGATTATAGATTATCTGTGCTGACAATCCTAAGAACAGAAGAACTTTGGAAGGATATACTATATCAAGCTCTACTGACGCTCCCAAGAAGTTCAATTTCATCACTTCCAAATCATTTGAGGGCGTGGACTTCCATTCTGAAACAGGATTATGTTTTGTAGTCAGCAATGTTCAGAACAGGCACACATTGGTCAGCATTGACATGGATATACCGCAGATTGTAGGAAGAATCAGAACCAAATCCAATCCATTTAGAAATAAAATAGTTCATATCTTCAACACTAAAGCTACTGACCATTACACAACATTTGAAGATATGAAGCTGATAGTGGATGAAGAAGTAAAGGCTGCACAGGAAAGGGCAGATATGCTTAACAACACCAAACTATCAGAAACAGCAGTCAAGCAACAGGTTAATGAGATTAAGAAAGTTGGGGTTGAATCTTACCTATCCTATCAAGAGAACAAGTTTATCGTTAATGATATGGTAGCCAAGTTGCAGCTTTACAGCTACTATATTGCTACTGTGGTTTACCAATCAGACAAATCATTAAGAGAAACCTATGCCCAATCTGGAATAGTAACAACTAAAGGTAAATGGCATATCGCTCCAGAGAAGTTTGTCAAGGAATTAATTGCAAAACCAACATTCAGAGAATTGCATAAACGATATTGTGAAATCAAAGCAAATCCAATGACATTCGATTTGCAAGCTATTGAGATAGAGCATGAATACCCCATCTTAGGCAGAGCTTGCCGCATACTTGGAGTGAAAGAATTAAAGCCGTTACGAACCATCAAATCCATCAAAGAAGCCTTAGGTGAAGCATAAACCTACCTCATAAGATGATTGCATAAAATTATAGTGCAATAAACGAGGGGGTACACTACATTATTATCCCCCCTCATAGCTCTTAAATAAAAAGAATGCTTTAGAGATTAGTTCCAAATCATCCATAATAATAAGCATTCTTATTAATCTGAGAACAGGCACGATGCACTATTACCATAACTGACCAATTAATTACTATTACTCTCAACTTCCTTTGAAAGAATCTTTAGGGAAATACATAGAACAGCCTAAGATGCAAGCGAAGTAATTCACTTGTGTTTTGGGTTTGTTCTTGTTAAATCCATTCAATCAATAACTATTTAATTCAATTTCATTATGAGAGATTTAGTAATTATGCCAGCTATGGCACAGCGTAGAGAATCATTAAACATGGGTGAATTTGCAGAAGAAGCAATCATTGTGGAAGAAGTTGCAGCACCCAAGAGAGTAAACCATTTCATAGAAGCCAACACGCAGGAAGTAACCTTGCAACACCTACAACAAGACTGCATCATTCCCAGTTTTGCATCAATGGAGGAAACCATAAGCCACCAATCCTTTATAGGTGCAGTAGTGGATGCAGCTAAGGATTACTTTCATGGGGAGCAGTTTGATATGCCAGAGATTAGAATCTCACACCCTATCAATGGCAGAATCCCAAGTGCATTAGGTAAGAAAGCATCTGAACTGGCAGATGAAGAGAAGACTTTGTTCTATCAGAGAATGTGCTTCTGTTTTGAAATCCCGTCTATTGTACATGATGAATACGGTAATCGTTTGGCATTATCCATTGGTGGAGTAAGGGCATATAACGAGATTAACCTGTACAGTAAGAAGTCTGTTGAGAGATTTAAAATCTTCATAGGTTTTAGGAATCGTGTGTGCTCAAATTTAATGCTCACTACTGACGGCTTACAGGATAAGATAGAAGTTCTAAGCGTACAGGAACTATATGCAGCAGCATTGAATCTGTTCCATGCTTACAACCCATCTAAGGACTTGCATCTGTTAAGGGCACTTGGGCAAATGTCAATCTCCACAAGCGAGTTCTGCCAAATAATAGGCAGGATGAGATTATATCAAGCTCTTACACCCAACCAGCAGAAACGCTTACCTCGTCTATTGTTGAGGGACAGTCAGATTAATGCGGCTTGTAGAGCATTCGTTTCAGATGCAAACTTCAAAAGTACAGGGGACAGCATTACAGGCTGGCAACTCTTAAACTTGCTTAATGGTTCTGTGAAGTCAAGTTACATAGATAACTTCTTGGAGAGGAATTTGAACTGTACAGAGTTTGTACAAGGCATACAACGTGCCAAATTAGGAGATAGTGAATACGCTTGGTTCTTGGGCTGAGTGGATTGTTGATTGAAAGAGGAAAGGGCATCATTGATTTGGTGTCCTTTCTTTATTTCTATTAATCACTTAAATGTTACATATCATGGATAAATATAAGATTGACAATGCAATTAGCCATATCACTACCTTACAGGAAAGGTTGTGCTACTGTGAGAATAACCTACAATACATCAAACGCTTGCAAGCCCTTAAATATTGGCTGCACAAGTTCGATTCATTTTTAGATAGGAATAGTAGGCAGCATGGAGAATATGCAGCAGTTTATGAAAGCTACTTCCATACTTGCTGTGGATTCTCATTCTATGACAGAGTTTGTAACTCAATTCTTGTTTATGAATATGGAATGCAAAAAGAAAGAACATTATTTTAAGTGTTCTTTCTGGCATTGTTCTATTAGTCCTTGCAAATATTCATCACTTACAGAACAAAGTAAGGTCTTAGCGGTTGAAGATTTCTTAAAATCTATATTATATCGTTTTATCTCATTTTTATAGATTTCTTTAATTGCTACCAATGTTAAATTTAAATTAACAATAGACAAACTTAATATAGGTTCAAACAACTCCTCGCTCTTGTCCAAATCACAGTTACTTATGCTTAAGCCATGTACAAACACTGATAAATAACTTGCATAAGTTGAGAAAGAGGGATTTGAATCGACCATTTTATATAAAGAGTTCCAAGTAAATTGATTTTTCTCTTTGGGGTTAAGAAGAGGTTTTAAACTCTTATATTTCCAATTTGCATTCTCAATAATCTGATTAACAATTTTATCATTATTATAGAGTGGACTTCTTTTTAATTCTTTAATTATGAATTCCTTTGCAATCATATCAGATTTATTAGTATCTCTTACTTGGGCTACTAATGCTATAAACTCATCTTCTTTAATTCGTCCATTATTAACTATTTGATTATAATCTGGATAATCCTTATATCTACAAAGAATTCCATCCAAAACATATAAATAATGTTTGAACACCTTTTCATCTTCGTTGGAGTTCATATATATATGATAGATAGTGGCTAAATTATCAATAATATTTCTACATAAGGTACAAGCTGATACATAATCACGGTTATGTGAATAAATAAGGAATATAGACTCCCATGTTTCTAACATTTTTTTTACAAGTCGCAATACATAGCTGGGAATATCATTAATTCCATCATTATTATACAGCTTTTGTAATTCAGTAGTCAAATAGTCTAATTCTGAGAATGCAAATAAATAGACATCCTCATAATTCCATCCCATTCTTTCTGCTTCTGGATAAGAAATTCTCATAATTAATTAATTTATATCCAAAGATAATCGTTTGAATACAATAAACAAAATATTCACTTTGATAATTAGTGAATGTTCCCTTAGTAATCAATGAGTTAGTAAATCCAACTTAGAATTAATATTCACTTATATTCATTTACTTATATAACAGAACATTATGTCACTTAAATATTCAAGCACAACCGCAGACTATCTTATATGGTCTGATGCAATGAACCTCATAAGGAAGTTGGCAAAGGACGAGAATTATAAAATCTCACTCCTTATAGCTTTGGGATGCTTCACAGGTTTAAGAATATCTGATATTCTATCTCTAAGGTGGAAACAGATATTAGGAACTGACGAGTTTACCATAATTGAGATTAAGACGGGCAAGCAGAGAACCATCCGTTTAAACTCCCAATTACAGCAGCATATTAAGGAGTGCTACGAGCATATAAATCCTGTTGGAATCAATGCACCTATCTTAATAAGTCAGAAAGGCACTATCTTCACAGTCCAGAGAATTAACATAATTCTTAAAGAGGTGAAGAAGAAGTACAGGTTAAAGATTAAGAACTTTAGTTGCCATTCTCTTAGAAAGACTTTTGGAAGACAGGTTTATAATATGAACAGTGATAACGCAGAGTTAGCATTAGTAAAGCTGATGGAACTATTCAACCATAGTTCAGTTGCCATTACTAAGAGATACTTGGGACTAAGATAGGAAGAAATCTTACAAACTTATGACTGTTTGAGTTTCTGATAATTGGAATATGGGACAGAATTATTAAGATTCACCTTATATAGTGGTCTGAATGGTTCTGTCCCAATTTCATAATATATTGAGCTTAGACACATCTAAAGTCCAATTTTAATAGTTTGGCATTTCAGCCTTATAGAAGTAAGTCAATTCCATAAGTTTACAGAGTTTAGAACTATCTCAATCCTTATTAATCATGTTGCAGGTAGCACTTCTTGAATATCCAATAATATGCAGACTTAAAGATGATAATTCAAGATGGGTAAGAATATTCAGAATTTAGCACTTATAATGGGAGAAGTGAATTTGATACCCACATGGATTTAGAGAGTTCAGATGCTGTTCTTATTAAATATCCTATTCAGACCATGTTTGAGAGCAGGGAATTTACTATTAATTCTCACTTCATACCTAATGATTTGAAACCTTTCATTATCTTTGCACCAATTCCAATGAACTAATGCGTTAGGGAGTTGGAAGGACATATTTAACGAAAGGTGTTATTGAAATTATCTTCTACTGACAAATTCTCGCAAAATTTGAAATGGAGTGAAGATGGTAGCAATAGCACCCACATCATTTGTTATATACTTACCTTTTATAAGGTTTCTATATTTCAAACTGGTGTGGGGCTATTGTTTTATCCACTCCAAAGGCAATGCGAGAAGCCAGTCAGTAGGGTAAAACATATATAGTTCCCACACCTTTTTTATTTATAATAACAGCTCTTCCAGAGGGAACAGGTGAGCGTAATTGTCAATAGATTATGAAGCATCTTCTTTATGGGTTAATCATTCTTAGCATGGTAGCGTGCACATCTAAAAAGAACAGTTACACGCAAGAGCAACTATACGAGCAAACTTCTTCTGGTGTAGTCTTGATTCAGAATACATATTATTATAAAATCACATTATCAAATAATGGATTCTATTCAACTAACTATGTCTTCTCTAAATTACAAGATGGGGAACTTAAAAACATATCCCATACCATATCCAATAATTTTCATGAAATAAATGACACTATTAAGAGTACAACATTTGGCACAGGTTTCATCATATCTCCAAGAGGAACTATTGTTACTAACAGTCACGTTATCAACCCTGCTACTAATAAAAATCTTATCTATCAAGCATTGATTAGATATTTAAAAAAGGAGATTGACTATTGTAATCAGCAACTTGAAGAGACAAGGAATCACTTAGAAATATTCGAAAGAGAAATTAGAGATAATAGAAAGCTCGATTCACAGGGTTACGCAATGATGATGGAAGGAATTCAATCCAGCAGAAAATGGATAGACACATTTACACAATATAGAAACAACCGCATAAGAGATTTAAGTTTAAGCAACTTTGAAGTTGAACTTTGTTCTGAAATCAAAATAGCATATAATGGAAGCCATATAACATCAAGTAATGAATTAATAGATTGTTTCGTAGTAAAAGATGTTCCTAATTATGATTTAGGAATAATCCAAATTGCTGATGGTAGCAACTTCTGGAATGTTTGCAAGTTAGGAGAAGCTCCAAAATGGTCTTCTGAGCAGATGGAATTAGGTTGGAGTAACATTCATAATGCTGGAACAATTAGTTGGTTCACCATCCCACAAGATAAATACATCTTTAATCTTTATAATAATGAAACTCATAACGATGAAGAAATTAAACTATACATGATAGGTTTCAATCAAGGACCAATATTAGCACTAACCAATGATGGAATTAAGGCACAAATTACACAAGGTTATATCAGTCAAAATACTGATAGCATTAAAATAATGTACTCAATACCTGCCTTACAAGGGTCAAGTGGTAGTCCTGTTATTAATCAATACGGGGAATTAGTTGCTATAAATTTTGCAGGCATTAATAGTACGCAAGGTTTTAATTATGGAATAAGAGTTGAGAGATTAAGAGAAATTATAAATGACAAGTCCGTCAAAGATAGAATGACAGTCTATAAATCATCCAATGAGCATATAAACACCGATTCCATTAGTGCTATAGAACAACAATCAATTATACCATGATGAAGAAACTATTAATTGCAATTTTATTATTAGCTTGTACAGCTTTAACTTCTTATGCTGGAGATAGGTTACCACGTGAAGAACCATTTTCATTTTCAGATGTAGTACTCGCATTACTCTACGCCATATTGATACCTTTATTCATGGCATTAAAAAATAAAAATAAGGAATAACTTCACCAACAAAACTATTAAATATGAGAATTGTCAAAACAATATTTATACCTTTAGTGATAGTGTGCATAATTCTATGCTCATGTAAATCCAAGGAACATAAAAACGAGCAATTAAGTACCACAATAGACAGTACTTTACAAGTTAAAGCTACCTCTATCTTAGAGAATAAACTATCTGAACTTAATGCCTTATCTGTGCAAGCTATCGTTATGGAAGTTCAGACAGGACATATAAAGGCTATGGTGGAGCTTGAAAGGAAAGACAGTGCAGACTACCAACCTTGTGAGAACTTCTCCCAAGCACATGAATCAGCATTGATACAGCCCATATCCATATTGGCTGCATTAGAAACAGGAGAGGTGAAACTATCTGACAAGGTTGATACAGGAGAAGGAATATATCAAGTGCATGATAGAGAGTTGAAAGACCATAATTGGCATAGAGGTGGCTATGGTGAAATTTCCATCAAGCAAGGCTTGGCTTCAAGTTCCAATATTGCTATTTACAAGACTATGGAGAAAGCATTTGGTAACGATGCGCAAGCATACTTCAATCTGTTGGATAAAATGAGTTATGGTAAGCCAGACAGCATTACAGGAATTACTAATCTGAAACCTGCACACTTCATTACTCCTAAAGATAGTTCTTGGAGCAATACTGCATTCGCATGGTACTGCATAGGATATAATCAAACTATTACTCCTATACAAACACTAACCTTTTATAATGCCATAGCTAATAGGGGGAGAATGGTACAACCACAACTTTATAAAGACAGTACAATGGTTATCAATCCACAGATAGCCAACCAAGCCGATATTGATAGTTTGAGGCAAGCATTAGAATATGTGGTCACTGATGGACTGGGACAACCTGCCAAGTCTTCCAAAGTACAAGTAGCAGGTAAAACAGGAACAGTACAACTTGAAGATGGAAGCTATATTGTAGAGTTCTGCGGTTACTTCCCTGCCAATGCTCCCCAATATTCTATTATTGTTTCCATTCATAAAGAGGAATTACCTGCTAGTGGCGGATTGATGGCAGGTGATGTGTTTAGACAAATTGCAGAATATATTTTTATTCACAATAAATACTTTAATTCAAAATGAGAACATTTAGATTATTTGGAATGACCTTATTAATGGTCTTATGCGCTGTAAGTTTTACAGCTTGTAGTGATGATGAAGATGAAACAGTAATTGAACAAGCCAACCTTATAGGTAAATGGCAATCTACTTGGGAGAAGATTCACAAAGTGGAGGATGGTAAAGAAGTCGTTACTTCTGACGAAGCATATACCAATGCCCTATTAGAGTTCAAAACTGACGGTACTTGCATAGAGAGTCGCGTTGAAGGTGGATATACAGAAACAAGTCGCTGGTCTTTGAAAGACAAAAAACTGACTATCTCTTACGATGATGGTTATTCTGATGTCCTTACTGTCAATGAGCTTACAGCTACTAAATTGGTACTTGCCTTTGAGGATTGGGACAATACGGATGACGGTGGCTTGGAATTGGATGATATTACTACGACCACATACAAGAAGATTAATTAATTACCGAATCTACTTGAACGGAACAGCATTTGAGGAAACTCTTATGCTGTTTCTTTTATTAGATACTACATTTCTAAAGAATACTCTCCATATAGCCTCCATTCTCTAAAATGTTGCAGCAAATCATTGTGGTTTAAAGGATAATGGCTATCTTTGTCTTACGGAATAATAAAGGTTAGTAGTTAGTCATTTGCGACTTATCCACGACCATTCAATAATATAACAGTAACTAATAAACTGGAGAGTTCTTTAATATACTTGAATATCTAACTGTAACACAACGGTCTATAATAGATTAGTAAGTAGTTATGGGGATGCAATACTATTACCTACCATAGTCTGACCGACACTATGGGTCGTATGCACTCAGACGCTCAGTTCGCTGGTTCTTCATCTGTTCCCGCTCACGTGGAAATGATGGGATTCCTGGGTATCGGTAACAACCCGATGGTAGGATGTACAGTGGCTTGTGCTGTAGACGTTGCTACTGCTTTGAGCAAGTAATATAATACATTGCTAATATATAAATCCCTATAACCATTGCAGTTATAGGGATTTTTATTTCCAGTAATTTCATTCGTTTAACTGATGACCCACCCCCTCCTATTTTTCAATATCAATCAAAAGTATTGCAAATAATTGTCTAAAATTACGGAATGAAATTGGTTCTTTAAATCATAAATCGGTTATACAATTAAGAGTTGGTTTAGGATAAAAGGAGGTCAAAACGAAGATTATTTATATGCAATCTGGCATTTTTGAAAATTTAAAAACAAGCAAAATTCAACAACCTGTTTTATCCTGCATATACTCAAAGAACGATTATCATAATATAAAATTGACGAGCAAGAAAAACTAGATCAAATCCCTGTATCTTAAATATTATCAAAAAAAGGAAGGCTGTTTTCACGCCCTCCTGTCTGTCCGCACAATTATATAATCCCGTATTTGCAGTATCTCACAGAAGGTAGAGTTAGCTGATGCCTAACATGATAGCCCCTTTACCTAGTTGTTTTCGGTCTGTTCGAACTAATATACATTTTAATATCAGACTTCCCCTGCCAAATTCACATCAAAAACGAGGTTTTACAAATTTGTCATCTGGAGATGTAAAAGACAACCCCGGAACAGAACGGCGGATATCTTTATAGGCATGTTCTTTAATCAGTGAATAATCTGTAGCATCCAAAGCATAGTAATAATCATCTTTATCTGTCGATAACTTTACAGTCCAGTCAAACATATTTCCAAAGATGGTCAACTCATCTTTTGCCGGATCGAAACCGGGGAGAGCTGATTTCACCAAACTTCCATCACTATTGATAATATAAAAATGATGCTTGCTATCTACCATATACCCCAAAGTCCGACGGCTACGGAATTCAGTAATAAACACATATTCCGGCAAGACTCCTTCAGGCAACTGAATAGCTTTCACATACGGACGTCCTTTGGTGCACTTCAGATGGAACAATTTATGGTTGGCATCTAAAACCAGATATCCCTCATCATAGTCTTTACGAGTAGTTGGATTGCCCGAAGCATAGCATGCAGGAAAAGCAAACCCTTTCTGAACCAGCATATCCGTAAACAATTTGCTTTTCGCCTCATCGATACAATTCGTCTCCATACGAATAAATTCTATACCTTTATCGGTAAAACGGAATGCATCTTCGGGCATTTTCAAATCCACCCGTTTGGACATGGACTCCATCAGAAAATAGAGTCCTGTCTGGGAAGCATTGATGGCTGACGGCACACTCTTGAAAGTAAAGTTTGTCAATTGAATATCTTTCGGACTAACTGCCTTACCACAAATGGTATCAGGGAAACGTTCGTCCGCCGTAAGCTGGCGCACATAGAGAGAAGGCAACAAACTGTCTACCTGCTGTTGTGTATATGTATTGCCTTTCGTATCATAGCGGTGAAGTTGCTTATTCTCATCTAGTTGTGTAATAACAAAATCACCAAGTACGGAACTATACATAGTAAAAGGAGTTTTGACAGGCTTCAGTGTGAGAAAAGCATAACACCAAGGCAACTGCCATACAAGCAGGACAGCTACGGTAATATAAAAAAATATTTTGCTGAATCGAATCATGTTTGTTTGATTTTTTAATAATAAACATTCAATTAGTCTTGCTTACCGGCCTTGAACCGTACCACAGAAATCCACGAAAGAGAAGCGGCAAGCAACGTATAAAGTGTCAGACAGGGCAAGAAACTATTATATGCCTCCGCTCCCGGAGCCAGAAAGTAGACACGGAAAATCAATGCCGCAATAATCAGATTCAAAACCCTGCGCTTCCATGTGGGTTCCAGGCAAATCCATGAAACAAGCAGATAACCGGCAAATCCGGCAAGAAACCATGGAGCCGCAGATAATAAAACACGCTGCACCAACTCACTTGTAAAATGTTGTGGCAGATAAACTCCCATCATAATAAAACTCATAGCAAAACAGGTCACCAGTGCAAGTACGCCATAGGCCAACATTGACATGACCATTTTCTTCTGTGAATAAGGCAAATGCAAAGTAAGCTTCAAACACTTACGTTGCATCTCGGGGAAAAACTGTACGGCAGCAAGCAAGATACCGATAAGTAAAGGGACAAATTGCAACAAATCAATAAATATAGCATCCTTCTGGACCATCACTACCCATAAATGATCGATTCCCTGTATGGCAATGGTACGGCCAATACGAAGCATGGAATATCCTGTGATCCCTATCATAAAAAGAGTTGCCAGCAACCAATACCAACGCGTTTTTATCCACTCTTTATAAAATATGGCTTGTATCATATTTCTTCTATTTAGTTTACATATTAATACTTTCCGGTAAGACCGATAAAGGCATCTTCCAGACTTACATTTTCGTGCTGCAAACCAGTAAAGGGAACTTGACTTTCCTTCAACAGTTTCTCCACATCCACGGGAGGCAAAAAGGAGTACGTTTCCAAGGTTTGACGAATGACAGCCGGATGATAGCAAGTTGCCGGCAACTGAGGCTGATAACCCTCGGGCACAGTACAAGTATATCTTCTCAGCTCTTTCATCAACGTTTCAATAGGCTGTTGAATAAGGATAGAGCCATAATCCATAATAATACAATCATCAATCAACCGCTCCATATCCTGAATAATATGGGAAGTCAGGAAAACAGTCTTGTTCTCGGAACGGGCATAATCACGTAAATAATCCACAAAAAGACGGCGATAGCCCGGATCAAGTCCTAAAGAGAAATCATCCAGAATCAACAACTCCGGATTTTGTGCCAGGATCAGTCCCAATGCCACTTGCGAACGCTGTCCGTTCGACATTCTTGAGATACGTTGTCCCGGAGCTACCTTCAATTTATTCATCAAGTCATAATAAGCCTCCTTTTTCCATTGTCCCGGATAAAAAGAAGCATAAAACTTTTCTATTTGTGTGATATTCATAAACTGATATTGAACATGACCTTCCAGCAATAAACCGATATTCCTGCGTAAAGCAGGGTTCATGGTCTGAATGTTCTCACCAAAGATGCGACATTCGCCTGAACGCGGCTGAAGATAACCGCTCAATATATTAATGGTTGTCGTTTTCCCTGTACCATTTTTACCCAACAACCCCAAGATACGCCCTTGAGGAACTTCAAAACTCAAGTTCTCATAAATCTTGCGTTGACCGTAATAATGGGTCAGGTTCTTACATTCTATAATTGCACTCATGCTTTATAAATCATTTTTCGTTTGCTATTAGAAACACGCCAGGAAAAGAATAGGAATCAAGATACCGGCCACCAACTCGATTCCTCCTCTGCCCCACAATCCTTTAGGACCTTTTATCATCACTATACCGCTGACAGTGATAATAATCAGACAGACAGCAAAAGCATCGGCAAACCAAGTCCACCACTTACCCGGATTGAAATGGAGTTGTACCATGGAAGAGATCAGCGGACGGCGCTTCACCCCCTCGTAGACAGCATCTTTTGTCCGGGTGTTAATCACCAGACTTGAGCCTCCTTTCAGAAAAACCTTAATCAGATCCGGCTCCGGGTAATAATATTTAGTAAAATTTCCGGCTTCGCCCAGCGGTTCCAACAAAGTCAAAATCATCTTCTCATTAACTTTGCTCTTGTCCGACAGATCCTCTGTTATTTTATATTCCGTTCGTGTAACTGTATAATGGGGATTTATGCTATCCCTATGGTTCATCACGATACCCGAAATAGCATAAATCAAAATCATTCCCGCAAAGAAGAAAGACAGATCACGATGGATGATCCGGCTCCACTTGCGGAATGCAGTACCTTTATTCTGCGATTTCATAAGAACTGGCTTCCATATAGTAGAATGACAGATAATCTTTTCCGGTAGCAGCTTTTCTTTCTGCTATCTTTGCGCGAAAGTCCGCAATACGGGCTTCAGGGGTGCTGGCTGTTTCACCGCGTGCTTTTTTTTCCGAATCACACCCGGCAGCAGTTTCTCCATGAGATTTTTCAGTCTGTGCTTTCAGTTTAGCCTCCCAGTTTTGCAAGTAAGCTTCATCTACCCGCTGTTCCTTTAACGTTCCGGTCACTGTGACAATAGCGTTGATGCATTTGGTATCAAACGAGCCCAAAGGTCCGGCTTCCACACGAATCGTTTTGGTATCATCACTGCCCATCAGGAATATTTTTGTAGCTCCGTGCTTGCAGGTATGTGTGCAGATTCCTTCGATAGTCACCTCCTTGTTGGCCAGTGAATCGGCATGCACCAGCAGATTATCGATGCTCAATGCCGCCGGAGCCGCCTGCTCCGTTTTTTCAGACTGGCTCTGTTTGTTACTGTTTCCACAAGAAGTAGTAGTTACTAAAGCTGCCATTAAGGTTGCAGCGACCATAAACTTAATTTTCATATGCTAACTGTTTTTATTTTTTAAAAAAAGATGCCCAATGAACAAACGGCATACTGGGCCGTTCCGCATTTTTTATAATATGCCGCCTGCCATTGAACAGACAAAGACAGGTTATATTGTTTCATGATGGGATAATCCCCTTGCAGACGAATCCCCACCATACTATAACTATCAGATAAATAGTCAATATTTGCCAATAAAGTCTGGGCAGACGACTTCGCGGCATTCAATCCCGGTAAAGAATATTCAGCCGATAAATTGGCATAATATCCACCGTTAGCTTCTGCGGTCAATCGTAGCAGCCTCTTCTGATACAGCAAACGGGCACGCAAAGAACTCTCCAAAACAGACAAGTGAACAAACCGGGATACGGCGTTGTAATCCGTTTCCAACCGATGGTAGATTATGTTTGGGACAATTGCTCCTCCCCATACACCTTTATCGGTCAAAAGCTTCTCCCACAAACCACTTACGGCAATCCGACTATTCGTGACCTTCATTCCCGGAGATGTACTAATTAATGCTCCATAGGAGCTTCCGCCCGCCTCTCCGTAAATATTCTCCATTCCTTTACGAACTATATAGCCTGCATCCAGTTTCACAGCAAGGTGTTCTGCCTGCTGAAGTTCCCGCATCCAGGTCACGTTTCCTTTCAAATCAGTCGTATTCAATTCCAGCAAAGTGAGATTATTGGCATTGCTCAATTTCTTGTCCATTGACATACGGTCAATTGAAACTGTGGCCGATATCCCCTTTTCCGTATCAACTGGCAGAATGCCTATGCTTCCTCCCCACCGGATGCCTTGATGCTTCGTCCCGGTCTGGTTTCCGGCGAAACGCACATAATCCATGCCCAATCCCAATATATGGTATACCGAAGTAGAGCCTTTATCTGCAAGGAATGAAATCTCACTTTTCTGCTGATAAAGCCGGAAATCTGCGGAAACTCCCAAACGATATGTCCCCAGACGATATCCTGCTCCCAAAGCAAAAGAGAGATCGGAAGCTGTATTACGTGGACGCGGATCTTTATCCCGATAATTATGAGACGCTCTGTAACCACCGGTGATTCCCCATATCCAGGAACCTGACTCACTGGCGTAACCTCCATTGAAATAATAAGTTTCTCCCTTCAGGAAACCACCAATGGAATCACCAGTCACGTAAGGAGCTATCAATTTCCAGTCTATATTTTCATTCCATAACACATTCTCCTGCTTCTCACTCCTGTATCCTGCTGAACCGAATACACGATCACGTTCCGAAAGAATAACGAAGGAATTGACATCTACCCCGATACGGGTATCCTTATCACCTTCCTGTTTCAAAGATGCTTTTCCTTTATCATGATAAGCTCCATTTACGTCCAGCCTTGTCCATGTATACGGAGTATAGTAATAATAAAGTGCCGGATTCTGCCATATCTCGCCACGAAATCCGGTCGCAAATGAAGCGGTACGGATTACCTTATCGGACAGGGAGAGTGTGTCGGTAGTCTGCCCGAAGGCTTCCTGCCGACTCTCCACAAATAAAGCAATCAGCAACATAATGATAATTCGGATTAGCATCATGAATAATAAAGATTTATATATCAATAAGACGGATTCAATTATTTGTTAAACAGGCTCGGAGTAGCCGCAGGTGTGAAATCAACGGTAGAGTTATTTGTATCCTGCAATACTTCCCGATCACCATCCTTGTAGGCGGCTTTACGCATTACGCACTTTCCGATGTTTTCTGCAACGGTATTGTTCATACCGATATAAGTATGCCCCATATCCAGCCCGGTAGAGGTTACATTCCACTGCCATTCATTGGAAGCACCTACATTTACAGCATCAATCACCCATTCATTGGGGAACTTATATTTGCTTTGCGGTTTACTGGCTGTTCCATTTTGCATAATATACGTATAGTTGTATGCATAGTCTGAAATATACTTTTCTTTAGTCATACTTTTGGGTAATCTGCCAATAGCATAAGCGCGATTTCCCTGTTTATTCAACACCCAGATAGTTTTGGAATAACAATAATAAACATCCAGATTGGGAACAGCCGGATTATCCACATCTTGCTTTGATTCAATATACCACTCAAAATTGGCTTTACTTAAATCTATAGAATTCGGATTAGCCTCTTTATGATTGATCGCATTGTCACAAAGGATAAAGGATTCTCCCGGTTGTACCGGATAATCTGTTCCACTGCCCGGTACTGCTACAACAGAGCCTACCGCAATAGCTTCATCCATGATATCCGGATCTACCGATTGATATTTCTGAGTAGTTTGGAATTGTGATTCCATAAATATCAATCCATCCGCATACAAAACTTTATCCGAGTTATTATAGATACGTATATACTGGTCGCCATTATATTGCTTACCTGCTTCATTATAGGTTCCGGGAATAAATATCTCGGCAATCACAAAATCAGGGTCACCTGTATTGAGTACATGAACCTTCAGTTCCAGCTTGTACGACCCTCCAGATACGGCCACATTCTGTTGTACTCCCTGTACATCGACTTCCACCGGAGTTCCATTCTGTGAGTAAGTTCCCTTACCAATGAAAGTTACATTATACAACCCGTCCGCCAGTTCAATACTCTGAGCCGGATAGGTAATGTCTGTCTTGACAGATGTATTTACATTTTCAAAAGTATAGGTTCCACCGGTCAGTTGCAGCCCCTCGATAGTTGTATCTACAGTAGTGGTAATACCTACAGTGGATATGCTCACTTTGTCATCATCACTACATGCGGTAAATCCCAGCATTGTCGCAAAAAGGACTAACATTGTCAATTGATTCTTTTTCATCTTCATCTCTATTTTATTGTTCATTTACTAAAAGGTTAAGTTCATTTCCATACCGAAATAAGGCGATTCGGACGTTCTCCGTTGCAGTACGCCCCGTAACGTATAATCAGGATAAATACCCAAAAGCCGGTTTACATAAAAAGCCAGATTCAGATACTTACCGATCCGTTTACTCGCCTTCAAATTGATATCCATATAAAAAGGCACGGTAGTACGCTCAAAATAAGTGGCTGAATATTTCTCCACCAGATGCTGTAACTGAATATTGTTTTTATCCTCTTCGCGAAACGGATGCGTTTCACCGGATTGATCTATATAGCTTACCGGCACGCCATTATTCCACAAGTTCCGTCTGTTGGTATACCAAGTGCATTGTGCCGACGTAGAGAAAGTAAGTCCCAAACGCTGTATATAGGTATCAAACATAAAGTTCGTATTGAATGCCTGGCTTTCTGTTCCGTTGTCCCCATTGTACAATCCCACATATTTCAGCTGTTTATTGTCCAACAATATAGAAGAGGCCTTATATTGAGGAGAATCCGAATTATAAATTGTCTTTATCCAGGCTCCATACATAGTGACGCGAGTCTTGAGCGATTCTATTCGTTTGGAAGCGAACTGAAACTCCACTCCTTCTTTACACACCTTCATTACATTACCTTGTGTGGAATACACATCCAAATTATATTCATTTGTATAAGTCAACTGAGAAAGTTCTGGAGGAGCCGTCAATGCTGATCCGTCGATACTAGCAGGATCATATAGTTTATATGCCAATGACCTATAATAAGTGATATCATCAAAAGCATTATTCATCCGTTCGCGGAAATAAGTTATCGACAGGCGGTTTCCCTTATAGCTGACGTCGGCCCGCACTTCCCATTTCATGTTACGTGCTGGTTCCAATTGATAGTTTGTATTATCCCATTTATATGTCATCATATTGATACGGCGATAATCCGGATTGGTATGGTAATAATTCAACTGAATCAAATCTACATACTTAAAATCCGGATATAGCTGTGCGGTGGTCGGCATACGGCTGATCCAGCCCAAACCTCCCGAAAAGGCAACATCCCATCCGTTTGATATCGGTAAACTCCATTGCAAGTCCAGACGAAGATCGGGATATATCTTGCCCTGCATCTTATATTTAGTGTCCAGCCCCAATAAAGACTGCAAACGGATACCAGCCGTAAAAGCCAATTTATGTCTATTTACAGGAAGATTCAACACCTCCTCGGCATAGAAGGCGAAAGGTTGCAGCTCCGGTATATCCTTAAAACGGCGAGGCCGTGTACTCAAACTTTCACTGATGGGCCGTGTCACATCGAATACCTGGCCTTCTCCCAAATTCTTCTGATAATTCCATTCCATCCCCATATTCATCGCATTCTGTAATACCCCCAACGGGAAAGCCAATCGCGTACGGGCGGAAGCCGTAACATATAAAGGTTTACCATCAATATCCATCTGTGCCACATAATTATAAGGTAGATAGATGCCATCAAACTCTCCGGTTTCTGTCTGAGTAGCAATAGCTGCCGGACGATTCAGAGAAACGGACTTTATTTCACGCATCTTCTCCCACTGCTGACTGACAGAAGTAGTCACACCAACCTCACGAATCCATAAATGGGCCGGAAACTTCATGCTCCATTTCCCCGCTATCTTCAGGCTGTTAAAGTCCGATTTATAAGAATCTTCCTTTACTGTCGCATCTTTATCCCTCTTCGCATCATCAAACGAGCCGGTATAATCGGAACTGATATTCCAATGAATATTACGTTCATTCCATAACCATTTGCCATCCAAGCGGGCGGAAGCAGTAAGGCGAGTGTAATTTTTCACACTGTTACGCGGATCTATTTTGGACTCCAAATAGTTTAAATCAGCATTCAACACATAACGCCCGTTCCCATCCAGCCGAATTCCCTTGCCTACAGAAAACAGTTTACTGGTTTTATCAGCCTTAAAACGCGCAGACAAGGGGCTCTCATTCATTTTACGCTGAATGATTACCGCACCGTTTGCCACATTACCATAAGCCACGGAAGGAATGCCACGAATGATTTCCACCTTCTCAATATTATCGGTTGAGATGGTACGCATATCCATCCCTTTTGACATTGTGCTCGTTGCATTCACTGCGGAAGTACTGTTTGGCATATATTGCAGATTCGCATCCGTATTCTGGGAGATACCATCAATATAAAATCCAACTCCCAATGAAGAGATATCCTCCGTCTTACCTGTTTCACGTATCCGGATCAGATTGGCCTGCCCCATCTGAGGATCAGCCGACTTTCCTCCAGGTACTAATTCCATCAAGTCACTGAAACTGCTGGGCTGAAGATGTTTCATGGCTGTACGGTCAACGATAGAAGCGCTGGTAGCGCGTTTTGATTCAGAAGCGGTCACCACTACCTCGTTCAGCGCCATGACCGAAGGTTTTAAATAAAAGATTGCTGAAATATCCCCAATGACCTTCACTTCTTTTTCTGTAGAATCATATCCTAAATAGGATACAATAACCCGATAAGTTCCAGGATGGATATGTAGAAGTTCAAAATGTCCATTCGCATCTGTTATTCCCCCATAAACAATCTGCTTATCCACAAACAATTGAACTGTAGCGTAATCCAACGCTTTATGAGTCTGCTCATCCAGTACAGTTCCCCGAAATACAAATGTCTGCCCCCATAAAAGAGACACATTGCTACAAATTATAAATAAAAAAATATATGCAATCTTACAAATCATTTCATTCTCTATTGGTTTGCAAAATTACAATTCATAAAAGCTCGGCACAATCCCCATTTCTAGGTATATACTAAATTATACATAGATCGGAGATACCTACATGACGGTATACAATTTACAAATAAAATCACTTTCACCTAAACTTTATATTCACATTTTTTTTCAATGATAAGATAAATACATCTACTTTTTACCTGTTTCAATGGGGAAAATGCCACGCCATATAAATACAGTTCATTATCAACATATTACCCCATAAGCAATGGTATGAAAGCATAATGGCATACAACTTTATATTACAAATCCATTGGCAGAATATTTATATCCGGCAGTCAAGGCACATCAGGTTTATTAAGTAATATCTATCCTTCAAATATTAAATTAGCAAGTGAAGAAAAGCAACTGCAAAAAACACTATATTTGTGGAAATGAATTCAAATTAAACAGTTAGATTATGGGAACTTTAGGTTGTATCAATGACATGATGAGAAGAGATAAAGAAAATCGTGAACTACGAAAAGCAGGAAAGGAACGCTTAAATGAAATTCGAAACCGACTGGTTGATTTGAACAAAAAAGAGCACTCCTCCCATCTATCCCTTGAGCAATTAGAAGAGATCAGAATAAAAACGCAAGAAAAAGAAGAAGCGGAAACTAACCAGCTCTTCAAAATAAAATTAATCATGTTAGGAATCGTTCTGATATCAGGAGCTCTGGTATGGATAGGGATTACCTTCTTTTTTTAAAATTCTACTCTCTATTTTCTTCCTTATTCCTTGAAAAAACCAATAAGAATTCTTATATTTGTAATACCAACTTGGAATAACCTTAAAAACAGATAGATATGAAAAGAATATTATTACTACTGGTTTTATGTTTAAACATAAGTATGGTGCTTGGACAAGAGTATAAAAATTGGGATAAATATGATATAGAGGGATTCTATACGATTGCCAAATCAAAAGCAGAAGCCAAGATTAGCAAAAATGTATTGAGGGAGGGAGCAGATTATTATATTCCTACCGAAATGGATGACCAAGTATTCCCAAGCGGAATCAGTAAAAAGATCACTCCCAAGCTGTACAAACTAAAAGACACCGAGATTTATGTCTTTTTTACTTTTCCACCATTCCTGTATGATTCAGACAACGGAATGATAGAAATAAAAAACAATAAGGGAGTTTTTTATAAAAGTCCGACAAATCCTTAAAAAAGAGAATAGTAATTCATATTCTCTTTTCAATTGTGTAATCAAATAGAATTCCTCATAAATTCCATCCAGAAGTACTTTCCTGAATTTTCCATAGCCGGGCATAAAGACCATCTACCCGAATCAATTCATCATGTGTTCCTTGTTCCTTAACTTGACCATCGTCCAAAACAATTATCCGATTAGCATTCATGATTGTCTTGAGCTTATGAGCGATAGTTATAACAGTACGACCTTTGATGAGAGTATCGATGGCCTTCTGCATTTCCACTTCATTTTCAGGGTCAAGCGAGGCAGTTGCTTCGTCCAATAGAATGACTTGTGCGTCTTTCAGAACAGCACGAGCAATGGATATACGCTGTTTTTCTCCTCCGGATAAAGTACAACCGCCTTCACCTATCATCGTGTCATAGCCTTGCGGCAACTGCATGATAAAATCATGGCAACAAGCTTTTTGGGCTGCGACAATAATTTCATCATCCGTTGCACCAGCCTTACCAAAACGTATGTTGTTGCGTACCGTATCTTGAAACAGATAGACATCCTGGAATACCATAGAGATATGACTCATCAAACTTTCCGGATTTATTTTATCCATCGGGAGATCACCAAAAAAAACACGTCCTTTCTGTGGGTCATAAAAACGGGCGCAAAGTTTCATTACTGTACTTTTTCCACTTCCGGAAGGACCGACAAGGGCAGTCAATGAGTTTTTGGAAAGCGTAATTGAAACATCATGCAGGACTTCCTTGTCCCGGTAGGCAAATGAAACATGTTCAAAACATATATCACCTGTAACCGGAGATTGCAGTTCTCCTCTCATTTCCGGCTCATCCATCAGTGTTAAAATACGCCCTCCAGCAATGGAGAAATAACGAAACTCGGCAAAGTTGGTCAAGGCAGAAGTTAACGGGTCAAACACACGAGATCCTACTACAAGAAACAGTATAAAAATAGGCAACGAGAGATCTCCACTCAATAGCAAATAAGTACCGCACAGTACCATCAATGTCAGCCCGGCACGCACCAAAGCAATGGAAAGCAGCACAAACGGGCCTAACTGTGCCTCCTGACGGATACAGGCACGGCGCAGTTCTGCAAACGCATCACGCAACCGGTCAAAATGGGCTCCCAACAAATTGTAAGCTTTCACCACCCGGATACCTTGCAGATATTCTTCAAATCGGCTTCCAGCATTAATTTTGGCCTGAACCTGACTTCCACTCAATTTTTTCTGCACACTCGTACTTACCCACAAAATGAATAAAGCCAGTGGTAAAGCGGCAAACATAGCAACAGCCATCCGCCAATCTATCCATATTAATGAAGCAAAAGCTAGTACAGGCATAACTACAGCCCCCATCAGTTGAGGCAAATGATGGGATATTCCGGTTTCTGCCATTGAAAAATCGGTAATAAGCATAGACGACAAGTCACCGGGATCACGTTGTGAAAGAAATCCTAACGAGAGCTTCCGCAAGTGTTCTGCCAAAGAAAGACGTCCCGAAGCACTCATCTCATATGCCCCTCTAAAATTGGAACGATAGGAAGCTCGTTCCGCTAACGCCATGACTATCATATAACAAGCCATCACTCCGAATATATACCACAAACGAACCGTGTCAAGTGGCCGGCCACTTCCATCGAACGTATTAAAAACAATACGTACCGCCTCAATAGAGAGGCAAAACGGCACAATATTAATCAAATTGGCAAGCACTGTTAAACCTACTGGTCTACAAAGACGTTTCGTATGACCAATTGTAATGTTTTTGATCGCATTCATACCTGTTCCTTTCATTTACGTGCGATAATATACATTTCTTCTTTATTATGAACAACCTGAATGGTTGAAAATCCGGCCTCTATCAACAAATCCTTCAAATCTCCGGCTGTATATACCACCATTCCTTTTATCCGTTCAGTCCACATTTTTCCGAGTTCAGGACTGCTTGCTTCCAAGCCGACAAGGAAGCATCCTCCTTTTCGTAAGACTCGTACCACCTCAGCCAACGCTATCTCTATGGGCGACCAAAAATAGACTGTTTCAAAAGCAGTAACAGCATCAAATGTCCCGTCTTTGTATGGCAAGGAGCACACACTTCCTTGCTGTATGAAACATCGTTTATTCAATTCTTTCACATTGTATTTGCTTGCAAAAACTACACTCTCTTCCGATAAATCTATACCATAAACCTTTCCTTGAGGACATTGTTTCAACAAACGATTCAGGTTGGCTCCACCTCCGCATCCAATATCTAGGACAGTCCATTGCGGTTGCCAGTTTACCTGTTTCATACCACGACGGGCCAAAGAAGCATGAAAACGATTCATTCCCCATAAAATCATCCGACCCCAAAAACCTTTCGGACAGCTTGTATTCTGCAAAATACTGTTTAATAAATGCTTGTTTCTCATATCAATATATGTTTAATTCTTGTTTAACGACCAATGGTAAGCGTTTCTATAAGCATCCCACATACTTTTATATACCCCCTCTTTCACAGATAAAATATTATGTTTTCCACATTGCACAATCCGGCCTTCTTTCATGACAACAATCTGATGAGCTGATACAATAGAAGACAAACGGTGAGCTATTACAATAACCGTCTTGTCTTTTATCAAAGACTGCAAGGCCATTTGCATCTTATACTCGTTTTCCGGATCAGCAAAAGCAGTGGCTTCGTCCAGTACTAGTATCGGCGCATTCTTCAAGATGGCGCGTGCCACGCATATCCGTTGCGCCTCACCGCCCGAAAGAAATATACCTTTATCCCCAATTTTAGTATCATAACCATCTGGCAACCGTTCTATGAAATCATGGCATTGGGCGGCTTCAGCAGCAGCTATCACCGCTTCTTTACCGGCAGAAGGAGAACCGATGGCAATGTTTTCATACAGCGTATCATAAAACAAGAAAGTGTCTTGAAAGACAAACGATACGGTATCCATCAACTCTGCTGTTGCTATTTGCTTGATATTCACACCACCGATAAGGATTTCGCCCTGCTCTACATTCCAAAAACGCGGTATCAAGTTGGCTACCGTCGATTTACCGCTACCAGATGGTCCTACGAGCGCAGTTATTTCCCCTTGCTGTGCCTTGAAATTGATATCATGCAAAACTTTCGTCCGTGTTCCCTGTTCTGTGTTCTCATAAAAAAATGACACATGACGAAATTCTATATCATACCTCTCCGGCACTTGTGGATGTTCCGGCTCGGGAATAGGTTGCCTCTCCAGTATGCGGTCAATACGTGCTACCCCCTCATTGATTTCCCGTGTGTTCCCACCCAAGAAAGTCAGTTTGTAAATAGGTGAAGCCACACCTGGTCCCATAATAATAAAAAACAACCATACCGCAGCCAGTGACAAAGATTGCGGGTTGGCATTCAGCAACAGGATACCCATTGGAAGAATGAATGTCACCATTGAACCAAGCAGAACAGTAAAGGCAATCATCCCGTTCTGGTAGGTATCACAGCATTTCAAAGCAAATGTCTTGTATGCCTGTATCTCTGCATTGAACTGGCGGAACGAGTATACACTTTGCCCAAAAATCTTTACTATAGGCATTCCACGAACATATTGTACAGCAGAAGTACTCATCCTTTCCTGTGCATCGTAATAGACACGCATAAACTCCTTCGCTTTCTTTCCCATAAAATTGGAAAATTGCAGGAAAAGGCTTAATACGACAACTGTCAAACACGCCACTGTCAACCATACATTTAATGAGAAGAAAATGACAAACATCACTGCCACCGTAGCTATCACATTTACCAAATCGGGGATAGTATGTGCAATGAATCCCTCTATCTTCTCGATATTCTGATCCATCGTTTTTTTGATGGACCCGATGGAAGTGTTGTTCAGATAGCCCAACGGAAGTTTACCGATATGTTCGGATAAACGGACACGCAACCCATACAAGATTCGGAATGCGGCTACATGAGAGGACATAAGGGCAGCGTACAGCAAAACCAATCCGCCGACAAGTCCACCCAGTGCGATCCATCCCCAACGTATCATTTCAGTTCCATTTGCCAAAACAGGATTGCTGCCATGCAACAACAACTCTTTCAGCACCTCATAGACAGCCCAATAGGGCACAAGCATACACATGGCACTACCTACCGACAACAAACCTGCCAGCAGAAGCAACCCTTTCTTCTGTCCCGCAATCTCTAACAAACGGGACAATCCTTCTTTCTTCTTTTTCATATAATTGTACTATATCAAACGGATTATTAGTGAACGGTATTCAAATTTGTTCATAAAAAAAGGAGGAAACCTCCGTAAAGACTTCCTCCTTTCCTGCTGCCTTACTGTAGCAACCAGTCTGTATATACAAATTTTACCTGTCATATTCGAATAATGGCCCTCCAACCTTGGATCTCAAATAGAATATAATTGTGTAAAATAGCTTTCATTTCCTGTTTCGCTATTGAATGCCTCAAAAGCTCCTCAAACATAGTAAACATCCATACAGTATGCAAATGGATTATAAAATCGGGAATAGCTATATTTCTCATCGGGTACTTTCTCTGCATCACCGTAAACCAGACTTTGACTAATTCGGTTGAACGGTCTGTATAATTCTCCCGAAAACATTCCAATGAAGAACCTTGCGCACGAAATAACAGTATTTTCATCAATCTGTGGTGGGTGTCATACAAGGAAATATATTCGTTTATACAGGTTTCTAAGTATTCTTCCGACCTCATCATCATAATATCCTCGCCCTGTATTCCATGATGTTCCTGCAACAGCATTTCCAACGCATACAAAACCGGACGAACAACTTCATGAAACAGCTCATCCTTACTTTTAAAGTAGTTGTAAATATTTCCCACCCCAACACCTACATCCACAGCTATCTCACGCATGGAAGTCTTGGAATAACCTTTCAACTCAAATTGTTGTTTGGCTACATCCAAAATACGGCTACGTATGTTATCCTTTAATATTTGCATGTATAGTCAGTTGTGATTCTGTTTTTATGATGGCAAAGGTAATGAGCTTATCATTATCTGACAATACCTATTTTTAGGGATTTTACCCTCTCTAAAAACTACAAACAGGTTTCTATAGCCTCAGCCAAATCTTCATAACTTGCCAACGGGTTATCCGTGAAAACACTACGGATAACCAACTCTTTATCTATGACATAAACACGAGGTATCCCCGATTTAGCAAACTGATAGTATACCGTGCGGTTTTCTTGGGCCGAATAGGGCAAAGTCAAATGATTTTCGTCCCAATAACGGACAATCTCTGCCGAACTCTCTTCCCTGCTAATACAAACCATCCGGATTCTTTGACCGTAATCCGTATATATTTTTTGCAGCACAGGAAGTTCTTTCCGGCAGTCCGGACACCCCGTATGAAAAAACACAATCAAAGAAACCTCTCCTTTCAGAGTTTCGGAAGTTATTATTTGTCCATCATCCATTACCACAGAAAAAACAGGAATGTTCTCTCCTGTTTGTAAATCAACAGTACCTTCCTCCACATCATCATCAATACACGCTATAAACATTACACAGGTCCAAAACAGAAAACAGACCGTTTTTATACAATTCTTCATTTTCATTTCTATTTTTCTTCTTTACAAAGATAACATGATTTTCATGAAATTACTATTTTTGCAGCATGAAACAAGAATTAAAAGAAAACCAAGGACTACCTGCCTCCTTACTTTGGACGCTAGCAATTATTGCGGGAATCTCCGTTGCCAATTTATATTATAACCAACCTTTATTAAATCGCATCAGCCGTGATCTCCAAACATCCGAATTCACCGCCAACCTGATAGCAATGATTACCCAAATAGGTTATGCCATCGGATTGCTGTTCATTATTCCTTTGGGAGATTTATTTAAAAGGAAAACCATTATTCTAATCAATTTCACAGTCCTAGTCGTTTCATTACTAACCATCGCACTGACTCCTTATATCCATCTCATTTTATTTGCCTCTCTGCTGACCGGCATTTGTTCGGTGATGCCACAAATCTTTATCCCCATAGCTGCACAATTCTCCACCCCCAAAACCAAAGGAAGAAATGTAGGCATGATTGTATCAGGGTTACTGACTGGTATTTTGGCTTCGCGCGTAGTCAGCGGAATCGTCGGCGAATATTTGGGATGGCGGTTTATTTTCTTTGTAGCGGCGGGAATGATGGTGATATGTCTCATCATTATCATGCGTGTACTACCCGATATGCCATGTAATTTTAAAGGGAAATATAGTGATCTGATGAAATCCTTGTTTTCATTAGTGATAGAATACCCCCAGTTACGTATTTCTTCCTTACGTGCCGGAATTGCTTTCGGTTCATTCCTAGCTCTGTGGACTTCGCTGGCATTCAAAATGGGACAAGCTCCTTTCTTTGCAGGAAACAATATTGTAGGGTTATTAGGATTGTGCGGCATAGCAGGAGCTCTCACCGCCTCGTATATAGGAAAATATGTACATGTTTTGGGAGTCAAACGACTGAATTACATAGGTTGTGGCTTGATTTTTGTGGCGTGGTTCTCACTTTATTTCGGTCAGGACTCTTACGTGGGTATCATCACCGGAATTTTTATTATAGATATAGGTATGCAATGTATCCAATTGAGTAATCAGACTACGATTTTCGCCCTCAACCCGAAAGCAGCCAACCGTATTAATACCATTTTTATGACAACTTATTTTATAGGTGGTTCCGTAGGTACATTCCTTGCCGGAACATTCTGGCATTGGTTTGGATGGCAAGGAGTAGTAGGAACAGGGATCGCATTAACAGCCTGTTCCTTTATGATAAATATCTTTGCAAAAAGATAAATCAAGAATCCATATCACTCAGATGCAGTTCCAGCGCCTTGACGGAAATATAAATCTCGCGGACAGAAATGCCTAAAGAAATAATGAGCAGCACCAGTGCCAGTCCAAAAATATATACGGATATGAGGTAAAGCTGTATATACATTAAAAACATACTGACCACGCAAAGCAACAAGCTCCCGATACCTGTCACCTGCATAGCACGTGTCAGATAAAGGCGTTTGCGGAGATTAGAAATCTGTGCTGCCGTAACCGCCGAATGATTTTCACGATACTGATCCTTCAACGTGCGTACTAACTGGGCATATGACAGAAAACGATTGGTATATGCCAGCATAATCAGCGATATGGCTGAGAACAATAAAGCAGGAGTTGTTAAATCTATTTCCATTTTTATAGGTATTTCAAAGTTAGAATATTGCAAAGATAAAGTAAATATCCCGATATTCTCCTTCCTTTTTACAATGAAAGGAATATCTTTGCAATAAAAATAATTCCAATAAACTAATATGCAAACCATAAAATTATACATAAAAGACTGGTTGGCTATCCATCCTTATATCCAACAACAGACTACAGACAGATATTTTGTCGATCTGGCTAACCGATTATACTCCACTTGTACGATAAGAGAGATTCCCGAATCCATTAAAAAGAAGTTATGTCTTTACACCGCTGCCTATTTTGAAGATGTCATTTCAGGTTTAGGTCTATGGCAAGCATTCATCAAAAAGCATCTGGAACTATATGATACGTCACTTCCTTTCTATACCATCCGACCGGATTATATAAAAGATGAGATCAATGAGGAAGATATCCGTTTCATCATTTGGAACACTTTAGAGAAGGCTCCATATAAACATCTGTATATCAATCCGATGGACAGGAATATCGAAGAAACTGCACATTTATTTTTCCGGATATTGGATGAAGAATATGAAACGGCTCCCGCCAATGCCACGTTACAGGAGTTCTTTATGGATTTCAAAGGAAAAGAGGACGCAAACCATAAACTACGCTGGCTGTTCGGACATACTTATCTCACAGAACCATCTGTACAAGAATATATTGCACAGGTTACAGAAACCGACAAATTCATCATTCCATGTGGCCCCCTTGCCCTGTTTCTTCATGAATGGATTGACCTGCTGACCAACGGAGAAACCGAATGTTGGGAAGAGATAGAAGGACTATACCCTGCCATTCCCGAAATATCGGACGAGATGAAGGAAAGGAACCACCATACCTATCAATTGTTCACGCAAGGCACAAATGGTGCCCGTATCGTATATCTGAAAAGCTATAAAGAACTACACAGTTTCCTTACCCAAGTATTACAATGGCCGGACGATTCCAATCACACTTTGCCCCAAATGAAGGAACATAAGGATTTCATCATGATGGTAAATTCCGAAAAAGGTATTCTATTGGCGAAGGATATATGCAAATACATCAGTGATCCTCTTAACCCGATGTATGATGCCGCAACAGCTGCCCAAGAGGCATTCAGCCTGCTTACTATCCCGACCAAATGTCCGCCGGACCTGATGGAATATTTAATAAACAACCACTATATCCCCGATGCACAATTCCCCGAATTTGGTGAAAAGGAACTGGTTCAAAAGAATGCGGACTTTATAGCCCGCCATTCCTTATTGTATTACTACAGGGGAGATTAGACCCTCCCCACCGCTACTTCGTTCACCAAAGGTCTACCTTCAACAAAGTCTTTCACGTTTTGTAGAGTAGTATGAGCAATATTCGTCATTGCCTCTTTGGTAAAAAAAGCCTGATGTGAAGTTACAATCACATTATTGAAAGACAGAAGACGAGCTAAAGTGTCATCATCAATAATCTTATCAGACTTATCTTCATAAAAATAAGGCTCTTCTTCCTCGTATACATCCAGACCGGCATATCCCACTTTTTTGGTCTTCAGCCCCTCTATCAAGGCATTGGTGTGAATCAACTGCCCACGCCCCGTATTGATAATCATCACCCCATCTTTCATTTTACTGATGGAATAATCATTAATCAGATACTTTGTCTGTTCTGTCAAAGGACAATGCAGGGAGATGATATCCGAACTATGATAAAGTTCATCCAAAGTACAATAAACCACCTGATGTTCACGGGCAAAATTGTAATCGGGATAAAGATCATATGCAAGAACATTCATACCAAATCCACGTAATATCTGAATTAAAATCTTGGCAATCTTACCCGTACCGATAATTCCGGCAGTCTTGCCATGCATATCAAATCCCATAAGTCCATGCAAAGAAAAGTTTCCGTCACGTGTGCGCATTGTGGCACGAGGAATCTTACGATTGAGTGACAACATCAATGCCACTGTAAATTCGGCAACAGCATATGGCGAATATGCCGGTACCCGTACCACTTTCATCTTACCTGCCGTTGCCGCTAAATCCACATTATTATAACCAGCACATCTTAAAGCCAGCAGTTTAACACCATTATCCGCCATTGCCCGGATAACTTCGGCATCAGCCGTATCGTTTACGAAGATACAAACCACATCCACTCCTTTGGTCAACACCACGTTATTCATATTCAAATGGCCTTTGTAATACCTGATATCAAAGCCAAACTTCTCATTAGCCTCCGTAAACGAGTGTTCGTCGTAGGGTTTCGTGTCGTAAAAAGCTATTTTATAAGCCATAATTATTTTTTATTTATAGTTCATATAAATAACAAAAACACGTCCCTTACTGTTCACATACAGACTTATAGTTTTTTCAGTTCTGTGTACAGGCACTGCACAGGGAGTCCCATCACATTGAAGTAACTACCCGAAATTCCACAGACACCAATGAAGCCTATCCACTCTTGTATACCATAAGAACCAGCCTTATCCATCGGCTTGTAAACCCGGATATAATAATCGATCTCCTCATCGGACAATTCTGCAAACGTTACTTCTGTCACAGCAGAAAAACTTCTCTGAGTCCTGGCAGTAGTCAGACAAACCCCAGTTATCACCTGATGGGTCTTGCCAGAAAGCTTCCACAACATCTGCCGTGCATCATCCTCGTTATGAGGCTTGCCCATGACTACACCGTCCAACCATACAATGGTATCAGCAGTAATAATCAATTCGTCCGGATGCATGGTATTCCGGTAAGCAGCCGCCTTCTCGCAAGCTATATACAAAGGAATTTCCTCTGCTTTCAATGTATCCGGATAGGTTTCCTCTATGCCGGGTAGTGTTTTTACCTCATATTTTATACCTAAGCCGGATAACAATTCTTTACGGCGCGGAGAATTGGAAGCAAGGATTATTTTATATTTTTCTAAATTTTCCAACATAGCTTTTCTTTATTTCATTACCACCCGAAGGCTCTTTCATGAGCCATCCATTTTCCTTGAGCTTTCAAAACCTGTTCCACCACGTCACGGCCACATCCATACCCCCCATTACGATGAGAAATATAAACAGCTGTTTCTTTTATCTCAGGTGCCGCATCAGCAGGACAACAAGGTAGCCCACACAAACGCATCACTTCATAATCGGGAATATCATCGCCCATATAGAGTATCTCCTCGTCCTGCAATCCATATTTTTCCTTCAAATGGGCATACTCCCGGGTCTTTACCGCAGCAGCCAGATAAACATCCTTGATACCCAGCCCCTCATAACGCTTACGCACCGCCTCGGTATTTCCACCAGTAATGATGGCAACATGCAGCCCGCATTTCACAGCCAACTGTAATGCATACCCATCCTTGATATTAACCGTACGCATGGGTTCACCATTGGGGTGCAAATAAATAGTTTCCGCACTCAATACCCCATCGACATCAAATACCAATGCCTTTATTTTCTTTAAATCATAGTTTATCATACCACTTATGAGTTCTTTCCCTCTTTATTTGTCTGAATAACAGACAAAGGGAGATCATGAATACTTTTACTTATCTTTTCGTACAATTCCTGCAAAGACTCCTCATCCGCCAACATCTCCAAATGTTTGCTTATTACGTTTTCATCGTAGCGTACAGCCGGACCTGTCTGCGCCTGTGTGGGAGAAAGTTCATGTACTTTGCCGGCAGTTTCGTCTATCAGCGGAAGCATCACTTCAAAAGAAATCCCCTGCTTTTCCAGTATATGTGAACTTAATGCATACATATGGTTAGCAAAATTACAAGCAAAGACTGCCGCCAGGTGCAAATGCCTACGTTGACCGGAAGTCACTTCATACACTTTAGGACTGAGACGAACTGCCACCATACGCAGCACTCCCACTTCTGCCGGAGCAGATGCTTCTATAAAAAAAGGTACGGTATTGAAATCAACTTCACGCTGCTTGCTAAAAGTCTGCATAGGATAAAGTACCCCATAGCGTTTTACCAATCCCTTCCATAAATCCATAGACATACTACCCGCCGTATGTACAAACAAAGCCTGCTCCCTTCCTTTCACCAATACAGGAGCCAATTGTCGCAAAACTGCATCTTTCAGCGCTACAATATACAAATCGGCATCCCGACGTATCTCATCCGGCACAATTGTGTAGTCTACTAAAAGTCTGTCAGCCAATGCAGAAGCAGACTCCTCTGTACGGCTGTATACCTGCAAAATAAGACACCCTGCCTTTTGTAAAGCGATTCCCAAATGGGTAGCCACATTGCCGGCTCCTATCAGAACTATTTTCATCATCGGGTCGAAACTAAATATAAAATAACTCCTAACAACAACAAAGCCGCCGGCAACAAATAAGCAGACATCTGCCCCAACAAAGCTATCACCAAACTGATATTCAATATCAGCCATATACCCGCCAATACAATTCCTACTGACTTATCGGCCTTGAACCAAAGGAAAATAACAGCTGCATACAGTAACAGATTGTCTTTCTGCATAACCCATGGCAACCCGTGTGAGGCAAATCCTATAAACTTATCGATCAGATAAAGCATACCCATCACAATGAGAAACACCGCAGAAGCTTTATACGTATCCTTATGATTGACAGCAGCCACGTTTACTTGCCTCCAAATTTATTGATGTGAATTTTCTCCCATTGCAAATGGTCCTCATTAAAAGGCTTGCGTTCCATGCCCTTATGTCCTACCGCTATAATGGAAACCACCTGCAACTGCAACGGAATATCAAGCAGCGTATGCACGTATTCACCCGAGGGCATCCCGGTAGCGGTAAAACGTTCACGCACCTGTATCCAACAACTTCCCAACCCCAAATCTTCTGCCTGCAACTGGATCATTATGGAAGCAATTGCCGCATCTTCAATCCAAACATCACTAGCCAACGGATCAGCCATCACAACTACAGCCATAGCAGCATCCGCTAGAAAAGCTGCCCCCATCTCCTTACAATGGGAAAGTTTTTCCAACATATCCTTATCATCTACCACAATAAACTGCCAGCAATTGCTACGTTTAGAAGACGGAGCCATCAAAGCAGCCTTCAACAAAGCAACCACCTCTTCCTGTGTCAACTCTTGATCCGTGAACTTACGCATACTGCGTCTGTTCTTTATTAAGTCACTAAATTGTTCCATAATATACTCAGTTAATTTATTTTTCTGCACAAATATACAACTAGAATGTGGATTGATAAACAAAAAACAATAAATTTGCAATTAGAGATGCCTGTCAGATTAAGTACATATCGCAAAGGAAATGCCATTCCCCCTCTGCCTGGAACAAACATTTTCCATTCTACCGAGTTGTTTCATGTCTTTGAAATGACTCGGGGATACGAACCTCTGCTTATCGTAGCCTATATAGGAAACCGTCCTGTAGGCAAACTGCTGGCTGTCATCCGGAAGAGTATGCGCTTGTTCCCCCCCGCAATCATCAAACGATGCGAGATTTATGGCACAGGCGAGTATTTTGATGAAGAACAGAATAAGGAAGACCTGTTCGGGGAAATGTTGGAACATCTCACCAACGAAGTATTATGCAAATCGTTCCTCATCGAGTTCCGCAACTTGGAAAATCCGCTATTCGGATACAAAGCTTTCAGAAAGAACAACTATTTCGCCATTAATTGGCTAAGAGTACGTAACTCACTGCACAGTAAAGTCCCTTACGAACGGCTGAGCATGTCTCGCAAAAGACAAATAAACAAAGCGTTGAGAAACGGTGCCATCATGGAAGTAGCCGACAATGAGAAAGATATTCAAGATTTCTCACGAATGTTGAAAAAAGCCTATTCCTCACAGGTAAGAAAACATTTCCCGGACATCGGCTTTTTCCGGCTATTAGCATGGCAAAACCCAGAAAAAGAATTAGCCAAAGTGTTTCTTGTGAAATATAAAGGCAAAATCATAGGTGGTTCTATCTGTCTTTTCTCAAAAGAAAGTGCTTATCTGTGGTTCTCAGGAGGTATGCGGAAAACCTATGCTTTTCTTTACCCCGGTATTCTAGCCGTATGGGCACCTATTACCTATGCTCACGAAAAAGGATATGCACATTTGGAATTCATGGATGCAGGATTACCGTTCAAAAAGCACGGTTACAGGGACTTTATACTCCGCTTTGGCGGCAAGCAGAGCAGTACACGCCGCTGGTTCCGCTTCAGTTGGAAGTGGCTGAACAAACTCTTGTGCAAATTCTATATTTAATTCATTTTTGTCTTTTTGTCTAAAGTGTTGTGAAGCATCTCGCAAATAAGAAATAAAATTGAAGAAATATTTCTTTATTTAACTCGAAATTACTTTCTTTGTGCAGTTTTATCTGAAAACTTGAGTATAAAACCAAACTATTAAAATTATAAGATCATGAAAATCTCACACATTGAACACCTGGGCATTGCCGTAAAGAGCATTGAAGAGGCCCTGCCGTATTATGAAAACGTATTAGGTCTGAAATGCTACAATATCGAAACAGTAGAGGATCAGAAAGTTAAAACCGCTTTTCTGAAAGTAGGTGATGTTAAAATAGAGCTGCTGGAACCTACAAGCCCCGAAAGCACTATCGCAAAGTTCATTGAAAAAAATAATGGCAACGGTGGTATGCATCATTTGGCTTTTGCAGTGGAAGATGGTGTGGCAAATGCGTTAGCCGAAGCTGAAACCACCGGCATCCGTCTCATTGACAAAGCTCCGCGTAAAGGTGCTGAAGGTTTGCAAATTGCTTTTTTACATCCCAAATCAACTTTGGGCGTCCTGACTGAGCTTTGCGAAAAACCATAAAACACGAGATCTGACTATTCACGATTGAAATCAGTGTATTTAGTCTGGTTCAAGCGTAAATAGAAATATTTTTTAATCGTAAATTGTAAAATCATAAGTAAAATGAGCAATCAACTTGAAAAAATAAAAGAGCTTATCGAACGCCGGGCTACAGCACGCATGGGTGGAGGTGATAAAGCAATTGCAAAACAGCATGAAAAAGGAAAATATACAGCCCGCGAACGCATAGCCATGTTGCTGGATGAAGGCAGTTTCGAAGAAATGGATATGTTTGTGGAACACAGATGCACCAATTTTGGCATGGAGAAAAAACATTATCCGGGCGACGGTGTAGTAACAGGTTGTGGTACCATAGAAGGACGTTTAGTTTACATCTTTGCACAGGATTTCACTGTTTCTGCCGGTTCTCTGTCAGAAACAATGTCTCTGAAAATCTGCAAAGTAATGGATCAAGCCATGAAAATGGGTGCTCCCTGTATCGGTATCAATGACTCGGGTGGCGCACGTATTCAAGAAGGTATCAATGCGCTGGCCGGTTATGCTGAAATTTTCCAACGCAATATTCTTGCTTCAGGTGTTATTCCACAGATTTCAGGTATTTTCGGTCCTTGTGCAGGCGGAGCTGTTTACTCTCCTGCGCTGACAGACTTCACATTGATGATGGAAGGCACATCATACATGTTCCTTACCGGACCGAAAGTGGTAAAGACTGTTACAGGTGAAGATGTAAGCCAAGAAAACTTAGGTGGTGCAAGCGTTCATTCTACCAAATCCGGTGTTACTCATTTTACTGCCAAGACGGAAGAAGAAGGGTTAGCCATGATCCGCAAATTGTTAAGCTATATTCCTCAAAATAATCTGGAAGAAGCTCCCTATGTAGACTGTACCGATCCTATCGACCGTCTGGAAGACTCTTTGAACGAAATTATCCCCGACAGCCCCAACAAACCATACGATATGTATGAGGTGATCAGCGCCATCGTAGATAATGGTGAGTTTTTGGAAGTCCAACCTCACTACGCTAAAAATATCATCATTGGTTTCGCACGTTTCAACGGACAATCTGTAGGTATTGTTGCAAACCAGCCAAAATATCTGGCGGGTGTACTTGACAGCAATGCGTCACGTAAAGGTGCGCGTTTTGTACGTTTCTGCGACGCTTTCAATATACCTCTTGTTTCATTGGTAGATGTTCCGGGATTCCTTCCAGGCACAGGACAAGAATACAACGGCGTAATCCTCCACGGCGCCAAGTTGCTGTATGCTTACGGCGAAGCGACTGTACCCAAAGTAACAATTACCCTGCGTAAATCATACGGCGGATCTCACATTGTAATGAGCTGTAAACAACTTCGCGGTGATATGAATTATGCATGGCCTACTGCCGAAATCGCCGTTATGGGTGGTGCAGGTGCAGTAGAAGTATTATACGCCCGCGAAGCCAAAGAACAGGAAAATCCTGCCGCATTCCTAGCCGAAAAAGAAGCTGAATACACCAAGCTGTTCGCCAATCCTTACAATGCTGCCAAATATGGCTATATTGATGATGTGATTGAACCGCGTAATACCCGTTTCCGCATCATCCGTGCATTGCAACAGTTGCAAACTAAGAAATTAACCAATCCGGCTAAGAAGCATGGTAATATTCCTCTTTAATTAAAAATTAAAAATTGAGAATTGAACATGAAGAAATTAAATATAGGAATATTCCTTTCTTTGCTGCTGATGGTGGGTTTATGTTCTTGTGGAGAACAGAAATCAAACACCAAGCTGGTACTGAATGAAGTGCTGATTGAAAATGAAAGCAATTTCCAAGATGACTACGGAGTACACAGCGCATGGATTGAAATATTCAATAGATCATTTGGTAGCGCAGACCTTGCCGGTTGTTTACTGAAGGTGAGCAGCCAGCCTGGAGATACTGCTACTTATTTTATCCCTAAAGGTGATGTATTGACTTTGATCAAACCTCGCCAGCACGCTTTGTTCTGGGCAGATGGTGAACCTAACCGTGGTACTTTCCACACCAACTTCACCCTGAATGCCGCAACGAACAATTGGATCGGCTTGTATGATTCAGGCAAGAAATTATTGGATCAGATTATAGTTCCTGCAGGTACATTACAGGCAAACCAATCATACGCACGTGTCAGCGACGCTGCAAATGAATGGGAAGTAAAAGGTTCTAGTGCAGACAAGTATGTAACTCCTAGCACTAACAACAAGACTATCAACAGCAACGCTAAGATGGAAAAGTTTGAAGAACATGACAGTGTGGGTATTGGTATGTCCATATCAGCTATGAGTGTCGTATTCGTAGGCTTGCTCCTTCTGTTTATTGCTTTCAAAGTTATAGGCCGTATTTCTGTCAACCTGAGCAAGCGCAATGCCATGAAGGTAAAAGGTATTACCGACAAACAAGAAG